>Ga0209491_10000349_pt1 | contig 90690 bp, 58 predicted proteins | sample BON02_FD_187213 | JGI IMG/M metagenome (GOLD analysis project Ga0209491, IMG submission 187213) | Freshwater microbial communities from Lake Bonney liftoff mats and glacier meltwater in Antarctica - BON-02 (SPAdes) (version 2) | ecosystem: Environmental > Aquatic > Freshwater > Ice > Glacier...
AGCTGAGCAACATTTGGAACCAAGTGTTTGGTAAAATGTTAGCCGCCATTCCACCCGTCAGCGATGTTATTCGAAATCAAACCCCGAATTTCCAAGCCTCAAACTGCGCATGAACCAGATCGCACCCCCTACGATTTATACAAGGATCTCTTTGGCGAACAACTTGACACCAATCAATTGCACAGTGTCAGCGATTTGTTAGTTCAGCAGCAAGCAGAGTTCGATTAGTACAAGGCGGCCACTCGATATCAACAATGTCGTTTTTCAGTCTATTGCCCGATCCCAGTAGAAACCAAATTCCTGAACAAAAAGATCGACGCCGCCAAAGCGACTCAATTGCTGAAACAGTTGCGTGGAGAAATGTTGCAGCAGATCGAAAACGATCGCGGGTTCAGTCGATCGCTAAGAATGGCATTTCGCCACCGCCTGCAAGTCGCTCAAGCGGGTGTGCTGTTGTCGACAGGTTTTCAGGTTCCCTTAAGAAAGTTTGACGTTCCACTGGCAACGATGAAACAGTGCTATCTAGTGGCTGGGAATTCGTTGAATAAAATCTCGCATCTGCGCCCACAAATGGAACCTTACGAAGTGTTAGCGGGACGCCGATTGGAAATTGGTTTAGCCTTAGTAGCGAACTTTAGGGACAACCAAGTAAACGATCGTCAGAAATTCCTGGCCGAGATTCCTGAACTGTTGCAGGTTTGGGAACGTTTAAAAGAACGCACTTTTGAAGCGGATGAACTTCGCAAAACGGCAGCAGGGCTCGAGATTGTTTATGAACAAATGCTCTCTGGAGGCCAGGACGTAGAACTACGGCCGGATCAAACCAATAACTGGAAAGCGATGTTGTCCCAAATGCGTCAGGAAACGATGACCATTCGGTATAGCATGGAGCAAGTGAAATATCCGTTCGACCACGCCCAAGGGAAGATCGGCATCGGCAGCTTTTTGCTTGGAGACCCCTTCGGACCCGGATTCGCCTTCAGACGTCTACGAGGGTGCCGAATCGATGTACCGGGCGATCGCTCGCTTGCATGCGTCGTTTCCGGCGTTTGTGCTGGATCGCCGAACATGCCGAGAACGCACTGGGGTTGCTGCCGCTGGAAGAACCGCCTGTAGAACCCGAAGACATGGAACAAGACGACAAGGACTAGATCGATTTAGATTAAGTCGGGTTGGCTTGGGTTGCGGTTGCATCGCGCGAATCCATTTGCGTTAGGTTGGCGCGTTCTTAACCAGTGGTAGGGCCTGCTTGAGTTTACTAATGGAGATCGTCGCGAACGTCGTCAAGACTTTTGGCGATTCGTGCAGCATTCGAAAATCTTGACGATTTTCGCTACCAGTAAAGTCGACGCGGGCAGAGCACTAGTCCGCATTTTTACCAGACATCTTGGCTTGGCCAGCGTTTGGGCCAGCGTTTGGGCCAGCGTTTGGGCCAGCGTTTGGGCCAGCGTTTGGGCCAGCGACAGAAGGACACTTACTACAAGACAAGCACGCACTACCAACAAAGGAAGGCGATCTCCACTTGCTTGGACTGCGTGCTGGTATTTTCTTGGTTGCCGCTTGCCTTAAGAACCGTCCTGAACCAAATGCTGAACGTGCATTTCAGCTTCGGATTGCATGCCTTGAGTGGCAAGTACTTAGCTGCTTGATGGTTTAACTTTGCTTTGCTTTAACTTTGCTTTCCGCTGGGGCGTGTAATCCCACCAGGGTTGTGGCGGTGCACCGTTTGCGAAATCGGTGATCGATAGAAAGACATCAATCATGCAGTTGTCGTGTTGGACTCCCGTGACTTGGCACAATTGATCAAACATCTGATAGGCGCATTTCCCTCTAAGCTGTTCGGGTTGGGTTATCCCTAAAACATGCAGGTCGCCCTGGGTCGCAGGGCCCACATTGGGAAGGTCCGTCAATTTTCTAACAGCACTGCGTTCCACTTTGGCGGGATTCATGAGTTATCCTTGGGGTTCAGTTTCGGATTCAATCCGTCGTCAGAACAATCCCTAAAAACGCAAATCCTAAATCGAACCCTCAACGATTCAAACAACCGACAAGTTGTGAGGGTCGATAGGCGGCAAGCTTTAGCCAGGGGTTGATCCAATTATCTTACAAACACTTGTCGCCAGCTGAAGACGATGATGCCCACGCCAACGGTCGCGGCACTTACACAAATGATGGCTGGCGTTTGATCGCCGTAGATAAAGAAACCTGTGGCGAATAACGCTCCGTAAACCAACAGGCAACCGCCAGTCGCAGCCAACATGCCATAGGCGACCTGATTCCCCGCATTACCGCTGTGTGATGCATCGCTAACCAGATCGATTCCCTGGGCTTTTGCTCGTACTAAAAAACCGTTCCACCCGAAGGTACCGGGTTGAATCAATTTATAAAACTTGGCCAAAGTCGCATCGTCGGCGGGCGGAGTAACGACCGAAACCAATATCCAAGCGGCGGTGGTTAGGGCAACTTGAATCGGCATCGCACTCCAGGAAGGCAACCCACGATCGCCGCTAAACCAATCCGAAAGCACAAACTGGAAAGTCAGCGCCAACACACCCGAGACCACCATCGCGGTCAATTCAGACCACGCATTGATGCGCCACCAGAACCAGCGTAGCAAAAACAGTAACCCCGTGCCTGCTCCGAACATGATGATCACGTCAAAGATTTGCTTGGCGGATTGAGCCTGCAATGCTAACAACATCGAAGCCACCATCATAATGACGGTCGATAATCGTCCGACCCAAACTTTACTTGATTCACTGGCATCGGGTTGAATAAATCGGACGAAGAAATCGTTCACAATATAAGAAGATCCCCAATTAAGATGGGTTGAAATGGTAGAAACGTAAGCAGCCAAAAGCGATGCGATGATGATACCCAGCCAAGGCGAAGGTACAAACCTAAGCATGGCCGGATACGCCATATCGTGTCCAATCCGCCCAACTTCTACCTCCGGAAATGCCTCCCGCAACGAAGTCAAACCCGACGCTTTAAACTTCAGTGCCTGCAATTGATCTGGGTTCATTTGAGCCAATGCCGCGTCATCACTTTGACTTAATACTTGTTGGGCGGGCTGGGCGTCGGCAGGACTGTCCATTGGGAAAATCACCAACGAAGCCAACGCCACAATGATCCACGGCCAGGGGCGTACGGCATAATGAGCGACGTTGAAAAACAGAGTGGCAGCCACGGCATGTTTTTCATTCTTCGCAGCCAGCATGCGTTGGGCCACGTAACCACCGCCTCCTGGTTCAGCACCAGGGTACCAGGCACTCCACCACTGAACCGCCAACGGCAGGATAAATAAAGTCACCAGCAAGTCCGTCTGGGAATCGGTATTTTGCGGAATGAAGTTCAGCTTATCGGCTAACGCAGGGTTTGAAAGCAGACCAGCGATTCCGCCTACTTCCGGTTGTGAAACCGCAAAGTAAGCCGCGGCCAATGCCCCCACCATCGCCAAGATGAAAAGCAACATGTCGGTAATCACCACCCCTCGAAAACCGCCCACCGCCGAAAATACAGTGGTGACCGTTGCCGCCAAGATGATGGTGAACACTGGATTCAATCCCATCGTCACTTGACAGATCTTGATCGCCGCCAAATTGACCGCGGTCATCGTCAGGATATTGAAGGCCAAGCCAAGATACAGCGCTCGGAATCCTCGCAAAAAAGACGCGGGCCGTCCCGAGTAACGAAGTTCATAAAACTCAATGTCCGTCAACACTTCAGATCGTCGCCAAAGCTTGGCATAAACAAAAACCGTCAACATTCCCGTCAAACAGAATGCCCACCAAACCCAATTCCCGGCGACTCCGTCTTTCCGCACAATATCCGTGACCAACAGGGGGGTATCGGCAGCAAACGTGGTCGCCACCATCGACACACCCAGCAACCACCAGGGCATACTGCGGCCTGAAAGAAAGAACTGTTCAGAACTTTCACCCGATCGCTTGGCCACCCAAAAGCCGACAGCTAGCACAACCAGAAACGCAGCAATAATGACAGCAAAATCAAGATAGGTCAGGGACAAAGCGAGGGCTCCTGGAAGTGAATTGACAGCTGATAAGATAGCACGCCAAGCGGATGTTAGCATGCACCGTTGCGAACGTGCAAAGAAAATTGCTGTGCATCGTTTCGATTTCCCGGCATTTAGAAACGGCAAACCTGATGCCGACAGCGCCTTCATAGCATTGGCTTAAGCTCACCCAGGTATCTGCTGTTGACTGTCCGTGAAAGCCAGTGCCGTTTAAGCGGTCATCAAGGTGGGGACTTCAGTTAAGTCACCTTTGGCTCTAGAATTCAAAGCTGGATTCCACAATCGTAAACCCGATGTCAATGGATTGAAAATTTACATCGGTTAGCGATTGAGGGCGAAACGGGCAAGTTAAGCAGATTGCTGCCTTGCTTTATCGCGAATCAAAGTAAGCAAATATAAACGCCATCTCTTGGGCGTTGGATTGCGTTCCCAAGTCTTTTCTTTGCAACAGAGGGTTCCTCATGCGAATTTTTGTAGTGCTGGCTTTGATAAGCCAGTTGATGTTTCTGACGGAAGGCCAATGCATGGCGGTTGATATTACGAAGGTAACCGAAGTTGAAGGGATAACCGAGTATCAATTGGATAACGGCATGCGAGTGTTGCTGTTTCCAGATAAGTCCAAAGAAACCGTTACGGTTAACATTACCTATTTGGTAGGGTCTCGGCACGAAGGTTACGGCGAGACGGGAATGGCTCACCTTTTAGAACACATGTTGTTCAAGGGCACACCCAAACACGGGGACATTCCCAAGGAATTGAAAGATCGAGGTGCTAGTATGAACGGCACAACTTCTTTCGATCGAACTAATTATTATGAGACGATGCCTGCGACCAAAGAGAACCTAGAGTTCGGTTTGGAATTGGAAGCCGATCGCATGGTCAATAGTAAGGTGTTGGCGGAAGATCTTGCGTCGGAAATGACCGTGGTTCGCAATGAATTTGAGCGGGGCGAAAACAGTCCGATTCGCGTGTTGATGCAGCGAGTGATGAGTAGTTCCTATGAGTGGCACAATTACGGCAAGAGCACGATTGGAAATCGTACTGACATTGAACGAGTGCCAATACAAAACCTTCGCGATTTTTACCGCCGTTTTTACCAACCCGACAACGCAGTTTTGGTGGTTGCTGGGAAATTCGATGAAGCGTTCGCACTTGCAAAGATCGACCAGTATTTCGGCGCGATCCCTCGTCCTGACCGCAAGTTAAACAAAACTTACACCGAAGAGCCAGAACAAGATGGCGAGCGTCGGGTAGCAGTCCGCCGTGTGGGCGATGTGGGTACCGTTGGCGCGGCTTTCCACATTCCTGCGGGATCATCGCCTGAATTTCCAGCCGTCGATATTGCATCTTCGATTCTTTCGACTCAACCTTCGGGCCGCTTGTATAAATCTTTGGTGGAATCCAAGCAGGCTGTGGCTGCGTTTTCGTTTACCTTTGCGCTTCATGATCCGGGTGTAATTTTCGTAGCCGCCACGGTTCCTAGCGGCGGCGATTTAGATGCTGTGGAAAAGACTTTGTTGGAAACCGTTTCCGGTTTAGCAACCGTTGAAATCACCCAGGCCGAAGTCAAGCGAGCCAAAGCTGAATTATTGAAGCAATGGGATGACGCTTACTCCAATTCTCAAAGTGCGGCATTGTCGCTATCGGACTGGGCGGCTCAAGGCGATTGGCGGCTGATGTTCCTGCATCGTGACCGTTTGGAAAAAGTAACAATTGACGATGTTAAGGCCGCGGCCAGCAAGTACTTCGTGCTAAACAATTGCACGATCGGACAGTTTATCCCGACCGAAGAAGCATCACGGGTTTCCGTTCCGCCTCGGCCTGATTTGAAAGAAATGGTTGCCGATTACAAAGGCCGCAAAGCCATGGCGGCCGGCGAAGAATTTGAACCGACGATTGAAAACATAAACCAGCGAACAAACTTTGGCACCTTAAGCAACGGTGTAAAGTATGCTTTACTGCCCAAAAAGACCCGAGGCGAAGTGGTTCAAGTCACGATGCGGCTTAACTTCGGTTCGCCGGAAAGTTTGATTGGCAAAAGCGCAACCGCTGATTTAATGGCAAGCCTGCTAGGTCGCGGCAGTCAAACAATGAACTACGGTCAAATTGATGATCGTTTGACTGAATTGAAAGCGAACCTTCGATTTTCTGGCAGCGCCGGAACGATCAATGTCTCGGCGAAGACCCGACGAGAATACTTGCCCGAACTGATGAAATTGATGAAGGAGGTTTTGCGAAACCCATCCTTCCCTGAAGACCAATTCGAAATTTTGAAGCAACAGTCAATCACTAATCTTGAATCCGGATTGACCGACCCTCAAGCATTGGCCTTGAAAACATTGAGCCGAAAATTATCGCCTTACCCTGCGACGGATGTTCGCTATGTCCCGACCATGGAAGAAGAACAACAACGGATCGAAGCGGTGACGATCGAAGATGTAAAGACACTGTTCAACGAACAGGTTTCCGGGCAATACGCGCAGGTTGCCGCCGTTGGCGATTTTGATCCAGAAGTTGTGGTTTCCGACTTCGAAGCGATTTTGGGAGATTGGAAATCGACTACCGGGTTTGAAAGAATCACCAGTGAATCTTTTAATTTGAAAGGTGAAACGATTAGCATCAACACGCCTGACAAAGCGAATGCCGTTTACATCGCCGGTTCCTCTTTACCGATCAGTTCGAAAGATCCCAACTATCCGGCCATGGTTTTAGGAAACTACATCTTGGGCGGTAGCGGTGGATTGTCTAATCGATTGGCGAATCGAGTGCGTCAGCAGGAAGGTCTTTCCTACACTGTGGGATCTCAGTTCCGCGCGTCAAATTTCGCGGAATCTGGCAGCTTCACCGTGTTTGCGATTACAAATCCAGACAATCGCGACAAATTGGTTGCGACCATCGCTGAAGAAGTTGAAAAAATCCGCCAAAGCGGTGTGACCGTTAGGGAATTAGACGAAGCGGTACAAGGATATTTGGAAAGTGCTAACCGTTCGCGAACCGAAGATGGAGCAGTGGCGGGAATGCTAATTGAATCCATGGAAACCGATCGGACTCTTGATTTCTATTCGCAACGGGAGAATGACATCAAGAACTTGCCAAAAGAGAAAGTGGATTCAGTATTGAAGGACTACATTGATCCATCAAAAATCATTATCGTAACTGCTGGCGACTTCGAAAAATCGAAGGGTGACAAACAGGAATAGTGAACTGTGGTGATTAATAATCGCCGTTTCACTTTCGTTAGATTCGATATTCTAAAAAAACACCGCCGAAGCTTATGGCTTCAGTGGTGTTTTTTTTTCACTCAGACGGCAGCCTTGATCAAGTTGATTCAATGCAGAGGAAGCGTTCAAACTTGCACTTCAGATCAGGTTTAATCACTCGGTCAAGCGAAGTCGCCGTGGGCGTACCACTGATGGCTATCCACCTGCTGAAAAATCCACAATCGAAGTCCGGTTTTGGTTTGCACTCGATAATAGTCTCGCCGGACCCAGCGACCTTCCCACCACTGAGATTCAATGCGTTCAGGACCGACCGCTTGTTGTACTTCAAACGCTTGGCTGCCCATTTGAAAATTGGCCGGCACCCAAAATCTCGAGCGTTCAACGATTGGGTGCTTTGTTTCGCTTAGCAACTTAAGACGCTTGGGTTGATGATAAAGTCGAGTGGGACGTTCTAAAGCCGCTGGAGTAATGGTTGTTGAAGGTACAGACTTCTTGCCCGAAGCTTTCCCAGCCTTGGAGGATTTCGGCTTCGAATCGAACTTCTTTCCCGAAATTGCAGCGATCGTGATTCGTTTGCGGGGCACATAATTACGCTCAGGCAACGCTTGGGACTGTAAGCGAACTTGAAGCACAGCCGACGTGCCCAAACGAGATGATAAGCGTTCGATCAAGCCTGATCGTTTTTGGATTCGATTCTGTTCATCTTCCTGAAATAGCCACTGCTGCTTGGGGCGGTACGCAACGGTTACAGGCACGGAAATTTGCACATGAGTGATTTCTTTGGGCAGTGGTTGGCGTTCAAGTTGTAGTTGAAGCAACTGCATTAAATAAGCCACATCCAATGTGGGCTGCACAAGTTTTAGCGTCAGTTCAACGGGCGGTTTCCGTTTGGAAAACAACTGGCAAACTAACGACAGAACGCCTTCTTGCTTTTGCCTAATAGGCTGAACGGTCTTGTGAATCGAAAGTTCAATGTATGCCTGAATGACTTCCAATTGGTTGGTGGGATGTTCAAGGCTATGTTGCCATTGATACAAGGAAGATTGGCGGCAGACCTGGATCATTTCATCTACCTGATCTTGAATCGCTGCGATTCGTCGACTGGTTGTACTGCCAAAACGTGAAGGGAGACTGGCGGCGGGTAGCTTCAACAGTTGCCCAATCTTTTGAAGCCCCAGTTCATCTAAATCAGACAGGACCGCATCTTCCAGGCGTAGGGCAGAAACGGGCAACTGCAAAATGATCTGTGCTTGCGTGTGAGCGGTTGCGACACAGATTCCGCTGGCGTTCGCTTTCTCTTGCTTTGTAGATTTTGTTCCAGAATCTTGCGGCGATTGTGGTTGGTTTGACTCGGGGCCTGCGGCAATTAAATCAGCCTCGAGAGAGGCCACAAACGATTGATGATGAGCGATTGCCCAAGCCGCAGCGACGGAATCAGCAATGGCCAAATGAGCTTGAAAACCTTGGCGGCGCATAAATTGTTGCACCTCATTAGCAATGGCAACCTCGCCCCCAAATAGACCACAGGTCTTGGTAACGTCCATCAGAATGACGTCGTTACTGGCGGGATAAGGATCGGATGTCTGGATGCCAGTGATTGGAGTGAACCGCTGGCATTGGATGGCTAAATCTTCCAGGGCTTCATGGTCGGCCTGTAGATCCACGGGTAAACTGACGCCTTGAAAGTCTTTCCGGACTTCGACCAAAGGCATACCAACACGGACTCCCTGCGCAGCAGCATTTTGGTTGCACGCAACGACTCGGCGTTGAAGACGACCCAGGGTCCCGAACAAAAAGATCGCCTGCTGTTTAAGCTGAGGCTGATCGGTCGTCAATCTTTGGATCGGCCAGCCGTAAAGGCGGACGCAAAGAATGCGTTTCATGATCGGGTACCTCTTCGACAGATGAATGGGTCGACTGTGGCAATGCAGTTGCCGCGTTCACAGGAACGATCGCAGTTTGAGTGTTAGGCTTGGTAATCGATGGATCGTTAGGATGTGGTAAGCGTTCGGTCAAAAAGACAGATTCAACCTTCGCACTTTGCGAAGCATTAACCTTTTGAATCATGTTCTGTGCAGCAGCCTCTTGGGTGGAATCCAAGAATGAAAAGTCGTGCTCTCGATTCCCAGACGAAGGCAACGATTCGTGCATATTGGTGTTATGAATTTCAACTCGAATCGTCGGCTGTTCAAACAGTCCTCGGCACCGCACTGCCGTAACATCTAAAATCCAGTTCTCCCTCGTTAGACTCGGGCCAGTTTGGTAACGATGGTCGACAACGGAGTTAGAACCAAAACGCGACTGATAAGATCGTTGATTGCTGGTCAGAATCGAAGAGTAAGGGTTTGGGCGAATTTGCAGTTGCGCCAGTGCCCACGTGGGATGCCCCATCACGGATTCAGGGCGATGTAAAAACCCAATCGCTCCACTGCGTTGGGCCGCCAATTGCCAACGCCGCTGATAACGATTATCCAAGGTTTCGATTCGAGTCCAAACCGCTGCCACACTTGGATCGGCCAGCGACTGTTCCAACGCCCAAAGATGATCGTCGTCGTTTTCAGGACGCACAATCAACACATTTTGCAGGTCAAAACCCAGAGTCTTCAACATGGCAGGATAGAAATCGTGTCGTCGATCAATCACGACCAACAACCCGTCGTCGCCACAAACTTTCTTTGCCAAAATCAGTGAAAAATGAGTCGCACCGCCGGCTAGTGGCGGGCTGATGATTTCAACAATACTGCCCGGACGCATTCCCGCTTCGGGGAACCAGCGGTCAAGCGTAGCGCAGCCAGTAGAAATGGCTTGGCGAACCTGGCTATTGAAAACACTATACGCGTCACCTTCCCAAGCATCGTCCGGGCTTGAAGTTCGGAAAACCACCAATGAGTTACTGTCGGCCTGAGTCTCGATTGATTGAACGGTAATCGCATTGTCAATCGCATTGTCAATCGCATTGTCAATCGCACAATCCGTCGCCTGGTCATCTACAATTTCTTCGACCGGTGGATTGATCTGAATCACATCCAATCCATCAACGGAGAAGTTATCGCTGTCGTCTTGAAGTAAAAGTTCCAGATCCGCCCAAGGATCGGTTTGCGGATCAATCCAATGACTGGTTTGACTGTCGCCCGACGAACCCAAACGAAGCTGGCGAGATAAGTTGGTATTTTCGGGGTCAGGTAGTTCTTGGTCGACTTGCCCTACCTGTTGCAACCGTTTCCTTAATTCAGAAACGATGCTTAGCAGATGGGCTTGCTGAAGGGGCGTGTGTTGCTTCGAGGGCGGGTGTTGCTTGGAGGATTGGGCGATCGTGGTGCGGTATTCCTCAGCAGGCCGAGTGTTTGATTGTGATTTCATTAGAATCCCTTAACTCTCTTGAACGTCCCTGTAACCATTTGCTTGTTCAAGCTGGGAACTATCACAACAGGTGCCGTGGACACATTCGGTCACAGTCGCCACCAAAAATTAAAAAAATCAAGATTAACTGCTTCTGAGGGATCCCGTCTCAAAACAAAGCACACACAAAAGCCAAAACCTTGAACTTCCACCAAACACAGCAGTGCTAGCGTAATGGCAAGGCAGGCGAAATACTACCTTTTGAAGCAAAAAAGACGCTGGAATCCGAAGATCCACCAGGCATCATCGATTCATGGCAAAAAGCCGCACAGCCGCCGTGCTTAGGCGGATGTTCTAGGGACATTTCCCTTAGGGCACGTCCTGCCAAGCAGATAAGTCTCGCACAGCGGTCCCACTGCCACTTAGATCTAAATCACGCACTCTTCTGTCACGATACGGACAAAGCGATCACCCGTACCGGCGGTGAACGTTGCAGGCGTGTAAAAATAGTTACCGCCGCGGTTGAAGTCAGTTCCCGGTCCAAACAAGTGACCGCGGAAGGTCAAGTTCCTGAAGCCGCGTTCCTAAGAGGGTACTCCGATCATTGCTTTGATTTCTGGCCATGACCTGGTATTGACCACGTGTTGTTGGGTCAGGCCGGCGCGGCGAGCCTGGATGATTCCGTAACGCATACTTGCTAGTCCGTCAGTGCTATGAGCATCTGTGCTGATTACGATCCGAACGCCAGCCTGTCGGGCATGCGTCAGATGAATGTCATTCAGGTCCAAGCGTTTTGAACTAGCATTCAACTCCAAGAACTTACCATACTTCTTTGCGTGCGAGATAACCGCAGCCATGTCAACCTCGTAAGCGGGACGACGATTTAAAAGTCGGCCTGTTGGATGCGAAATCGCGCTAACACTTGGATGCTCGATCGCTCCCAGGATACGGTCTGTGATCTCTTGGCGTGATTGTTTGATGCCAAAATGAATGCTGGCCATCACCCAATCGGCCTCTGCCAGAACATCGTCGGACAAGTCCATGTCGCCATTTTCACGGATATCGCATTCAATACTTTTTAATACCGTGAATTGCGTACCTAATTCGGCGTTAAGAATGTCTATTTCTTTCCACTGCTTCAATAATCGCGTTTCGTCCAATCCGCCCGCAACGGCGACTCTTTGTGAATGATCAGTGATCGCAATGTACTGAAGTCCCAATGCCTGCGCCGCCTGAATCATTTCGCGAATCGTGTTTTTTCCGTCGGTCGCTGTCGAGTGCATATGCAGGTCGCCGCGGATATCCTCCAATTCCAGCAACTTAGGCAATTGGTCAGCGTCGGCCCAGGCAAATTCCTCTCGGTTTTCACGAAGATGCGGGTCGATCCAAGGCAGACTGACGCTTTGATAGACGTCTTGCTCCTCTTTACCCGCAACCCATCCATCTAAAGAGGGATTATTCTCAAGTTCCGCCGGCGACCCTATCTGAAAGACACCCCATTCATTAATTTTCAGATTCTGCTGTTTGGCCCGGTGCCGCAATTCCACATTGTGAGTTTGGGAACCCGTAAAATATTGCAACGCCGCGCCAAAAGATATTTCGGGCACCACCCTTAGATCAACTTGAAATCCATTTTCAAGCCGGATACTCATTTTGGTTCCACCGCGAACGATTGTCGATGCAAGATCAGGAAAACTTCCTAGCCGATCCATCACAATTGTATGGTCATCACTGACGACCAAAATGTCGATATCACCGACCGTTTCTTTACCTCTACGATAACTTCCAGCGAATTCCAATCGCTTCAACATCGGCACGTCCTGTAGATGCATTCGCAACGCATCTACGACTTGGTCCGCTTGGTCCCAACGCATCCGTTGGTTTGCTTGTTCCGCAATTGCAATTCCATCAAGAATGGCCTGTTGAGTCTTGGCTGCAAAGCCCTTCAACTTTTGCACTTCGTTCTGTTGGCAAGCCCGTTTCAATTGCTCCAAGTTCTCAATCTGCAGTTCCTTAAAGAGCACGGCAGCTTTCTTAGGTCCCAAGTTGGGGACGCGAAGTAAGTCCAAGACCGTCGGAGGAACCTCTTTCTGAATTTCTACCAATTGCTGCATCGTACCCGTTTGCACCAATTCGATACATTTCTGGGCGACGCTCTTGCCAACGCCCACCCAGGCAGTCAGGTCTTCGTGGGAAGCAACCGCATCGGCGATCGATTGCGCGGAGTCACGAATCACTTGCGCCCCGGTGCGATAGGCCTTCAAACGAAACGGATTGGCGCCCTGAAATTCCAATAAGGAAGCCAGATTTTCCAATTGCTGGGCGATTTTTGCGTTGTCCATGTTTCCGTTACAACTCTAGAGTTTCAAAGGGGTTTGAGGCAAAACTGGGCAGACCATGGGATTGAATTCCGCTACCCTCCATCTCGGGCTCCATCTCGGGCTCGGAGATTTCAAGTCAATTTCGACTTGGACCTGGTTTGGCTTAGCCGGCGATCAGTTCATCCCCGAAGCATAGGATAACGTGTTCATTTTATCACTCCAAGCAAGGGGACCCAGTGAATTCAACATCCGCAGGCCGACCGACAATAAATTTGCGGCGAAGTCAAAAATAGAAGCAACGCCCGAGCCAATACCAAAAAATAGCTCACTCATTAACAACCCAACCGTGAACGAGAACCAAGAAATATGAGCAAAGGTAATTTCACCACCGTTAACCCGTAGGCCAACGTTCCGTTCAGGTAAGCTGGACCGGTCGTAATGTGATAGCATTGCGGAAGTAAGCTTCCTGGGGCGTTATTTTTGCGGAGTAATAGGTTAATTCCCGTCGATAGACTGAAAGTGATGTTTCGGCCTCCCCGGTTTGGTGCGGCGTTGGCATGTTTAGATCGCATTGGTTGGAATTTTGGTATTTTCGATTTCGGAAGTTGATTTCGAGCCGGGCAGTGGGCAGAACTGGGGTGAATGTTACGTCGTTGGGCTGAATTTTGTGGCAGCGTTATCAATTCAAGGCTGTGGAATGATAACGCTGATTTGTTTGCTACCTTTGGGCTGGGAACATTGGTAGTATTGAGAAACAGAGTCGCCCACGAGACCGTTGAATATGTTTCGATACTGTTGAGTTTAGGAACTAGGCGTGTTTAGACCAAATCGATTGACGTTCATTCTGATCCTGTGCTGCGGCGCGTTCAGTGCGTTGCCTTGCTACGGACAGAAATGGGCGAACGATATGTTTGCCGATCGCGAGTACGACTTTGGGATGGTAGCCAAAAATGCCGACACGGTCTACAAATTCGAATTCAAGAATCTCTACAAAGACGACGTGGTGATTCGTGGCGTACGCTCCAGTTGCGGTTGTACCACCCCTTCGATTACCTCGACGGTTTTGAAAAGTCACGAAACCGCTTTCGTAGTCGCCAAGTACAACTCGGACCGATTCGTTGGTAGTCGCAGCGCTACCATCACCGTAATGATCGATCGTCCCTACCCAGCGGAAGTCCAACTAAAAGTCACGGGCTTCATTAGAAGCGACATTGTCTTGCAACCGGGCAATCTGAATTTTGGTTCCGTGTCCGAAGGGTCTCAACCCCAAAAAGTCATTCAGATTGATTATCGTGGAGGCAAATCCGATTGGCAAATTGCTGATGTTCAAAGCGCCTACCCTAACGTTCGCGTTAGCAAGAAAGAATTGTTTAGAAGTCGCGACTTGGTTAGCTATTCATTGACCGCTCGTTTGCTACCCGGTGCCGAAATAGGTGTTAATCAAGCCGAGTTGATTTTGGTGACCAACGATCCTGGTGATAGACAGATCTCGGTCAACTTGGAGGCCAACATCGTTTCTCCCATCCAAATTACGCCGATCGCTTTGGATTTGGGCGAGGTTAAGCCTGGGCAACGGGTTGTGAAACATGTTCTAGTCCGATCCGATCAAGGATGTACAATCAAAGAAGTCGATTGCCCCTGTTCCGATGTTGTTGTTACCAAGCCAGTAGGGCAAAAGAAATTACATCGAATCGCGGTCGTATTTACTGCGGGCTCAGAAACTGGCCTCATCACGTCAACGCTTCGAGTGGTGACTGATACCGGGACGGTGAAAAACGTCAAATTTTCGGCGAACATCGTTCCCGAATCACCTGGAGTCAACGCAATTAATTAATTCAATGAAGCTTCCATTTAAATCCCAAGTGCATGCCTCCGAAGTTTACGGCCGAGTTTAAACAATCACTGCTGAGAATTCACCCATCACTTCAACGCTAGAAACTGGAAGCGGCTTGCAGCCTACCCAACCAGTCCAACAGTTTCCGAATCTTAGAACGGCGCTTGGGTACGGATGATGGGTCCGGTGTTGTCGGTTGGAAGACATTCAAGAATAGCTGTCGGTCGATTTCGGAATCCGCCGCAACCAGATCCGGTGTGGACGGCCAATTGGTTTCTGGGCATCTACTTGTGATGTTTCCAATGCTAGAAACATTCGACTGGATCTGCCGCGGATGCCAAGCGACAGTTAGTGGGTCGCTAGTTGAATCAAGGGTACTGCTGATCGTCGGCAAATTCGCAATCGCCGATGCGGCGTCAGTTGTGTGCGTTGCGTCGGATCCAAACCCAATATTCGAAACCAAGTTGTGCTTGGGGTGAATCGAAAGTAAGTCGTTGTCCCAGCAATTAAAGATCCAAGAATAGTCCCAAGTATCGATTTCACCATCTGCTTGTTTCTGAAAAATCGATCGCCAGTAAGCGTGCTCTTGATGGTTGCAACTTCTTTCTTCCAACCAATCTCCAACGCGACGATGCTTCCAGTTTTCCATGTCCAAGTCATAAAACTTCCACGCGCGACGCCAACTAGCCCACCCCCAAACGAACGGGTATTTTGAAAAATAGGAGTCGGTTTTACTTTGCACTCGGGACAAAAATTGGTCGCCACAAATCATGCCAACTCGAGGGTCATTTTCATATGCTTCCAACATCGACTGGCAATAGTCAAAGAAGCGATCGTCAGGTAGGCAATCATCTTCTAATACAATGAGTTGCTGTTCTAGGTCAAATGCCCAACTGATACCCGTGGCCATTCTTTGCCGACAGCCCAAATTTTGTGCACTAAAGTTGGTAGAAACCTCGCACTGCCAATCAACTTGGCTGACGATTTCGCGAGTTTTAGCCACCAATTCGACATCCTGTAGATTCTGAATTCGAGGCCCGTCGGCAATGATCAAGAGTCGCTTCGGTTTTTGCTTGGCGATTTGTGAAAAGACCTGTTGAGTAAGTGTTGGACGATTGAAAATGCAAAGTAGAATGGGGACTTCAAATGACATGCTTTGACTTACCTTACAAACGTCCTGAGTGGCTATGATTTCTCTTACAGCCGACCAACCTGCCGTGCTGACAGCAATGTTGTCACCGACGGTAGCAAGCTAGGACCTAGCTTGCCAAGCGATCCGCGTTAGCCAACTGAACATTCTCAGCCGAATTAACCCACGCGACGCGACGCGGTTGTGTGCGGGGCTGAGTCTTTCATCGCAAGCTTGGTTGACACTGAATTCGAATGAACGTTTGCAAGACCTACTTCGACGTGAGGCTTATTGGGCCTGTGCCGTTGGGGAAATTGCGGATCAACAATGGATCGGTATAGTTTTTCGTACTGTTGAGCCTGCTTTGGGATCGTAAATTCTGATTCGACGATCCTCTTGCCCTGCAGTGAAAAACGGCGTGCCAGTTGCGGATCCAAAAGGATTTTGACGGCGGCGTTGGCCATCGCAGTCGTGTCTTTTGCAGCAACCACCAAACCTGACTGGTTGTGCCGAATGATTTCGGGCACTCCACCCACGTCAAAGCCGATCACCGGCGTACCGCACGCCATGGATTCTAACGCGGTCTGAGGCTGATTATCTTCAAGCGAGGACAGCAAGAACAAATTCGCGGAACGATAAAGCTGGCCTTGAATCGAACGATCACTTAAGTAGCCCCACTGCGTGATCGAGATTCGTTTGTCTAATTTCGCCAACATTGCGGAATCAAGAGCCTTGCCGAAGGTCCACAATTGCAAGACAACGGCCGCGTCGTGCTGCTGCTGGGCCAATATCGCAACGGCCTTATTGACGGCGTCGATTGCGTAAACGATACCTTTTCGAGTATTCTGCAGATCTTCGGCACCCAACAGAATTGTCGGAAGGATCCGCCGTCCCGTCATCGACATTTTCGATGTCATGCTACTATCAAATTGTGTCGCATCGATACCATAAGGAATATGCGTAAACGACTTTGCCGACGAAAAGACTGGCGACTTTTTGGCTTGTTCCAACATCCATTGACTGGGCGCAGTGATATGTAATCGTCGGCCCGCTAAGACTTTTGCTTTTAGCCTCAGTGTGTATCGACTAAGATCATTCTCGCTTGGATTCCTAATTTGCGGGCAATTGCCACAGCGACGAGTGAATTCTTCGCAGCCCGTCGTATAGTGACAACCACCTGTGTAAGGATTCTGATCATGCAGCGTCCACACAATGGGCGTTGACCGCGGAATGGAACCAAAGAAAGATGGCCAATCCACTGAAAACGCCGTCCAATGAAGGTGGATAATTTCAGAACCCACCTTCGAAAAGTCGACCCTGATCGGAGCAACTAATTCGGACTGCGAAAACACCTCGGTCTGTTGGGTGTTACCATCAAGATGAGCTTGATGCTGTTGAATAATCTTTTTTGTACGCCGTTTTTCAGTTCGCCGTTCCAGGAAAGGCCTCAACCAATTCAGCGCAGTTTTCTCTTGCTGCTGCTGGTGATTTTCCAACGATTGCATGGGGTAGAAGGACGAATCTAGATTCAAATCCGCATCGTTGTTCAGATAGCAAAAGCGACTCTCGATACCTTGTTTTTGCAGACTACGATGGATACCGATAGCCGCGTTCCCAGCGCCGCCATGGGGAAAGGTCGAGAAGTGGCGAACTTGCATGGGATGGATCACTACAATTTCCTTCTTGGTCATCAGGCCGTTTGGGCGATGACTACTAAGCTGCTTTTCGTTTTGACTGTCGACTGAGTTTCCGCTTTTCCAGGAACATATTTTCCAGTACCGCTTGGCGTCCGCGGCGGACCCACATGGTCTTGACTTGACGCTGCATGTTCTCGATTGCATCCAACAGCCCGTTCAAAGGCTGCGTAGTCAGTTCAAAATTAGTAACGTCTTCACAGCATAGTTCGATGAAGCGATCTTTATCTTGCATGAATCCGTGCAAAAGCACCAAAGATGGATTCAGCACATCCCGACGGGCTCGGCTTTCCGTCGAGAACATGATCTGTTCGCTGCAAATGGTGGTCCCCAACTTCTTTGCTTCGCGATACACCACCATATCGAATACCTCGCTGCGAACCGAGCCAGGTAAAATGGAAGCCAGTTGCTTATGGTAACAGGCGCCTCCATTAATGTGTTCATGAAGGACAAGTCGCTTCTCCCGAAGCACTCGCTTTTTGTACAATTCAGGAACGTAACAACCCATGACGATGGGCGTTTTTGCTTCGGAACACCATTCTTGATCTAATCGATCCAACCAATCCGCCTTGACGGGGATCATGTCCGATTCCATCCATAACGCGAAACCAGTAGTGTCTTGGCACAGGCGATGATCAACATAATCCATCGCATCCCAGAACATCGCTGATGGGCCTTCGGGATAACCGAAAATTTGAGTCGGGCACTGGAAAGAGAAAGTGGGTGCAACTTGCTGGCACACGCGTTCCAATTCCTCACTAGGTGCCATCTTCGGACTGGCCGCTAGCAAAAAATTATAATCCGCCAATTGAGGGCCTAAATTGCCAATGTGGCTGACGATTTTTTTGTATCGCTGCACTTCTTCTTCGCAGAAGTAAGGCAAAATTACGGTATGAGTCATCTGCAAGTCCACTTCCCTGTGAATGACGGTCACTAACATTCATGCCAACTATCAAGTCAATGAAATTTAACTGCATGTTGGTCGAAACAGTGATTGCTGTTTCTGCAGGACCACGCTACCGGAACCCCTCCCGCTACGCTTGGTTCTGTCAAAAAGTTCATCCATGAATCTTTGGTTTATTTGTAATCTGTTTGACAATTGAGGGTCAAGTTCAATCTTGATCAATACTTGGTTTACTACCAGCGGCAATTATGGTGCCTTCAGACCTGTGCCATCCATAAACGCTTATTCACCTAGGACACGGCATTATTTCGTGTTCATTGACATTGACGATCGTCCGAAAATTCCACTACCATTCATTCGACGCCTGGGAGCTTTTTGAAGGACGGTGCATTGTCGCGGCTAATAATTATCGATCAATCCCTGAAAGGGATTGGCGGACACCATTTTGACTACACGTTGCAGATCGCTCAAACTGCCGCGATGCAACAGTGTGAAGTCGTGGTCGCTAGCCATCGTAAGTTCACCAACGGGTCGCGGCTGGACCATTACGCCCGCGTTCATCCCGTCTTTCGCACCACGACCTATTCCAAATACAGCCTCTTGGCTGGTTTAAGGGCCATGCACTCCAAACCACCAATCGCCCTAAGAACGGCCGGTAGGTTTGGCCGGATGGGTAAGCGACATTCGCCTCATCAACCCACGATTGAACAACCTGACTTGGAGCGGTCCGAGTCGAAATACACTGGCGGCGGCGACTTCGTTGCGGCGGATCGTTTTCCACTGATGCGTTCCACTGGGCGATGGCTTGGACAGCGAATTGCAAATCTAAAGGCGATGGCAGGTCGTTTGAATTATGGCTTGCAATATCTTCAGGAATCTTCGGGAAGAAACCAGGCGGTCAAGGCATTTGCAGGGGATTGCCAAACCTTTTTTCGTCATGTGGGATTAAACGAATCCGATCACGTTTTCTTTACGACGATCAACGATTTGGAATTGGCCGGGTTGCTAACTTATTGGATGAGCAACCCTGAAAGCTATCAACCCAATTGGCACATGCAATTTCACTTTGATGTGTTTGCCGGCAGGCCGCCCGAATATCGAATCCAATTACCGAACATGGAACCGCTGCGAGATCTTTTCGAGGACATCGAGATCGCGGTACCCTCGTACCAAATTCATTACTATGCGACGACCGCTTCGATCGCAGATCAATACCAAAGACTAAGTGCCAGACCGATTCATGAATTGACTTATCCAATCAGTCAAGCCTTTGTGAAGCAAAACTGTACCACGGTTCCGATTACTCAATCTTCGAAAATCAATACTTATTCGCCTCAAACAAGATCGTCTGACGCAGAACATCGTGACACCGAACATCGTGACACAACAAACCTACCCACAATTCCTACCGTGCTGGAAGAAGATTCGCTGACCATCTATCGTTTGCAGCAAAAATCAGCTCAGGTCACAGCGAGTGAAAACTTCTTGGACACGAACTTGTTCGATTCAGAGCACAACGGAGTACCGATCGTCTTGGCGGGCGGGATTCGGGCAGAAAAAGGGCAAAATTCACTTCAGTCAATTCTACCAGCATTAAAGACAAAAGTCCTCGACTCAGAATTGGGCTTTTTGGTTTGTCAACGGAAAGAAAAATCGCGTTGGTTCGGCAAGCCATTCGCCTTGCGACTGGATGAGAAATCCGAAGCGATCACCAAGCAGGTTCAATACCTTCAGCACCCACTGGACACCGGAACTTACCAAAACTTGATCCGCAACGCTGGCATCGGTCTACTGACTTACAACAATCGAACTTATGCGAATCGTCGAGCTGGAATTTTTGGTGAATACTTGGCCGCTGGAGTTCCCGTCTTGGTTCCCTCAGGTTGCTGGATGGCAGACCAGTTGTCGATCATCAACGCAACCTACCACCAGGAACTGCTGAAGGAAAATCAATCAAAGGCATGCTGGAATCACTTGAATTTTGAATGGTCCCAATGGAACGTGCCCTCGGCAAACGGTTGCATTTCATTCGATGGCCAAGAAGTTCCGGCCTATGCTTGGTCACCTGAATTACCTAAACAAGATCCAGAGAATCATTGCAGTGATTTGTTATCGTTGCGATTCCACTGGGTATGGCCCAAGGAAGCAGGAACTTATTGCCGCGTCCAAGTCATTTTCCATCAAGCCGACGGGACTGCGATTGAGGTTGAATCAAGTGTTGTCGGAATTTGCCCAGCTGATCAGTCAAATTTCGCACTTTTCCGAATTCCATCAAACGCGCGTTCGTTCCGCTTGGGTTTCAGCAATGCGTACCACGATCGAAACGCGTCCATTAACCGCTTATTGATTGACGTTATCCGCCCCGCAGCGTCGCAGCAACTGCCTTTAGGGGCGGTTGGTCTAGCCTATGATTCGTTGCAACAGATCCCCGACAAATTGCAGGAGATGTGTCAACATCACGACCATTATCAATCTCACTCGCAAGACAACGCGCAGCGATGGTTCCAAAAACATGATCCGGTTGCTACAGTAAGTCAAATCCTGAGTGCCCCGCAATCGAATTTGGCGTGGGCAGGATAGTTTAGCTCGGCATTGCGATCGACTTGATTGGCATTGCCTATTTCGGCGGAAAACTTGATCAAACGTTGTGTTGCGACACCCTTGATTCGCCCGCAACGTGCCGCTTCGCTTGCCAGAAACGTCCCCGAGGCAAAGTGAAATCAGTTCCAATGAAACTGGATCTTTAGAACAATGGGTGGCTAGTGTTGCCGTATGTGCAGTTAGAACGTATGGCACCGGCAAGTGGCTTGAAATCGATAATTTAAGGTAAACAATTTATGAATATTTTGGTCGTAGGTGGTGCAGGCTATATCGGCAGTCACACGGCACGTTTTCTGAAGAAACAGGGTCTCAATCCAGTGGTTTTTGATAACTTAACCACTGGTTTTGCCGCTTCAGTGAAAGACCAAACGTTTATCCAAGGCGATTTGCACGACCAGTCATTGGTAGAGCAAACGCTGATGGAACATAAGATTGAAGCGGTCATGCACTTTGCTGCTTGTGCGCTGGTTGGTGAATCGGTAATCGAACCTTCAAAGTACTATGACAACAATGTGGTGGCCACTTTTCGCTTGCTAGAAGCAATGAGAAACTGCGGCGTTGGCAAATTTGTCTTCTCAAGCACCTGCGCCACCTACGGAATTCCCGAAGTCGTTCCGATCGATGAAAATGAGAAGCAAGCACCAATCAATCCCTATGGATTTACCAAACTGGTCGTTGAACGCATGCTGCAGGATTACACGCATGCGTATGAATTCTCGTACGCCGCCCTGCGTTACTTTAATGCGGCGGGTGCATCCACCGAAGGCGACATTGGCGAAGACCATGACCCTGAAAGCCATTTAATCCCAATCGTCTTGCAGGTTGCCCTGGGGCAACGGAAACATGTTACGATTTTCGGAGATGATTATCCCACTGCTGATGGCACTTGCATTCGAGATTACATCCACATTTACGATCTTGCCGCCGCTCATTTGGCTGCACTCCAATTGTTAAAGCCGAAGCAGGGGATCGAGGTCAATCTTGGCACAGGCAATGGATACAGTGTTCAAGAAGTGATTCAAATGTGTCGGAAAATTACCGGACACGCGATTCCAACCGTGATGGGAGAACGTCGCCCTGGAGATCCTCCAGAACTCATTGCAAACGCGGCCAAAGCCAACAGTTTGCTTGGCTGGAGACCTCAACATTCAGACCTGGAGAACATCGTTAAAACGGCTTGGAATTGGCACCAAAACAACCCAACGGGCTACGATAAGTCTTAATCAATTCAGGGCCCTAAAAGTTCCAGACGGGTCAAAAAATCAGCCGGTCAAGCTTCCACGTGATTAAGCGGACTGATGTCCGCAAAAGCTGGTGTGATTAGGGATTAGTGTGTGATTAGGGATTAGTGTGTGATTAGAGATTAGTGTGTGATTAGAGATTAGTGTGTGATTAGACACAGGTATGTGACCAAAGATAGATTCGTTTTCGTCCGGGCTTTAATTAGGATTGGCTGCGACTCAAGGACGGGTGATTGCGAACTGGGTGGGCCAATGAAGAGCCGAAAGATCTGCCGCAAGTGTATCGGACATTTCTGCTTGCGCGGGGCTCTCCATTTCGAAAGACAGTTGCCCGCCCGTCATTTGATTTTGCAACTGCGGCGCGGTGACGAATAATTCTAAATGGTACTTCCCAGGTAGCAGGGGAACCGCACCCAAGTCACAGCTGATTTGCAGCACCTTACCAACCGCCAAATTGAACGTAGGCTCAATGGTAGGTTGATCCAATCGGACGCTAGGTAAATGCAAGACGCTTTGATTTAGTTTTCCATTATCGCCATGCAAAACTAGGTTACCGAAAACGTCTCGCAGGCGGAATTGAATTCTCATTTCGTCGATGGTGGTCAAACTGGCAAGTGTCAGTTTGAACTGCAACGGTTGGCCGAACGGCATCACGCCCAATTCAGTGTTCTGCAATTGCATTTCAATGCGATCAAAATCACTTCCTTGGCAATCGAATTGCACCTTGGTCTGCAAGGCTTCTTTCGCCGCGAAGTTACGATATTCGGTAAGGCATTGATCGACCGATCCATCGCAAACCAATTGCCCTTGGTTCAACAGGATCCCTCGACTGCAAAGGCTACGAACGGCTTTCAAATTGTGGCTGACAAATAGAACCGTTCGTCCACTCTTTGCGATGCTATCCATCTTTGCCAAACACTTCTGTTGGAATTCAGAATCACCTACGGCCAGCACTTCGTCCACGATCAGGATCTCGGGTTCAAGAAACGCGGCCACCGCGAAAGCCAATCGAGTGTACATCCCGCTAGAATATCGTTTAACCGGAGTGTCCAGAAACTTTTCCACTTCAGCGAAGGCAACAATTTGATCAAATTTTGCGTTGATCTCGCGGCGGGTCATTCCCAAAATCGAGCCATTGAGAAAAACGTTCTCGCGTCCAGTAAGTTCTGGATGGAATCCGGTTCCGACTTCCAACAAACTAGCGATCCGGCCTCGAGTTCGAATGGAACCTTTCGTGGGACGAGTGATCCGAGACAAGATTTTCAACAGCGTACTCTTCCCCGCTCCATTGCGGCCGATAATCCCAAGAACCTCGCCTTCCTGAATGTTGAACGAGACATCACGCAATGCCCAATGCGACCTTTCGGGACTATCTCTATTCGATTTCTTCCTCACGGTATTGGCTAAGCCGACAAACGCGTGTTGCAATATTTCGGTTACACGATCAAACGAAGGCGCTAATCCCAATCGGAACTGTTTCCAAACGTTGTCGCATTGGATCATTGTAGTCAACTTCACTTACTCCCAATCAGCATTCAACCGCACCCTATCTATCGATTCAAGATGCGTCCAACAAGCAAATCTTCGCTGGAAGAATCTCTTGAACTTCCAAAAATCAAACAGTAACCCATTACCGATCGTCAGATTGATCACTTCTAAATTTCATCTGCCACCACTTTTTCAACGCGTTTGAAGAATAGTAACCCAGGAATCAAAAGCAAAAACGTCGAAGCCGTTGAAAGCAACATTGGGTAAAATTCTGGCGGCTTGGTCCCTAAAATCGACCAACGAAATCCTTCGATGACAACCACCATGGGATTCAACGAGTAGAGCCATCGCCATTGTTCTGGAATGACCGAATCAGATTGGTAAAGCACTGGACTGACGTAAAGTCCAATCTGAATCAGGAACGGCACCACATAGTGAATGTCGCGGTACAAAGCGTTCAAAGCAGAGAACCAAATTCCACCCGCCATCGCAGCGATCGCAGCCAAGACAAAGAAAATTGGCAGGTAAACAATGTTCGCACTGGGCACGACACCAAAAATGGCACAGACAATTGCAAGTACCAACAAACCGATCAAAAAATCCACGATGCTGGTCAGCATTACCGAAATGGGCAAAATTAATCGAGGAAAATAAGTCTTCGTCACAAGTTCACGGTTGCCTACCAAACTGTCGCTGGCATCACGCAGCGTCGTGGCAAACAATTGCCAGGGCAACATTCCACACAGTGCAACGACCACGAACGGAAGCGATTCATCGGTCGGCTTCGCTTTGACTAGATAGAACAACACGGCAAAAATCAAAACCGTCGCCAAGGGCTGAACGATCGCCCACGCCATTCCAATAATCGCCTGGCGGTAGCGGACTTGAAAGTCGCGTTTGGCTAACACCCAACCCAGTTCTCGGTAGACCCACATCTCCTTTAGGTCTACCAGTTTCCAATCACTTTCTGGTCCAAATTCGCGCAGCGGAAAGCGGCCCACTAATTCGGAGAATTCCGATTTCAAGGAATCTTGTTCGACTGATTCTGTGGGTGTTTCAAGCATATTCGTTGGTATTTATCACTGAACGCAATGGAAACTTGAAGGTTAAGTGCCCCAAACCTGGCTGCACTAGGCAACGCTAAATTATTTCTTTACGGTTGTTCCATGGCTGATTTGTGGGTGCTAATCGAGTACCATTAAAAGCCAAGTTGTATCTTCGGCTTTGGCCAATGACGATTGAAAATGTTTCAGTCGTTATCAGTCGACGGTTCAGGCTTGATTTTCAACTGACTGCTTTCCAGTTCGATCACCGCAGTGACCTTGCAAAAGTGACCTTGCAAAAGTGACCTTGCAAAAGTGACCTTGCAAAAATTGTATTGGTTTAGCGAAAAATGCGGATTACTGACGCGTGCGGGTTAATGATACGTGCGGGTTAATGATACGTAGGTTGTTGGCTTAGAAAAAGGGCAACCATCGGGCCAAGAATTTGCGGAACTGTGATCAGCCTTGTCAGCCCATTCGCCTGTCGATGCTCTATTTTATGTCGACTTTGTAGAAACTTACTTGATTAAGGCACGCACTATGAATGCTCTGGGTTACGGTAAGCGAATTTTGTTCGTTTTGACCGTTCTATTTCCTACAATCGTTTCGTCTACGGGCAATTTAGCCATGTCACAAGAGGCATCGACTGCAGAGGAAGCCCCATCGCTAGTGTTCAATCTTTGGCCCGGAATCGCCCCCGGCGAAAATAAGGAATTGCCTGCCGAATCGGACACTTCAGGACCTGACGCAAACCAAGTTGCCGGTCGGTCCGTGATTCGCTTAGGCAATGTTAGCACGCCGCAGATCGAAATCTTCCGGCCCAATCGTGATATCGATACCGGTGCGTCTGTCGTTATCTGTCCAGGTGGCGGGTACTACATTCTGGCCTATGATTTGGAAGGAACCGAAGTTGCTAGGTGGTTGAATTCCATCGGTGTGACTGGAATTGTTCTAAAATATCGAGTCCCAGCAAGAGAACCTGGGCCGCGATGGAAGTCTGCAGTTGCCGACACGCAACGAGCGATGAGTCTGGTGCGCTCGAACGCCAAAGAATGGAAATTGAACCCGGAAAAAATTGGCATTCTCGGATTTTCAGCCGGCGGCCACGCAGCAGCGTTGACCAGTAGCATGATTGACAGGCAGTATCAACCTATCGACGAGGTGGACAAAGTATCGTTTCAACCGAATTTTTCAGTCCTAATCTACCCAGCCTACTTGGCGGATTCGAAGACTGGAATCATGGTCGATGATTTGAAGTTGACGAAGGAAGTTGCCCCTGTATTTTTGGTCCATGCGTTTGATGATCCCGTCACACCTTTAAGCAGTTTAACAATGGCCAGCGAGTTAAAGAAATTACAAGTGCCAACCGAGGTCCATATGTTTTCCGAAGGTGGACATGGTTATGGATTGCGAGAAACAGAACTGCCGATTACGGGTTGGCCAAAACTGTGCGAAGCTTGGTTGCGTCGTACCCTCATGAAGTAGTCGCGCCAGTTTAAACCAACAAAGTCATTTTTGACAGTTTTTAACCTTGGTGGGCGGCAGATTTTGATGCGTCGACAATCCAGCAGACCGTAGAACCAAATGACAACGTTTCTGGGTCAGCGATTTAGGAACATCGGATCACCGCAGTTCTCCTCACCAGTTGACCAGGCTGGCAAGTTTGTGGGTCGCGAACTTGGCATTGAAAGATCGCGTTGCATTGAGAAATCGCGTTGCATTGAGAAATCGCGTTGCATTGAGAAATCGCGTTGCATTGAGAAGACGTTCCACGTGGACAAAACGCTCGGAATCAATCGTGTGGGACTCGGGAAAACTTGGCGTTCTTGCAGCTTGGCGAGAAAACCTGGGTTCGAATCGAATTCACACAACCCGTGCAGTAAAAACAGAGCAAAGCCAACCAAGAGCGTAGTACAAGCATTGAAAGGTTGAAGAAAATGACCTCAAACCCATTCAAATCGGCAGGCAATTTAGCGACACCCGCGAATGGTAACCTTGCCAGTTACTCTACCCTTGGCTCCGCGAATCTTGACCAACTCCCTAGTGTCTGTTCAGAATTTCGCGGCACTGACTTTCGTGGTGTTAAATTTCGGTGCAAACGCTTAGTGGTAGCTCAAACAATCTTCAGTGCGTGGTTTCTTCTGTGGCTGTTTGGCTCAAGTTTTTTTGCCCAGGCTTTGATGGCTCAAGTCAACGCAACGGTGACTCATGTCCCAAGTGGTATGCAGTTCACAGGCGGCGTCTTGGAAGTCAAGCAGTTCCTAAACCAGGGAAGTAAGAACGATACTCGTTTGATTAGCATTCTGGATGGTCCGCGAAGAATCATTTTCCCTGAAAAAGTATCAGATGTTCAACAAGATGCTCGCACCGCTCCCCGGACTTTTGAACTTGGTCAAAATGTTGTCAGCAACAACACTGCATCGATTGCAGCAGTAGGGACAACCCTGCAGAAGCTGCCATTCAACCAATTTGGACGCCGCAAAGTCTATGTTGACACCAACAAAGGAGCCGTCTGGTTACTGCAAGGAATTACAGAATTGGCTCCTTCTTTTGCCCGAGTTCAGGGTGTTAAAATGGAAGGCGAAGGTCTGTTTGAATTCCCATTTGATTTTCGAATTGCGACCAGCACGCTCCCTGGCGACACTTTGGTTGCGATGCTTCGAAATGCGACCAACAACCTAAATGATTATCAGCAGCGCGAGCGTATCGTTGAATTCTTAATTGAGGCCGAACGGTATGGAGACGCTCAACGAGAGTTGAACCAACTGTTAGTTGATTTCAAACAAATTGATCAGGAACGTTTTGATACGATCAAGACTCGCTTGGCCACCACGTCTGCACGTTTGGTTTTGCGAGAATTGGATCTTCGGCGGGATGCCGGTCAATTCTTGACCGTTGAAAATATTCTAGAAAGTTTTGACACTCAAAATCTGTCCCCCGAAACCTTGGTCGACATCAGCAGCCAACGCCGCAACATCTTGGACCAAAGGCAGCAAATCAACGCCTTCAAAGCCAAGATCGACACTGACTTCCAGGGATACTATTCTGAGAGTAATCTGGAACCAGAATCTAAGGCCCGTGTGGAATCCATTCAAGCTGAAATTTTGCGAGACTTGAATGCGAATAACGTGGCCAGACTTTCGACTTATGAACTAAGGTCAGGCGATGCCAATATCACATTTGAATCAAAAATCGCGTTCCTGATTAGCGGGTGGTTATTGGGTGCCGCTGACGCGTTTGAAAATGCTTCAGTTGTTCTATCGGCCATCCAGTCCCGAGAACTTCTGCGGAGATATCTGGTTAGTGAAAATCCGATTGAACGCGGCGAGATCATTCAACAATTGAAACTGATCGAAGCGGGTACGGTTCGCTACATGGCGGCGTTGGCCCGCAATCTCTTACCTTGGGCCGAAACGGCAAAGCCCGAGCAAGGAACGCAAGGATTCTTTCGTTTGAAATTGGATGAGATTCCTGGGCAACCTGAGTACTTGGTCCAATTACCTCCAGAATATGACCCCTACAAGAAGTACCCGTGCATTGTTGCGTTATGCGACAGTGGGTCATCCCCATTGTTCGAAGTGGAATGGTGGGACGGAAAAATTAATCCCGCCGACGGATATCGAAACGGACAAGCGTCTCGGCATGGCTACATCGTGATAGCCCCCGATTGGCGCAAACCGCTTGATCCCAGCTACAATTATGACCCGTATGCTGCCAATATTGTATTCTCCAGTTTGCGAAAAAGTTTGCGAATGTTCTCGATCGATTCCGACAAAGTGTTTCTTAGCGGTCACGCGATTGGCGGCGAAGTTGCTTGGGATCTCGGCTTAGCACACCCGGACATGTGGGCAGGAGTGATCCCGATTTCGGCCATTGCCGATCGCTACATCAATTATTATGACAATAATTCAAGATATCACTTGCCCTTCTATTTTGTGATGGGTGACCAGCACAATCCTCCCCCTCGAGGAATGTTGGGAAACTATGACAAGCGAGAAGATGCATTCGAACACATGGCGCTAAGTATTCATTACAACTTCATTGTCGTAACTTACATTGGTCGCCGTTCGGAACACTTCTTGGAAGAGATTTTGAACTTGTTTACTTGGATGAAAACGCAGCGTAGAAATTTTGCGACACCCGAGCACAAATTTGACGTGAATACGATGCGGGAGTGGGACAATTTCTTCTGGTGGTTTGAAATGCACGACATACCGCCAAGGCAGGTGGTTTCGCCCATGGCCTGGGATTTTGTCACCGAGAGAAAAAGTCTACCCATCGAGGCCTCGATTGTTTCTACATCCAATGGCAACTCCAACATGCGAGTGACAGGCGGCGGTGAATCAGCGACCTTTTGGCTGTCACCCAAATGGGTGAATCTTGACAAAGAAGTTTTGGTTGGCTGGAATGGGAAAAAGACTCAGCAATTGGTTCAGCCCAGTCGCGTTGTGATTCTTGAAGACTTACGCCGCCGCAGCGATACAAACAATCCTTTTTGGGCTCGCTTGACTTATGATCTTGGTTGGAATTCCAGTGACGAAGGTGAATAGTTCTTTGAACTTTAATACGCAATTTCATTTGCAACCAGCGGTTGAACACAAGGCCGATAACGACTGACACGCAATGGGCAGAAGCATTTGATCGGACCGAACCTCACATATAACTGTTGAATTGGAAGTTACCGATTGTTTGACGTACCGGCGGGATCATTTGTGTTTCTGCTTCATCAGATGCCACCGGATTCTGGGCGAGTCGACCATTGGGATTTGATGTTCGAGAACCGCGATGCGTTGGTCACATTTGCCTCGCCTGCACTATTGAATGAAAATTCAGAGTTCAAAGTTGATCACTTGGCCGACCATCGCTTGGCTTATTTGGATTACGAAGGTCCAATTTCAGGTGGCCGAGGCGCAGTCAATCGACTGGATCAGGGTCGATTCGAAGTCGAGAGCCAAACATCTAAAGAGCTTATTTTGCAAATTTTTGGCCAAAAATTTTGCGGGGCGCTCACGATCTCTGCGGATTCGGAAACCAGCGGTAGTAAGTTTCTGGCGACTTGGATGCCAAAATTGACTTCAACTTAGTCGTTCTATGGCCGCAAAGATTATCTAACTTACGCGACCGACAATTGAAGACCAAAAAACGGCGGCTTTGGCAATGCGCTTCCGCTGCTTGGCTGGCGACTAATTCACTTTGGGTAAACCGGGACGAATTTTACTTCAACTACAGAAATGATCATTCTGAGGGTCCATTCGGTTCGAAGCGTTGTATCAAGGGCAGCAGTTGTATTTTCGAAGTTACCCCGTGCTTCTGGTTTGCCGCTCAACATGTGTGCATCGGGTACTACCAACATAGTTGCCAGTAACTTAACGATTCGCCAAGGTTCATTATTATGCTAAGACACACACTTTCCATCGCTACCGTGGTCGCACTCGCCTTCCCTGCCAGCCTGACATTGGGTCAAGATTCGAACCGAATTCTGGGCAGTGGAATGGAAACTTCATCCGTTTCGTCCAGCAGTGGATCGGTGCCGATCGTTAAGGTCGCAACGCCAATCAATCCATTTTCAATCCAGGATGAGCAGCCAGCGGTGGAAAGCACAGTAGTGGAAAGCCCAGAGGTTCAACCATCCCCGGTTGTGCCCCAGTCCACAACGGTTTACGACATGTCCAGTTACGACGTAGCGTCCGAAGACAGTGCCGGCGGTTTGAAGTTGGGCGGCTGGGTTCAAGCCGGTTATCACTCGCAAAGCACAGGCTTGTTCAACAATGTTCCTGATCGGATCAACGCGCACCAGGTTTGGTTGTACGCGGAAAAAGCTGCCGCGCGCGAAGCCTATTGGGACTGGGGTTTTCGACTGGATACGATGTATGGCACCGATGCTAGTAAAACCCAAGCTTTCGGCAATAACCCGGGAACCTGGGACTTCCAAAATGGCCTAGACAATAGCTCTTACGGGTTCGCGTTGCCTCAAGCTTACGCCGAAGTGGCCAAAGACAATGTCAGCATCAAAGTTGGCCACTTTTTCACTGCGGTTGGATATGAAGTTGTGACCGCCCCGGACAACTTCTTCTACAGCCACGCTTACACCATGTTCAACTCCGAACCGTTTACGCACACGGGTGCCTTGGCAACTATTGACGCCAACGATACCACAACGGTTTACGCAGGTTGGACATTGGGTTGGGATACCGGTTTCAACCAGTTCAACGGAGGCAGCAGTTTCCTTGGTGGTTTCAGCAAGACCTTGGGGGAAGATGCCACCTTCACTTACATCACCACGGCCGGGAATTTGGGATGGCGTGGAAGCGGGTACTCGCACAGCATGGTCTTAGACATGACCTTGACTGATCGACTGAACTACATCGTACAGTCGGACTTGTTATCCACTGACTCTTCAGGTGGCAACAACAATGAAGTCGGTTTGAATCAATACCTGATTTACCAAGTTTCCGAAAAAGTTGCTGCGGGTACTCGTATCGAGTGGTGGAAGAGCGACATCGGTGGCACTGCTCAATCGACCTATTCGATGACTTCGGGTCTAAACCTAAGGCGGTCTGAAAACATCATGATTCGTCCAGAAGTTCGCTACAACTGGGGAGCAGATCTAGTTGGAGCCGCACAAGAGACTCCAATCTTCGGTGTCGACGTAATCTTCACCTTCTAGAAAATTTGTGAAATATTATTGACGTCCGTTTCGTAAGTTATGACCTACGAAATCAAAAGTCCCAGGTCATTCCCAAATGTGACCTGGGACTTTTTCGTTAATTGGCAACCTACAATTCCGCGAAAACCTCAGCGATGCACCCCAGGCAAACGTGGTACAAAATCAATCCAGTCGCTGGTCCGTTGATGCCACTCACCAAGGTAAACTCTGCCGCAAATTACTCGTCCCTGCGGCGTTCGACAACCGAAACGATCCCAGCAAGGAATACCAGCAAGCCCAATAAATGGGGTTCGGGAACTGCAGCAAATCGAAGATTGTCCACCGCAATATAAGTTGGCGTATTGACCCCAAAGTTACCCGAATCGCTGGACTCGTACGACAATCGAATTTGTCGCGATCCGCTAATTGCGGCTAAGTTCAATTCGCTCCAGGAATCTAAAATGTAGTCCAAACTGTTGTCGGCAAACGTGTAATCCGCCAAGGTCAAAGATACGGTACCAATCAAGTTCGCGTCGACATCGATTCCATCATAACCCAACAGGTTCACACGAAAATAATCTGGATCATTGCCCGACACTCCACCAAATTTCTTGGCGATTGAATCCCCATTCATCATCGATAATGCTGCGTAGGTTGTGTTGCTTATATCGATAGATTGCAATTGGACGCCCGATGGTAGGTTAAAGTAGGCGCCGCTGCCAAAAGCAACCGCATAGTTCTCTTTATCCACGAATCCACCACTTCCATCCGAACCACCTCCCGCCCACGAAGCATATTGGTTGGTGAAGCCCGCTGTGGTTGTATCGGTTCGGTTGGACCAGCTCCAACCCGACCAATAGTCAAACGTGTCATAGTAGGTAAATGTGTTTCCAAAATCGACGCCGTCTGACGCCCAAGATTGCTGAGTTTGATTACCGCCAAATCCATCATCACCCGATGACAAGACCGTAAAAGGATCGCGGTAAGGGCTGCCTAGCCTTACGTCACCGTTATTGAACCCACCACTGGCTGATAAACCGCCTGGCACCGGTAGATCTTCGAATTGAACAACATCGGCTAGCGACGAATTGACGGACCAAGTAGAAACGATTGCCCCGAAAAAAATGAACACGAACACTCGAAATCGAACATAACATTTGCAAAACATAGGTCTTGACTTTCATAGGAACTGGGTAACGAAGATAGGAAAGCGATGGAAAGACAGGCAGATTTAGCAAATCTAGGGGATGATAATGTCACTACGAACTGATCCGGCAATATCCCAATCGCGCAATATCCCAATCGCGCAATATCCCAATCGCGCAAGATCCGAGTCGCGCAAGATCCGAGTCGCGCAAGATCCGAGTCGCGCAATATCCGAGTCGGTCAAGTAAACCACACGATCATCACACCTTGGGGACGCCCCCAAAAGCTTGCACCATTCAGACGCTTGCACCATTCAGACGCCTGCACCATTCAGACGCTTGCACAAACGATCAGCCTGCTAAGGATCAGAATTCAAAACCAAAGCGAAAAATCTTTTGACGAATTATCTTCGGCGTTAGATCTCCACGCTGGTGTTGCCGCAACGATCGGATTGACCGTTGGTCCTGTAAATCGATCGCAATTCTTGGCAATTCTTGGCAATTCGTTTCAAGTCCACGCTGAAACGGGATGCACTCGCTTAGGGGTAGGTCTTCTGACTTACGAGTCGCCACCGCAATGCCTTCTCGCGCCAAAGATCATCTTCCGAACAATTTGAAGAATATCTTCAGCCCAATGGCCATTAAGAATTTGCGATATCGAACACTCGTTCACAGCGGGCGGGGCCGTCTTGGGTTTACACCAATGTTCCCTGTTTGTTGGTCTTGAAGATTCAAGAAACCAACCACCTCTAAACACAGAAGTTAGCACTTTAGTTCACCCCTGACAGGCAGTCAATGACTCAGGAATGCTTGTACACTCGCTGTATTTATCGAATTGCCTTTCGACCACAGAAGCACCAAGGGTGAATTTGCCCAGTCAATTTCGCACTCACCATTGCGTTGAAATGAACCATTGCGTTGACCTGAAGCGTTGCGTTGAACTGGCACTATTGACTGATCGAAGCAACATGTGTCAGCCTGGTTTTACATTGCGGTGATTTTTGTCATGGATGCAGCGGCGTGTTCATTTGGATACGAGCTACCTAGCTGGTCATTGCCCTCAGCATTTATTTTTAGAAAAATAGCCCCGCCGCGTTTCCATTCGGCAGTCATCCAACAGTTCGCCAAAAAGTGGCAGATAGCAGAGCTTACAGATAGCAGGACCTTGAGTCCGAATTCTTTTGACTCCCAGCGATGGCAGGCCGGTCGTTTCAACTTATCCACATTCCAGCTGTTTCAATAGGATTTATCATGGCATGGTACAGTCTGGTTCTAGCCGGCTTATTTGAAGTCGTCTGGGCGATCGGCTTGAAGCAGTCAGACGGATTCACTCGTTTCTGGCCTTCGGTGACAACGGTTTTCGCGATGGTGATCAGTTTTTCGCTGCTCGCATACGCGTTGCGAACACTTCCGCTTAGTACCGCGTATTCGGTATGGGTTGGAATTGGTTCAATTGGTACAGTATTGGTTGGCATTTTCTTCTTCCATGAAATTGCCACCCCTCCACGTATCGTCAGCATCCTGTTGATCATCGGTGGGATCATCGGTTTGAAACTGACCACGCCGTTATGAGTCCGAAGCATACTAAACCTGAAGTTTAGGAAAGTCACCCAGCATGCCTATGGTTCAAAAACAGATCGCCACCACTTCACCTGGGAAATGTGCTGTAAGCTGGGTAGTCGAAAACTGGGTGATTGACTTATTCGAAAGCGTGACAAGCAATCGTGGTTGGCGTATATTTTGCGTAGCGGGTCTGGGTTTGCTAGTCACCCTACAATTCTGTCACGCTGCGCAAGGGCAAGTATTTAAGTCGGATTCAGGCGATATGACACGGTTTGAAAAGCCAGTAGATTCGGACAACAATTTCAACCTTCGCCTGCCAACCCTGGGTGGTAAGCAAATTTGGACGGACCATCGTTGGTGGTTTGGCTGGCGAATTCAACAGAATTTGTTGACTCAACATTGGCGATTGGTCGACGACCGAAACATCCGAATGGCGTGGGGGAGCCGAGCGTCCTGCGAACTGGCTTTGGACAAGGTGATTGACCAAAATCCGAAGCCCAACCCAACAAAAGTTGTCGTCCTGCTACATGGCTTATTGCGCAGTAGCGATTCGATGAACAGCCTTGGACGTGCGCTAAATTCGGCCGGCTATGATTCGATTATTTCCTTCGGTTACGGTAGTTCGCGTGGATCTATTGCCGACCATGCGGCCGCCTTACGTGAATTAGTCGAAAACATTCCTGGCACACCTGACGTTTATTTTGTTGGGCATAGCATGGGGAATATTGTCGTTAGGCACGCAATCGGTGACTGGCAAAGTGACCAAGAAGCCGAGGCCGTGTTAGGCCAAGTCAAGCGAGTTGTCATGTTGGGCCCGCCCAACCATGGTGCGACGATCGCAAAACGATTGGGCAAGATGGGTTTGTTCAAGATTGTCACCGGGCAAGCAGGAATGGAACTGGGCCCAGAATGGGATCGCTTAGAACAGAAACTGGCAATTCCTGACTGCCCATTCGGCATTGTGGCAGGTGATATGGACACTTGGACCAAGTTTAACCCATTGGTCGACGGAGCCAGCGATATGATCGTAAGCGTTGAAGAAGCAAAACTGGAAGGCGCGACGGAGATGCTGATCGTACCCAATCTGCACTCGTTCCTTCCTGACGACCCAAAAGTACAAGCTGCGGTCGCGAGATTCTTAGACGGTGGAACCTTGGCCCAATAGCGCGTTAAAATATTATTCTTAAGTGCATGAACCTCTTGAAGATTGCGGATCTCACGACCAGACTTGAAGAATAGGAATACTTGGTGGGCGGCACGAGGGCAGGACGAAGAATTGATCGAAATAAACGTAATCTCACAGACGTAATCTCACAGACGTAATCTCTTAGTGTTCTCTCGCAATTGGGTCCTTAGTGGCGAGAGAGTCGGTCGCTTTGGTTTGGATCCTAATCTGGCTCCATGACGCACGAACCGTGGCACAACCGCATGCGCTCGATGTGATGGATCTACCTCAGAGATGGCTTGACTTGCAATTCCCTCATCTATGTGGAACATGGCGGGATCAACCAAAATCTTGCTCCGCTTCGGAGATGACTCGAACAGGATTCAATAAGCCGCAGGGTCGAACTGGTGATTTTTTAAAATATTTTGGTAAGCCGGACCTTGTTGCAACGTCTAGCGTGTAGTGGGGATCGGCGAAACCTTCTATTATGATCGCTCCCGACATGGATAGATGGTTTGGACCGGCGAAGGTCGACCGATTGATGGCCAAGTCGATTGGCAAAAGAAGATTCACGCCACTTGCCTCTCAAACATAGCAATTAATTCAAAATCAACGATTGGCTTCAGGCAACGCTCCGCCAGACAGACTGCGGTTTTGGTAAACTTGTTTCGTAGCCGGATCTATTTGTTCATTATAAGGTTGTTGTTCAATGCCCCAGACGGTGAATTTAGTGAAAGAGTATTACGGCAAGTCGTTAACCGGTTCCAAGGATTTGTTGACCGACGCGTGTTGCACGACGGACGCGATGCCACAACACGCTCGGGCAATTCTCAAGAAAATTCATCCCGAGGTAAGCAGTCGCTACTATGGTTGCGGTTTGGTCTTGCCTGAATTAATTCAAGGATGTCGCGTACTGGATTTAGGAAGCGGTGCAGGGCAAGATTGTTATATTCTCTCAGCGTTGGTAGGTTCAACTGGATACGTTGTTGGGGTCGACATGACCCTAGAGCAACTAGCGGTCGCCAATCAATACATCGACTTTCACACGCAGGCTTTTGGACACCAAAAGCCAAACGTGGAATTCCATCTTGGCTACCTTGAAAAGTTAGACCAGTTACCATTGGCCGCGAATAGCTTTGACGTGATCGTTTCCAATTGCGTGATCAATCTATGCGAAGACAAGGCGGCAGTCCTAAGCAACGCATTTAACCTGCTCAAACCTGGCGGCGAATTGTATTTTTCCGATGTCTATAGCGACCGCCGAATTCCAGATGAACTTAGAAAAGATCCGGTGCTTTACGGCGAGTGCCTAGCCGGAGCGATGTACACTCGGGATTTTCTAGCGTTGGCTAAAAGTTGTGGATTCGCCGATGTACGACAAGTCGTCAGCCGTCCACTGGGCATCAATAATGCCGCTGTAAAAAACAAAGTTGAACCCATTAATTTCGATTCGACTACTTATCGATTGTTCAAAGTGGAAGGGCTGGAAGAAACTTGCGAAGATTATGGACAAGCGATTTCTTACAACGGAACCGTCGCCAACCAAGAGAAAGAATTTGTCTTGGATCAAGGGCACAGATTCTTACCAGGCCGAGTGACCTCGGTTAGCCGCAATACCTACCTGACACTAAAAGAAAGTCGGTTTGGCGAACACTTCGAATTCTTTGGAACCGGGTCCACTCATTTTGGCGGTTTCCAATCTTCACCAAAGATAGGCGTTCAGGAAAAAAATTTGCAAGATATCGGCGGTGGCGGTTGCTGTTAAATATACAGCGATCTACGCCTTGCGACGATGACTTTTGCCAGGGCTGGCTGAACTGGCGGATTACTGATTTGAACGTTTTCCCGAGGGACCTATCTAGTTCCTAGGTGGGGGCTGTGGGACTTGATTTTCCCACGAACCAAATCTAAGAATCGATGAAAGATCCTGGCTGGAATTGTGAGTGTACTACCCAATGGCAGGCAAACGTCCTGGGCATGATTTGCCTAAAAAGATTCGATCGGACCTAGGTATTTCCAATCGAACCCCCTCGAGTTGACTCGGTTTAGGTCGAATCTGAATTGCCCAACGGCAATATTTTGTCGGACTGTGAAGCCTTCGATCGGCCATAAATTGGTAACTAACGAGGAATTAGCGTTTGAAATTACTTGCAAAGGCCCGTAGCTTCCCAGACTGGTGCTTCCCAGTCTGGTAGTTTCAAATTGGGAATTCGATTTCGGTCGAAAGCTTCGATAGCAACTGCCGTGGGGCGACTTGTAGTTTTTTGGCGAAGGTGGTCAAATTTTCGTACGGTGCAGAACCCGCCGTCTTTTCTAACGTAGTAGTCATGTGACCTGAACGCGATTCCAACTTGGGAAGCTTTGATTTCGGATTTCCGATTGTGTTCAACGAACTTAAGTTTATGAACTTTTTTTAATAGGGATTGAATATGAAACGTACTTTGTTTGTCTTGTTTGGATTTGCAGCCGGTTTGGTCGGTTCGTCCTTCATGGTTCCAACTTTAACCGCGGCTTCGATGCCGACTGTTTATCTTCAGGATTCAGATGAAGATCAAGATGAAGAAGAGGGCACTGACTTAGAAGCGTTGACCATTGGCAGCAAAGCGCCGGCGATCGATGTCGAACATTGGGTACAAGACGGCGAAGGAGCTTTCAAGCCTGTTACTAAATTCAAAGAAGGTAACGTCTACATTGTAGAATTTTGGGCAACTTGGTGCGGACCTTGCATCGCCAGCATGCCTCATATTGTCGAAACTCAAGCAAAGTACAAGGACAAAGGCGTTCAAGTCGTAAGTATCAGCGATGAAGACTTGGAGACGGTAGAAGAATTTTTGGCCAAGACGGTTCGCGGCGAAGATGAGAAGACTTACGGTGACCTAACCAAGAGTTACTGCTTGACCACCGACCCAGATCGCTCGGTCTACAAATCGTACATGCAAGCGGCTGGACAGAACGGTATCCCAACCGCATTTATCGTTGGTAAGAACGGTATGGTTGAATGGATTGGCCATCCCATGGAAATGGACACTCCACTCGAAGAAGTGGTTGCTGGTAAGTGGGATCGCGAAAAGTTCGCCTTGAAAATGAAGGCCGAGAAAGAGGTTAGCATCTTCATGAACAAGGTAGTTGGCAAATTGCGAAGTGGCAATGAAGAAGAAGCAATGGAAATGATTAACGAAAAAATCGCTTCCTCCGACAGTGATGAATTGAAGAACCAGTTGAGATCGATGAAGCTAAGCATCTTGATGCAAACGGGTGGCGATGAAAAAGAAGTCATCCAAACCGCGCGTGAAGTGCTTTCCGGAATCAAGGAACCCATGTCGGTCAACAACCTGGTTTGGGCGTTGTACGAAATGTCAGTTGAAGGCGATCTGAAGGACAAGAAGTTCCTAATGGAATTGGCCGGAAAAGCTGAGAAAGCGGCTACGGCTGCGGCGAAAGATCAGGCCTGGATGATTCTGGACACTGCCGGCCACCTCTATTATGCTGCAGGCGATTTGGACAAGGCAATCGAAATTCAGAAGAAGGCCGTTGCGGCTCCTGGTAGCGATGAATCTGAAGATGTTGCTGACTTCCTTAAGAAGCTTTTGGCTGAAAAGGCTTAGTGTTGCCCACCTAGCTCAAGTACAAACTAGCATCGAATTTTGATTGATTTGTGAAATTTGATTGGGCTAAAATTTAATGGCCAGGACCTGCGTGATGTCGCGTCGGTCCTGGCTTTTTTTGTGCGCCGACAATAACGATCCTGTCAAGCTCGCGTGCAAGGCGAACATACTTTGACGACCATACTTTGACGACAGTAGATTCGCCAGACACTTTCAAGCTCCAGAATCGAAAATACCAGTTCGCATGGGACACGCGGCCGAACGGTTCGACTTGCAAACGGCAGCGAGCCTGAACTGCAACTTGCTGGCCGTCCTGGAGTGGACATTTCCGAAAGTCGGCAACCAAAACTATCCTCCCCAACCAACCGCGGCTAGAATAGGGCCAGCCATTGAATTGGCGGTTTTCGACAGCTAGAGTTCTGTCGCACTTAGCCTTGGGAGTTAAAGATGATCAGAATCCAGTTCAATCCGCCTTCGTTGGTTCGCACGGCAGCCTATCTGTGGATATTTTCTATTCTCTTGCAATTTCAGGGGCCAGCCCAAGCGTTGGGCCAAGAATCGGATGAAACCCAAGCTGCCCAATCCGTCAACAAAATTGTGTTTCACAGCGGCGTAACGTATGCCAATGTTGGCCAGATTGACCTGCAGTTAAATTTAGCCGAACCTCTGGATCGTCACCGTTTGCGTCCAGCCATCCTATGCATTCATGGCGGCGGTTTTCGCGCAGGAAATCGCGAAAGCTATGACTCGTTGATTCGAAAGCTGGCCCAACAGGGTTACGTGGCTTTGACCGTCACTTATCGACTATCACCCCAGCATCCGTTTCCAGCCGCGGTCCATGATGTCAAGGCAGCGGTTCGTTGGCTACGAGCGAATGCAGAACAATTTCACATCGACCCTGATCGGATCGGAGTCACGGGACAATCAGCGGGTGGACATCTTGCCCAATTCTTAGCGGTGTCAGCCGATGTCGATTCGCTGGAAGGCGAGCAAGGCAATTTGGATCAGTCATCCGCAGTTCGCTGCTGTGTCAATTTTTATGGTACCAGTGACTTGACTAAGTCCTACGGCAAAAGCGTAGATGCAGCTGAAGTCTTACCCCTGTGGCTAGGTGGTGATTTAAGTACTCATCGTGCCCAACATATCTTGGCCAGTCCGCTAAATTGGGTGACACCCTCGGCAGCACCGACGCTACTGATTCACGGGACCGAAGATCCATACGTGAATATCGAACAGGCGGTGTTTATGCATGCTCGGCTGCAAGCGGTGAATGTTGACGTCGAATTCCTAAAGATCGACGGAGCTGGCCATGGATTTAAAGGGCAGCAGAAACTGCAAGCTGATCAAGCCATGCTGCGTTTTTTCACGACGCATTTAAAAGACACAGCCGTCCAACAGGCAGCAGACGCTAAAGTGCCTAAGCCGGAAGAATTGGATTCGGACCCGTCCAAATCTGCCAATGGGATTTTGTTGACTGAACAAACGTTGACCTTTGGCGAGGGTCAATCATCTCCAGCAGAAACGATCGAATCTGCGTCCTGGTTGACCGGCAATTATTCGGGCGATGGCTTTGGCGGAACGATTGAAGAATGCTGGGGACCACATTCCTCGGGCTCCATGTTGGGGACATTTCGATTGGTCAACGATGGCGCCCTCAATTTTTCAGAGTTCTTCATCCTGGAAGAGCACGAAGGCAGCTTGCGTTTGCGATTGAAACACTTCGACAAAGAATTTGACGGATGGGAAGACAAAGATAAGTTTGTGGAATTCCCCTTGGTTCGCATCGAAAAAGGAAAACTTTTCTTCAAAGGTTTGACTTACGTGAAAGAAAACGACGGCAATGTGACAGTCTACTTGGCTATGCGTCGAAAAGATGGCACGTTCAACCAGGTGACCTTACCGCTGAAGCGAACCAACTAACGCAGCCCAGCGACTAACCAACCTGGCAGTTAAAGCAACCGTTTGCCTTTATGTTGCAACCAGTGATCATGCTAACAGTGAGTCAATTGGATTGAACTGAAACTTCGGTTCGAGCAATTGAGTAGACAAGATTCAACAGTTGGAAGCAACTTGGATTTAACAACCTGTTTAGAATTTCGATCAGACCCCGTCGACAACACAAGACCTAACCACACCCTAGGAGCGACTTGCAATGCAGCGAATGATTTGGAAACTTTCAGGAAATACTTGGTGGCGAGGTTCGCGAATTGCCAGTGCGTTGGCACTGGTCTCTGCAATGTCTGGCACTCTTCTATTGGGCACATTGGATGCTCAAGCGCAAGTCAAGCCAAGTGCCGGAATGATGCGAAATCCGGATGTCAGCCAATCCAGTATCGTCTTTTCCTACGGTGATGATCTTTGGATCGTAGATCGTGCTGGCGGTGCAGCCTCGCCAGTGGCCAGCCCCGTGGGCGCTGAACGGAACCCGCGTTTCAGTCCAGATGGAACACAAATTGCCTTTTCCGCCAATTACGACGGCGGTAATGATTTGTATGTCATTGGGACGGCAGGCGGTTTGGCCACACGAATGACATTTCATCCTGCCAACGAGAGTCTTTGTGATTGGATGCCAGACGGCCAGTCGCTATTATTCTCGACCAATGGATTTTCGGGGCTTGGACGGATTAGTCAATTGATGACCGTTTCAGCAAAGAATCCCCTGGCCACATCACTGCCGGTTCCTTACGGTAGCAATGGAAATGTCAGTGCCGACGGCAAGTGGTTGGCCTACACGCCACACAGTCGCGACACTCGAACTTGGAAGCGTTACCGTGGCGGCATGGCGTCGGACATTTGGCTGTTTCATCTAGAGGCGAAAACCGCCAAGCAAATTACCGATTTCGAAGGAACCGATAGCTTTCCAATGTGGCATGGAAAGACGGTTTATTACTTGTCCGATGCAGGACCAGCCCATCGCTTGAACATTTGGGCCTACAACACCGAAACCGAAGAACGAAGTCAGGTTACCCAGTTTACGGACTTTGATTGCAAGGCCCCTTCGATCGGACCTGGCGTCGATGGAAAAGGCGAGATTGTCTTTCAAAATGGTTCTTCACTTCACTTACTAGATCTGGCAACCAGCGAAACCAACGCGGTCGCAATTACCGTGCCAGGCGATCGACCCATGCTTCGGCAGCAGAAATTGGATGCAGCCCAGTTCGTCAACGGAGCGGACATTTCGCCCACAGGGAAACGACTGGTCGTTGAAGCACGTGGAGACATCTGGACGGCGCCAGTTGAGAATGGTTCACCAAGAAATCTTACCTCGACAAGCGGTGTGTACGAACGTGAGCCCTCCTGGAGTCCCGACGGGCGTTGGATTGCTTACTTGGCCGACGCAACTGGCGAGTACGAATTGTATGTGACGCAGTCTGATGGCCGAGGAGAAACCAAGCAACTTACCAAGGGCGGGTCAGCGTTCCGTTTCACGCCAAGTTGGTCGCCCGATTCAAAACACATTGTGTTTACCGATAAGACGGGAGCCGCCTACATCTATTCGTTTGCATCCGATGAGACCAAGAAGTTTGCAACCGATCCTCAGGGCAACCAGATCAACACTAACTGGTCACACAATTCGCAGTGGTTAACTTATACGTTGAATCCAAAGTCGACCGAATCGGCCAGTGCCGTTTGGGTTTACAACGCAGCCGATGGTACCCAGCGAAAGTTGACCGCGGGCTTTTTCAATGATTCCAATCCGGTTTTCGACACCAAAGGTGATTTCATTTTCTTTAGTAGTAATCGAGCGTTCAACCGACCTGAGTATGAAGATGTTGGAAATTCCTTCATCTACGCGGGAACGGAAGTCCTAATGGCGTTGCCGCTACGGGGAGACGTCGCCAACCCGTTTCTTCCCAAGGTTGACGAAGAAGAATGGAAGGTTGAAACAGCGATCGACATCGAAAAAGACAGTGCCAAATCCAACGCTGAAAAGGTTCCTGATTCGAAAGATTCCGACAAAACCGAAGCGGATAAGGCCGAATCTAAAGACGATGCAACGGACAAGACTGAGTCCAAGCTTGAGTCCAAGACTGACGACGCCGAATCAACCGACGAAGACGCCCAAAAGAAAGGCGACCAGCTTAAGGAAGACGCGAAGGCCAAACCAATTGAAATTGATTTCGAGGGTGCTGAACGCCGCGCATTCCAAATCCCGGTAGATCAAGGAAATTTCGGTTCGCTGAGGGTTAACGATGCCAATCAGTTGATTTACTCGCGACGTCCAGCACGAGGCAGCCAAACTCCACCTTCGATTCAGCTGTTTGATCTCAGCGATAAGGAAAAGAAAGAAAAGGAAGTGGTCTCCGGCGCGGGAGGTTTTAGCGTTTCAGCCGACGGCAAGAAGTTGCTGGTCCTTCGCGACTCCAGTACCTTTGTTATTGATGCCAAACCGGGTCAAAAATTGGACAAACCCGTTTCGACCAGTGGCATGACGGTCATGGTGAATCCAAGGCAAGAGTGGAAGCAGATTTTCAATGACGCGTGGCGAATGGAACGTGACTTCTTTTACGATCCGACCATGCATGGCGTTGATTGGGAAGCGGTTCGCGATCACTATGCTGCGATGCTAGATGATTGTGTTTCACGCCGAGACCTAAGTTTCATCATTGGTGAAATGATTGGCGAATTGAATGTTGGCCATGCCTACTATCGTGAAACCGAGCTGGAGAACGGTCCCAGAGCTGACACCGCTGTGCTGGGTTGCCGATTGGAAGTCGACGGTGACGCTTATAAGATTGCGGAAATTTTCGAAGGTTCGGCTTGGGACTATGACGCCCGCAATGAGATGGTTCAGGCAGGGATTCAGCAAGGCCAGTACCTATTGGCAATCAATGATCAACCGTTAACATCCAAAGATAACCCGTACGCTCGCTTGGCTGGTTTGGCGGGAACGACCGTCATGTTGACCGTCAGCGACGAAGCAACCTTAGGCGAAAAAGACAAACGAGTGCCTCTAGAGTTAGGCTCAGATGATTCTGACTTGCGTTTCCGTCATTGGATTGAAAAAAATCGCAAATATGTCGATGAGAAGACGGGCGGGAAAGTCGGCTATGTCTACGTGACCAACACGGGGGGGCCGGGGCAGAACGATTTGTTCCGTCAATTTTACGGCCAAGCCGGCAAGGCAGCGATGATCATCGATGACCGCTGGAATGGTGGCGGACAAATTCCGACCCGATTTATTGAACTGCTCAATCGACCCGTCACCAACTACTGGGCTCGGCGTGATGGTGAAGATTGGACCTGGCCACCAGATTCCCATCAAGGTCCAAAGTGTATGCTGATCAATGGCATGGCTGGATCGGGTGGTGACATGTTCCCAGCACTCTTCCGGCAAAACAAGTTAGGGAAATTGATTGGCATGCGGACCTGGGGTGGATTGGTTGGCATCACCGGCTCGCCACAACTGATCGATGGTGCCTCGGTCAGCTCGCCGTCGTTCGCCTACTATGAAACCGACGGGACTTGGGGAATCGAAGGGCACGGTGTCGATCCTGACATTGAAGTCATCGACGATCCAGAGAAAATGGCCTCGGGCGGCGATCCGCAATTGGACGCTGCGATCAAGTTAATGTTGTCCGAAATTCAAACCAATGGTTTCCAGAAGCCCAAACGCCCGGCGTATCCAGACCGTAGCAAATTCGGTATCAAGCCCGAAGACAAATAGTCCCAGTCACCAAAGCAGTGTCAAAAACTCTTTTGCGGATCTGGAACGCGAACCCAGTTGACTCTGCGGTCTGGAAAACGAAATCAAGCCACATTTGCCCCCAGGTGAATGTGGCTTTTTTTGATGAAACGCCGATCGCCGAATCCAGAATCCAGAACAAACGCCCGAAATCGACTGCATCTGGGCTCGCTTGTGCGTAATCACCACGGCGGGATGTCCACAAACGATCCGGTCATGGCTTGGGGCAGGATATCGGACGCAGAGGCTACCCAGGCCGAAAATACGCCGCCGGAAAGTAGGAGGATTGATCCGGGTTTGGGCTGTTCGCGATTTTGGGCATTTACCAAAACGCGTTCGCTTCTTAGGATTGTGTAAAACCGCCAAAATCATGAGGAAAACTAGGTCGATGGGTGTCTTGATACAAGTAAGCAAAGCATACAAGAGTTATGGCGAACAGGTCCTATTAGAAGAGGCAGACGCCACAATTAACGAGGGCGTTAAAGTGGGCTTTGTTGGCCGCAATGGGGCGGGGAAGTCAACCTTACTGAAGATCATGCTAGGCGAAGAGGATCTAGATGCAGGCCGAGTCACCTTGCATTCTGACCTTCGCGTTGGCTATTTGCGGCAGCATGATCCGTTCCTTCCTGGTGAATCGGCCTTGGATTTCCTGATGCGTGACAGCGGCCACCCCGACTGGAAATGCGGGGAAGTCGCAGGAAAATTTGAAATTAAGGGCGAATATCTTACCGGCCCAGTCAAGGCTTTGTCCGGCGGTTGGCAAACTCGGGTAAAGCTGGCCGCTTTGCTGCTGCACGAGCCGAATCTCTTGTTGTTGGATGAACCCACCAACTTCTTGGACTTGCGCACGCAAATCTTGTTGGAGCACTTTCTTAAGGGTTTCAAGGAAGCATGCTTGATCGTGTCGCACGATCGGCAATTCCTAAAGGAAACCTGCTCGCACACGCTGGATCTGTCCCAGGGTAAGCTGACGGTCTTCAGCGGGAAGATCGATGCGTTCCTAGAATACCAAGCGGATCGAATTGAACATGATCGACGAGTCAACGCTACGGTCATTGCCAAGCAGCAGCAATTGCAAAAATTTATTGATAAGAATAAGGCACGAGCATCCACTGCGACTCAGGCTCGTTCCAAAAGCAAACAATTGGAGAAACTGCATACCATCGACATTGCGGCGGACCAAGCAACCGCCAATATTAAAGCGCCAGCGGTCAAGCCAAGAAGTGGCCCGGCGTTCCGTTGTAATGACTTAGCTATCGGTTATCCAGATTTTACCGTTGCTACCGATATCAAGTTAGAAATCGAACACGGTGAACGGGTTGCGATCGTGGGTGACAATGGACAAGGCAAGACAACCTTGTTGCGAACTCTGGTCGGATCGTTGGAGGCAAAGGGCGGTGAATCCAAGTGGGGATACGGCTGTGAATTTGGTGTGTATGCCCAACACGTCTACAGCAGCCTACCCGAACATTTTACAGTGATGGACTACTTGGAATCCGAGGCGATTGCGGGGACGACAACTCAAGAGATCTTAGCGCAGGCGGGTGCGTTGCTTTTCCGCGGGCAAGCGGTTGAGAAGAAGATCAAAATACTTTCCGGTGGAGAACGGGCTCGATTGTGTTTGGCAGGTTTGATGTTAGGTACGTCCAACATCCTGGTATTGGACGAACCGGGTAACCACTTGGATGTAGAAACCATTGAATCGTTGGCTGACGCATTGGTCAACTACAAGGGTACCGTTGTTTTCACCAGCCACGACCGTCACTTCATGAAACGGATCGCAACATCGATCATCGAAGTTAGCGGTGGTTCGGCGAGAAATTATCAGGGTGACTACGATGCTTATCTCTATTATGTAAACAAGGAAATCGAAGACGGGGAACGTCAACGCGCGACCGGCGGCACTAAGACTCCCGATGGGAAGGTTCCTAAAGGTGCCGTACGCCAAATTGAGCAGAAAGAAGAACGTAAGCTTCGCAAAGAATTATCAAATCTGGAAAAGAAGATTGCGAAATTGGATGACGAAAAACGAGCATCCAGCAGTAGACTACTGGTCGAATCTAACGCCAAAAAGGCGATGGATTTGCATAACCAAATTGAAGACAGGACCAAAGAACTGAACGAATTAGAAGTGCGTTGGTTGGAACTGCAATCTGAACTAGGGGTCGAATATTAGAATCTGCCCCAGGGCGGAACCGTAATTCAGCGTAGACACACGTGGAGCCAAACGTTTCCGCCCAGGCTTTTTTGTCTGGGCTTTTTTGTCTGGGCTTTTTTGTCTGGGCTTTTTTGTCTGGGCTTTTTTGTCTGGGCTTTTTTGTCTGGGCGGAAACTGCCGCAGGTCGCCAAACAAAGAGCCTCGCAAATCTTGCTGTTGTGGGAGGACTACCCCAGCGAATTACCCAGCGAACTGCCCCCGCATCGTTTCAGAGGTATGTTGTGAAACAGCCTTTGCAAAACGTCTACGACACACTTAATTTTTTTTTAACGCTGCAGCCATTGAATACCAAGGGCTTTCTCAGCAAACCGGCGTCTTCACCACGGAAATCGTGCTTCACTGCGTGTGCGTTTAACTGCGGCTAGGCGGTGAATCCAAACACATTTACCGCGTGATTTGCCTACGATTGGCACGAACTGCTTGCGATTTCTCAATTAAAACTTCCGAAAAATGTCATCTGGTTTGCTTGACGTGCCCCCCCAGATGGCGACTTGCACCTGTTGGACTGGTGCTTGCGACCGGTTAACCACTCAATCTGAGGCAAATTGCCACAGCCAGCGCAGCAGATTATGCCAAGGTTTGCTGCTGGATCGCGAATAGGACGGGCGGTGACGGGTCCGTCAATCGTTAATATCCTCAGATTTCGACAGTAACCTGGTTAATCACAAGCCAGTGTGCATTCATCCGGGCTTGGTTGTCAGAAAGTTGTATGTTTTCGCACGCCCGTCCTGATGAGCTGGCGTGCGAATATCGTAATGATGCCGACGTCCAAAACATATGTAAAGGGTCAAATGAAATGGTCAGATTTAATGGTGGGGAGCCAGCCGACCGACGGCTGAGTATCCCTTCAACTCTTAAGACACTGGGTTCGGGTTTCCTAGCATTGATTGGAATCGGCGTTCTGATATTCGGCTATGTCGTTTATACCCAATTCCGAATCGATGTGCCCGCCGAACACATCGCGGTTCTGACGTTGAAAGTTGGCGAAGATCTTGAGAACCACATGGAGATCGCCCCCAATAAGAATTACAAAGGGCTGCAGCTAGACGTGCTTCAAGAGGGCCGATACTTCTACAATCCTTACTTCTACGCCTGGGAAGTCTACCCGATGGTTCAGATCCCAGAAAACAAATTGGGAGTACGTGTTCGACTTTACGGCGAAGACCTACCTTACGGTCACTTTGTAGCGACCCAAGACGATCAAAAAGGAATCGTCAAAGAAGTCTTGCGACCTGGTCGGTATCCGCTGAACGCATTGGTCAAAGATTCGGCCGACGGAAAAATCCTTAACCCTCGTCCTTACTCGGACTACGTTGAAATTATCGAACTACGTGACCCGGTTACAATTCCAGCGGGATTCAAGGGAGTGGTCACGAATTTGGCCGGCCCGATTCCGGAAGAACCAAACACATTGTTGGTCAAAGAAGGGTTTCGCGGTGTCCAAGAAGATACGCTCAACGCGGGTACCTACTACATGAACCCGTACATGTATCGAATCCAAGCCATCGATACCCGTAGTCAACGATTCAACTTGGCCGAAAACTTCGACATGGGCTTTCCTAGTAAAGATGGTTTTTGGGTTTCGTTGGATGGGCGAATCGAATTTGCAGTGAAGCCAGAAGCTGCTGCCAAGGTCTACGTCACTTACAACGAAGCCAAAAATGATGAAGGTGTTCAACAAGGCATCGACGAAGAGATCATTCGGAAGATCATCATGCCAAACGCTCGATCGTTTTGCCGCTTGCATGGTTCCAACTCATCGGGACGCGATTTCATCGGCGGCGAAACTAGATCCGCATTTGAAAAGGCCTTTCAGAAGGCCATCCGCGAAACCTGTGAAGCCCAGGGCATCGAAATTGTTCAAGCGGTGATTACTCAGATCACCCCGCCCAATGCGATTGCCAAACCTGTACGAGATCGTGAAGTCGCTCGCCAAACATTGAAGCGATATCAACAAGAGGAATTGCAGCAGGTGGAAGAAGCAGTCTTGGCCAAAGAGACCGCATTGATCTTGCAGGGACAGCGAATGGTGGCAGCCGAAGTTGAAGTGATTGAGATGACAACTGAATCCATGAAAAAGCAGGAAGTGGCATTGGAAGAGGCCAACCGAGACCGAGAAGTTGCTGAAAAGCGTTTGATGGCGGCCAAAGATGTTGCCGCCGCTACCCTCGCTCAGAAATCCGCCGAAGCTTCAGTGGTGCAATTTACAAACGTAGCCGATGCGGCAGGCTGGCAGCGGTCGATCGCTTCGCTGGGCGGCAGCGGTGAATCGTTTGCTCAGTACACTTTGTTCCAGAAATTGGCACCAAGTTATCGTTCCATCACCATGAACACTGCGGACTCACCCTTGATGCAAATTTTTGAAGGATTTTCCAAGGCGCCTGCGGACGAAACATTGGCAAGGCCCTCAGAGATGGTGCCCATTGATTTTTCAACTCCCCAGAATCCGTCAATGTCCCCCGAACTGAAGACGGTTCCACCGACGGTAACCCAAACCGAAATTCAAAATGATACCGATGCAGCCAAGATAGAGACAAACGACCCGATCAGCGAACCCGAGGTGGATTCTCGCAAGGATACGATTTCTGACATCGATCAACCCCAATAGTGAACCTGTCACCAATTGTTTCCCTCCTTTAAAAAACTTAAATCAAGAGGTTTATTTTTATGATAGCGAAAACTGCTTCCATTGTTGTGACGATCGTTTTATTGATTGCTGTCGGGGTAACCACATTTCATTGGACCTACAATTTATACTATGTGCCGGTCGGCTATAGCTTGCAACTTCGCTACAAAGGTCCGTTGATCTTCGGTTCGCGAACACCTGCTAGGTCAGGCTACTGGGCTGATGAAACCCAAGTTGGCGTGAGGCAGAAGTTGCGTGGCCCCGGACGACATTTTTATAGTCCGATTTGGTATGAACGCGTTTTAGTTGAAGATACCGTCATCCACCCAGGCCAAGTCGGAATCGTTACCTGCCGTTTGGGCGAAGCGTTAGACGAGGGCCAATACCTGGTTGATGGTAATTTGGGCGAAACCAAATACAAAGGTATCTTGCGAAAGGCGCTCGCTCCGGGACGCTACCGCATCAACCCTTATGGTTATCAAGTCAATCTAGTCAAAGAAGTAAAGAAAAAGTCAGGCAACCAGGAAAAACGTAGCGGCTGGGTGACGATCCCCACAGGCTATGTTGGTGTTGTTACCAACTTGGCGGCCAATCCCGCTACCAACCAACTGGCAGGCATCCAAGAGAATGTTCTACCTCCTGGAATCTATCCCATTAACGGTCGTGAACAAGAGATCGACATCGTTGAAATTGGCTATCGCGAAACCACCGTCAAGATGGAAAAGGTGCGAAAGAAAGATGGGTCATTGGAATTAGATGAAGCGGGTGAACCACTGGTTGTGGTTGGGACGGCTGATTCTTCGGGAATTGACTTCCCTTCCAATGATGGTTTCAATATCTACATGGACTTCACTGCGATCTGGGGATTGATGCCGGACCAGGCACCTCATGCGGTTCGGACCTTTGGCAACGTCGATGAAGTTGAAGACAAGGTGGTCAAGCCGCAAATTGATTCGATTTGCCGTAACAGCGGTTCCAAGTATTCCGCAGTCGAGCTGTTAGTTGGTGAAGATCGGGAACGATTTCAACAGGCAAATCTAGACGCGTTGCAGGCGGTCCTTTCCGAGAAGAAAATATCACTTCAATATGGATTGGTAAGACATATCTATATTCCTAAGGAAGTTCGTGAACCGATTCAACGCGGCTTTGTAGCCGACGAATTGACGCTGACGCGGAAGCAAGAGCAAGAGACAGCAAAGGCGGAAGCTTTACTGCGACAAGCTGAGAAGAATGTTGATCTAGAAGAAAAAACAGTCATTGCTTCAACCGAACGAAAGTATCAACAGAAGGTTGCCGAAGGTGATCGACAAGCGAAAACGATTGAAGCGGAAACCGAACTGCTGGTAGCGGCAATCAAACGCGGAACCGCCACGCTTGAAGCGGACGCCGTTCGACTATTGGGTGAAGCCGAAAACAAGGGCAAGCAGATGGTTGCCGAGGCGACTGCGGATCGTTTTCGTCTGGCTGTCGAAGCCTTTGGAAGCAATTCAGCTTACAACAAGTGGATTTTCGCAACGGGTTTGCCAGACGACATTGATCTTAAATTCTTCTACGCTGGTGAAGGTACCATGTGGACGGATATGGACAATATCGGCCTACGAGCCAATGTGCCGGTGAAGACGAAGAAATAGATCTGGCCAGAATTCCAGCAAAACCACGAAGAAGACCCAGGATTCATTTCCTCGGGTCTTTTTTGTTGCGCCAACTGAATCTAAGATAGACCTGAGCCAGAAATAGCTGATTCTAATAAACTGAAGTTGCATCCCTCGAATTTTGGAGTCACATTCATGACCAACCCCGTCAACCGGAGAAACTTTATGTCGCTTTCTGCAAAAGCTGCTGCAATCGCCGTTGTTTCGGCATCATTGGAAGGCCGCTTGCAAGCCGAAGACGACGTGGCGGCGTCCGTGGGCGGCAATGTGAATCATTCGGTATGCAAATGGTGCTATTCGGGGATCAGTATCGAAGCCATTTGCGAAGCAGGCAAAGAATTTGGCCTACAGTCGGTCGAGTTGTTACAACCCGAAGAGATCGCGACGGTACAAAAGTTTGATATGACCTGTGCGATGGTTTCCAATCCAACCGTCAAAGCCGCGGATGGCAAGAACGTTGGTGGAATTACCTTGGCCTGGAACCGCCCTCAATATCATGACGCTTTACTGGCGGCCTATGAAGTTCAAATTAAGAAGTCGATTGCCGCTGGCGTCAAGAATGTAATTTGTTTCTCGGGCAACCGCGATGGCATGGACGATCAGCAAGGCATGAAGAATTGTGCCGAAGGTCTTAAAAAATTGATGCCCATCGCTGAAAAAGCAGGTGTCACCATCACCATGGAACTGCTGAACAGCAAAGTGAATCACGCAGACTACATGTGTGATCACACCCAATGGGGAGTCGGGCTTTGCGAAGAAATCGGGTCAGACAACTTCAAGTTGCTTTACGATATTTATCACATGCAAATCATGGAAGGCGACGTGATTTCCACCATTCGCAAGCACAACCAGTACATCAGCCATTATCATACCGGTGGCGTCCCAGGACGTAACGAAATCGATGAGACTCAGGAACTGTACTACCCATCGATCATGAAGGCAATTGTCGAAACTGGCTATAAAGGATTCGTTGGCCAGGAATTCATTCCCAAGCGTTCGGACAAACTGGCTTCATTGAAACAGGGTGTGACGATTTGCAACGTTTAACGGCGTAATCATTTGCAATCAAGCGATCAATGGTGCTGCTCGCCAACGGCTAGATTTTGGCTTAAACCAAAGAAAGGGACCGCAGTCTGCGGTCCCTTTTTCTTTGCATCGCTTAATGTGGTCTGAAAATCAATTCACTACGAAACGACCGCTGCAATCGCATCGGTGGTTTTTTCCATCGTTGTAGTGGTTAAGCCAGCCACGTTCATACGGCCGTTGCCGACGAAGTAGATGGCAAATTCATCCTTCAACCGATTAACTTGATCTTTGGTCAAACCCGAAAAACTAAACATTCCGCATTGGGTAGCAATGTGCGAAAAATCTTGACTGCACTTGGCTGCCAACTGTGCAGAAAACTGCTGACGAAGCGTTGCAATTCGCTGCCTCATTTGATCGACTTCCGTCTGCCACTGACTTCGCAATTCCGTATCACCCAAAACAATGCGCACCAACCCGGCTCCGAATTGAGGAGGATTGGAATAGTTCACTCGAATGCATGATTTGACTTGGGAGCGAACGCGGTCAGTAGAATCGGCATCGCAGGTCAGGACTAAGACAGCGCCAACCCGTTGATTATAAAGGCTAAAATTCTTCGAAAACGATTGGATGATGATCGCTTCATCAATCGATTGTGAAATCAGACGGCACGCGTAAGCGTCCAGAGTGATACCCTGCCCAAAACCTTGATAGGCGCAGTCAACGATTGGCAACAATTGCCGCTGCTTCATCACGTCTACAATTTCAACCCACTGTTCTGGACTTGGATCAACACCCGTTGGATTGTGACAACATCCATGAAGCAAAACAGCGTCCCCCGCAGGTATCAGCTTGATTGCTTCAACCATCGCATCGAAATCTAACCCGATACCTGCGGCATTTAAATAGGCATACTTCTTTGTTTGGATGCCCGCTCCGTTGAAGATACCAACATGGTTGGCCCAAGTTGGGTCGCTATGCCAAATCGTTTTGACCGTCTTAGTGCGAGCCAAAACGTCTGCTACGACGCGAAGTCCGCCTGTGCCGCCGGGTGTTTGCACCTCAACGACTCGGCCCTGGTTCAAGCGAACATCGTCAGGCCCCAACATCAATTGGGCTGCCAGACTGGCGTACTGGGCATCGCCATCAATGGGAAGATAGTTCGATTTCAAGTCGACCATCAAACGCTTTTCGGCTTCAGCCACGCATTTTAGCTTGGGGATCTGGCCGGATTCGTCTTGATAAACGCCAACAATCAAGTTCACTTTTTCAGGGCGACGATCCGCCTTAAATTGCTCGTTAAGTCCCAAGATTGGATCTGCTGGGGCCATTTCAACATTTTGGAACATTGGACGCCGTATCACTTTCGTCGGAAGGGTCGAAGTTAGAATTGAATGAAACCAAAATTCCATTCCTGAACACAAAAACAATAGCCGTTTACCTTAACTCGCCAAACCCCGAGTCAACTCAAATAGGCGGTAACTCACTGTCCGCTCACTCACTGTCCGCTCACTCACTGTCCGCTCACTCACTGTCCGCTCACTCACTGTCCGCTCACTCACTGTCAGGTAAAGCACTGTCAGGTAAATCACTGGGCGAATAACACTTGGCCAGAACTCTGGCTTTCAAATTGAAGCCCAGCCCCGGCGGTAGGCTCCCCAAACGTTGACTCTTTACTTTAACGTTGACTCCTTAATTTATCATCCGCCAGGGTTCTGACTAGTGCGGTTTGGGAGCGGCCTCTCTGTCTCTCAGCCCCTCAAACGATAGCCCCTAAAACGCTCCCAACGCCCGCAGTTGATAATGGGGTTGGCAGTCCAGAGAATTGGCCAGTAGAAAACAACGGTCCACAACCACTTGGGCTTCTTGGCAGATAGGTTGATCAGTCGTTTGAATGGGTAAGATGAAAAGACTGTAGGGCAGGCGAGCTTGAAATAAGTCGGGCAATCCACATTCGCCCCTCGACGCCGGTTCGCAACGGAAAACTTTCGACTATGATAGGCCTCCCAGGCGTGGTATCCCGCCAACAAACAAGTTCCAAATTTTCCACGTGTGTGATCCAGAACCATGGACATGATTTGAGAACTTAGTTCCTACCCCGGGCCAAATTCTACTGGCCATCATTTCTTAGAACAAAAATCAATGAGTAAGCGCAAAGTTGGAGTGTGGTTGATCGGAGCTCGAGGCGGTGTTGCAACGACGGTGATCGTCGGCTGGGCCGCTTTGAAACAGGGGCTAACGCCAGACTGCGGTTTGGTAAGCCAGCTTGATGAATTCAAGCCTCTGGACTTGATCGATTGGGACCAGATGGTGATCGGCGGACATGACATTCGCGAAACCACTCTCAAGGCCGAAGCCGAAAAACTGGCCAATGTCTCTCGAGCGTTTGACTATCGCTTAGTTGAATCGTGTGAAAGTTTACTAAATGAGATCGACGCAAACATTCGACCTGGATCGATTCTAAATGTTGGTAAGACGATCGAGGGTATCAGTGATCGCAATTCGGTCTGCTCGGCCGCGACTCCGTCTCAAGCCATTTCGCAAATCCAAGCGGATATCACTCGGTTCAAGACCGAGCATCAGTTGGACCAAATCATTGTAATCAATGTTGCGTCTACCGAGCCGACGGGCGATTTGACGCACTTGCCAGCGACTTGGGATGCACTGAAAGCGGAAATGGACGACGAGATTGCGTCGCTAATTCCCGCCAGTTCTCTCTACGCGATGGCCGCAATTGATTTAGGCTTTCCCTACGTCAACTTTACGCCTTCGGTTGGTTCGGCTTTGCCTGCAATTGACGATCTTGCCCGACAGCGAGGCGTGGGTCATATGGGACACGATGGAAAGACTGGCGAAACATTGCTAAAGAGTGCACTGGCGCCGATGTTTGCCAATCGCAATTTGGAAATCATGAGCTGGGTGGGACATAACATTTTCGGCAACATGGACGCCGTGGTATTGGACGACAAAGACAACAAGAAGACGAAAGTGACCAGCAAGGATCGATTGCTGGGACAGATACTGGGCTACAATCCTCAAACTCATATTTCAATCGAATACATCAAGAGCTTGGGTGACTGGAAAACCGCCTGGGACCATATTCACTTCAAAGGTTTTCTAGGAACGCCGATGGTGATGCAATTCACATGGCAAGGCTGTGATTCGATCTTGGCAGCGCCTTTAGTTCTGGACTTGGTGCGTTTTACAGAACGCTCGCAGCGATCCGGTCATGTTGGATTAATGACCTTTTTAAGTTGCTTCTTCAAAAGCCCGCTGGGTACTGAAGAGAACAATCAACAGTTACAATTCGCGATGCTACAAGAATGGACTCGGCAGCAAATCAACGGTTAGTCGCCTAATCTTAGCCAACGAAGCAAAGTCCCAGCACGCCTTCGGATTGCGGGTTTGACTTGGTTAGTAAGTAACTTGCTGACCAAACCACCCCATAATCACGCTACGTCCGCTGGACGGTTTGCCCAAGGCAACCATGAGACGCGTTTGCAATGCTGCGTGAAGACGATTGCAATGCTGCGTGAAGACGATGCTGCGTAATGGGAATGGGAAGACGAACTGCAGACGGTAGTGAATTGATTCGCAATTAGATTCTCGGGTCGTTGATTTTCAGGTCGTTGACTATCGACTTTTGCATGTGAGTAAATTGGTATGTGCGGGATCGCGGGAATTTGGAATCCAACCGTTGCTGCACCGGACTCGGTAGCCGTTTCCAACTTGCCTGACCTGGCCGCACTTAGGAACGCGGGGCAAGCCATCAGCGACCGCCTAAAACATCGCGGACCTGATGACCAAGGCATATTGATCGATGCACAATTGGGACTATGTTTAGCGCACCGTCGGTTAGCCATCTTGGATTTGTCAGCCGCCGGACATCAACCCATGACGTCCGCATGTGGCCGCTGGACCCTTGTATTCAATGGTGAAATCTATAACTTTCGCCAATTACGGCAAGCCCTAACCGATGCCGGAAAAACTTTCCGCGGTAACAGCGATACCGAAGTGTTGATCGAATCCATCGCATCGCTGGGTGTGGAACAAACGTTAAACCGTGTCAACGGAATGTTTGCCTTCGCGGTCATCGACCGGCAACAGCGGCAATTGTCGATCGCCCGTGATCGCGTTGGCATCAAACCACTTTACTTTGGTGTGATCGACGGCGCTTTCATATTCTCATCAGAATTTTCTGCCATCCGAAAGTTGCCTGGCTTTCGACTTCACCTGAATCGCAATGCGGTTGCGCAATTGTTGCAGCATAGCTATATACCTGCGCCTTCCTGCATTGACTTACGATTCCAAAAATTAATGCCTGGCACCTTTTTATCGATTCCTTTACAAGAGGGAGATTTTCAAACGGGTTTCCCCGACCTGAATACCTTATTATCCAAGCAACCCGCCCAAAGATTTTGGGATTGGCCAGCATTAGCCACTAAGTCGAATACCGAGCAAGAGGTTGCTACCGCGGAAAGCCAATTCCAAGATCAATTTTGGAGTCAACTTAAGCGAAGCGTACAACTGCGATTGGAATCCGATGTCGAAGTCGGGGCATTTCTGTCCGGTGGGATCGATTCACCGCTTGTCGTTGCCGCCATGCTGGAACTTGGTGCCGCCCCGCTAAAGACCTTTACCATCGGTTTCTCCGACCCGCGATGGAATGAAGCTGACACCGCTGAACGGATCGCGAATCATTTTGGAACGGACCACCATTGCCTGAACATTTCGCAGACTCAAATGTTAGAAATCGTCCAAGGTTTGCCCGAACTGTACGATGAACCATTTTCTGACAGTTCACAAATTCCCACATTGTTGGTTTCGCAAATGGCCAGTCAACATGTCAAAGTGGTTCTATCGGGCGATGGCGGAGACGAATTATTCGGTGGATATCAAAGGTATTCAGACGGTTGGCATCGCTGGAAACAACTAAGTCGAATTCCCTGGGCGATTCGAAAAATGGCACGATGGCCATTGCAAGCGGCAGGCTCGGCAATTGGACTTCCGAAATTGAACGAACTTGCCAGACTGATGAACAGCCCGACACCAGTTCATTTTTACAACGCCTGGCACCGACATTGGAAGCACCCTCGCCAGATGGTGTTGGGATTGAATTCACAACCGCTGCCCAGTTTCCAGGAGATAGAATTCCATAACTCGCACTCAGGGAGGACGGCCGCCGAGGCAATTCACTGCATGATGAATGTCGATATGCGGCACTATTTGCCGGACGATATCCTTACCAAGGTCGACCGCGCGACGATGGCCGTTGGCTTGGAAGCGCGAGTGCCCTTTTTGGACCACGAATTGATCCAATGGGCTGCACAAGTTCCCTGGGCAATGAAGTTCAACGTCAAACAAGGCAAAACGTTATCCAGAAATGTGCTACGAAGACATTTACCTTCAGACATTGTTGATGGACCCAAACGAGGGTTCGGGGTGCCGTTAGACGACTGGTTGCGAGGTCCACTTAAGTCTTGGGCAGGACAATTATTGGAACCGTCACTGTTGCAACAACAAGAAATTTTCAACTGGAAGATAGTCGGGCAGTACTGGCAAGAACATCAATCAAAACGCCAAAACTGGCAGTACTTGCTGTGGGACGTCCTGATGTTCCAAGCGTGGTATCAAACTGCAATCTAGTGGATTAAGTTTCGATCTTATAAACTAAATGGTCGCATGCCTAATTTATTGCACGCCCGAATTATTGCCGGCCCGAATTATTGCAGACATAATTTATTGCAGACATGAGTGACCTGAATTCCTCAAGCTGCTTTGGGTTGACCGACTGCCGGGGATACGGTGGCCGACTTGCTTTGATTTTCGGCCAATTGTTTCATTTCCTGCAAAATGGGGCCATGCAGTGCACTGTACAAAGCGTTCATTGCATCAATCGTGGGCTTTCCGTCTAGGACTCGATGGTCGAATGTCAAAAGAGTGCGACTGATTCCGTTGCGAGGAGCCGGGTCGACTCCCAAAATGGTCGTATTGGGACCTAGGTGGCAATTTCCATAGGCGGCGTTAAACCCCGAGATACTCATGCCAAAGGTTCCCACATGCGCCGCCCGTTTCGATGGCCACATATCCAACAGCAGCCACCATACCAATCGACGCAAGAATCTGGGCATCGCGGCAAAACGGATCTGATGACAAAATTGCTTGATGTGTTCGATGGGGTGATTGCTAAAGTAGTCCAACTGCTCCTGAATTTGAGTCAACGATAATTCTTCTGGACGATGGATCCTAGCGAACATCAGTCGCGTCTCATCGATCTCTTCCCGTGCCACGGTGATCATCACCACATTATCTTCGGACTGATAGAGATGTGGCCAAGGGAAGGAAACATAAGTTTGCCGCAGTGCAGGCATTTGTTTAGCAACGATCGAATACGCCTTCATCATGATCGTGTTCCATGACAGGCGCGGCTTGATTTTTCGTCGAAGTTCACAAATCAGCGTCAGATCCATGTCACGACAAAAGGCGGCCATGGGTTGGCGATTTGCAATCCGAATGACATCATCCACCAAACGTCGCCCGTTTGATAATTTGATTCGCGTTCCTTTTGCCATCTAACTTTGCCTTTGGAATTTCGAAAACTATAGATCTACGTTCGGTTCGGATTGTGCCAGGAAGCCTGGAAACCGACAAGTCAGATTCTTGGCAATCGACAACCCAAGAGGGTAGGCCGAGTAAGATGAAGCCGCAAATTTTAATCGATCGCTTGAGAGAACCCGTAAAACGACCCTCGAAGTCCACCCAAATTCACACGAGTGTCACGCACAAGTCAAAATGGGCAAGCCTGGCAATAAATCGACAATTTTGCCAAATGGGGCAAATGGTGAACTTGCTTTGCCGGACCAATTTAGTCCGCAATCCATAGTTCGCCGCGACTCTTGTGCACAGTATCACCATGAAAGCACTTGAAGGCAGCGTTGAGCGGCGGCAGCCATTCCATTTTTAATCTTGCCTGTAAGAACCGCGATATCAAAGGCCAGGCTTGCGGTGTGGTTTGATAACCCGCGTTAAAACCAAGTCCAACCCCAGCCTGCGGAATCTGTTTGCAGATGATTGTGCCTCGTTTCATCTGATTGCCCAAATGACCGCGAATTTTACCGCCGATGATCACGGTCCCGGCCAGCATTTCGCAAGCCGCGACATCGCCGACATCGCCTGCCACTGCGATCACGCCTCGTCGCATCCGTAACCCCAACCCCTCGCCAGCATCTCCACCAATGGTCACCGTCGCGCCATTTCCACCGTGACTCTTCCCCGGCAGCGCAGCGACTGCAAAATCGCCACAGTTTCCTGAAACATGAATTTCACCACCGCGATTATCGACACCAAGCCAGTTGCCCACATTCCCACCCACATCGATCCGACCGGATTTCAAATTCAAACCCAAGTAGTCCCCCGCGTCACCCTCGACGATCATATCCGCTGCGTCCAAGCCCTGCCCGATCCCATTTACATTTTGGGTCCGCCCCTGCCAAACAATGGGTGCCGAATCCTTGCACCACTTGCATGCAAATAGATCACCAAAACGGCAGGCCTGGTTACCCAGGTAAACCACAGATTGCTCTAGTTCCCGCTGGCCGTCGCTTGATTGCGTAACTAGCTTGGTCCAGGGGAAGGCCGCCAGAGCTACCGTGATGGTTTCGTCGAATCGGGTTGAAATTTCAATCGCCATCAATGACACTCAATCTGTGGGAAACATAAATCATTTGGACAAACCGGCCACGACCGCAGCAACCCGTCACTACAACGACCCGTCATTAGAAGCCCACGTCACTACAACAACCCGTCATTAGAAGCCCGCATGGTCAAAGTGACACGTGACGGCAATGATTCGCCTGCCCAACCCAATTTTCAACGCAAGATCTTTCCAAGGCTTGTACGATTGGGATTGAATATGCAACTGACGTCTGGTCTGTGATCGAACATTGTAATAGATTTTCGAAAATGAAAGAGCCACCCATGATTTGCATTCTAATTTTGGTTCGTCGTTCTTACTGGCTAGACAGATTCTATGAATAACGCAAGATTACGCATCGGAATGATTCTTTGCGGCGGTCGCAGTTTGCGAATGCAAGTTGACAAGGCAACACTGCAACTGGGCGGGCGGACGTTTTTACAACGCGTCATCGATGCGCTGCAGCCAACATGCGAACACATTGTGTTGGTCAAACGCGGCCCCGAACAAGAGTTACCAACTTACGAATCGACGGTTTCCATCGAAGAAATTTTTGATGAACATTCGGATCAAGGTCCCGTTGAATCGCTCCGAATCGGTCTCAAATATGCCAGTCAGCGACCGCTCGGTTCCGCGAAGCTTGTGCCAACTGGCGATGCTTCAGCGATGGTATTTGTTTCCGGATGCGATACACCATTGCTCTTGCCGCAATTGGTTACCGGAATCTTTGATCGATTAACTAATTATGAAACGGCTGTTCCGACGATCAACGGAAAGTTGTACCCGCTGTGTGCTGCTTATTCGACTTCCAGTTGCGACAGGGTCGAAGATTTCTACAATCTTGGCAAGCGTCGCCTGACGGAACTTGTGCGAAGTCTGAATTCCAATTTACTATTAGAAGAAGACCTAAAGAAGTTCGATCCGCAATTACAAAGCCTACTAAACATAAACACGCCCGAAGAGTTTCGGAAATTGCTACAGATCGATGATGCTCAATAGTGAAAAGATTTTTGCCAACCTTCAAGGTCGATCCTTGGGCAACACCGCGCACAATCCATCGCTGTCGTTTGTTGCGTGACGACGACTCCCATGCTGATTTCAACGGCGATTCTAGACGACTAAGTGTATCGACCTGCCCATTGCTTGGAACTCACAAGCAGATCTTTCGGTGCACGCGAACCCGTTAAGATTCTAAATCTCTTCAAGTTTAGATTCGTGTTCTTCCGTTTTTTAGATCTTTTAGCCGACCAAGTAATTGAAAACTTCGATTGATAGCGGTTGGCACCATTCGGTTGGAAACGCAACGAGTCATGGTCAAACGCCTGGGAATCGCGTTCCAAGAAGGCGTTGCCGCTTGGGGACTGCGCAAGAAATCGAATATCCGATACCCGTTTTCGATTGCGTTTCTGACGGCATGCGTGAACAACAAATGTCCCGGCTCAAGCCTTCGACCCGCCGGAGATGTTCCGTTTTGGTAAAGCTGCGGACCCGCGTCCGAATGCCAATAAAGTTGCGCACTAATGGGTCGGTCTTCTGCATAGGCCACCAAGATTTCAACCCTGCCCAATTTCGCCATGTCATGGGTCACGTTGCGCAAAAAATCGTTAAAGTCAGGGTCTTCAAAGACGCTGGATTCATTCTTAAAAACAGACCATTCCTGATTCAAACTGGCCAACGTTTTGTATCCGCAACTAAGTTCCAAATCCTGCAAAGTAGAACGAACGATCACTTGCCCAGATTCGATCCGCCGAGTCGCCTGCCGTATTTTTCGGCGCATCGATTTACTTGAAGGGTTCGCGAAAGTCTCCCAACACTCAGGCAATTCCAGGAACCAAGTGGAACCCAAAGAACGTTCGTAACTCCAGTAACGACTTTCTTCCAATTGATTGCAGATTGACCGGTCGCCAGTTGAATCGCACTGGGAATCCAATTCAACCATAGCGATCGAGGTGTGATTCTTAATATCGTCGATAATTTCGCAAACAAAAGACGCTCTGAAATCGGGATTGGCGATCACCTGAGCGTAATCGGAACACACATTCCCCGAACCGATAAATCGCAGTCGATCTTGCCTTAGCCAACGGTCGACGAAAAAGGGTGCCACTCCCTGTAGTTTGCCTGCATCTTCACATAAGTAAACACGCAATTCCCAATTCTCGGCATAAGTTTGCCACCAACGTCGGTGCCATGCAAAACTTCTCAGTGGATCAAGTGTCAGTTCATTCCACGCCCCCTCTAGGGTGTCAAAGTCTTGAACGGTGGAGACAATTTTCATAACCATCTTCAGATACTCTTGGTTGCGTTTTCGCTCCTATCGAAATCATTCGGAGCGTTGAGATGAAGCGGTGAAGTTTGAATTCAGAATTTTCCGCCAGCGATTGGATACCTAGACTTGCCGGCCAAGGTGCCAGCGATTCACGACGTTCGGAAGTTTAGTTTGCAACTTGGGGTCGGCACGCCGTCATGATTCCAACCAAGTAGGAAAGCACAATCTAATGTAATGGTTTTTACGATTGGATCGTTTTTTGTCGCAACTAAAAGTGAACTCTGGTTCGCTTCAAACAGAAACACGTTGGAAATGGGGGACGAACCCACCTAAATCAAGTCAATCGCAAACCGGCAACTTCTGTCAAATCCGCGTCACCTATTCAAGAGACCGTTCGCTACCAAGCGGTCACGGACCTGTGCGCAAACACGCATTGTTCGGGTTAAATTGAGTCATGGATTTGGGTAAAAAGTCTGCAATGCCCATTGAAAAAATCAACCTAGCGGAGTTTTTTTTGGGAAATCGAACGCCGTTAGCTGCATGTCCGGGTGATTGTTATTCCGCAAAGTGAACTAGCCGATTTTGATGGGTCAGCGACTTGACTTGCCCGCGTTAGAGTTTTCGCGACCCCAAAATTGTTGCCGATTGGTGGTCGCAGCCCAAGCGAATCTGCGGGTATTCCGACTAATCGTTCGAAGGGATCGACCTTAATAAGCGAACGGATTTCGTATGTGCGATTGGCACTTTCGGTCTTGGTCGGTAAATTTATGGGTTGCAGATTTTAGTTTCCAGTCTCCAACCTCATGGCAATGCGATGATTAAACTTGGTATTAACGGATTCGGACGCATCGGACGAATGGTCTTTCGTGCGGCGGTTCAAAACTTTTCAAGCGACATAGAAGTGGTCGCCATCAATGATCTGCTAGAACCGGATTATTTGGCGTACATGCTGAAGTTTGATTCCGTTCATGGCCGCTTCAAGGGCGAAGTTTCGGTCAATGGTTCGACCTTGGTGGTCAATGGCAAGACGATTCGCTTGACTGCGATCAAGGACCCTTCCACTTTGAAGTGGGACGAAGCGGGCGCCGATGTGGTCGTTGAATCTACAGGACTATTTTTGACAGAAGACACTGCCAAGGCTCACTTGGCTGCGGGTGCAAAGAAGGTCATTCTTTCGGCCCCATCAAAAGACGACACTCCGATGTTCGTCTATGGTGTGAACCACGAAAGTTATGCGGGTCAAGCGATCATTTCCAATGCCAGTTGCACCACCAATTGCTTGGCGCCTTTGGCCAAAGTGATCAACGATGCTTTTGGCATCAAACGGGGTCTAATGACCACGGTTCACGCCGCCACGGCCACTCAAAAGACCGTCGACGGACCCAGTACGAAGGATTGGCGAGGTGGACGCGGAATTCTGGAAAACATAATTCCTTCGTCGACCGGTGCTGCAAAAGCTGTTGGTAAAGTGATTCCTGAATTGAACACGAAACTTACCGGCATGGCTTTCCGCGTTCCAACTTCCGACGTTTCAGTTGTCGACTTGACCGTTGAATTAAATAAGTCGGCAACGTACGAAGAAATTTGCGCAGCGGTCAAGGCTGCGGCAGATGGCCCAATGAAAGGTGTCATGGGCTACACTACGGACAAGGTGGTTTCAACCGACTTTGTTGGCGAAAGCTGCACCAGTGTTTTTGATTCCGAAGCCGGCATCGCTTTGGATGGAACGTTTGTGAAGTTAGTCGCTTGGTACGACAATGAATGGGGTTATTCCAACAAAGTCTTGGAAATGGCTCGAGTGATCGCTAAGTAAAGCAACGGGGGCCATCCCCAGCCCAAATAGAGACGTTCCAAAGGAGCCTGGAAGTGGAAACTTTCAGACTCCTTTTTTAGTCTGTCCCATTTGAGGAACAGTCTTCAAAGACGTCTCCGCTGACATTCAAACGATAGCGAGCCAGCCCTAAGTTTAGCCCGATCCGGATCATTACGATGGGTCGATTCTCAGTGGATCGTTATCCATTACCTGCCCTGCATCCTCCTAAGACAACCGGTATCACCCGAAGTAAACGGTATCGCAAAACCGAATTCTGGCATCGTACTTCTGGCAGCCCAATTAAGTCGCCCGCCACCCAAAGCTGCAACGTCGCAAACTTATTGAATGCTAAACGATAGCCTACTGAAACAATTCTTGGGAAAACTGGTGCAAGTATTCGCGCCAATTCTTCCAGTCGTGTCCACCCTGGGTTTCCAGATCAACGACTTCGAACTTATGTTCCTTCAGCATCTTAACCGTGGATCGAGAGGTTTCAAGCAAGAAATCATCGGAACCAATTCCAAACCACAATAAATTCAGTCCAGTTTTCAACTGGTCATCATCCAGTGTTTTCAAATGTGCCTGCTCCCATTGGTCGTTGGGTTGCTGGTTAAAGCCACCCGCAATCCCAAAGATACCAGAACTAAAAACGCCTACGTACCCGAAGTCTTGCAACTCTGCAAACGCCACGTTTAGCGTCTGCGCGCCGCCCATCGAAAGGCCAGCGATCGCTTGGTTGCGACGTCCCAACTTAACGCGATAGTGACCTTCGACATACGGACGCACGTCTTGGTTAAAATCGTTTTCAAATTCTGTCATCTGTTGATCGAAACGTTTTCCGCCACCGCCCCAACTGAATTTACTTGTGTGTCCGTCAGGCATCACGACAATCATTGGCTTGGCTTTGCCTTCGGAAATAAGATTGTCAAAAATGTCATTCGCCCGGCCAATGGTTGTCCATGAATCGTCGCCATCAGAGGCTCCGTGCAGCAAATAGAACACCGGGTAACTTTCAGTATTATTCTGATATCCAGGCGGAGTGTAAACGTGCATCCGACGGTTCTGTTCCAATACCGTTGACCAATAGACCACCTGGGCCACAGCGCCGTGTGGCACGCGTTTGGTTCCAAACAGTTCGCTGCCTTCAACCTTCAATAAACTCCAGGGGTTCGCGTTGGATTGGCTGGTCAAAGGATTTTTGGAATCCAGCGTCGTCACACCATCAACGACAAAGTTGTAGCGGTAAGCGCCCGAGGGCAGATCCAAACTCACCTCCCAAACGCCAGTGTCAATTTTGTTCATTTCGGGAACTGGCCCAAACCCGGCCGCCGCAAAGTCCGCACCTACCAAAACCGCTTTTTTTGCGTTGGGTGCGAAGACTCGAAAAGTACATTTTCCTTGTTCCACCTGTGGCGATTCAAAGGCTGGAGGGCGAACGTCGTCTTGCGCTCGCACAGCAGAGTTGGTCATACCTTGGATCGGTGCCACGAAGGCTAAAAAGACGAACAAGACGAACAACCAACTTCGATTCAACAGCATGGTTCCACCCCAAGAGAGAAAATCGATGAGAGAAAGATCGATTCCTATCAACTGCATCTTCGATAACACCAAGCGGCCACGCAATTTGCAACCTAATCAACGGGACGCTTCAACAACGGGACGCCAGTCAATGGTCATTCGACGCCCCCCGCCTTAAGATTCACAAAAATCGTTTGGACTCGATTACCAGAGGACAAGATCGCTCCACGTTGGCGATCGCGTTGGCCAGAAACAACTCGGTGCAAAAAGCCCATCATCAACAGGAACCGACGAATCAATCATCATTACCCCTGAATCGATGTTCCCACAAAGCGAACCTGCCCTAGATCGCAAGTGGATTCCAACCAACGATTCCTTGACTTGACTACCTTATTCAATTGAGCGTCTGCCAAGTCTGGCTAGGTCGAGATGTTCATTGCACGTACGCCTAACCCAATCTAGCTGAATGCGATCTGCATCCGGCAGACTTTCAACCGATAGTTGGCCAACGCGATACGCATTCGGGGCTCAAATGAGTGCCGTCCTGGGCCAAAACGCCAAAACTACCCATCTTAAACCTCTGTTTTTACGCTGACCTTTCGCGGCCTCTTAGTCGAACGCGGTCTTGTTCGCAAGGCGCGATAGCTTTATGATGTTCACCTAACCCAAAGCAGTCTCAAATGGCCCGGCGTTTGCTTATACGCCGGGCCGTTTCGTATTGTGCTTACTTGCGAGTTGTTTCGCATTGATCGACAGACAAGTTCGGCTTGATCAACAGACAAGGTTGAGTAACCTCGAATTTTCCGTGAACTTAACGTTCCAGTATGTAGAAGGTTCCAGTACAGAGAAGGTTTACTTCAACAGAGGTTGGGTTTGCACAACAATTTCTGGCCCTTGCGGAAATTGCGGACTCAACTGGGTTGGGACAGTGGATTCCGATGACTCGGACGATTGTTGCTTGGACGATTGTTGCTTGGACGATTGATGGTGGTGTAGGATGCAACCTGCCAACCCACTTGTCAGTGTTTGCGGTTGAAATTAGTGATTTTGAATTGATTGATGGATCTGACAGAAGCCAAGTCTGCTAGGACTTGGTAAGAAAATTGAAGAGCCAGTGAGCCCAGGTTTGGCGTTGGAATTAGTCATTTGCGCGGTGCAATGGCCAGTCGAACGGCCGTCACCTTGGGAAACTAGAAAGAAAATTATGTTGCCGCGTTGGTCATTGCTTCTTTTAGCAACTTTGGTGGGTCTTGCGTCCGCATCCCTGTTGGATAGCGGATCGTCTTTAGCTCAAGAGGTTGGTGGTTCAGCCAATCAAGCGGCTCCTGCCCCTGGGGGTGTGCCCGCGGGTGGTGCTGCGGCACCGGCTCCGTCTTTGTTTGGCGACAATTGGCTGATAATGTTGATGCCAGTGGTATTGATCGTTGTCATAATGATGTCAATGCGTCCACAAAACAAAGATCAGAAGAAGCGGGAAGACATGCTGAAGCAACTAAAGAAGAACGACAAGATCGTCACCATTGGTGGAATTGTCGCTAAGGTTGCTGCGATCAAGGCAGAAAATCAGACGGTAAAATTGATGCTGGATGAAAATAGTAATAGCACGATGACGGTACGAGTGTCGGCGATCGCTAAGATCCTGACGGGCGATGAAAAAATCGATAACAAAGAAGAGTAGCCTTTGGCTGCTGCTGTTTTACAGCGATTGAACAGAGAATGTACGGAATATTGCGATCTAAGTCCTTTGGTGGGCGGTGGTGGTGGTCCGTTTTTGCCGAGTCGATAAGGTTGGATCCTTGTGGGCGGCTTTACTAAGAAAGTGTTGTAGGAATCTCGCAAAAATGTTAGCTGATGCAAATGTTTCAACAGTATCAAGCGAAATCCCTGGCTGGTTGCAAACGATTCAAGATCCTTTTGTCTACGGTGGGTTGCTAATTGCCTCCATCGTGGTCGCGATTGTCTTAGGCAATGCTCTAAGCAAAAATTCGCGAATGGAAGATTCTTGGTGGCGTTTCGCACTGGTCATCGGTACGGTCTTGATTTCGCTTTTGGTGATTGGCACCAAATGGCCCCCGAAATACGGTGTCGACCTAAAGGGCGGCACAATTATTATTGGCCAGATTGACAAGGACTCTTTGGCTCAAGCCAATTCCAATGGTGAGTCTGGCAGTAGCTTGAAGTTGGAAGAATTGATCCGCCAATTGAAGATTCGGATCGATCCTACCGGTTTGAAAGAAATCGTGATCAAGAGTCAGGGTAGTGACAAGATCGAAGTCATTATTCCCGACGTCGACACCCCCGAAGCCGAACGTATCTGGCGCAAGATGACGACGATTGGTTTCCTGCAATTCCGCATGGTAGCCACCAATCTACTCGAAGGCGCACGAGCCAAAGAACTGGCAGCCGAACAAGCCGGCGTCGAAGACATCAACATTCGTCGTTCGCGTATCGTATACGATTCCAGCCAAGCGGAAGGTGAACCCAGCATTATTGCTAGGTGGTATGACATCGGACGCGTCGCGGCTTTGGGAGCCGAAAACGCTGAGGGAAAGTCTTTGGCTTACAAAGAAGTGCCCGTGGCAACGGCTTTGGTTCGTAACGCCGCAACCGGCGAAATTGTCCCACCAGCGCTGTACCAGAACGTTGGCAATGGCGAAGTGATGAAGCTTTTGGCGGAAGCCCAAGGCATCAATCAGTTGCAAGTTCTGTTGCTTGAACCTACCGAAAATTTCCGAGTTGACGGGGAACACGTTCAGAATAATCGCCGAGGCCAAAAGGGTTTTGAACCCATCGTCGAATTTACAATGACTCTGGATGGGGCTCGGCGTTTGGCTCGCTTGACCGAATACTTCAAAGCACAGGGCCAAGCCAAGAACTACATGGGCGTGGTGCTCGATGGAAACGTGATGTCAGCTCCTGCGATCAACAGCCCAATTCAAAAGCAGGGTATCATCGAAGGCAACTTTACTAACGAAGAAGTTGACGATCTAGTCACGATTCTAAACGCCGGCCGAATCAAGGTCGCGTTGAAGAAAGACTATATCAGTATGGATTCGATCCAAAGCAGCCTGGGTGAAGAATTAAAGCAAAAAGGCATTTACGCGATTGCAGCAGCGCTGCTGGTAGTCCTAATTTTTATGGCGGTCTATTACTACGAATATGCGGGCTTGATCGCTTGTTTCGTGTTGGTATTGAACATGCTGATGGTGGCCGCATTGATGATGCTGGTCGGCCAAGCGTTGACGCTAACCGGCTTGGCTGGTTTTGTTTTGACGGTCGGTATGAGTGTCGATGCGAATGTGCTGATCTTCGAGCGGATTCGAGAAGAAATCGATAAGGGCACGGCCGTCAGAATGGCGATTCGTAACGGTTTCGATCGAGCAATGTCAACGATTATCGATGCGAACGTTACTACGTTGATCACTGCGGTTGTTCTTTACGTGATTGGACAAGAGCAAATTAAGAGCTTTGCGGTGGTTTTGATCTTGGGTATCTTAACCAGTATGTTTACTGCGATTTTTGTGGCTCGATTGATTTTTGATTGGCTTGAGCGAAAGAAGGTGATCAAATCACTTAAGATGATGAAGATCATGAGTTCGCAGCGAATAAACGTAATGGGTCGCAGCAAGATCGCCGCAGTGTTTAGCATTGGGCTAATTTTGATTGGTTTGGTTGCAATGTTCGCCCGCGGTGGCGGCATCTTTGACTATGACCTTCGAGGCGGTTCAACGGCTCGAACGGTTTTCAATCAGTCAATGCAACAGTTGGAAATCGCAAAGCAGTTGAATGATCTCAAGATTATCGACAGTCAAGGCGAACCGGTCTTGTTTTCAGTGTCGCCGTTAACCTCGACCGATTACACCGACGGAACCTACTTCAAGATCGAATCCACATTAGCGATTCCGGCGGAAGATAAAAAGACTGCCGATTTTAGAGATCTGAAGACGATCCTGAAAGATAAATTTGGTGACCAACTTCGTCGACTTGAGGTTGAAACGTCCGAAGTCACAGTCGCTCCGATCGGCGTTCAAACCGAAACCGCTGCACCAGCAACCGATGGGACAGCGACTCCGGCAATTGATGGCGCAGTCACTCCGGCAATTGACGGGGCAGCTGATCCGGCGTTAGGTGAAAAGCAGTCCAGTATCCGGACGAACACTCGGATCTACACTCGGATCTATACATCGCTTCGCCAAGAATCGACTGCTGAAGCAGGTTCGCAACCCGCTGGCGATTTGCCAAAGCAGGACGAAGTTCAGCAGAAGCAAGAGGTAGACCCTGCCACCCAGTCGTCGACTGATCCAGCAACTGTGGAATCAGGTGCAATCGCTGCACAGGAAACTGCTGCTGCACAGGACACTGCTGCACAGGACACTGCTGCACAGGACACTGCTGCACAGGACACTGCTGCAACTTCAGCCACTCCAATCCAAGGTGGTGATTCGGCTTCAACGGCACAGCAAACGGCCGCCACGCCGATCAATCAGCAAATGTTGGCATCTTTCACATTGCAATTTCAAACACCAATCGCTTCCGAAACTGTTGTTGGCCAATTGCTAACCGCAGCAACGAAAATGGATTTGCCCATTTCCGAGGAAAACATTGTGATCACCACGGCTGATGGATCCGAGCGGGCGAAAGCGTTCTCGGTTCAAATGCAGGTCTTGGATCTGGAATCGGCACAGCGAGTGGTAGCCAGTATGAAAGAGACCCTTTCGTCAGAACCGTTTTTCCCAAGCGCTTCGAGCGTTGGTGGCCAAATCGCTCAAAATGCTCAGACGCAAGCGTTGTTTGCTTTGGTTGCCAGTTTGATTGGGATCGTTGGTTACATCTGGTTCCGTTTCCAGCACATCTGGTTTGGCCTAGCCGCCGTTGTCGCTCTGATCCACGACGTGTTGGTGGTATTGGGCGCGATTGCGTTAAGCTATTGGATTTACCAAGCGACTGGTGGTTTACTGTTGATCGACAACTTCAAGATCAGCCTGTCGGTTGTTGCTGCCTTGTTAACGGTCGTGGGTTATTCGTTGAACGATACCATTGTGGTATTTGATCGGATCCGCGAAGTTCGAGGACGCAGCACCAAGTTCACTGCCGAGATGATCGATGTTTCGATCGGCCAAACGCTAAGTAGAACCTTGTTGACATCGTTCACCACGTTTGTCGTGGTGTTCATCCTGTTTGGTTGGGGTGGCGAATCAATTCACGCCTTCGCGTTCGCTTTGACGGTGGGTGTGGTTGTTGGTACTTACAGTTCGATCTTTGTTGCCTCACCCGTTCTGTTGTGGCTGATGAACGCCAAACCTATCGAGATTCAACCCGTCGACGCCAAAGAGTAATCGCGCTCGCGATTCATTTGAAGTCTTTAAAGACGCTTAGGTAAGCCCTACTTACCTAAGCGTCTTTTTTTGTGCGAAGCCGTGCGCAGAATCAACGTTTTACGTTGCCCAAAAAAGCCCGAAAGGCCGCGACTTATTTCGACGTATCTCTTTAGCACGGCCGTTTAACCAAGTGAATTCAAACTCTCCATTCAATCGTTTCATACGATTGCCGTTCACAAAATTTACCGCTTTATGTGATCAGCAAATCAGATAGAACCGGAAGAATCGTAGCAGTGGATCGGTTGATCGATCGTATAGAATTGTCAAAATTGAATTTCCGCAAGCCAGCGTCAGTCAACCGCTAGTGACTTTCAAGTTTTTCGGCGAACCGATCGTCAGCGTCTGAAGCCTGTTTTCTTATAACAATCGACAGAACCAACCGGGATTCTGCCCAACCTGTTCAAACCCTTGCAAACGCACTGGGTCAACCAAAATCAGCGACCCGAAACTTAAACAAGGTAGGTAAATTTTTTCGACTGAATTGGAGGCTCCACGGTGGACCAACGATATTACACATCGCTATTGATTTTGTTATTGCTAATCATGTTCGCTTGGGCAATCGGTCCAGCATCGAATTCTGAACCAGCAAACGACCAATCGTTGGTTGCCGTGGGTAGCCAAAATGCCCAATCCGAATCGGCCCGTACTGGCTTCTTCAACAGCAATCCACCGAATGCCGATTCTCAACCAGCGGTTCCAATGGCCGGTGGAAATAAAAACGCGAGTCTCTCCGCTTCAATCGCTGCTATCCAGCTTTCACAAAATCTATCTCAACCATCCTACGGCAACACTCGAGAATCGATTCCCCATCGACTCGACCACTCCGAGGCACAGCAAACTTCACCGGGCACTTCACCGGGCACTTCAATGCGAAGCACGATTAGTTCAGCTGGCTTTCACAAGCCAACCCTTGGTCAGCTAACCGCAACCAACGACCCACCAGGAACCAGTCCGACTGTTTCTTTCAGCATGCCCAACACTCAGCCACCAACCGACCCGACGCTGCCCAACGGCAAACCGGACGGTTCAGACCGGAACAATGGTCGATCAATTCCTGGATCACTACTCAGAAATCGCCTTGTCCTTAAGCCGATCGTACGAAAATCGGATCGTGGCCAAGATACAGTCGTTCCCAACTACGCCGCCAATTTCAAAACGCCCGTAGCAGCAGTGAATTCAGGCTCACCGGTACCGCCCCAGCCAGTCAGGCCCATGCCCGGCGTTGACGCGACCACCGAAAGTGCTTTTGGGGACCCCTTATTCCAGCAAATGTCGCAGACTCTGCGAAACGACCAAAGATCACTCCAGACCGACTTAGCCCCGAAGGCATCTATTAGAAAGTCAGGAACCTCCAGCAGTTACCCCTCGACCTTGGGCCAGTCACCAACCCTAGACCCGTCAACGCCAAGAGAAAAAGGGCGTGGTCGCCCCAGTCGTGAATACATTTGGCATGTGGTGGGTGAACGCCAAACGCTAGAAGGCATCAGTCTTCAATACGTTGGCAATGCTTCGATCGCACAGGGCATCCTGGAACTAAACACGGACATTATCCAGGATCCTAACTTGTTGCCCGTTGGCAAAGCAATTCGCATACCGGTCCAATAGATCAAGCGACAGAACCAACGGCCCTTTGACGCTCTTGCGTTCCATACATCACTCGCCCACCAAACCAAACCGCCCACCACCCAATCTTTCAAAGGCCAATCTTTCAAAGGCCAATCTTTCAAAGGCCAATCTTTCAAAGGCCAATCTTTCAAAGGCCAATCTTTCAAAGACTACTCTTTCAAAGACTACTCTTTCAAAGACTACTCTTTAGTCGTGGAACGGGTCCGCCACACGTATTCTTCGGCATTCTTCAAGATTCGAAATTCCAAGAAGTCAAAGATCTTGCTAGGGACGGTTTCTGCGTTATTGGACAAAATTTCAACCCCAACATCAGCCGTCGGCGTCGTCACTAGAAATACGTCATGCTTTTCCCAATCATCTTGCTCATCCCGACGCCCTCGGCTGGTAGACAACATCGAGTAGATCGATTTGGAATCACGGAACTGCCGACTCTTGCTACCAGCAACCAACATGATATCCAGTGGATTGGGGGCACCCTTGCCCGAGATCAAAGGCAAACGCAGTGCAGGATTGATTTGACTTCCTTGGTACGATCGTAGTGGACTTAACATCACTAGACCTTTCACATCTTGACCTTGCTTAACCGCGGTTGGCAAGAAACTCCAGTCAACGATACACCACCCCAAAGCTGGAATCGATGTGGCGCCGTCGGCTACAACCATCAACAATTCAATGTTGCAAATTTCTTCATCATTCTTCTTGATCAAGAACTTCTTACATGCTTCGATGTCCGCCTGCATGGACAGCAGTTCCGACTTGCCGATACGATCTGCAATGTATTCTCCGCCGTTGGCAGTCACCGTGCTTTTACCATGTCCGCGAAGATCAGGAACGATCACGCAATGCCCATTTTTTGCAAAATAGGCCGCCAGGTCTGCAAAGTCGCGTCGGTCTCGCTTCAGTTCATGCAGCAAGATAAGTGCACTGGCAGCCTTTTTCTTATCGCCTTCGTACCACATTGCCGAGATCGGAAACCCATCGCCCGCCGTCAAACTGACCTCGGTCGACTTGAAATCTGACTTGGCTGCCTCCTCCTGGACACCAAGCACAGACGATGGTGGACACGCGAAAATGCCAAAGCAGAATATCACTGCCACAGAAAAGATTCGTCGCCCAAAAGAATAATTAAACATCACGTGCTCCCGTTCCAGTTTTTTAAGGCCAACCCAATAAACGGATGTTGGCATCCAGCTTGTCGCCCAATCGATGATTTTCGCCGCCGCTATTATCACCGACCAATAGATCCAGGTAAACTTCGATACTACCCAAAAAAGCAGCATTCAATCACCTTAACTGCCTATATTTTTCGCCATAACTTGTCTTGAGTCAAACGATTAAGGTCGAAAACATTCATTATCCAACCGCCAAATAGCCAATGATCTGTAGAACAACCGGTTTGACCAAGCGGAAAACCACCCGCCACTTGGGTCTACCTAGGGATCTGGTACCGATTGAATTTCGGGTGAGGCCATTTCAGCCAACAGTGCTGTTGCACCGCCTATTGCAAACTTAATGGCGGCTAACACTCCAGCAACAGCATCAAAAATTCAAGGTGAACTCGGTACTCGTAAAAAATGATTTGGTCAAAGCGGCTATTTAAACTACAATCGGAAATGTCGGTTCCAATCAGAACCGCGCCAGTCAACAAGGACGGATCGGGTTTAGTTTGACGAAATAAGGCAACGACATGAAGTTAAAAGTCGGTTTGGTTGGTTTAGGTGAACACTGGGAAACCAGACATCGACCGGCGCTTCTAGCACTATCCGATCGGTTTGATGTTCGAGCCGTTTGCTGCGAAGTTGCGCACAAGGCTCAACAGGTTGCACGTGATTTTAACGCCACGGCCGTCGATGGTTTCCGGGCGATGGTGGAACGTCCCGACGTCGAGGCCGTTCTGTCGTTAGGCCCAAATTGGGTAGGACACCTTCCCTTAATCGCAGCTTGCGAAGCCGACAAAGCCGTCTACAGTGCGGCAGCCTTGGAAATTAGCCCCGCCCAGGCAACCGATGTCAAGAATCGAGTCGACCGCAGCGGGGTTGCGTTTATGGCTGAATTCGCTCGACGCCATGCAGCGGCAACTTTGCGATTGAAAGAATTGATCGCAACACGACTGGGACCGCCGCAGTTGATTTTTTGCCACCATCGGTTAGCTGCCAAACCACAAGACAATGGTTCGGTTCACCACCGATCCAAAAAACGCAATCTGACTGAAATGATGGAGATGATCGATTGGGTTTGCTACCTTTGTGGCAGATCACCGCAAAGTGTAATGAGTGTCGCCAACCCTGCCTGCCCGCAGGTGGATACGACCAACTACCAGATGCTAAGTCTGGACTTCGCCGCTGACCCCGTGCGTGAGTTGCCGCCGGTTTTGGCTCAGCTAAGCATTGGCACCTACATCCCGCATCAATGGAAGGACGCACTGCCGTTTCGTCGTCCGGCATCGATTCAAGTTTGCTGTCCCAATGGTGTGGCCTTCTTGGACTTACCGTCCACTTTGATTTGGTTTAACGAAGGGGGGCAACATTCGGAATCGTTGGAATACGAACGCCCAGTCGGCGAACAAATGTTGACTCAGTTTTACCGAGCGGTCATGAGCTTAGTGCGAGTCTCTTCCGATCTGAACGACGCGTATCGAGCGATGAAAATCATGGATGCTTCCAAAGAAAGTATCGCCAACAATCGGCGGATCACGCTGGACCGCTTTGCCGAGTAAGTCAACACAAATGTTCGCTAAAATTTAACGGATTCCCCTTGCTGGCTACTGCCCTAACCCGGGCACAGGTCGTGAATATTCGCTCGCTTGGACTCCACCCAAGTCCTACCCTAGCCGGGCGGGATTCTATGAAGATTCTTTGGCAAACCAAGCCAATCCGACTATTGATAAACCGCTGAAAGAAATAGACTTAGCTTGGTTGCGACCCAGAACCGCACTTGCAATTCGCACTCGGATGCACACAAACCTATTTCCTTAGCGGAGCCTGAGTCCGCCGCCCGTTTTTCATGATACGTCTTTCGACGCCGCCCGTTGAAGGCCTAAGCCTTCTTCAACAATCTAAGACTCGACGTCGCGACCTACGAATCAGTGTCTGGGATGGGTCGTGCTACAGCCTAATGGTGGGCTGCTGCGAGACGTTCTTTGGGGCCTTCTTTATCGCGGCCGGAATTGCCAACATTTCCATTGGTCTATTGTCAACCTTGCCGATCTTACTGGGCAGTCTGTTGCAGGCGATCACACCTTGGGGTATCAACTGGACAGGTTCCTATCGAAGCTGGGCAGTCTTCACTGCAGGGCTTCAAGCCGCCAGTTTGCTTTCCATGGCAATACTATGTTGGGCTAATCTAGCAACCTTCTGGACTCTATTGCCTGTCACCATTCTGTACTGGGGCGGCGGTATGGCCAGCGGGCCGGCTTGGAACTCTTGGATGGAATTCCTAATCCCGCCGCGGATTCGAACCAAGTATCTTTCGACTCGCATGCGGATCTGCCAGATCTGTCTGCTGATTGCCATTTGTGCTACCGGCTTGCTACTAAGGCAATCCGTCAATCACTTATTACTATTCGCAGGTCTGTTCGGCGTCGGGGGCATCTTGAGATCGTTCTCGACTGCGATGCTAGGCAGCCAAACCGAAAGTCCTGCCTGGTTGGCTGAACATCAAGCCCTGGAAAAAGCAGGAAAAGGAATCGACAACATCCGAAAAACAGCCTGGGAAACACTACCGTTCTTTATCGCAATTCAATTTGCTGTTTATGTCTCGGCACCCTACTTTACTCCGTTCATGCTCCGAGCGATGGGCATGGACTACGGCATTTTCATGTTTCTCATTGTGCTAGGCTATTTGGGCCGAGTCCTGACGCTAAACTACGCCGGCGAAATCGCTAAACGATGGGGAATTCGCCGGCTGCTTTGGCTGGGCGGAGCCGGCTTGATTCCTTTGGCAGTAGGTTGGTGGTTCCACCAGTCACTTTGGTTCTTGATTGTGTTGCAATTGGTCGGTGGAGTTGCCTGGGGCTTTTATGAACTGGCAATGTCGCTGGTGTTCTTGGAAATGATTCCGGGCCATTTGCGATCGAAAGTCTTGTCGATCTACGGCGTACTTAACGGCGTGGCGATGGTCAGCGGTTCCATGCTGGGCGGCTGCATCATTTACTTCTGGCCAAAAGAAGATCCGTTCACCGCGTTTCTAATCGTGTTCACGTTCTCTTCAATTCTTCGATTGACTGCGTTCGCTTGGTTTCCCAAACAACTATCCAGCAACGCGACACCGTTCTGCGAAGCCATGCCAGAAAACTTAAACGTCTCGGCACCCATGCCCAACGGTCGCCCTTTGGGTCAACCCTTCGCTGAACTTACTGAAATCCCCGAATTAGAAAGCCAGACAGGCGAAGATTTGCAAGCAACGCTCCGTTAAATCCAAGTTTAAAATTGCCACCCTTCGACAAAGCATTCAAACCCATTCTTGCTGTGACAATGCTGACTAAATCGTAGCACTTTTCGAAAACGTGACGAATGTTCCTTCGTTGCGTCGTATTCGACCGGGCGTTTCAATTTGCGGCATTACCTCTTTTAGTGAAACAAGAAATTCTTGGTCACAATCCAGAGCTAATGTTACCAATACCGGAACGACCCAGCAAATAATCTTCGCTGACTCCCGTTCGGATGTAACGCATGAAGCGATTTTCGTCGTCATAGCCGTCGGGGTAACTGCCTCCCGATTTCTCGGTCGTGAAGCTGTAAGGAGCCATTACGCCGCTTAGCGTTTCACCCAATATGCACAGGTTCGTGGACTCCGCCGTGTCCGTTGGTGCCTTGCCAATAGCGGCTTCAAAGATGTGGCCTTCTTGAAGTCAGGACAAGATCGGCACTCGGAAGTGGTGCCCTTTGTCCGACAACCCTGCGGAGTTCAATAGCTGGCATGCGTTTCCCTTCAACACGGACGCTTAGGACAGACGGGTCACCCGATTCACCCCTGGGCTGAAGGCCGAAGTGGTTGGCTAAACCTTCTTCGTAAGATACTTTCTTCCTCTACTCCAAGCCGGTTTTATCCCGGCACACCCCACCCCATTTTTTTGTCTTCGTCCTCTACCGCGAAATACACGAAATACGCGAAAATCTAAACGACCGATAGGATCCATTGGATGCTGGTCCCAAGCAAACTTCCGGCTAGAATTTACAACCACTTTCATCAGTGAAGCTACTGTCAAACCAGAAACACGCATCGATCTTCCAACCGCGCGACACTCTTCGGATTCATCCACCCAGCTTCCTACACATCAGTTGGGTCTTTTCGCTTCTTTCGCTTCTTTCGCTTCTTTCGCGGTTGTAAATTAGTCCGCGCATCCTTCACCGAAACAAGGAAGGATACCGGCCGGAGCGAGACTCCACACCAGGGTTGTCTTGGGTTCGAACCGTCGTTCCAGTAGAATCTCTTTTGCAAGGCACAAAATACCCGCGATAGAGTGACATCCCATCCACAAACTCCAGCGGATCTCTGCTTACAAACTCGCCACTTAGTGGATTGTAGTACCGGGCGCTGTAGTACATCAAGCCCGATTCATCATCGTGTCTGCGACTGGTGTAGCCGTAGGGATTGTCGTAGCTGGAGGTCGTGCGTACCGTTTGGCGGCGTCAACGGTACGCGAAGCAGTGTTACGCCTGCGTTGTGTCAGCGTAGCGCCGCAGGCGGCAGGGAAGAAGTGTTGCTTTGGGCCTGCCGATCGGCCAGTTAGCTATGCAGAATTAATGCTCTGCCCCATCTAATATTGCGACAGGGCGTATCAGTGATTGAATTAACCGACGTATCGTTGGCCTTGCCATGAATCTCGACGAGTAAACTCTTGATCGATCGCTTTCAATATTCCAGGCTTGTCCAAGCACCAAGTGGGGCCTAAGAAATAGTCGGCAGGCGCATCACCACTGACGCGTTCAACAATCATATCAGGCGGTAACATCTCGATGAAATCCACAACCGTTTCCACGTATTCATCACGCTGCATCAATTTCACATCGCCCTGTTCATACATCAAAGCAAGCGGTGTATTTTTTACAACATAAAGATTGTGAATTTTCACCGCGTCCACGTTCAGCCGAGCGACTTCGGCGGCGGTTTCCAGCATGCGCCCGCGGTCTTCGCCGGGCAAGCTTAGCATGATGTGCAAACAGATTTCGAACCCCAATCCTTCGCTTCGCTGGATGGCGTCCACTGTCGCGCTGTGTTCATGCCCTCGGTTCATCCATGCCAGTGAATCATCGTGCATCGTTTGCATGCCATATTCGACCGACAGCATCGTCCGCTTGCCCATTGCTTCCAACAGTGTCAACACTTCGTCTGGAACACAATCGGGTCGAGTCCCGATTGCCATTCCACGGACCAACGGGTGTTGCAAGGCTCGGTCATACATCTTTTTCAATTGTTCAATGTCGGCGTAAGTGTTGGTCGCAGGTTGAAAGTAGGCGATGAATTTTTCAACCTTATATCGCATCTTTAGCAGACGGATTCCCTCTTCAATTTGTTCCAAAATATCTTGACGAGGCAAACGTCGTGACGGACTGAAGCTGCGATTGTCACAGAAATTGCATCCGCCGTAAGCAACCGTCCCGTCTACGTTGGGGCAAGTCAGTCCCGCATCGATGCTGACTTTTTGAATTCGCTGGCCAAACAAATTTTTGAGAAAGTAACCCTGGGCAAAGTATCGGTAGCCGTCTTTACGCCACCGCCCAGCAATCTCCTGCCGACGCTGCCGATAACTGGGCCAGTCGAAGGCTTCGGTCGGCGTTTGAACGCCGGTTGGAGGGACGCTATTGATATCCAAAGAGTCTGAACTTGCCATCGGCCGGATTGAACTTTGCTTCGAATGGATGAAATATAAAGATGAACGGCAATTAGAACCAAGGTTTTGGAACCAGTCAGGGTCGCCAGCGTCTGGAGCGATCCTGGCGTCGGTCGACCAAATTCAACTTCCAGCCCAATGCCCGCTTGCCTAGCACTCGTTTCACAAACCCTATGCCTGTTCACGAAAAGTCCTGCGTTACAAGATCCTACAAGGTCTCTCAAGACCAACGACCTAATTGCAGCCGTCTTCGCTGCGCGAAAGGATATCCGCCCGCAAGGTTCGCCACGTTCCCTAGGTTCGCAGCTGCGCTGAACGCGACGTTTTTTCCCGCTGGATCCTTCGTCGCGATCCTGGTAAAAAAATTGGTCTGCAATGCCTGCCAACCAAATGACTTTGATCGGCGGACGCCAAGTTCCAGCAGCCACACCCAGAACGTCTTGCGTTTAACTGAACCCAGAATTCCGCGCTGCGAGAACTTCAGATTCCTATTAGAATCGAATCCAACCCGATCGCAAAGTCACCGAGCCTGGCAACTGACTTCAATTGTCCCAAAACGCGGGTGATTGGAGGCAAGTGGCCGGATTTACCAGCACAAGTCACGTGCTGTGAGCGACTGCAAAGGCTGACGAATCGTGAAAACGAATGAATTTACTGAACTTCGCTGCCCGTAAGGGGTGGAAATGAAAGCCCAAATTCAATGTCTGAAACTGATAAGAAATGGCTGATCGTTCCTCAGGCCCTAGCAGCCGTCCTGCTGACTTTGGCTGGATTGTCTGGACTGATCAGCTGGATCGTCTTGACTGACTTACCGCAGGTAGCCTTGATCTTGAATCAGTGGAGCCTGTTTGAATTGTTTCTAGCGGTCGGTCTGGTATTGATCGTCGTCTTGGTCGAACGCCTGATCCCCTGGATCGAAGTTCAGTAAGCCAGCACCGATCAGTTCGCCAGCACCCAATAGTGTCCCAGCAATCGATGCAGCCGGTCGAGGCCCCGAAGATCAGAGCCAAAATGATCGAAAGAATTTACAGACAGCTTTGGCTGGACTTCAAAAAATACCAAGCGGAGAGGATTCACCAAAAATACTCCAGCAATGAATCGAACCGTTTGTCGCGCCAAGTTTTCGCCACTGCGTTAGGCGTTAGGCGTTAGGCGTTAGGCGTTAGGCGTTAGGCGTTAGGCGTTAGGCGTTAGGCGTTAGGCGTTAGGCGTTAGGCGTTAGGCGTTAGGCGTTAGGCGTTAGGCGTTAGGCGTTAGGCGAATCGCAGGCAAGGCGTACGGTCGTTCTGACTCGCACCCGGAACTTCTCTAACCAAAGACGTTCTTAGCCTTGGGCGTCGAAGACCTTGCCCGTGTTGGGTGATTTGCCAACCGTTGCAGCGGCCTGGAGCAACTGGACTGCAGCGTCACCCTGCTGGCGTACCGCATCCAACTGTTTCCCAGCAACGGCGTACGAAACTTGGCTCTTATTCTGAGCGTCAGTGATGGCAGTGAAGGACTTCGCAAGATTATTTACAAATGTCATCGGTTACGATCCTTTGCGATTGGAAAGCGAGTAATTTGGACCCCGAAAGATCCCACCAACTCTTACCTCCTCGTCAGCGATCGTGTCCAATCATCGGCAGATCTGCAGGATTTAGGGGCATCGGCTGCAAGCCTTGACGGTTGTAACGATGATGCCGCCAAATCCATTAAGTGAATCTAGGAAATGATCTCGCGTCGCTGTTTGACGTAGTCCCAAACTACAAACCGATCCAGATCACTTCCCGACGTAAAGAACACTCGTCCGGACGTTGCCTTGGCCATTTTGTACGCGAACTTGATATCTTCCTCGGACTGCGACCAACTGGGCAAAAGGAAGATATTGATTGTGATTCCTGCGCGTTTGCACAGCATCGCCTCACGCATGGTCGCCGCTTCGGTCAATGGATGCGGCGGATACAAAAGATAGAGATACTCGCCTTCGCAATGGGCCGTCGGCAAGCCGTCGGTGATCAAAATAATCTGCCGATTGGGAGTCGGCTGAACTTCCAATAGCTTTCTTGATAACTCGAGACTGCGCTGAATATTGGTAAAGTGAGGATGCACCATCGATTCGGTAATGTCATCCCGACTCATATCATAACGCAGTTGCACAACCGGATCGTGAATCGTCACGGGTTTGGGCATGACATTCATCATCTCGGCGACGCCACGTTGCTTGGCAAAGGTGTACATTTCCAAGAAGTGAACCACATCGCCAGGGTACTCACTTCGAATCAAACCATCTAACGCCAACGCCATCTTCTTGACGTTCAAATACTGTCCGTCATAGCGCATCGAACCACTCATGTCACCAATCACCGCGGTGGCACATTTGGGATTGTTGCGGGTGTGATGAACCTGAATGTCATCCGAACTCAGTGTTAGCGGCAGTTTGCCTTGCTGGCGTATGATTGCATTGGTAATCGATTGCGGAAGATCCATCGACGCCAACGAATCGCCGAACTGGTAATCCTTGGTGCTGGGCAGTTCCACCGCGCCTTCACCCTTCACATTGTCTTCGTGTCGACCCGAGCGAGATTCTTGTAACTGGCTAAAAATTTTCGACAGCAATTTCTTTTGATACAGCCGCATCGCCTTGGGACTAAGACGCCATTTGCCATCCTTTCGATCCAGACCTTGGTTTTCGGCCATACTTTCCAACTGCTGATCTAGAAAATTCTTGACCTGTTCTAACGCTTCGCCACCGCCCTCTTCAATGAAGTCGCGCAAGTCATCCAGATCAATGATGCCGACGGTTCCATTTTCCATCGCGTCCTTCAATTGTTCCAACAATTGATCGATTTTTTCTAGCTCGGCTTTCACGTCAATCGCTGCGTCTGGCGTCAACGACTTTCGGCCTGTGAATTCATAGCGGCTACGCAACTGCTCCACGTCGTTTTGGACTTCCAACTGGCCAATCAATTTCATCAAATGCCTGGCAAAATGGCTGCGATCATCCGACAGTCGATACCAAAGTCGTTCCAGCGAATAGATCTGCTGTCGCTTGGCAGCCAACAAATAGTCGTCCCGCAATTGTTGAGGCGGCTTTACTTGTTGGATCAAATTTTGATAACGACGAACCACCTCTTGATGAACCGAATCGGTTTCATAAGTCGCCAAAATTTTTCGTTTTCGTTCCAACAGAAATTGCATCAGCGATTGCAGGCTAGGGCCAAGGTTCCCTAGTTGCGACGGATCCAAACGAACCGCGCGGCGCATTTGTTCTTCCGTGAATTCATTCGAATCACCGCCGTTAAGCATCATCCATTCCATCATGGGCGAAACCATATCTACCGGCGGCGCCGATGGTGGCGGAAAACGGACCGGATCATACTGTTGATACGTATGGTACAGTCCACCTCGGGAACGAACGGATGCGTCTTTTTCGGATTGATCTTCAGTCATAATTTTCCATCCGCCTTATCGTGAAACTTCGCTTCCGCGTGCCGTGCTCGTCTACTCTTATGCCCCGAACGCTAAGAACGAGGAAAACATCAAAAACGTAAAGGGTCTAACAGATCCTGATCTTCTCCTTAGTCTAGCGTCCCAGCAAGCGGACCAAGGCGCAAGCCTTCTTTGCAATCAGTTTGCCGCTGCCGGCAACAACACGCCCGCAACGAATCCTGGCAGCGACCTAGCGAGGCAACATGCCCGAAGCCAGGCTAACCGAAGAATCCGTGAAAAGTAAACCAGCACCGCCGCAAATGGATTCGCCGCTGTGTTCAACGTCCAACCGTGTTCGCCACAACATTCGCGTTCGCCACGATGCAATCAAGTCAATCCAGCGGGTCTTGGGCGTTGGCACGGACGCCCAACCTGTATTAGCTTGGATCGTTTGCACCTTAAATCGGTGGTTCTGCTGCACCTTGCCGCTTCAACGATGCCGCTTCAACGATGCCGCTTCAACCTTGCCGCTTCAACAATGCTGCGACCGCAAATGCTGGGGCGACCGGCGAAAATTCAGCCCCCAGTTGTTCGGACAACCCAATCACTGGTCCATCGAAGCCGCAGCGTTGGATCGCTTGCCGCAATAAGAACTCACCCTGTCCACAAATGGCAATCCAGCCGATTGCTAAATCCGAAAGCAAACGTTGCTTGATCGCTGCCTGGATTGTCGACAATTGACTTTCTTTTGCCTGAAGTGCAACGGCTTGAATCAGGCCGACGGGCAGTTCTGAAGCATCACTGCAAAACATCCGAGCGATTCGTTGGGTCGCGCATTGGATAGTCGCCGGCCTGCCATCGGCGGTGTTCAAATCAGTCGGATCTTCCCGAACATCTCCCGTTACCAAATAAATATCAGCCGACGTGGCGAACAGTTCTTGGGCTAAAGAGATTCGTTTGGTTTGAAATTCAATCTCTGGGAGGATACACGACAAAGGACTTCGACCAACCCCCGTGTAAACCAATTGTCCGTCCCCTAGTCGATCATAATCAACTTTGCCGCCGGCCACTTTCGCCGACTGGATAGGGGTCAAGTCTAACGTTGTCGATCCCAGGTCCAGCACCAATCCATTCGCAGCCCAAAGAGGCGGCGTGTGGGAGTTCGACTGTTCCATCCAACAGGAAACCAAGGTCGCCAACGCGTGCCAATTCGCAGCCGCCACGCCCGACCAATTCTCAATCGCTTGGTTCGCACCAACAAAAAGCGTGCTGCCACTGGCCGAGTCGAAATCAGTCGCTGACTGAGAATAATATTCAATCGAACTGCCAAATTGCCCAAGTGTCGATTCACACTCCTGCACGATTCGCCGAACGCCCTCGGCTTTGGTAGCAAAGCAATCCGCTAATTCGCCAGTCATCGTCACCCCGAACACCACCCGGTCGCTGCCCATAAGACCAAGCTGGCTAATTGCCTCAACCAGAGCGCCGGCCAAGCCTTCAGGATTTTTCCACAACGCAAAAGGCACACTCCTGCCACGATCAGCCCCAAACGTTTTATCGGACGCATTGCCCACATTGCCCGCATTGCCCGCATTGCCCGCATTGCCCGCATTGCCATTGCCATTGCCATTGCCATTGCCCGCAGCACTCGAGTCGTTCTCATCCAGCGAAAAACGTTTGCCAACCACTGCAAACTTTAGGTTGGCACCTCCGACATCGATTCCCACACAAACCGTGTCAGCATTCTGGGCAGCGCCGCTTTTCACCGGCAAGGGAACGCCACGCGAATCTTGGGCTCGATCCAACCAATTCCAGAACGGCGTTTTCGAAGTGGACACAGGTAGCACCGTTAGCCTAATAAGTCTTGCAGAGTGTCATCGATGCCAGGAAATTGAAATTGATATCCAGAATCCTGAGCAACCTTGGGAACCACCTGCTGCCAGTCGAACAAGTTATCGGCAAATTCACCGTACAGCAGTTTCAAACCAAACTTGGGAATCGGCAGCAACGTTGGACGATGAAGAACCTTGCCCAACGACTTTGTAAATTGCCAGTTAGTGGTTGCTTGAGGCGCCACGGCGTTGATTGGCCCCGAAACCGTTTGATTCGACAAACAATGGTGAATAATGCCAACCAAGTCGTCGACATGGACCCAGGGAAAATACTGTCGCCCCAACCCCAGCGGACCGCCCAATCCCAACTTAAAGAATGGCAACATCTGTTGCAACGCACCACCGCTGGTGTCCATCACAATGCCGATCCGTACCAAACACACTCGAATCCCTAACTCGCGAGCGGCCAGCGCTTCGGCTTCCCACTCCTGGCAGACCTCGGGCAGGAAGCCTACTCCAGGTTGGCTGTTTTCGTCCAAGACATCTCCTGGTCGATCACCATAAAACCCGACCGCTGACGCCGAAACCAAAACGCTGGGCTTTTGTTTCATTGCCGCAAGCGACTTCACCAAACATCGGGTCCCGATGACCCGTGAATCCCGAATCTTCTGCTTCTTGATCGTGTTCCAGCGCCCTTGGGCAATCGGATCGCCAGCCAAGTGGATCACTCCGGTCACGCCCTCCAAATCCTGGGATTCCAAGATTTGGTTGGAATCCCATTTTAGATAACGAACCTCACTGCAGGACTGTTTGTTGTATTTTTCTGGCGACCTTGTCAACACAAGAGGGCGGGGCAGGGTGGACACTAATTTTCCACCTACTAATCCTGTTCCGCCTGTGATCGCTATGCATGAATTTTGCTGCACTCGATTTTTACCTCCCAATAAACAAGCCTTCGCGAACCCATAAAACCGTCAACAACAGTGCAATGAATGCAAACACCTGGCACTGACGCCGCCCCCCGGATGCTCCGCCGGACCCGACAGTGTCCCGCCCGCCACAGATCAAAGCAGCAAAACCCCAAACGATTGCCTGCTGGAAAGCTGCTCGAAAACCAAAAGAGTACCATGCACCTGGCATCCGTCACGACCGCAAATCAATCCCGAGAATCACATCACTTGACCGTTCCACGGAACAACCGATCTTGCCTAAAACCAAACACTCAGTCACTGCAGCACTCAGCTAATTCAACACTCAGCTAATTCAAGGCCCAACGAATCGAAGGGGCCGAACGTTCCTGTTTCTTTCAAGTCCGATCACTTCAGGACTGACGGCCATTCGCCGCCTGATGCCTAATTCGTTGCTGCCTAGCTGCTGCCTAGCTGCTGCCTAGCTATTGTCACCCATGAAGATATTACCTATTCCGCCTAGCACAGAACCTTCACCTTTGGAACCGCCAACTTGAGGAGCGTTGGCCAGAACTCGGCCGGCTAACCGCGAGAACGGAAGTGATTGCAACCAGACTTTGCCCGGTCCCGTCAAGTTCGCTAGAAATAGCCCTTCACCGCCAAAGAGCGTATTCTTGAAACCTCCAACGAATTCGATGTCATAGGTAACCGATGGCATCAACGCAACCAAACAGCCGGTATCCAACTTCAGTCGTTCACCGGGACCCAAGTCTTTCTCCAAAATGGTTCCGCCTGCGTGAACACAGGCGATCCCGTCGCCGCGCAAACGCTGCATGATAAAACCTTCGCCGCCAAACAACGCGACACCAATTTTCTTTTGGAAAGCGATATCCACTTGGATTCCCTTCGCCCCACACAAAAAGGCGTCTTTCTGGCAAATCAGTTCGCCACCCAATTCATCCAAATGCATCGGGATGATTTTTCCCGGATAGGGTGCCGCAAATGCAACAATTTCTCGCTTGCTACCGATGTTGGAGAACGTGGTCATGAACAGCGATTCGCCGGTCAACATGCGTTTTCCAGCACTTGCGACCTTGGACCAAAAACCCTGACCCTCCTGGCCTGGGTTGCCAAACACCGATTCCATTTTGATCGATTCGGTTTGGAACATCATGCCGCCGGCTTCGGCGATCACGGTCTCTCCAGGATCAAGAGTGATCTCAACGTACTGCATCTCAGTCCCAAAAATTTCGTAATCAATTTCGTCCGCAATCTTGCCGCGATAGCCGCCACCGCCGGTGACTTGAGGAACAAAGTTATCAACAATCTCAACTTGTTCGTTCAACGCTTCGGGGACATGAAAAATCTCGTTGCAAGCTTTGCAGCGGACTTGCTTTCCGGAAAAAGTATCAGGTAGATCGTAAAACTTGGAACAGTTTGGGCAGCTGGTTTGCGGCATGAAGTGTTTCCTTCACAAATCTAAAATTAAATTAAGTAGGCCAAGGCATTATCGTCCAGAACGCGAACTCTTAAAATACGCCCGCCAGCTATGAAGCATGCGGGATTTTATGGTCAACCCGACGTTTTCAGGTGACCCGCAGTGACAACAAGTGCAAGCGACGAACGCCCAGCGGGACTAGGTTCAACAATGCTGGTGGTTGTTAAGGAGTTCTAGTTTTGAATGGTTTCTGCTTAAGGACAAGCAGCAACCAGTGAACTGATTCGTCAACTGAGTCACAATTATTGCGAATTTCGACCAAAAAAGTCCTTTCGACCACTGCAATCTGGCCAACGTCGCAAATCTGCGGCATTTCGCAAGTTAAGTTTATTGCCTAAGATGATGGTCAAGTTGGGTCTGGGCACCAAATTTCCTAGCGTTCTGGCCTAGATCGTCTTCGTCGCGCGCACGGCTTGTGATCGCTGGTAACAAGACTACTGTTCAGAACCTGGGTGCAGCCCCAGCGTCCTTTGACTTGCGATTGATGTGAATTGGCCATCCATTGCGTTTTGCGGTTCCAAAAGTTTCATTTTCGATTATCGGCAGTATGAACTCAACATCCAAACCCAAGCTGATTCCTGCCTCGTACCTGTTTCGGCTTTCGTTGCCGCTCTATTATCGGGAAACGATTTGGAAGAAAGGGATTACCCTTGAACCGCGGTACGAAATTCCACAATTTCAAACCTTGGACCAGGATCAAGCGCGAGAGAATCCTTTGTCGACCTGCATTGCTTGGTCCGAAGAGGGCCTGACGTTTCAATTTACAGTGTCCGGCAAGAAGCAAAAACCGCATTGCCGCATTACCGATTTGGAGCAAAGCGATTCGATTGAAATTTTCGTCGATACCAGAAACACAAAGACCGTTCATCGAGCGACTCGGTTTTGCCATCGCTTTTTGTTCCTTCCCTCGGGTGGCGGCGTCAATGGCAAGGAGCCCTACGGCAGCATGTTGAAAATTCGGCTAGCCCGAGGCGAACCGACTGCGATTGGCCAGTTTCAACCCCAGGTCGTTTGCCAAAACAAGCGAAATGGCTACCAACTAAGTTGCCACCTACCCAAGAAATTTCTAGAGGGCTGGCAGCCGCAGGAACAGCCCGAAATCGGCTTCTACTTCCTACTGCGAGACCAAGAGCTGGGTGTTGTGTCGATGACTTATGACGCCGCTTTGCCTGTTAATGAAGACCCAAGTCTCTGGCCCACCGCGTTTTTGGCGAAGAATACGGGCGTCTAGGCGGCACCCGATGGCGGCAAGGCTTTTTCATTTTCGTAACAGTGGCCGCTGAATTCCTTGATTTGTCAGAAGGACAGAACTAGGCTAGGATCGCCTGCCAGGATCCCTTGGCTTTGAATTTGGTGTCGTAACCGAGCGAATCAATATGAAGAAATCGTTTGTTTTAACTGCTGTTTTGTTGGGAATTTGCCTTCCGGTATCGGTGAACGCTGATTGGAAAGATGACATTGGCTACACCGCTTTGATGGCCAGGATCGGCGGAGGGCTAGAAGACGGCACCGGAGTCCAGGTCGGAATCTCCGAAGCTTTTGTCGGCGGTCAATACATGCCGGACGTCACCAACGCTCAATTCACCGGCAAGACGATCACCAATGTGACGGGCTCGCATTCGGGCAGTTCGACCCACGCAACCAGTGTGGCAAGGCTGTTTTTCGGCAACACCACCAGTATCTCGGGCGGTGTAACTCAAGTGTACGCGTATTCTGCGGACGACTGGGCCCTGAACGTCAGCGGATACAGTACTTCCACCGATCCAACAGCCCCGCAATTCCAAGTCATGAACAATAGCTGGGTTGACCGCGCCAGCTCCTCCACTACGGCGGCCGAGGCAACTGCGATTCTTCACCATATCGATTACATGGTGAATACCTTTGACACCACGATCGTTGGTGGAACCGATAATTCAGGCGGTCTGCCCAAACTGTTGGCACCTAGTTACAACACCATCACTGTGGGACGAACCAACGGGACTCATGCGTCGGGAACCACTTCCTTTTACGGTGCCGGGCGATCAAAGCCAGACATCGTAGCCCCCGCAACCACGACCAGTTCTTCGACACCGATGGTTTCGTCAGCGGCAACACTCCTTTATCAAAAGGGGATGGGGACCGATGCGGTCCGCAGCGAAACGTTACGCGCAGTCCTGATGGCGGGCGCGACCAAAGAAGAATTCCCCGACTGGGACCACACTTCGACTCGGCCGCTGGACGAAGTTTTCGGGGCGGGCGAACTTAACGTTGATAACAGCTACAGTATCCTCGAAGGAGGACAATTCGCTGGCTCTACCTCGCAGCCAGTGTCATTGATTGGCGAAGACGGTTGGGATTACCAAGCAGGAATTAATCCTTCGGATCCAATCTATTACGATTTTGAAATTGTGGATGGAATGCGATGGGAAGATTTTTCCGTAATCTTGGCTTGGAATATGGATATCATTGATACCGATGGCAGCGGGACGTTCTCTCCACTTGAGAACCTAGCGAATTTAGATTTGCGACTTTATGACTCGACAGATTCGTTTCTAAATTCGGTGGTGGATCTTAGTGTGTCGACAATCGATAACGTAGAACATTTATATATTGGTCGCTTGGAATCGGGGCGCTACACATTGGAAGTCACCGCTGATCAGTCCCAAGATTTTGGCATTGCTTGGCGTTCGAACCTTTCTGCGGTTCCCGAACCGAATTCTTTAGCCTTCTTGGCAATCGCCGCCTCTGCACTGACTTTCCGACGCAAACGTAACACCTGATCCAGATCCTACCCAGATCCAGGTCCTACCCAGAAAATTACGCTACCGATTGCGGACAACCCAACAAAACCAAGATGTGCTGCCCCATAGCCATCGACCACTCATTGCGAAACAGCACCCCAACGCAGTTCCCTCCAATCAACCATGCTGCATAGAAGTCCGCGCGGCACAAATTGCAGCGGTTATCGTTCATCATTATCGCGACCGTTGAAAATCTTTATCGCATCGGATCAAGTTTGCGATTTTTTTTTTATTCCCATCGCACTTCACGGGTTCAGACTTTATTTTTCTCTTGATTCAAGTGGATTATTGACGGCGGATCAAGCCAGTGACAAAAAGCCCGTCATTTCTATTTAGTTCGTAAGAAACGGTCAGATCCGGTACCTATTGGAAGTCGTTTATTCGACGAACCACACCGATTACAGCGGCTAAGACAATCTAGCACTTGAAACCCCTAGATCCGTGGTTTAGCCTAGAACTGGTACAAAAATAGGGAGAGCAACTAAAGTCGCGTTCACATCCTTTCGCTAGATTTCACTCTCTGCTTCGGTTGCGAAAATCAACACGGGTTAATCGCATTTAGCGACACCCTTTCAAGGACTATTTCGCTTCCGAAGCGAACACTAAATCCCTGAAACGATGTGTCTGGATAGCAAAAGACGCCGGAGCAAAAATGCCAGATCGAAACTGAATGAGATACCTTGGTTGATTTGCTGCATTCGCAATTGATGACGATATTTTATGCGACGGCTGAACCTGGCTGCCGCAAACTTGGTTTAGGAAACAACTTTAATGATGAGATATAACCCACGCTTGAAGATCGGAATGTGTCAATGACTTTGAGACAACATATTTTTGTAATTAGTGTGTGGTGTTGCATACGCTCGGGGGCCAGCCCCCGAACCCCCGGGATTTTCCAGGTATGGCTCAGGTGTTCAAAGGTTGTTTTGTGATTATGTTGTTGGAGTCCGGTGAAACG
>Ga0209491_10000355_pt1 | contig 90150 bp, 86 predicted proteins | sample BON02_FD_187213 | JGI IMG/M metagenome (GOLD analysis project Ga0209491, IMG submission 187213) | Freshwater microbial communities from Lake Bonney liftoff mats and glacier meltwater in Antarctica - BON-02 (SPAdes) (version 2) | ecosystem: Environmental > Aquatic > Freshwater > Ice > Glacier...
AGAGGTGGCTCGGGAAAACTGAACAGGGTGGTTAGGTGAGATTTCTGCCTGCAGATCGGCTATTTTGCCGAACACAGGAGACGACCCATGCCCAGACGACCCCGCCGGAACCACAGCCCGGCTTTCAAAGCGAAGGTGGCCCTTGCTGCCGTCCGCGGTGAACAGACCCTCGCTGAACTTGCGCAGCAGTTTGATGTTCATCCCAACCAGATCAAGCAATGGAAAGACCAGCTCCTCGAAGGGGCGACAGGGGTTTTCGGCGATGCGCCGAAAGAAGAAGCCCCTGCCGTCGATCTGAAGGAGCTTCATGCTAAGATCGGCCAGCTGGCACTGGAGAATGATTTTTTGTCCGGAGCGCTCGGCAAGGCAGGTCTGTTGCCGGGCGCAAAGAAATGATCGATCGAAAGCACAAACTGTCCGTCAAGCGCCAGGCGGCGCTGCTCGGGATCAGCCGGGGTAGCGTCTACTATCTCCCGCGCGAAGTGGCCGAGGCGGACCTCGCGCTGATGCTTCGGATCGACCAGTTGCACCTCTACTATCCGTTTGCCGGCAGCCGTATGCTGCGGGATTTGCTGGCTGGAGAAGGTTTGCACGTCGGTCGGCTACATGTCTCCACACTGATGAAGCGGATGGGCATCGAAGCGCTCTACCGCAAGCCCAACACGTCGAAGCCTGAGCCCGGCCACAAGATCTATCCCTACCTCCTGCGCAAGCTGGCGGTGACCCGGCCGAACCAGGTCTGGGCGATCGACATCACCTACGTGCCCATGGCGAGGGGCTTTGTGTACCTCGTCGCCGTCGTCGACTGGTTCAGTCGCCGGGTGCTTGCCTGGCGGCTGTCGATCACGATGGAGGTGGGCTTTTGTATCGAGGCCGTCGAAGAAGCCATCGGCCGATACGGCTGCCCTGAGATTTTCAACTCCGATCAGGGCAGCCAGTTCACATCGACCGCGTTCACGCAGCTCCTGAAAGATCGAAACATCGCGATCAGCATGGACGGCCGCGGCGCCTGGAAGGACAATGTCTTTGTCGAGCGTCTGTGGCGGTCGATCAAATACGAAGAAATCTACCTCCGGGCCTATGCCAGCGTTCCGGAAGCCCGCGCCGGTATCGGCCGGTATCTTTCCTTTTATAACGCCAAGAGGCCTCACTCATCGCTTGACCGACAGACGCCAGATCAGGCCTACTTCAACGCGCGGCAGCCAATCCCGGTTGCGGCATAACCCGAAGGGCAGAGATCCACTTAGCAAGTGACCGATATCTGTTCAGACGAACCGAGCCACCTCTATTGTTCTGATCGTGGATCGCGCCATAGCCCAATAGAGACCGTGTTCCTCGCGGGCCTGCGCCCGCGCTATTCCGGCAAAATACAAAGCCGCTGTGGCGGAGAGCGCGATTGTTATCATCGGTCAGTGCGTCCTCGGGCGCAGGTGGCGCACTGAACGGCGGGCCCGACGGGTGTCGAAGTGCCGGTCGTTTCCTATGAACCGAATTTCAGGCGTCTCGCAACGGCTGCCGCCATCTTCGTTCCCAGATCCGGTCCTTCAAGAGGATAGAGGTAGGGTTCGATAAGCTCCAGTTCCATGAGCAGCAAACGTCCGTCTGGGCCCCTCAGCATATCGACCCGGCCATAGAGCGGAACGTCCTCAAGCGTGGAGATAATAGCCGTGGCTGCGGCAAGGTCTTCGGCTGATGGCGAGATGGCCTTTTCGGTGCCACCATATGTCGACTGAATGCGATAATCCCCCGATGCAGCGCGTTTGACCAGCGCGTGGCTGAATGCGCCATCGATAAAAATGAAACTGATTTCGCCCTCGTCCTGGATCATTTTCAGGAAAGGCTGGACCATCATTGCATGTCGCATGTCAGGAATCGGATCGCCGCGCTTCAACCGGTGCTGGCCGGCTGCGCCAGCACCTATCTGCCGTTTGAATACAAGATCTTCGCTTCCGAGTTCATCGAACGCGGACCCGGCAAGTCCTGGTGGCGCCGCATCGAGCCAGAGTGTCGGAATAAGGTTGGCACCCTTGGCCTCCATTTCCCTGAGATAGGTCTTTCGGCTGTTCCAGCGCACAAGTGCGGCGCTATTGAACAGTTTCGTGAGTGTGCCGATCCGTTCCAGAGTGGTCAGGAATTCGTCGATCCGGTCCCAGTAGTCCCAGGTCGTTCCGATGATCGCCGCGTCGAATGACGACCAGTCAACGTCCGGGTCATCCCAGGCCACGTCGTGCAGACTCATGCCAAGCGCCGCAAAGGGCGGGCGCAGAGCGTCCATCATATAGTCGTGCTCAAACGCGTCGCTGCGACGCGACGGGGACCCGGGCAGGGTCACGCGGGATGAGATGTATGCGATCTTCATCGTCGCCGTTTAGCATGCAGCGTGGTTGCGTCCAGCGGCCTTGTCTGGCAATCGACGGGTTTGAAATTCAAGGCAAAATTATCATGACCTCTACCCGTTTTGACGTTGTCGGCTTGGGCAATGCGATTGTTGACGTTCTGTCGCGCGCAGATGACACGTTCCTTGAAGAATGGGGCATCCAAAAAGACGCGATGAACTTGATCGAGGAGCCACGCGCCCATGCGCTGACGGCGGCCGCCAAAAATCCCATCATCACGTCTGGCGGCAGCGGCGCGAACACCATTGCCGGCGTCGCTAGCTTCGGTGGAACGGCAGCCTATATCGGCAAGACGGCAAATGATGACCTAGGGCGCCAGTTCCGGGCCGAGATGGCAAGCACAGGTGTGCCATTCGCCACGCATCCGCTCGACACCGGGCCAGCGACCGCGCGCAGTATCATATTCGTGAATGATGATGGTGCGCGAAGCATGAACACGTTCCTCGGCGCGTCCGTCCTCTTCTCGAAGGATGACGTCGATGAAGAGGTCGTGCGCTCCGGCAAGATTCTCTATCTCGAAGGCTACCTGTTCGACAAGGACGACGCGAAGACAGCCTTTATCCACGCGTCAGAAATCGCAAAGGCGTCGGGACGTCTTGTGGCGCTGACTCTTTCCGACAGTTTCTGCGTCGATCGTCACCGAGACAGTTTCCTTCACCTTGTTCAGGGGCACGTGGATATCCTGTTTGCCAATGAAGAAGAGCTTTTGTCACTCTATCAGACGCGGGATTTCGACGAGGCCATCTCGCGCCTGCAGGCCGACACCGCTATCGCAGCTGTCACACGAAGTGAAAAGGGCTCTGTCGTTATCGGCGACAGCGACCCGATTGTAGTTGCGGCCGAGCCCGTCAATAAAGTCGTCGACACGACCGGCGCCGGTGACCAATACGCAGCCGGTTTCCTTTTCGGATACGCGAAGGGCCTGCCTCTTGCGACATGTGCGCGTCTCGGCCATATCGCCGCCGCCGAAGTGATCAGCCATTTCGGGCCGCGGCCGGAAGTCTCGCTTGCCGGTCTTGCCTTGGCGGCTGGCATCAAAGCCTAGGCGAGCATCCGTTCGACATAATCCAAACGGTCGTGACCGAAGAAAAGCTCGTCTCCGACCAGAAAGCTCGGCGCGCCAAATATACCGCGCGCGACGGCTTCCTCCGTGTTGGCCCGAATTTTGTCTTTCGCAGCATTCGACGTTGCCAGCGCCGCGATCTGGTTCGCGTCGAACCCGTTCGCCGAACACATCGCAGCTACAGCGGCCTTGTCGGATGGATCTAGCGTATCGGGTTGCCCCCAGCATGCATGGAAGCAGGTGGTGATAAACCTGACCTGTTCACCCGGGTCTGATTCGAGCCCGATAGTCGCCCTGATCAATCCGAGTGTGTTCATCGGAAAGGCTGGGTTGGAATGGAAGGGCAATCTGATGTGTTCGGCGCATCGGAGGATGTCGCGGTTCATGTACGCACCCTTGGCGGGCACCATCCCTGGCGGTCGATTGCCCGTTGCCTGCATAACTCCGCCCAGGAACATTGGCCTGTAAACCAGCGTCGCGCTTGTGCGCTCGGCAACGCCTTGCGCAACCGGGAGGGAGAGATAGGCTGTCGGACTTACATAGTCGAAAAAGAACTCGAACGACTTGGCCATGTTTTGCCCCCGAATCATGCTTAAGTGCTGTTTTGGAACTTAATAGATTTCAGATGGGCGTGTCACGTATGAAATGGTCGGAACTTTCAGATAATTGGTGCCCGGTCGCCCGGACTCTGTCGATCCTGGGAGATCGCTGGACCCTGCTCATTTTGCGGGACTGCTTCTTGGGTCTGTCGCGGTTCGAGCGGTTTGCCGAGTCGAGTGGCATGACGCGGCACATTCTCGCCGACAGGCTGAAACGACTTGTCGAGGCGGGTGTTCTCGCCAAGCAAGCCTATTCCGACGCGCCGAAGCGCTACGACTATGTCCTCACGGAGAAGGGGCAAGAGCTCGCGCCGGCCATGCTGACGCTTCGCGATTGGGGAAAGAAGCATCTGCCCGTCCGACGGGCGACCGCGAACTGAGCTTTTCGGCCTATAGAATGAACTTTGACAGGTCGGAATTGCCAGCCAGGCTGGCCACGCGTTCGTTCACATAGTCCGCCGTTATCGTGATCGTTTCGCCCGACTTGTCTGGCGCATCGAAACTGATTTCATCGAGCAACCGCTCAAGAACCGTCTGCAATCGGCGCGCACCGATGTTTTCGACAGAATTGTTCACGGCCTCAGCCAAGTCGGCCAAGCGGTCAATCGCGGCGTCCTCGAACTCCAGCGTGACATTCTCTGCCGCCATCAGCGCCTGGTACTGCTTTATCAGGCTGGCTTCCGGTTCAATCAGGATGCGGCGCAGGTCATCACGCGACAGCGGCTCGAGTTCGACCCGAATGGGCAGGCGTCCCTGAAGCTCGGGCAGCAGGTCCGACGGCTTGGACAGGTGAAAGGCACCCGAGGCGATAAACAGGATATGGTCCGTCTTCACGGCGCCGCGTTTCGTCGACACGGTCGTGCCCTCGATCAGCGGCAACAGATCGCGCTGAACCCCTTCGCGGCTGACATCGGCGCCGCCCTGTCCCTTGCGGACCGCGACCTTATCGATCTCGTCGAGGAAAACGATGCCGTCTTGTTCCACCGAATGGACCGCCTCGCGAACGATCGCGTCTTCATCAAGCAGGCGATCGGCCTCTTCCTCGAGAAGCGGGCGATAGGCTTCCTGAACCGTGGTGCGGACGCGTTTGCTGCGTCCTCCCATGGCCTTGCCCAGGATGTCGGACAGGTTGATCATCCCCATCGATCCGCCCTGACCCGGTATATCGAGCATCGGCATCGAGTTTCCGGTGTCCGTAAAATCTATGTCTACTGGTTTGTCATCCAGTTCTCCGGACCGCAATTTGCGTCGGAACGCCTCGCGCGTCGATTTTTGGGCATCTTCGCCGACCAGCGCGTCGAGCAGGCGCTCTTCAGCGGCGTCTTTCGCCTGCTGGGACACACCCGCGCGTTTTTGTTCGCGGATCATGCCGATAGCGGCTTCGACAAGGTCTCGGATAATCTGTTCCACATCCCGGCCGACATATCCGACTTCAGTGAACTTGGTCGCTTCGACCTTCAGGAAGGGTGCGTTGGCGAGCTTGGCGAGCCGGCGCGATACTTCGGTCTTGCCCACGCCTGTCGGCCCGATCATCAGGATATTCTTGGGTGTGATTTCATTGCGCAGGGCTTCTGGCGCCTGTTTGCGGCGCCAACGGTTGCGCAGGGCGATAGCGACGGCGCGCTTGGCGCCGTTCTGTCCGACAATGTGACGATCAAGCTCGGCGACGATTTCGCGGGGAGTCAGGTTTTGCATGCATGTCTTTCAGGAAGGAATTGGGTACCGACGCCGGGACAGGTCAGATTTCGAGTGTCTCAAGCGTGAAATTTGCATTGGTGTAGACGCAAATGTCAGCTGCGATCTGCATCGCCTTGCGTCCGATGATCTCGGCATCATCTTCGTATTCATAGAGGCCACGCGCCGCGGCCAGTGCAAAGTTGCCACCCGACCCCACAGCGACGACGTTGTGCTCGGGCTCAAGCACATCCCCAGCACCGGTGATCACAAGCGTGACGTCCTTGTCGGCCACGATCAGAAGAGCTTCAAGTTTTTGTAGGTATTTTTCGGTTCGCCAGTCCTTTGCCAACTCTACGGCTGCCCGCTGAAGCTGCCCGGGATGGCGCTCGAGTTTCGCCTCCAATCGCTCGAACAGCGTGAATGCGTCGGCCGTCGCGCCGGCAAACCCGGCGAGGATGTCTCCTCCAGCGATACGCCGCACCTTGCGCGCGTTTCCCTTCATGATCGTTTGGCCCATCGAGACTTGGCCATCACTTAGAATCGCCAGTTTTCCCGATTTCCGGACAGCAAGGATCGTGGTGCCATGCCAGATCGCGTCAGATTTTGTATTGTGTTTCATGCCCTCAGATGTGGCCGATAAGGCACGCCAGCGCAAGACATCCGAAATCATCTGTCATGTGTTGGGCGAGTGTCACAGAACTGTCGCGGACGACCTTTAAGGGGGGGCGAGAACAACGGGGAATTCGGACTGAATGGTTCAACAGATCGGCCATTTGCCCATGGGTTGGTTAATGCTTGCATTGCTCGCAATGCTGGCATCAGGTGGCTTTTTCGTGGGGCGTGTCCACGCGGAACGTTTTTCTGGTCCCGGGTCGGCCCGCGCCCACTCAAGACCCAATTACCATGGCTACTACGTTGCGATGTGGACCTTTGTCCCGGCAATGATTGTAGCACTCGGATATGGTCTCTTCGGGGATGGCATCGTCCGGTCCATGCTTTCGAGCGAATTGCCAGCCAATTTCCAGGACATGCCGCGCGTCGAACTCGACGTGTACTTGAACTCGATCGCGCGCGCCGCATTCCATCATGGATATTCAGGCTCAGACCGCGTTTTCTCGGCGATCACGAACCGGTTCCTTGAACTTCAGGGACTTATCAAGGCCGCGACGATTGTTCTTGCCCTGGTCTGTGCAGCCACTGGATTCCTGCTGGCGCGCCGCCGTGTCGCACCAGGCTTCCGGGCGCGCAATCGCGTGGAGAGCGGAATTGAGATCTTCCTGTTCCTGTGCGCCGCGATCGCGATTGCGACGACAATCGGGATTGTCGCGTCACTCCTCTATGAGAGCCTTCGCTTCTTCGCGGAGATACCGTTCTGGGACTTCCTGTTCGGAACCCGCTGGAACGCGCAAACGAGCGCCGAGTTTGGTGCTCTGCCACTGTTCTTCGGAACGTTCATGATCGCGTTGATTGCGATGCTGATTGCTGCGCCCGTCGGCCTGTTTGCGGCGATTTACCTGTCAGAATACGCAGGGCCTAAAGTTCGCGGCTGGGTCAAGCCGATCCTTGAGATTCTCGCCGGCATCCCGACCGTGGTCTATGGCTTCTTCGCCTTGCTCGTGGTCGCCCCAGCGATTCGTTCTATCGCCATCTGGATCAACACGACACTGATTTCGACAGGGCTGGCGAGTGAGCCACTGTTGGCCGCACAGCCGACGAGCGCGCTCGCGGCGGGCCTTGTGATGGGCATCATGGTGATCCCGTTCGTGTCATCCCTTTCCGATGATGTGATCAACGCCGTACCGCAAACATTGCGCGATGCGGCCTATGCAATGGGCGCGACGAAATCAGAGACGGTCAAGCATGTAGTCCTGCCGGCGGCGCTGCCGGGGATCATTGCATCTCTTCTTCTGGCGGTGTCGCGCGCCATCGGTGAAACAATGATCGTGGTCATGGCCGCTGGCCAGCGCGCCCGCATCTCAGCTGATCCGACAGCCGATTTCACCACGATTACAGTCCAGATCGTGGCCCTGCTTACCGGGGAGACGGAGTTTGACAGCCCGAAGACCCTGTCCGCTTTCGCCCTCGGCCTGGTCCTTTTCGTAGTTACGCTGTTCTTCAACCTGATCGCCCTCCGGGTCGTCCAGAAGTATCGTGAAAAATATGACTGACGTCGCTCCAGCACCCTTCAGGAATGAGAAAGCGTTGCGCCGGTTGAAGAAGCGGCGTGCGGCTGACGCGCGTTTCAGGCTTTACGGCCTGTCTGCAATTGCCTTCGCTTTGCTGGCGCTGTCAGTGCTGGTCGCGTCAATTGGCTTTCAGGCCATTTCTGCTGCGACATATCACAAGGTGAGCTTCGACGTCATTCTTGATCCGTCGGTGATTGCCCCGAAAGGCAAAGACACTCCCGCCGATATTTCGCGCAACGTGGATGGCTTCTACGCTCTCATCCGTTCAAATCTTCAGGAGACCTTTCCCGACGCAGCCGAAGATCGCATGACCACACGCGAGCTGGGAGACCTCTTTACGCGTCTGGCGGTCTTGCCAGCGGCGAAATGGGTCTCTGAAAACCCCACGCAGATCGGCCAGAAGGCAACGATCAAAGTGCCGCTCAGTGATGGTCTCGACCTTTATCTGAAGGGCGCTGTTTCAAAAGAATTCCGTCTCCGGCTCGGAGACATCAGCGCTGTTAAGGAATCCGGACCCCGACAAGTGCACCTGACAGGAGCGGGCGCGTTCAAGGCGCTCGAATCCCTGATCGCTGTGCAGCGCCAGGAAGTCGGAGATGCGGTCGATGCGCGATCGATACTGATCACAGCCGGTTCCACGACGGGACGTGTGACGCGATTGGACGCCGACGTAGCCGAGGTGACGCTTCTGTCGGGCTTGGCATCCGATTTCAGCAATGTCCGCCCAACGGCCCGGATGATTGCGCTGCCTGAAACAGAACGAAATGTATCAGACCTGCAGATCGCCTGGACTCTTGCCCTCAAGGAAAAGGGACGCATTTCGCGGGTTCCTCATACGAGCTTGCTCACCCATACAGACAGCACGTATCCTGAATTGGCTGGCGCGCTTGCGGCAATCGTAGGGTCACTGCTGACCATGATGGTAACGGGATTCATCGCCATTCCTGTCGGAATATTTGCCTCGGTCTACCTGGAGGAGTTTGCCCCCCGCAACCGTCTGACCGAGATCATCGAAGTCAACATCAACAATCTGGCGGCTGTGCCGTCGATTGTGTTTGGCTTGCTCGGCGCGGCGGTGTTTCTGGGCTTCTTCGGCCTGCCACGGTCGGCACCCCTTGTGGGCGGTCTCGTGCTGGCGCTGTTGACGCTCCCCACGATCATCATTGCCTCCCGCGCAGCATTGAAATCTGTGCCGCCGTCGATCCGCGCCGCGGCGCTCGGCGTCGGCGCCTCGAAAATGCAGTCCGTCTTTCACCACGTATTGCCTGTGGCCGGACCAGGCATCTTCACCGGCGCGATCCTCGGAATGGCGCGGGCGCTGGGCGAGACCGCGCCATTGCTGTTGATTGGCATGGTCGCTTTCGTGGCGGATGTGCCGGTCGGTCCAACGGATGAAGCGACGGCGCTCCCGGTGCTTGTCTACAGCTGGTCAACAAATGCAGAGCGCGCCTGGGAACCGATGACGGCAGCCGTTATCGTCATCCTTCTCGTGTTCCTGGTCACGATGAACGGTATTGTCGTCTTGTTGCGGCGGCGGTTTGAGCGGAGATGGTAATGGAAACCACAATGACAGAAAGCCGCGAAGTGTCGGCGGCAGGGATCACCATGGACGAGACGCAAGGCCTTACCTTTCCACGGATCGAGTGCAAGAACATCGATGTTTTCTACGGTGACAAGCAGGCGATCTTCGATATTTCCCTGCCGATTCCTGATCGTTCCGTCACAGCCCTGATCGGTCCGTCCGGTTGCGGCAAGTCAACCTTCCTGCGTTGCCTGAACCGGATGAATGACACGATCGAATCCTGCAAGGTGACCGGCGAAATCATCATGGACGGCGAGAATATCAACGACCCGGACATCGACCCGGTATTGCTTCGGTCGCGCGTCGGCATGGTGTTCCAGAAGCCCAACCCGTTTCCGAAGTCGATCTATGACAACATCGCTTATGGTCCGCGAATTCATGGCCTGGCAGCGTCTCGCGAGGACCTCGACGGGATCGTCGAAAAGAGTCTCCGGCGCGCCGGTCTTTGGGAGGAAGTAAAAGATCGCTTGACGTCGCCTGGTAACAGCCTCTCCGGCGGCCAGCAGCAGCGTTTGTGTATTGCCCGGGCCATCGCCGTCAGGCCGGAAGTGATCCTCATGGACGAACCGTGCTCAGCGCTTGACCCTGTCGCGACCGCGCGCATCGAAGAACTCATTGACGAGTTGCGCAAGCGCTACTGTATCGTCATCGTGACCCACTCGATGCAACAGGCTGCGCGTGTGTCGCAACGTACCGCATTCTTCCATCTGGGTGAACTCGTCGAAATGGGTGAAACCGACCAGATATTCACCAATCCCCGGGAGCGTCGCACCGAGGATTACATCACCGGTCGTTACGGATAGGATTTTGAGCATGTCTGATCATATTGTTTCCGCTTTCACCGACGAACTCGACAAGCTTGCGGCGGATATCCTCCGTATGGGTGGTATCGTCGAGACGATGATCCTGGATGCCTGCGCGGCCGTGAACAAGAATGACGTGGATGTCGCGCGCGATGTGGTGGCGCGTGACGAGCAGGTCGACAAGATTGAAGCCGACGTGGAACGCCAGATCGTCAGCCTGATCGCTCGTCGCCAGCCCATGGCGCATGACCTGCGGGCCGTCTTTTCCGCATTGAAAGTGGTCGGAGAACTCGAACGTATCGGCGATCTGTCAAAGAACATCGCCAAGCGCACGCAGCGGCTGGACGAGAATGTCGGTGCGTCGATGCGCAAGGGCATCTATCGCATGGCCAGTCCGGTTTCGCGGCAGCTCAACATGGTCCTCGACGCTTACGCGACGGGCAACGCCGCCGCCGCCAAAGCTGTCTGGGAAGGCGACGAAGATATCGACCAGCACTATAATTCGCTGTTTCGGGAAATGCTCACCTACATGATCGAAGACCCCCGGACCATCGGGGCAGGGGCGCACATGCTGTTCATGGCCAAGAACCTTGAACGCATAGGCGATCACTGCACGAACATTGCCGAGTTCGTATACTTTCAGGCAACGGGGGAATACCTGTTGTCAACCGACCGACCGAAGACCCCCCATTTCGACGGCTGACGGCCGTTTGCGAGGAAAACAGAATGAAACCTTTCGTGCTCATCGCAGAAGACGAGAGCGCCGTCTCTGAACTGTTGCTCTACAACCTGCAAAAGGAAGACTACGAAGTCGCGATTGCGGCCGATGGCGAAGAGGCGTTGATGATGATCGATGAGCGCGCGCCAGACCTCATCCTTCTCGACTGGATGCTTCCCAAGGTCAGCGGCATCGAAGTGTGCCGACGCATTCGTAGCGGTGGTGCCAATCCGAATATGCCTATCATCATGCTCACCGCGCGCGGCGAAGAAAGTGATCGAATTCGTGGGCTGGATACGGGGGCGGACGATTACGTCACCAAACCCTTCTCGACCACTGAGCTGATGGCGCGAGTGCGCGCCGTGCTGCGGCGCATTCGCCCCGGTCTCAAGGAAGACAAGATATCGGTGGGCGGCATTGTCATCGACCGCGTCGCACACCGCGTTATGCGCGGCGAAGGGGAAATTCACCTCGGCCCGACCGAATTCCGGCTGCTCGACTATTTCATGCAACACCCGGGCCGTGTGTTCTCACGCGAGCAATTGCTGGATACGGTATGGGGATCAGACGTATATGTCGAAGCCCGGACAGTCGATGTTCATGTCGGTCGCCTGCGCAAGGCGCTCCGGCAGGACGGCGGCGAGGATCCCATCCGCACCGTCCGCTCTGCAGGTTATGCCCTTCGCGGCGACTAGAATATCTCGTTCAGGAAATCGGTGAGCGACGCGAAACTGCGTCGGTCGGCATCGGCATTGTAGACCGTGCCCATATTGGCATCATTTGCGCCGAGCGTTGTAAACGCGTGCATGGATTGTCCATGCGCGTGCATCTGCCAGTCGGCGCCAGAACCGTCCAATTCCTTCGCAATCGCCAGCACATCCTGAGGCGTGGCCATAGGATCCTGCCAGCCGTGCTCGATGAGCACTTTAGCCTTGATATTGGGGGAGGGGAGGTTTTCCGCCGGTCGGAACAGGCCATGGAAAGAGCAGACGCCCAAAACGTCATGGCCGGCGCGCGCCATATCGAGAACGCTCAGCCCGCCGAAGCAATACCCTATGGCGGCTGCCTTGCTGCCATCCAGGCCATCCTGGGCCTTCGCAGCAGCCAGTCCACCCGCGAGACGTTTTTGTAGCTCCGTCCGGTCGCCGACGAGCGGGTTCATCAGGGCCTGGCATTCCTCGACACTCGTGCCCCGCTTGCCCTTGCCGTAAACATCCATGGCAAAAGCCGCATATCCGAGCTTGTCGGCGACCAATTGCGCCTTTTGGCGTTCATTGTCGCCAAGACCGCCCCAAGCGTGCGCTATCACGACAAGCGGCACGTTCGATTTCCCCGCTGGACGGACAAAGAAGCCCTCATATGGTTTGCCATCGACCTGATAATCAACTGCGCTCATCGGTTTCATCCTCTTGTAGTTGCTGTGGCCAGATACACGACATTCATTACAGGGATTCAACCCCGGCAGCGATTAGTATGCGCTTTCTAGACTTTCTCCCTATTTCTGGCCCCATCGGATAACCACGAAGGAGCCACACAATGGCAAAGTCGAAATCGACAGCTAAAACAAAGACCCGCGCGAAGGCCGAAAAAGTCGGCAAGGCGATGGAAGCACATTCCGCTGACATGGCACACAAGATCTGGCTCGCAGGCGTTGGCGCCTACGGCAAGGCCTATGACAGCGCGCTCGCGGGTGCGAATGTCCTGAACACGCAATCGGCTGATGTCTTTGAAGACCTCGTCAAGCGTGGCGCTGGAATCGAGGGTGATGTTCGCTCGCGCCTCGGCAGTGATGAGCGCGTGCTCAAAGCCGGCCAGCAAATGGCAAAGGCGGCCGCTGGCGCCCGTGAGTTCCAGGTTCAGGCCCGTGACCAGTTCGAGGCCCGTATGGACCGCATGCGCGACCTGCTCGGCGTCAAGGGACTCGGCACCAAGGGCGAGAAGATCCAAAAGAAGCTTGAAAAGCTGGAGGACGAAGTCTCCGAGCTGGCTTCAAAGGCAAAAGCCTTCAAGGGTGACGTGAACCTCAAGGCACGCCTCTCGCGCCTCACCGCCGAAATCGAGGCCGTTGCCGGCGAGACCGGTGCAGAAGTCGCCAAAACCGCCAAGAAGGCTGCCAAGAAGACGTCAGCCGCCGTCAAGCACGCTGTCGCCCCCAAGGCCGACACGAAAGTCAAAGCCAACGCAAAGACTAAGGCTGCTGTCGCGGATGACCTCTCAAAGGTCACAGGTGTCGGTCCAGCGCTCGTGAAGAAGCTGACGGCTGAAGGCATCACGACTTATGCCCAGATTGCCGCTCTTAAGAAGGCTGACATTGAGGCCCTCGACGAGAAGATTGGCGCACGCGGCCTGATCACCCGGAACGCTTGGGTGAAGCAGGCAAAAGCCCTGATGAAATAGGGCCTACGAGACGGATGGGCGGCTTCAGAACGAAGCTGCCCATCTTCTCATGCAAGCGTGCCCTCATAATGCTCAATCATGCGGGAGAGCGCATCGAAACCGGCTTCTCCCATGTATGGCACGATCAGGCACATGACCTGGAACACGGTTTTGTGGATCAGGCTCGGGCCGTCATGCACCTCGTTCCCGATGGAGTCATTGGCCAGCCAGAACGTGATCGACATCATGATCTGGTCCGTCAGCGCCGTCTTGAGGCGCGGATCGAGTTGCAGAACATCGCTCTCGGCGAGATCATGCAGCACGCGCGTGATCGTCCGGCGCTTTTCGGCAACCAGCGCCCGGAACCGGACAGCAAGATCGGGATAGCGGTCAAGCAGGACGCCGAGGTCGCGATAGAAGAAGCGGAAGTCATAGACCTCTTCGAGAATGATATAGAGGTAGACCCAATTGTCCTCGATGGACGTCACGCCGCCCTTGGAGCCCCGCAGGATGACACGCATTTCATCCTCGAAAGCGCCGAACAAGGCCAGGATGATCGCGTCCTTGCCTTTGAAATGGTAGTAAAGATTACCCGGACTGATTTCGAGTGCATTTGAAATATCGACAGCCGTCTGCGGTGCTTCGCCTTCATGATTGAAGAGAAGCAAGCTGGTTTGAAGGATGCGATCACGAGTTTTCATGGCTCTACTTGCATTTTGGCACGCAAACATCACTATAGAACAAATTTTGTTACAAATATTACAAGTCGATCTTTCCGGAATCGAAAGAGAAAATAACTAAGTCGGCGGAGCGGACGCAGGTGTCAGCGGAAGACCGGCACATACAGGGAGGAGCGAAAATGCCGACACCACAGGAAGAGATCGCCAGGAATGCTGCCGAAAGCACGACGGCGCTGAACCCGCTCATGGGCGGCATAAACCGGCAGGAATTGCTGGGCGCCGTCGCCATGATGCTGCGCTCCACCGTGACCAACCCGGTCACCACCGCCAAGACCGCCGGCAAGATCACCGCTGAGAATGCCAAGATCCTGCTGGGCAAGTCCGACCGCAAGTCGAACCGCAAGGATCGCCGCTTCCAGGACCCGGCATGGGAACACAATCCCTTCTACAAGCGCGGCATGCAGGCCTACCTCGCCACGCAGGAACACCTCAACGAATGGGTCGGCGAACTGAAGATGAACGAGCTTGAGCACGCCCGTGCCAAATTCGTGATGGGCATGATCACCGATGCCATGGCGCCGACGAACACGCTGATCGGAAACCCCGCGGCGACAAAGCGCGTCGTCGATTCAGGCGGCATGTCGCTCCTGAAAGGGCTGCAGAACCTCTATACAGACCTCACGAAAAATGGCGGCATGCCGTCCCAGGTCGACAAGCGTCCTTTCAAGGTGGGTGAAAATCTCGCCACGTCCAAAGGGTCGGTCGTCTGGAAGAACGATCTTCTGGAACTGATCCAGTACGCGCCGACGAGCGAAAAGGTGCACAAGACACCGGTCCTGATCATCCCGCCCCAGATCAACAAATACTATGCCAACGACCTCACCCCCCACACATCGATCGTGCAATTCCTGCTGTCACAGGACCTGCAGCCGTTCATCGTGTCCTGGCGGAACCCGACCAAGGAAAATGCTGCGTGGGGCCTCACCGATTATGTTGACAGCCTGATTCAGGCCAGCGAAGTCATCCGCAAGATCACCAAATCGTCCAAGATTAATGTCGGCGGCGCCTGTTCGGGCGGTATCACCACGGCGACGTTCGCAAGCCTTCTGGCCGCCGCCGATGACAAGCGCATCAATGCCCTCACGTTCATGGTCTGCGTCCTCGACCCGAAACGAGACGACAGCGACCTCGGACAGATCGTCTCCGACGGCAGCCTCGAGATCGCCCGCAAATATTCGAAACGGAAGGGAATCCTGAAGGGCGATGATCTCGCCCGCATGTTCGCCTGGATGCGCCCGAACGACCTGATCTGGAACTATGTCGTCAACAATTACCTGATGGGCGAAGACCCGCCACCATACGACGTTCTCTTCTGGAATAATGACACGACGAACCTGCCAGCCCAGCTTCACTCTGATTTTCTGGATTTCGGCATGTCGCAACCTTTCGCCAATCCGGGGCAGGTCGATATCGCCGGACACAAGGCAGATCTCACCAAAGTGACGTGCGATTCGTTTGTCGTTGCCGGCCTCACCGACCACATCACACCATGGAAGGCCTGCTATCGCACGCCGTCACTGCTCGGATCGAAGAATATCGAGTTTGTCCTGTCCTCCAGCGGCCATCTTCAATCCCTCATCAATCCGCCCGGAAACCCGAAAGCGAAATATTTTGCCAGCTCGGAGATCAAACCAACCGCTGATGAATGGGCTGCGACGGCTGAAGAGCATGCCGGATCCTGGTGGCCGCGCTGGGGCGTCTGGCTGAAGGAGCGTTCCGGCGCTCTGAAAGTGTCACCCAAGTCTTGTGGCAGCGAGGCATTCCCTCCACTTTATGCGGCACCGGGCAAATACGTCTTCGACGAATAACGCGCCTGACGTGCCGAACAGACCAAGGAACGAGCTCATGGCCGCAACTGAACCGCGCCCGAGAATCACGATGCAGGATATTGACGGCGTCATGCTGCGCACGGCCTTCTGGGCTGCCCGGCAGGATGAGGGCAAGCGCCCGCTTCTGTTCTTCAACGGAATCGGCGCAAACCTCGAGCTGACCCACGCCCTTGGCGACATGTTTCCTGATCGCGACATCATCACCTTTGATGTGCCGGGCGTCGGTATGAGCCCGGTCACCCAATGGCCCTACCGGCCATGGATGCTGGCCCGCTGGGCCCGCAAACTGCTCGACCAGTTCGGCATCGATGAAGTCGACGTGATGGGTGTCTCCTGGGGCGGGGCGCTCGCCCAGCAGTTTGCCTTCCAGTATCGTAACCGCGTCGGCAAACTCATCCTCTGCGCCACGACAGCCGGCATGACCATGGTCCCCGGAAAACCCAAGTCGCTCTCCAAGATGATGGATGCCCGTCGCTATACCGATCCGAATTATATGCGGGATAATTTCGCAACGCTTTATGGCGATGAGGCAAACGCACAGGCCGGCGAGCACATCACCCGCCTGATGCCACCTGATCCAAAAGGCTATGTCTTCCAGCTCCTGGCCTTCATCGGCTGGTCGAGCCTGCCATTCATACGCTTCCTGCGCATGCCTGCGCTGGTCATGATGGGTGACAATGACTCGATCGTGCCGGTCGCCAATGGCCACATCCTGAAAGTCGCACTGCCGAATTCACGACTGCACATTGTAGAGGGCGGTGGCCACCTGTTCCTGGTGACACGGGCAGACGAGACCGCCAGTGTTATCCGTGGCTTCCTCGAAGAGCCGCACGAATTTCAGGGCAAGGAAGCCGCCTAGATCGCCATCAGGTCATCGGCCTGCTTCTGTACCGCCGCATAGTCGATCTTGCCCGTCCCCAGAATGGCAATCTCCGGAACATGGAACACCCGTCGCGGAACGGACAGTTCGGGTACGCCATGGTTCTTGGCCCAGGCGAGGATGTCAGCCCGGTTGCAGGCCTCTGAATCACTCAGCAAGATGATCTGTTCGCCTTTGCGAGGATCGGGCATGGCGACGGCTGCGTGCAGGTTCTCCGGCCATACGGCGCTCGCACAATTCTCCACCACGGCCAATGATACCATCTCGCCACCAATTTTCGCGAACCGCTTCACGCGGCCCATGATCCGGATGAAACCCTCATCGTCGATCGCAACAATGTCGCCCGTATCGTGCCAGCCGCCTTTCGGCCGCTCCAGCACGCCCGGCCGGGATGGTCGCAGGTAGCCGAGCATGATGTTCGGGCCGCGTATCTGGAGCCGGCCACCATCAGCAATGCCATCAACAGGGATTAGCATCGATTCCATATCGGACATCAGCTGTCCCACTGTGCCCGGCTTGTTATGCTCCCATTGATTGGCTGCCACGACGGGCGAGGCCTCGGTCGCCCCATAACCTTCCAGGATTTCGATTTCGAACTTCCGGCGAACCAATGCGCGGGTCTCGTCTTTCACGCGCTCTGCTCCGCAGACGGCCAGCCGAACGGAACTCATGTCTCCATCGGCGCCGGTCCGCGCGTATTGGGAGATGAACGTGTCTGTCGCCAGAAGGATAGTCGACCCATTGCTCCGTATACGCCTCACGATCTCGCGTGGCTGCAGGGGCGTCGGGTGGAACATCACCTGGATGCCCGCCACGATCGGAAGGATCGCGCCCACGGTCAGCCCAAAGCAGTGAAAGGTGGGCAGGGGATTGAAGACCTTGTCGGTTTCAGCGCTCAGGCCGATATGCGCGCGCACCTGCTCGACATTCGCCATGACATTCTCGTGGCTCAGGACGACCCCCTTGGGTTCGCCTTCGGTGCCGGACGTAAACAGGATAACCGCGGGTGACTTGTATCGCGGCTTCGAGCGGAACAGGCCGGGCATGATGGGACCCAGCGCCGCGGCAACCTTGTTGCCCAGCGTGAGGGCCTCCCGGACATCTTCCAGGTAAACGATTTCGGCAACTTTGCTCAGCTCCGCAATAAGGGCTTCAAGGCCGCCGATTTCGACAAATTTGTGCGCCGTAACGATCCGTTTGACGCCTGCTGCCGTCATGGCGGCCTTGAGATTCGCTGAGCCCGCCGTGAAGTTTAACATGGCCGGAGTGCGCCCATACGCACTGAGCGCATAGAAGGCGATGACTGCGCCAGCCCCGGTGGGCAGCATGACGCCAACGGCTTCGCCGCGCGATGTGCCCTTTTTCAGGGCCGCTCCCAGACCGAAGGCAGCACGAATGATGTCCTTGTAGGACAGTTCTCGCTCGTCCCCGTCGACCACGATCACCTTCGCGGCGCCAAACTCCTGTTTGGCGCGCAGGAGGGCTGCAAAGAGGTCGATATGCGTGCGCGCAGGTTTGTAGGGAATCGGAGAAGGGATGGTCACGTTATTCATCAGTGGCCCTTTGACTTCGTGAGGAGTGACCTCACTTTTGTAACATTTTGTCACGTAAGGGCCTTTGTGCAACTGATAATGCAAGTTTGCATATGCAGTCTGCGCGGCATTTCCCTTGATGAATCGCCTGCTCGCGTCCATCTTCCGCCCATGGCAACGCTCATTGATCTCACCCCGGCCGGGCGCAAGCACCGGCATCCCGAAAAGCAGGCCCGCCCTGATACGCCGGTCCTGCGCAAACCGGACTGGATCCGCGTCAAGGCGCCGACTTCGGCAGGCTATGCCGCGACGCGCGATATCGTGAAATCCAACGGCCTGATTACAGTCTGCCAGGAGGCGAGCTGCCCCAATATTGGCGAGTGCTGGGAAAAGAAACACGCCACGATGATGATTCTGGGTGATGTTTGCACCCGCGCGTGTTCGTTCTGCAACGTCTCAACCGGCAAGCCGACGGCAGGTGTCGATGCCGACGAACCACGACGCGTCGGCGACGCAGTCGCGGAAATGGGCCTCGAGCACGTCGTCATCACCTCGGTTGACCGCGACGACCTCGAGGATGGCGGTGCGATGCACTTCGTCCACGTTATCAAAGCCATCCGCACAGGCTCTCCCGGTACGACGATCGAGATCCTGACACCCGATTTCCTGCGCAAGGATGGCTGGGAAAACAAGGTGATCGATGCACGGCCCGATGTATTCAATCACAACCTTGAAACCGTGCCGCGCCTGTACCTGAAGATCCGACCGGGTGCGCGCTACTTCCATTCGCTGCGCCTGCTCCAGAAGGTGAAGGATCGCGACCCGTCGCAATTCACCAAGTCGGGACTGATGGTCGGCCTTGGCGAGACCAAGGAAGAGGTCATGCAGGTCATGGACGACATGCGGTCTGCCGGCGTCGATTTTCTCACCATCGGTCAATACCTGCAGCCGACGCGCAAGCACGCGGCGATTGACCGCTTCGTCACCCCTGAAGAATTCAAGGCGCTTGAGGAAATCGCGCGCGCCAAGGGCTTCCTCATGGTGTCGGCAACGCCGCTCACGCGCTCCAGCTATCATGCCGGCGAAGACTTCGCCCTTATGCGCGCTGCCCGTGAAGCCAAGCTCGCGGGTCTGCCAGCTTAAAATGCCCCGGTTCTCAAAATCGGTCCGCGTGCCCTACTCAACGGCGCAGGCATTCGATCTCGTATCGGACGTTGCCCGCTATCCGGAATTCATCAAGTGGATCACGGCTCTGCGCGTATCTGAACATCGTGTCGATGAAGCCGGGGTCCGGCATTGTCGGGGCGATGCTGTCGTGGGCTTCAAAGGCTTCGTTGAGCGTTTCTCGACCACCGTCACGGCCGATGTCAGCGAAGGGTCGGTCATTGCCAGCCTGATCAAAGGGCCGTTCAGGCATTTGAAGGCGGAATGGGCGATCCTGCCATTAAAGCGGGGGGGCTGCGATATCGCGCTTCAGATCAATTATGAATTCCGCAATGTGCTCATCGCGATGCTGGCAGCGGCAAACCACGACATCGCTGTCGACCGCATCATGAGCGCATTTTTGTTAGAAGCACATAAGCGCTTCGCAGATGCGCCTAACGCATCTGCACCTGGATAAGGTTCAGCGCCGTCTCGACGGATGCCATCCTCACTTCGGACCGGCCAACGTCCCCGAGCTGCAACATTTCATGCACCACGGCGCGATTTTCGCGGGCACACGCAATATGCACGGTGCCGACCGGCTTCATGCGCGTCCCGCCGCCGGGGCCGGCCACGCCAGTGATGGCGACTGCAATATTTGCCCGGCTCGCCTCAAGCGCTCCTTCCGCCATCATGCGCGCCACAGGCTCGGACACGGCGCCATAATCGGCGATAACGTCGCCAGCGATGCCGAGCATCTCTTCCTTGGCGCGGTTGGTATAGGTGACGAAGCCCCGCTCAAAAACGGTAGATGACCCGGGGATATCTGTCAGCAGGGCAGCGAGCAGGCCGCCGGTGCAACTTTCAGCGGTGCATATCTTCAGGCGCGCCCGTTCAGCGTCGTCGAGGATAAGCATGGCGAGATTTCTGAGGCGTTCTGGAAACATGACTTGAGACTAGCGCGCAGAAACCGACGGCACCAGCACTGCGATGGCCTCTGCGGCAATTCCCTCGCGTCGCCCGGTGAAGCCAAGCCCTTCGGTGGTCGTCGCCTTTACGCTGACCGCAGACAGCGGAAGGCTCAACAGTTCGGCCGTGCGGGCTCGCATGGCTTCGCGATGAGGTTTCACCTTTGGCGCCTCGCAGATCACCGTGATGTCGCAACTGGACACCACATAGCCTTCGGCTTCAGCCAAACGGACCGATTCCTTCAGGAAGATCGCGCTATCCGCATTCTGCCAGCGCGCATCCGATGGTGGGAAATGATCCCCTATGTCGCCGAGTGCTATCGCGCCAAGAATCGCATCCGTCAGCGCGTGCCAAGCGGCATCCGCATCGGAATGCCCTCGCAGTCTGGCATCATGCGGGATCGCCACGCCGCACAGCGTGACATGATCACCCGGTTCGAAGGCATGAACGTCAAATCCCTTGCCGATGCGCGGAATGGAGTAGGCCGGGCTCAACAGTCGGGCGACCATATCAAAATCCTCTGGGAACGTAATCTTGTGAAGGCGCTCGTCGCCGGGAATGAGGTCGACCCGCGCGCCCGTGGCTTCCATCGCGGCAAGGTCATCCACCAGATCAGCGCCTGCCGCGTCCAGCGCGGCGCGAATGGCACCCAACCGGAACGCCTGAGGCGTCTGGACTCTGAACAGGCCGTCGCGGGGCACAGTCAACAGTTTGCCGTCACGCGAGGATTTCAAGGCATCTGAAACGGGCAGGGCAGGGGCGACGGCATCCGACTTTTCCAATGCTTCCAGAAGAGATGAAATCATGGCCTGGCTGAGGCCGGGTCTGGCCGCATCATGGATCAGCACAGGCGTGTCAGGCGACAGGTCGAGGGCTGCCAGCCCATTGCGCACGGACTGGGTCCGGGACGGACCTCCCGACACCCTTGCCACACCCTCGCCACCCCCTTCGGTTCTCTCGCCGATGGCCGCGACGACCACGATCTGACCCACTTTTGGGTGCGAGCGGAAGGCCTCGATCGACCAGTCGAGCACCTGCCGGCCCAGAAGGGTCTCGAATTGCTTGGGCCCGGAGCGCCCGGAGCGCGTCCCTTTGCCTCCCGCAACAATTATTGCAGCTGCCAATGTCATGCCAGGGTTTCTAGGCGAGACCGGCAATTCTGGCCATAGGCCATTGAAAAGGTGCTTTTTTGCATAGCTGCGCGTCTTTTGTGCACTTGCGAAGAAAGAAAAAGTCGGAACAATAGAAACATGACTGATTTTAAGGCACCCCAGGTCTGGCTGGCCCCCATGTCGGGAGCGACTGACGCCCCTATGCGCCGGCAAGCCGTGCGCTTCGGCGCGCCCGCTGTTGTGTCTGAAATGGTCGCCAGCGAAACGCTCGCGTCAGAGCGGCCCGACATGGTGCGCCGCACCTGCCGCCACGAAGGCGCAGGCTACTGGATCGTCCAGCTCGCCGCGCGCCGTCCTGCAGACATGTATACAGGTGCAGCATTGATGCGGGATGCCTGTGTGGACGTCATCGACATCAATATGGGCTGCCCCTCCAAACAGGTCACAGGTGGTCAGTCGGGGTCAGCATTAATGCAGGATATCCCGCTGGCGACCCGTATCATCGAATCAGCACTCGAAGGTGCCGACGGCATACCCGTCACGCTGAAGATGCGTCTGGGGTGGGACGACGACAACTTGAACGCGCCCGAACTCGCCCGAATAGCCGAGGCTTTAGGCGTCCGCATGATCACCGTGCATGGTCGAACCCGCTGCCAGTTTTACAAAGGCGCGGCAAATTGGGCTGCCGTTCGCGACACCGTCGACGCCGTGTCGCTTCCTGTAATCGTCAATGGAGACATTGGCTCTATCGCCGATGCCAAAGATGCGCTCGCCGCGTCTGGCGCTCATGGCATCATGATTGGCCGAGCAGCGATGGGCCAGCCCTGGATGGCAGGCGAAATCGCCGCCGGGTTGGCAGGAAAGCCCTTCGCCGCGCCCGATCTCGCTGCACAATTCGACAGCCTCTCCGAACAGATCCAGGACTCTGTCGCCCTGTACGGTGCGCCCCTCGGCACGCGAATGGTCCGCAAACATGTTTCCGCCGCCATTGATGCGTTGGACATCCCGGTGGCGCCGGCCCGCCGCCGATCACTGCGCGCCGAAATGTGCCAGATCGCAGATCCGGACCAACTCATCGTCTCCCTTGAGACACTCTATCTGAAGCCTCAACGGCTTGAGGCGGCTTGAACATGGCACCCTTGGCAACCCTGAAGCCTCCAATGCTTGGTGAACTTTCGCCCGTCGCACTTGTCCTGATTGATGCACGCCGACGCATCCTGGAGGCCAATCCTGCAGCAGAGTCGCTGTTGAAAATGTCCCGTCGGGCACTGGCTGGTCGTCCGCTGAGCGAAGTCATATATCACGACTCGCCGCTGTTCGAACTCGTTGACCGTGCGCAGCGCCAGGCAGGCGACATCACCGCGCCGGGCACCCCGGTGTCTGGCCCCGGCATGCACACGCGTACGATTTGCGATGTCCGAGTGCGAAGTGCTGACGGGGGCGCATTCGTCATTGCGCTGTCCGAAACACCTTCGAGGGAAAGCAGTGATTCCGTCGCAGGCGCAGCAGGTTTCGGCCGGATACTGGGGCATGAGGTCAAAAACCCTCTGGCCGGCATAATCGGTGCCGCGCAGCTGCTTGATCGCCAGGGGCAACCGGACCAAAGCGAACTGCTCGACATCATCAAGGACGAAGCGCGGCGGATCGAGCGACTCGTGAACCGGCTGTCAGCCTTCGAGCTGTTTTCAGCGCCGCGAATGCACCCGCTCAATATTCACGCCCTGATCGACAAGATCATTGCTGCCGAGCGCGCCGCAATTGGTCCGAATGTAACGTTTCAGCGCGAATTCGACCCGTCTTTGCCGGACATAATTGGCGATGCTGATCACTTGCAGCAGGCATTTCACAACATCATTCGAAATGCAGCGGAAGCGGCTATCGACGGGGGCATGCGGGGGCAGGTGACAATACGTACGGCCTATGCCGCCGGTCTCTCGATGAAGCAGGCCCGTCTCGGAGCTGGTTTGCGCAGGGCCATGCTCGTGTCGATCGAAGACGATGGCCTCGGCATTCCGCGTGAGCGTCAGGCAACAATATTCGATGTTTTTCAAAGTTCAAAGTCGGGCGCACGTGGGTTGGGGCTCTCGATTGTCAGCGAAGTCGTAACAGCACATGGCGGGCAAATCAGGGTAGACAGCGAACCGGGCAAGACCCTGTTCACCGTGCTGCTGCCTCTTGGAGATGGAGCAGACCATGGCTGAAAAGACAGTCCTTCTAGCGGAAGATGACGCGAGCATCCGGTTGATCGTCAATCAGACCCTCGTTGCAGCAGGTTACGACGTGCGAGCGACCAGTTCGACCGACGCTCTCGAGAGGTGGGTCCGAAATGGAGAGGGCGACGTCGTCGTGACCGACGTGTACCTCGGAGAGACGTCGATCTTCGATCTTTTGCCATCGTTGAAACTGGCGCGGCCAGAACTCCCCTTCATTGTCATGAGTGGCCAGAACACGATCCTGACAGCGGCGTCTGCCGCCGAGCATGGCGCGTTTGATTATTTGCCCAAGCCGTTCGACATCGACGTGTTGTCCAGCCTGGTTCAGCGCGCGCTAAAGTCGGCGCCCAAATCGTCGAGCCGCTCCATCAATCCGGAAGCGCAGAAAGCCATCAGTGACGCGGGTCTGCCGCTGATTGGGCGTTCCGATGCGATGCAGGAAGTCTACCGGATTATCGCGAAAGTGATGAATACTGAACTCACCGTCCTGATTGAAGGCGAGAGTGGCACAGGCAAGGAACTCGCTGCGCGAGCAATCCACCAGTTGGGCTCAGCCAAGGCAGGCAAGTTCGTTGCCCTCGACCTGGCAGCCTTGCCAGCTAGCGAGATCAACAAGGAGCTTTTCGGCAATAGCGACGAAGGCGGCGCGGTTCATCTCAAGGGCGGAACGCTCTATCTGGACGAAATCGGGGACCTGCCCGCTGAAGCACAGACCCAACTCGTCAAACTGTTGCGAGACTCAACGGGTGCACGTCTGATTGCTTCAACACGGCGCAACCTTGGTCGGCTCGTGGAAGAAGGCCGTTTTCGAGAGGATCTGTATTACCGTCTTAATGTCGTCCGATTGACCATGCCGCCGCTGAGGCTGCGCAAGGAAGATATTCCGGAACTCGCCCGAGCCTTTCTGATCCGGGCCCAACGACAAGGGCTGTCAGCCAAGACGCTCGACAAATCGGCTCTGGACTTGCTGACGGCGTATGACTGGCCGGGCAATGTCAGGGAGTTGGAGAACCTGATTCTGCGCCTGGCGGTCTTGAGCCCAGACGAAGCCATCACGCTCCGTGATGTCGAGCGGGAACTCAGGGCCGGGGCCACCGAGCAAAAAGGCGGCAGCGGCGGTCTTGAAAAAGACGTCGAGACATTGCTGCACCGGTACGTCATGGGAGACCTGATCGCTGGCGGAGATGCCGATGATTCTTCAGTATATTCTCGTGTTATAGATCAGGTTGAACGGCCGCTGATCAAGCTTGCCCTCTCGGTGACGGCTGGCAACAAGGTTAAGGCCGCACAACTGCTCGGGATGAACCGGAACACGCTCAGAGCGAAGATCAACGCCCTTGGAATTGCAGAAGACTGATTGACGGCACGCGAAACTGTGCTTTTAGTGCACCACTGTTGCTGAACAGACACGAACGTGTGGCGCGAAAGCAACGGGGCCGGGGTGGCCATTGTAGAGCAACGTAGAGTGTCAAACACATTGAGCCAACAGGCAACGAAGGCGAGCTGGGCCCTTTTCGAGGGCCTCTTTATCATTGCTGCGCTTGTTGCCGTGTTTGCCACATTCATCGCGATTTCTGGCGTCGATCCGGATAACCCTACCGCTGGCGCGACGCCGTGGCTGCTGGGACTGAATTTCGTCGTGATCATCGTTCTCGCGATGATCGTCGTACGAGAATATCTCGCCATCCAGGTCAGCGGCCGCGGAGAAGGCAAGGGGCGACTGGCCAAGCGCTTCGTCCTCCTGTTCGGCTTCTCGGCACTTATACCAGCCATGATCGTTGCCTTGTTCATTGGCGCATTCATTTCTCGCGGCCTCGACAACTGGCTCGGTGAGCGCGTCGATACGATCATGGAAAAGAACGCCCAGATTTTTCAGGATTACGTCGATAATTTCGAAAGCACCCTGGACGTTGATCTCCGCCTAGCTGCCCTGGATATCGAAAATTTCGCACGCGACGTCAAAGCATCGCTGGCGGAAAGTGGCGAGAACGATGAAATCAATGCTGACAGCCTGACCAAGGATGCCTCGAAGGCCTTCACGGACGGATTGCGGTCGGAACTGGGGTTTCGTGAATTCCTCACGATTGCCGTGCTGGGCCGGGACGGCGTCGAACTGATCGCGGAACAAAGCGTTCAGCAGCCGATCCTTGTGCCTCCTCCGCAGTCCGCGTTCGAGGAGGCAAATTCAGGAAATATAGCCACCACGCTTTATGAGAACAGAGGCATCGCGACAGCGTTGGTCCGTATCGAAGAGCCGCTCGACGGATACATCTACGCGGTCAAGAATTTCGACAAGAACGCGTTGGTCCAGCTGCGCGAAGCAGAAGCGGCACTAGCGCAGTACAAAAATGCAAAGCGCCGCAGCGGACGCCTGCAGTACATATTTGCCATTGGCTATTCTCAGATTGCCGCGCTCATTCTCCTGCTGGCCGGGCGCCTTGGCCTGGAGGCCGCAGGCAGAATTACGGGACCAATTGGGCGTCTTGCCGTTGCCGCGCACACCGTGCGCGACGGCGATTTGACCGTGCGGGTGCCTGTGTCCGGTCCGCAAGACGAGGTCTACGCCCTGACCAACTCGTTCAATGCGATGACCGAACAACTGGCTGAGCAACGAAATGCCCTGATTCAGGCGCGGGAAGACGAGGAAGACCGCCGGAAGTTTGTCGAGACGCTGCTGGCCGAAGTGAGTGCAGGCGTTATCCGGATGGACGGCGAGATGATCGTGACCCTGGCCAACCGGTCAGCCGCTGATGTGTTGGGCGTAGATGAGATTTTGCCGGGCCAGACCCTGGATGCAATCGCACCATTGTTCGAAAGATATGCGCGCGACACGCTTGAGCGCACCGCACCGGTTGATGCATCGCTTGATCTGAACATCAATGGTGAGGTCCGTCACATCCGCCTGAAAACAGCGCTGGATCCTGCTGGCGGCTGCGTCCTCACCTTTGACGACACGACTGGCCTGGTGAACGCGCAGCGCCAACTCGCATGGCGCGACGTTGCCCGACGGATTGCGCACGAGATTCGCAACCCACTGACGCCCATCATGTTGTCAACCGAACGCATTCGTCGTCGCTATGCCAGCGTGATTGACGATTCAGACGGGGTGTTTGATCGCTGTATTGAAACCATTCTTCGGCAGGTCGGTGATATTGGCCGGATGGTCGAGGAGTTCTCGTCGTTTGCACGCATGCCGAAACCCAACGTAGCGCCCTTCAATATGCGAACACTTCTCCAGGGCGCCGGCTTTTCGCAAAGCATGGTGTCTCCGGATGTCGAGATCAACTTCGAGACCGATTCAGATAATGCGGTGTATCGAGGCGACGAGCGTCTGCTCGGGCAGGCCTTTGGCAATCTCCTGAAGAATGCCGCGGAAGCGATAGAAGGGCTGCCGGAAGACGCCGACATTGATGGAAACATCCGCGTCGTCTTGTCGGAAGATGCAAAGGGTGTGGAAGTCACAATTGAGGACAACGGTCCGGGTTTTCCGGAGGCCGTCCGAGATCGTCTTTTGGAGCCCTACGTCACGACGCGCGAAAAGGGCACAGGCCTTGGTCTGGCGATCGTCCACCGCATCATCGCAGATCATGGCGGATCAATTTCACTCCAGAACCGTCTGGATGGCCTGAGCGGTGCACGTGTGCGCGTTTGGCTGCCCGCAAGAGGCGCCGATATGGGCGACGACGATGCCGCATCGGACAGCACTCATTCCCAAAACTCTCCCTTAAATGAACGTGCAGAGGAGCCGGCACCATGGCGTTAGATATTCTGGTTGTAGATGACGAACCTGATATTCGCGAACTCGTCTCTGGCGTGTTGAGCGATGAGGGCTATTCCGTTCGAACGGCCGACACGGCAGAGCATGCAATCGAGGAAGTGCGTATACGGACGCCGCGTCTCGTTGTGCTGGATGTCTGGCTGCAGGGAAGCCAGATGGACGGCCTGTCGCTGCTCAAGTATTTGAAGTCTATCGATCCCTTCCTTCCGGTCATCGTGATCAGTGGACATGGCAATATCGAAACAGCGGTCGCAGCGATCCGGCGCGGCGCCTACGACTTTATTGAAAAGCCTTTCAAGACAGACAGGCTACTGCACCTCATTGAGCGCGCAATTGAGTCCGCTGCATTGAAGTATGAAAACGCCGCTTTGAGAAATCGGGCAGGGGAAGATGAACATTGGATCGGCAACAGCCAGGCCGCTGCCAATCTGCGCGCGTCGATAGACAAGGTGGCTCCGACCAATTCGCGCGTCATGATCAATGGACCAGCTGGCGTCGGAAAAGAGCTCGCAGCCCGGCTTATTCATCGCAATTCGCTTCGCGAGACCGGCCCTTTTGTCGTCGTGAACGCTGCGAGCATTGCACCTGACCAAATGGAAAGTGCACTCTTTGGAGAAGAAGACGAGCAGGGCCGCACCGTGCGGGTTGGTTTGTTCGAGAAGGCGCACAATGGCACGCTGCTTCTCGATGAAGTGGCTGATATGCCCTTGGGCACACAGAACAAGATTTTGCGCGTACTGACGGAACAGCGGTTCCAGCGCGTCGGCGGGCGTTCAGATGTCAGCGTCGACGTGCGAGTCATGTCGGCGACGACCAAGGATCTTCGGATCGAAATTGAGGAAGGAAACTTCCGGGAAGATCTCTTCTACCGACTGAGTGTCGTTCCGCTCAGGGTTCCTTCGCTGGCCGAACGCCGTGACGACATAGCTGATCTCGTCAGCTACTTCACGGATCGGATTTCGGACTCGTCCGGCCTGACGCCACGCGCGTTCTCTGCTGAAGCAATGGCGGTCCTGCAATCCATGGATTGGCCGGGCAATATTCGGCAACTTCGGAATGTCGTAGAACGTATCCTCATTCTTTCGCCGTCGGATGCCAGCCGACCCGTGAGTGTTGACGAATTACCGCGCGACACAGCCGTAGGCGCCATGCAGAACGCGAAAGGAGGTTCGGCTGAACTCGTCGGGCTTTCGCTGCGTGACGCCCGAGAGCAGTTTGAACGGGAGTATCTCGCACTTCAGATCACCCGTTTTAACGGAAATATCTCCAGAACGGCCGAATTCATTGGAATGGAGCGCTCTGCATTGCATAGAAAATTAAAGGCTTTGGGCGTAGCGTCCGGTCTTTCTCGTCAGGACGGCTGAATGACCGTCGAAAGGCACTAAGAGATGCGCGTACTTATTTGCGGCGCAGGCCGCGTTGGGCATGGGATTGCCCGGCGGCTGGCGCGAGAAAAGCACGATATTACCATCATTGATGAAAACGCCGACCTCGTGGATCAGGTGTCCACGGATCTCGACGTCCGTGGCGTAACGGGCCATGCCGCTCACCCAGACGTGCTCAAGCGGTCGGGCGCCGCCGACTGTGAGATGATTATCGCCGTCACGCATTTCGATGAAATCAACATGGTGATCTGCCAGATTGCCCACACGCTGTTTTCCGTGCCTTACAAGATCGCGCGTGTCCGGGATCAATCGTATATTGACCCGGCATGGAAGAACCTTTTTTCCCGTGAGGGCCTTCCGATCGACATGGTGATCTCGCCCGAGGTTGAAGTGGGCGAGGCCATCCTTCAGCGCTTCCGCACGCCTGGAGCCGTGATGAGCGCGACCTTTGGCAAGGGCAAGGTCAAGCTTCTGGGCCTGGAAATCGATGCCAAGAGTCCACTGCTCGACACGCCTGTCGACCAGATTCGGGGCCTGTTCCCGGATCTTTCCGCCCGCATCGTCGGAATTGGACGAAACGACGTCGTGCGCGCACCTAGGTCTACGGATGTTCTGAAGCCAGAAGACCGCGCCTATATTGCCGTGCTCGACAGTCACGCAGACCGACTGACCTCGATATTTAATCGCGACAATGAGCGCCTCGACCATGTGGTCATCGTGGGTGGCGGAAACGTCGGGCTCTACGTGGCCCAGGCGCTTGAGCGCGAGAGCAACATTCGTATCCGTCTCGTGGAATCAAGCTCCAGTCGCGCGGACGCGGCTGTCGCAGGACTGAAAAGAACGATCGTGATCCAGGGTGACGGGCTAAGCCCGGAAATACTCGCGGAAGCCGGCGCTCCCAAGGCCGACTTTGTCATTGCGATCACCAATGACGACAAAACCAACCTGCTAATCTGCAATCTTGCCAAGCGGGCAGGGGCCAAACGCGCCCTTGCGCTGGTGAACGCACCAGAACTGGCTGGCCTTGCTCGCGACATGCGCGTGGATGCCGTGCTCGATCCGCGGGCCCTCACCGTTTCACAAATTCTGCTGCGCATGCGCAGGGGCCGAATTCTGGGACTTCAGTCGATCGAGGACGGATTGGCAGAAGTGGCTGAAGGGATAACGCTGGAGTCATCATCGCTGATCGGTAAAACGCTTGGATACGATGATCTTCCTGACGGCGTAACTGCAGCAGCGGTGATCCGGGATGGCAACGTCATTATTGCCGGGCCCGACGTTACCGTTCAGGCTGAAGACCACCTCATCGTATTCTACGAAGAAGGCATGGTTCGAAAAGTCGAAAAGTACTTCCGAGTAAGTCCGGACTTCTTCTGACGTCATGAATTATGCGTCCATCGTTCGGGTTCTGGCGTTGATCATGCTCATTCTGGCAGGAAGTGCGCTGCTGCCGACGCTCGTTGCCGCAATCGCGGGTGAGACGGATCAGGTCGTCGCGTTTCTCGTGATGACGATAAGCATTGCCGTCCTGGCCAGCAGCGTGTTGCTCCTGACGCCCAAGCCTGAGCGAAAAGCACGACCATCCGATGCCTTGGCGGTTGTCATCATATGGTGGTTTGTTGCACCGTTTGCCGCAGCGTTACCGTTTGTTCTGGGTGTGGCCGACCGTTCAATCCTGCATGCTATACATGAGGCGGCGTCGTGTCTCACGACAACCGGCCACACAGTCGTCCTGACGGAAGGCAGCTCATGGCCCGCCAGCCTTGTTGTCTGGCGCGGCGTCCTTCACATTTTCGGTGGCCTTGCATCGATCACGACCGCAGCCAGTGTGCTGGCCGCCATCAACCTCGGCGGGCCCGGCATTCACCGGACGGTCTTGTTCACTGTGCCTGAAACCAGCTTTTTTGATGCCGTGCCCCGCGTAGCGCGCGCGGTAGTTGTGATGATGGCCGTTTGTATTGTCGTACTTCTGGGGCTTCTCATCATGACGGGCGTTCCATTTTCCAGAGCGCTCGGAGATTCGGTAAGCGCCATTACGACCGGCCTGGTTGATCCCTACGCTTTGGGCCGACGCGCACTAGCGCCGTTCCCAAATCTCATTCTCGGAGTAGGTTTGGTCATCGGCGCGCTTGGTCTAGCCGTCTGGCTGCCCCTGAAGGACCGAAAGCCGCGTGCGGCACTCATGGATCCCGAAACACTCGTGTTTCTATTCCTGATCGCCATGTTCGCTTCATTGGTGATCCCCATCGGGGTGTCGCTCGGCGACGGAGTCGCGTGGGCTTTGTCCGACCTGTCCACCTCGGGCCTGGCATTCACCAACTCACCGGTCCGGGACACAATACCGCTTCCCATCCTTGTGCTTCCGTCCTTGATCGGCGGATCGGCCCTGTCCGCAGCGGGTGGTGTCAAAATCGCCCGACTGATCGTTTTGTCGCGACGTGCCGGTCAGGAATTCCGCCAGCTTGGCTACCGGCGCTCGGTGCTGGGATTTCGGTTCAGGGACCGAGACCTCGACGAACGAAGCGTCATCGGTGTGTGGGTGTATCTGATTGCCTACATCGTTGCTGTTTTCGTCATAATGATCGCTTTTAGTTTCCTGAACCTGCCTTTCGAAGACACGATCCGTCTCTCGATCGGAGGCCTCACCAATTCCGGGGCGCTCCTGCTCGGCCATACTGATCATTTGGACGGGGGAGCGACTAGTCTGCTCATTCTCTCGATGTTGCTCGGCAGATTGGAGATTTTGGCAGTAATTCCGGCCCTTTCTCCGAGTTTTTGGCGCGGATAAGCAGTGTTCGCACTTGCACAATTGCGCCAATCCATTTAGCTCGCGACACATAACAAGAACAATAGCAGGAATGGCCATCTCCCATGTCTTCCGAGAAAAAACAAAACTTGCAGGATACGTTCCTGAATGCTGTCAGAAAATCACGGACGCCGCTGACGGTGTTCTTGGTGAATGGTGTAAAGCTGCAAGGCGTGGTCACTTGGTTTGACAACTTCTGTGTCCTGCTCCGCGGCGACGGTCGTCCGCCCCAGCTTGTCTACAAGCATGCAATTTCAACGATTGCTCCGAGCGCCCCTGTCCAGTTGTTCGATGAAGAGTTGGAGGGGCAATAGGTCCCCTTGAACGACAAGCTCATTGATCGTCTGCCAGAGCCCGAGATTGCCGGCGCGGTCATTCCTTGGTTTTCGCCGGTAAATCGTCCGACAGAAGAGCGGATGCAAGAAACGGCTGGCCTGGTTGAAGCGCTGGGCTGCAAGCTCGCATTTGTTCACGCGGACCACATTCGAAAAGTGAATTCATCTGTGCTCTTCTCCGGCGGTTTGCTGGATCGGTTTGCAGAAGATCTCGAAGAACACAATTGCACGATCGCGGTCGTCGATGGTGCGCTTACGCCGGTTCAGCAGAGAAACCTGGAAACACGCCTGGGGGTCAAAGTCATCGACCGGACGGGCTTGATTCTGGAGATTTTCGGGCTGCGAGCCCGGACCAAAGAGGGCAGGCTGCAGGTAGAGCTTGCGCGCCTATTGTATGAGCGCTCCCGATTGGTCCGCACTTGGACACACCTCGAAAGACAACGGGGAGGCGGAGGCTTCCTCTCAGGTCCCGGTGAAAGCCAACTCGAATCCGACCGCCGCATGTTGGACGACAGGATCGTTCGATTGCGCCGGGACCTCGATGATGTTCGTCGCACCCGCGCAGTCCAGCGTGCAGGCAGGAAGCGGGGCGGTAAGCCTATCATCGCGCTCGTCGGCTATACGAACTCTGGCAAGTCGACTCTGTTCAACCGGCTTTCGGGCGCCAAGGTCTTCGCCAAGGACATGCCGTTCGCAACGCTCGATCCAACGATCCGCCGTATCGACTTGCCCACGCTAGGAGAGGCGGCGCTCATCGATACCGTTGGGTTCATCACTGACCTGCCCACCCACCTTGTTGACAGCTTCAAGGCAACTCTCGAAGAAGCGATGCAGGCAGACCTGCTGGTTCATGTCCGGGATCGCTCCAGCGCTGCCGATGTGGAGCAGGCAAAGGACGTGGACATCGTGCTTGCGCGCCTGGAGAAAGAGACCGGACTCCCGCTCCCGCCTATGATTGAAGCCTGGAACAAGTCTGATATTCTGCCTCCCGAGCGTTTCGAGGCACTTGAAATCGCAGCAAAAGGCCACACCGATACGCCAGCAGTTCTGGTATCGGCACTGCAAGGGCGGGGAATGCAATCCCTGCTCTATGAAATCGAGCATGCCCTGCTTCGCGGGGCGCGAGACGTGGCGGTTATCCTGAGCCCCCAGGACGGACGCGCCCGTGCATGGCTTCACAGTCATGGAGACGTAAACGCGGAAACCAACCTCAACGATGGACGCGTCGCTCTCAGCGTTCGCCTTCCCATAGAGCGTGTTGGTCAGTTCCAGGCTGAGTTCCCGGATATCGGGATTGATGACTAGTCTGGAGCCTTCTCGCCGCGTTTGACGCGCTGCCAGTAGGCTTCCTGTTCTTCCAACCCCAGATCGGCAAATATCACGCCATCGGCTGTGGCTTCTGCTTCCATCGCGCGGAACCGCCGTTCGAACTTCGCGTTTGCCCGTCGTAGCGCCTGTTCAGGATCAACGTCGAGACGGCGGCTCAGATTGGCCGCGACAAACAGCAGATCACCCAGTTCATCTTCGATGTCGTCCCGGATACCCGATTGAATCGCATCGCGGACTTCCTGGGTTTCCTCGGTCAGCTTGTCGAAAATTGGCTCTGCCTCAGTCCAGTCAAAGCCGACGCGCGCCGCACGGTTCTGTAGTTTTTCAGCCCGCAGCAAGGCCGGAAGCGATATGGCGACACCATCAAGCGCACTGGGGCTCGCATGGCTTGCCTTGCTCGCGCGTTCGTCTGCCTTGATGCGCTCCCATGCGTGCGTTTGTTCAACAGCCGAACGATCATCCGGGGACCTAAATACATGCGGGTGTCGCCGCACCATTTTATCTGCAATTCCGTTCGTGACATCGGTGATGTCGAAAGCGCCGTCCTCGGCAGCCATCTGGCTGTGGAAGACGACTTGGAAAAGCAGGTCTCCAAGTTCTTCCTTGAGATCGGCCATGTCGCCACGTTCAATCGCGTCGGCCACTTCATAGGCTTCTTCGATCGTGTAGGGGGCTATCGTCGAATAAGTCTGTTCGAGATCCCACGGGCACCCTGATACGGGGGTGCGTAGCTTGGACATTACGTCGATCAGTTTGAGAAATGCACGGGCCGGGGAGGATGCGTCGAAGGATTCTGTCATTGTGACCTCCTAGCGCAGGTCCCCGAAACCGAAAAGGCGCAAGCGGACCGGTCTTTGATAAGCGCTGATACGATTGGAGTTTGCCGGGCCGCGCAATCACGGCATGTCTTGCCGGTTCGTTCCAGTCCGCCTTATGGCCCTTGATGCATCTGCCGCCAGCGTGGAAGAGTGTGCGGCGGACCACGCGACGCCGGGTGGCTCGATTGGATTTGCGGACCGAGTAGGATTCCATAGCTGATGCGTTACCCTAGACTTCTGAATGAGCCTCGACAGGTGGCAACATGTTGATCACACCTGAATGTGTCGCGCCGACTGGATGTGCTTTGGGGGAGGGGCCCGTTTGGAGCCCTTCGGAAGGCTTCCTCTGGTGGGTTGATATCAAGCGAGCCAAGCTGCACCGCTATAATCCAAAGACAGGGAATACAAGGCGCTACGACCTGCCTATTCACGCAAGTGCCATCGCGTTGCACGATGGATGTCTTCTGATGGCAGGTGATCAGGAAATCGGTCTGTATGATCCCACTACCGAGGCCTACGAGCGCTGGTGCAAGCTTGACGCGGAACCAGAAACGAACCGGACGAATGACGGCGGAGTCGCTCCGGACGGCTCCTTTTGGTTCGGCACGATGGATGACCGCGAAAAAGACGCGCAAGGCGGCTATTTCCGTTTGTCGAGAGATCGCCAGATCAGCCAGTTGCGTCTCCCGTCCGTCATGATCACCAACACGATGCAATTCTCGCCGGACGGTCGGACATTCTACACGTGCGACAGTGCGGAGCAGGAAATCCTGGCCTTTGACCATGATTCCAGTACCGGTGGCCTGACCGGCCGCCGCGTGTTTGCCTCGACATATGAGTTCGGCGGCTACCCGGATGGCTCGACGATTGATTCCGAAGGCTGTCTCTGGACCTGCCTCTGGGATGCGTCCCGGGTCGTAAGGTACCGGCCCGATGGCAGTGTGGACCAGGTGATTACGCTGGCTGCACCACGACCGACGTCCTGTACTTTCGGTGGAGATGACCTCAAAACCCTGTTCATCACGACTGCGCGTGTGGGAATGAGTTTCCCGGCGCTCGATTCGCGCCCCCTCTCGGGAAGCCTGTTCGCAATATCCGTTGACGTTCCCGGCTTGCCAGCCCGGCAGTTTGGCGTGGCCAGTTAAGGGCCGCATGTTGTAAGGATGGGATGAAGTGTCTCGTCGGGGCGGAATCACCCTTGCGTACGCCGCTTTTCGGCCTCACATGCCTTCACAAATGAACGTATGCACTTTAACCGTGGACGCGGCGGATCAAAACCGCTAACCCCCCGCCTTTCAAGAAAGTGTCGAAATGGCCGACAAGGACAAGAAAAAACGCGTAGGACCCGTGACCTTCGTGCGCCAAGTGCGCGCGGAGGGAAACAAGGTGACCTGGACGACTCGCCCTGAAACTATTCAGGCGTCGATATTCGTGGTGATCATGTCGGTTCTCATCGCCTTGTTTCTCTTTGCTGCTGATTCGATTATCAGCATGGCTGTCAAAGCAATTACCGGCCTGTAGACGCAGGCCGAACAACACGTATTCAAGGAGCGCGCAGGCCCTATGGCTGAAGCCAAATGGTATATCGTCCACGCTTATTCGAACTTCGAAAAGAAGGTCGCCGCCTCGATTCTCGAGCAGGCGGAGCGTAAGGGGCTGTCCGACCTCATTGAGGATATTCAGGTACCAACTGAGGAAGTGGTCGAAGTCGCACGCGGCAAGAAAAAGACCGTCGAGCGCCGCTTTTTCCCGGGCTACGTGCTTATGAAAGCGCAAATGAGCGACGACGTGTACCACCTGGTCAAAGACACGCCGAAAGTGTCCGGGTTTCTGGGGTCCGACGGCGGCAAAAAGCCACTGCCGGTTCGCCAGCGTGAAGTGGACCGCATCCTGGGCTCGTCCACTGATTCGGCAGAAGAGCGTCCGCGGCCCAAGATATCGTTCGAAATAGGCGAGCAGGTTCAGGTCAATGATGGACCGTTCCAGGGTTTCGAGGGCGCTGTCGAGGAAATCGACGAAGCCAATGGACGCCTGAAGGTCACCGTATCCATATTTGGTCGCGGAACGCCGGTTGATCTGGAGTTCGACCAGGTTGCGAAGATCTGATTCGCGGGGATAGCAGTTTCCGGCGTCCTGTCGCTTGAATCGTCGGGAATTGGGCTGTATCTCCCAGCAATAGGCCGCCTTAGCTCAGTTGGTTAGAGCGCTGGTTTGTGGAACCAGAGGTCCTCCGTTCAAACCGGAGAGGCGGTACCATTCCCCGCTTTCTGTCGGGCAGGTATAAGATGCTTGGCAGGATTTGACGGCCAGGCAACAATCTGTTGCAATTGGGTCGCGCTGGTTGAATAATACCGGGCGATTAGGGCCATGAGTGTGTGAAACCACTCGCGGTGCCAAGTAAATATGTTTAACAGGAACTATGCGCAACGATGCGCGTATGAACCTGCGGTCGAGGGCAATCCCGTCATTCGGCACAAGAAGGGGATCGAGTATGAAAAAAGCTCTTATGTGCGCGACAGCCGCGGCCGCGTTTGCGTCTGCCGGAATGGTCGCTCAGGCTGAAGAAGGTTGGTACGGCCGGGCCGATGCAGCTTACACGGTTGATGGTCGTATGGACCATGATCCGACAGTCCAGAATGTTATCGGTTCGCTGGGCGGAAGCTCAGACGTTGAAGAAACGTATGGCGGAGACCTCGGTCTCGGCTACGGTCTGGACAACGGCTTTCGCATCGAGGGTGTGCTTGGATACAACAGTGGCGATCTGAGCGTTCCTTCGGACGTGAATGGCGTTGTGCCAGGGGCCGTCTCAAATTCACGCGGTACTCTTCAGACGACCGACCTGATGCTCAACGGCATCTACGATTTTAACCGTGAAGGCGCTTTCCAGCCCTACGTCGGTCTCGGTGTCGGCGCTGTTCGCGCTAAGGCCAAGGGACGCAATCTTGTACTCGCAACAGGAACAGACCTGTCTTCGGCAAACGGTTTTTCCGGATCAGATGCCGGCCTGGCTTACCAGGGCCTGCTCGGCTTCGGCTACAAGCTCAGCGAAAAGCTCACCATGGATGTCGGCTACAAGTATTTTGTGGCTGAGGAACTGGACCTGGACGGCGTCCATGGCGGCATTGGTTATGACGGCGACCTGACCAAGCATTCTGCTACGGTTGGCCTTCGTTATGCGTTTGGTGCGACACCACCACCACCACCGCCTCCGCCACCGCCTCCGCCACCACCTCCGCCACCACCTCCGCCGCCTCCGCCACCACCTCCGCCACCTCCGACAACGGAAACGGTTGCTCCGGAAGTTGTGTGCGCAGGTTTGAACCAGAACTTCGTTGTCTACTTCGAGTGGGACAAAGCTGATCTGACAAGCCAGGCTGCTGCGGTTATCGACCAAGCGGTTGCCAACATCACTGCAGGCGCCGGTTGTGCGCCAAGTGCCGTGTCTATTGCGGGTCACACCGACACGTCGGGCGCTAGCGCGTATAACGCGAAGCTGTCGCAGCGCCGCGCAGACATCGTGTCTTCGGCACTCGTGTCACGCGGTGTGGATGCTACGCTCATCACCGAGACGGCCAAAGGCGAAACAGATCTTGCCAAAGCCACACGTGATGGTGTTCGCGAGCCTCTGAACCGTCGTTCGGTTGTTGAGATCACCGTTCAGTAACGGATCAACACCCTAGATTTAAACGGCCCGGCAAACAGCCGGGCCGTTTTTGTTTGTACCGCCAACGACAGCCCACTTGCCCCGCATCGTTACCTATGAAACCAAGTAGCCATGAACGATCTTTCCAGACTAACGAACGATGACGAAGCCGCGCGCGAGCGTATTGAGTCTGCCGTAGCTGATATGCTGGCCCGCACCTGCGCCTGGTCAGACATGAATACAGGCAGCTGGAATATCGAGGGACTGAACGCCTTTTCCGGCGTACTGGCCAACGCGTTTTCCGAACTCGACGCTGATATTCGGCTCCAGGAAGCTCCAGGGTTCGAAACAATCGACTCGTCAGGCAACACCCAAACAGTTCATACCGCGCCGATTTTGCGGGCATCCGCGCGCACCACGGCCCCGGTTCAGGTGGTTCTGACCGGGCACTACGATACCGTGTTTCCGAAAGGGACATTTGAAGGCGTGACGGACCTTGGTGACGGTCGCTTCAACGGGCCGGGGCTCGCCGACATGAAAGGCGGCCTTTGCGTCATGCTGGAAGCCATGAAGACCTTTGAGGCCGGACCATTTCGTGATCGCCTCGGCTACCAGATCGTGATCACGCCCGATGAGGAAATCGGCAACCATGCCAGCTCGGCAGCACTGACTGAAGCGGCCCGGTCTGGCGCTCATATCGGCATGACCTATGAGCCCGCAATGGACACCGGCGCGATGGCGGGCGGACGCAAGGGCTCGGCCGTGTTTGACATTGTGCTGCACGGCAAAGCCGCGCACGCGGGCAGGGCCAAGGAAGAAGGACGAAGCGCGATTGAAGCCGCCGCTGAACTGGTCGTCGCGTTGGAAGGACTTAACGGCAAACGTGACGGCGTGACGTTCAATGTCGGCGTCATCGAAGGTGGCGGCGCGGTCAATATCGTACCCGATCTGGCCATCGTCCGATTTGGCGCACGCGCCCCTGACGCTGCTGCCGCAGCCTGGGCAACAGACTCAGTCGACCGGCTCTTTGCGCAGGCTAGGTCTAGGCCTGGCATATCGGGGCACCTTCATGGTGGATTCTATCGTCCGCCAAAGCCGCGGAACACTGCGCAGCAGGCCATATTCGCAGCGGTCCATGCAACAGGTCAGGCGATCGGTCTGGATCTCGAATTCATCGACACAGGCGGCGTCTGCGAAGGAAACAACATCTTTGCAGCCGGCGTACCCAATGTTGATACGCTCGGCGTACGAGGCGGCCGAATTCATTCACACGAAGAATTCGTCGTGACCGAGAGCTTTGCAGAGCGTGCAACCCTGTCCGCACTGCTCCTGAATCGACTGGCGGATGGGCGTATGGATGGTCCGCGCATCAAGGCAATGATGGAGAACTGAAATGCCCAGCGCCTATCTCATGCGTCCGTCGCGACTTGACGATTTTGACGCGCTGATGGAGCTCGCCCGTCAATCAGGGCCTGGATTTACGAGTTTGCCCGTCGATGAATCGATCCTGCGCGAGCGCTTGGAGAAGTCGGAACGCGCGTTCAACGGCCTCCAGAAGCGCATTGAATACGGCAAATACCTGCTCATGATGGAGGACGTTGAATCTGGCGAAGTCGTCGGTTGCTCGGCAGTCAAAGCCGGCACCGGAATAGATCAGCCATTCTTCAACTATCGCGTTATTACGCTCGCTCAGGCCAGCCATGCTGCAGGCAACATGCGCTTCGACATGGATGCACTGATCCTCACCAATGAATATGTCGGCTACACCGAAGTCGGCACGCTATTCCTGAAACCCAAGCATCGCGGAGGCGGAGCCGGACGGCTCGCGGCACAGTCGCGTTACCTGTTGATGGCTGCGGCACCTGAACGGTTCAGCGGCCACGTGCTCGCAGAACTGCGCGGCGTCGTGGACGACGATGGACGCTCGCCATTCTGGGAGTGTCTGGGACGCCATTTCTTCCGTATGGATTTCACCGAAGCCGACCGTCTTTCAGCGACCACCGACAACCAGTTCATCCTCGACCTCATGCCGAAATATCCGATCTATGTGGACCTCCTGCCGCCGGAGGCGCGCGAGGTCATCGGTCGTTGTCATTCCGAAGGCGTCGGGGCCTACAAATTGCTGCAGTGGGAAGGATTCCAGTTCGACCGGACTGTCGATATTTTCGATGGCGGACCATTGGTTGCCGCGCAGCGCCGACACCTTAGAACCATTCAAGAAAGCCGGATCGTGACGCTCAAGGCGGGAGACGTCTCCGACCGCGCCGATGCAAAGCAGGGGCTGGTGTCCTCCAATGTGCTCCCCGATTTCCGTGTGTCACTCGCGACAATGGCGGTTGGCGACGACAACGTCGCGACCCTCTCACCCTCTATCATCGAAGCCCTTCAATTGAAGCCGGGCGCTGAAGCGCGCATCTGGCTACGGAGCAAGTAATGGCAGCTGGCGTATATATCGACGGTAAATGGTCTGAGGGCAGCGGCCCGCGTTTCGAGAATACTTGCCCCGCGACAGGGGAGAAAGTGTGGGAAGGCAATTCTGCCGGCCCGGACGAAGTGACTGCCGCCGTCGACTCGGCCCGCAGAGCCTTTGCACATTGGTCGAGGTTGCCACAGGGCGACCGAACGTCGGTCCTTGAGAGGTATGCTGAGGAAATCGCGAAGCGAACGGACGCCATCGCAACCACCATCAGTCGCGACATGGGCAAGGTGCTTTGGGAGACCCGGGCCGAAGCCGCGACAATGACAGCGAAAGTCGCTGTGTCGATCGCCGCGCAGAACGAGCGGGCCGGTTCAAAATTTGAAACGGCCGCATTCGGGTCCTCGCATCTGACACATCGAGCCCATGGCGTGATGGCCGTATTCGGGCCCTTCAACTTTCCGGGTCACCTGCCAAACGGTCATATCGTGCCAGCCCTTCTTGCGGGCAATACGTGTGTGTTCAAGCCATCTGAACTGGCGCCCGGCGTTGCGGCACACATGGCCGAAGCATTCGAAGCGGCGGGCCTGCCCGAAGGCTGCCTGAACATCGTTCACGGCGCCCGCGAGACAGGCGGCGCGCTGCTTAACGCAAATATAAATGGCCTTCTATTCACGGGCTCGGCCAACACCGGCATCTTCTTCCACAAACATTTCGCTGGTCGACCGGAAGTCATTCTGGCGCTGGAGATGGGTGGCAACAATCCACTGATCATCTGGGATCCGGCAAACGTCGAGGCAGCGGCGGACATCGCGGCACAGTCCGCTTTTCTGACGACGGGGCAACGCTGTTCCTGCGCCCGCAGGATCATCCTTCCGGAAGGCAAGTTCGGCGACGCTGTCCTTGAGGCGATCATCGCGCGCGCCAAGGCCCTCAAGATCGGCTCATGGGAAGAAGAAGGTGTCTTCATGGGTCCGCTCGTGTCCGAGGCCGCCGCACAAGCCGCAACAGACTTCCAGATGATGTTGTCAAAGGCTGGCGGGAAATCACTACGCCGTCTCAAGCGCATGGACCGCGGCGGTGGTTTCGTGACGGCTGGTGTCATCGACGTTACCGAAGCGCACCATATTGCGGACGAAGAACTTTTCGGGCCGCTGATGCAGGTCGTCAGGGTCAAGACTTTCGACGAGGCACTACAGCGTGCTAACGCAACACGCTACGGTCTCTCCGGTGGTTTGGTCAGTGACGACGACGCGCTGTGGGTCCAGGCGCACCGGGAAATGCGGGCAGGCATCCTAAACCGCAACAGGCCGACAGCTGGAGCCAGTGGCGCAATGCCATTCGGCGGCCCTGGTCTCTCCGGAAACTTCCGCCCTGGGGCTTATTACGCCGCAGACTATTGCGCTTGGCCACAGGCAAGCCAGGTGTCTGACAAGGCCGAACGCATGGCTGCGCAAGGTTTTCCGCAATGACCGCTTTTGAAGTAAATTTCGATGGCCTGATCGGTCCGTCGCACAATTATGGTGGCCTGTCCGACGGCAACCTTGCGAGCGCGACGCATGCGGGGGCTGTTTCCAATCCCTGCGAAGCAGCCCTTCAGGGCCTCGAAAAGATGCGAGCAATGCTGCGGGCAGGCCTAGTGCAAGGCGTCCTGCCACCCTTGCCTCGTCCGAATTTCGATTTCCTTGTCTCGGCAGGTTTTCGAGGCACAGACGCCCAGATCATTGAAGCGGCCGCACGGCTTGCCCCGCATTTGCTCAAGACAGCGTATTCTGCCAGCAGCATGTGGACTGCAAATGCCGCCACTGTGTCGCCATCGGCGGACTCTTCAGACGGGCGCCTGCACTTCACGACGGCCAACCTTTCGACAATGCTTCACCGCAGTATCGAACATCCTGACACGACGGCGGCATTGATCTCGCTATTCGACAACGAAGACCATTTCGCGGTGCATTCCGCACTTCCCATGCATCCCGATTTTGCCGACGAGGGCGCCGCAAACCATGTCCGTCTTTGTGCCGAGCATGGCGCTTCTGGCGTAGAATTGTTTGTGTTTGGCCGGTTGGCTGGAGAAAGTACAGCCGGGTTTCCGGCACGTCAAAGTCGACTGGCAAGCGAATCTATTGTGCGGGGACACGGGCTGGCGCCCAACCGCTCGGTGCTGGTGCGCCAATCGGTCGATGCGATAGACGCTGGCGCATTCCACAATGACGTCGTCTGCGTCGGCGCACTGGATACGCTGTTTTTTCACGAACTGGCTTTTGACGATACCAAAGCTGCACTTACCGCCATCCGGCAGGCAGCAAGCGGGCTGTTCGAATTGAAACCGGTCATGGTGCCCGATGCGGAGGTCCCGATCTGCGATGCCGTCCGGTCCTATTTGTTCAATTCCCAACTGGTCCAGATGCCGGGCGAGGATCGGTTGGTTTTGATTGCGCCCACCGAAACGCAAGAGATGGAATCGAGCCGCGTATTCTGCGAAAAAATGGTCTCGGGAAACGGTCCGATCGGCCGCGTCGAATATGTCGACGTCCGCCAGTCCATGCGCAATGGTGGCGGGCCGGCATGCCTGCGCCTGCGCGTCGTGATGACAGAGGCTGAAATCAACGCCTGTCATCAGGGCGTGCTATTGGACGAGGAAGCAATCAACGAACTTCAGGATGTCATTCGGGCAACCTACCGGGACAGGCTGGCGCCGTCAGACCTTGCTGACCCGAAATTCGCCGACGAATGCCGTGCGGCGCGGGAACAGCTCCTGGCGGTGCTTGACCTTGACTCGCTCGCCTGAACGACAGGAAATCACCTATGTTGAAACTGTATGACTATTGGCGTTCGTCGGCGGCCTACCGTGTGCGCATTGCGTTGAACCTCAAAGGTGCGCGATACGAGAGTGTGCCGGTTAACATCGCACCGGGACACGACGAGCAGTTGCAGGATAGCTATCGTCTCATCAATCCACAGATGCGCGTACCGTCCATAGAAGTGGATGGACGCATCGCGGGGCAGTCGTTAGCCGTCATCGAGTGGATCGAGGAAACCATACCAGGTCCTGCCCTGTTGCCGGAAGACCCGTGGGTGCGCCTGCAGGCGCGAGCCTTCGCGGACATGATCGCGTGTGACATCCATCCCCTGAACAACCTTTCGGTACTCGCCGCGTTAAGGAAGGATTTCGGCGCAGACGATGCCGCAGTGAAGGATTGGTATCAGGATTGGATAGGGCGCGGTTTCCTTGCGCTTGAATCGATTGCACAGGACCTGCCTGAAACACGCTTGCTGTTTGGTGACGAACCGACGATCGCGGAAATCTGTCTTGTGCCCCAAGTCGCCAATGCAAGACGATTCGATATGGACCTGACCGCCTATCCCCGCCTTGTCGAAGTCGATGCGGCTTGCCGCGAGATCGCTGCGTTCGCGCGCGCCGCGCCCGAAGCCCAGACCCGACCTTCAGCCTAGTTTTCGTCTTCGGCCCGTTTCGCATCCGTATCGCCGGGGCGGCGAATGTCGATGATTTCGACTTCTTCCAGAGAGCCAAGCGGCTCAGCTGTTTTGGCAACGTTGGGTTCGAGCCACGCGGTGAGGCCCACAAGACTCTCTCCGCCGATTGGCGTGTCTTGCGATACGATCATCATTCCGTCCTGACGGCCAATTCTGACGACCGGTTGGCAGGCATCCGCCCTATCATATTGTTCAGGACAATAGTCCACCAAGGCATCAGGCGCGGACGGCACAAGCGCGATAGCCGGAAACGGTGCCTTCGCTCCCTTAGCCCGCGTAAGCCGCAGGAACCCGCCGAACCGCGCGCGAAGCGCTTCGTCTTTAGTCAATGGCGCGAGCATTTCCGGGGGAAGGGCGTGGTCGGTCGCGATGACGAAGGCGCGTCCACGATTATGCGTACGCACATAAGCCCGAAACGCTGCGGCCAGGTCGGTTGCTTCGTCCGCTTTGCGATAAAGCGGCGCGTAGACCGGGCCGATCAAAAACAAAGATTCGGCGAGCCGACCAGACTGCTCTTTGGCACGGTTTGTCTGGGATAAAAGGTCCGCTTCCGATCGAGGATCCAAACCGGTGCCCGGTCCAACGAGGATGACGTCGACGGCCCAACCATCTTTCCAGACAGGTGCGGGAGATTCGGCAGGAAGCGCGGCCCAGCTATCATTCGTGCGATAGTCAAATGCTTGCAAGGCGACTGGGACGCCGGACACGAAGAACGTCCGGTAAGCCCACGGTCCCAATCCGATACCGAGAATGACTAGAATCCCGAGAATCAAAAACACGCGCTTCATCTGGGGTCCTGACGCCTCTCTTGCTTTCAGGCGGGCTTAGGATAGCGCGGCCTTCAGTCCGGAATAGTTCGGTTGGTCGATAGACAATTGGGCAATAGTGGTCGCTTTGAGGTGCGCGAACAAGCCGGGTGTTGCAGCATCCATTTCGCCGTCCCGAATGCGAGCGCACAGGTCCCGGTTCATGGCGTCGAGCGTGGTCGTCGGGGCAGCCTTGAGGATCGCCCGGAGTCGCGTGGCTTCCTCAGATTCGGCGGCGGGACGTTGTTCGAGTTCCCGCAACAAGGTCGCGAGCACGTTCGACGCGACCCGAGCATGGAACGCCGCGTGGCCCGTAAGTTGCGGCGCCGCTGCATCGTCAATGAACGACTTTACCGCTGCAATGATTTCAGAAGGCGAGGGGGCGTCATGCATGTCAGATCGCCTTTTCGAGGAGATTCAGGAGATCGATCTCCGTTTCCGACACGCGCCGGCCTATGGCCGCACGCTCGACACTCGGGTCACCACCCGACCGGAAGGCTTCGTACATGATCATGCACATGATGCCCCATTTGAGGCTACCCATTGTTTCCCACCAGTCGATTTCGCGGGCATCGAAACGTGTGCCGCCGGCGGCCGCATAGGCGTCCAGCAATTCATCCAGTTTACCAAATCCGCCAACCCGATTCGCGATCTGGCCGAACCGCCAGGAGTTGACGCAAATCCAAGCGATATCTTCGCGCGGGTCGCCAATGTGCGAGAGCTCCCAGTCCAGAACCGAGGCAAGGCCCTGTTCATCAACGATCAGGTTGCCCAGGCGAAAGTCGCCATGCACCAGCACCGGTGGCTGGGGCACGGGCTCATTTGCCTTCAGCCAGGCAAAGGCCAGTTCGAACACCGGACGCGGCAAGTCAAAGTCTCGATAGATATTTTCATATTTCTTGATCTGGTCGGCGCCATCGCTCCGCGGCAATTCGGGAAGTGTGTCGATATCCACAGCGTGAATGCCCGCCAGAGCTTCGCCGCATTGTTTCGAAAGCACAGGACGTGCTGTCTTGTAGGCGTCGTCGCGCAAGATCTTCCGGCCCAGCGTTTCACCTTCGATACGGTGCATGATGAAGGCCTCGCCCACATCGCTGCCCGGTTCAAACACGCCCAGCACGCCCGGCACAGGCACACCTGCCATGTCGGCACAGGCGAGCAGCGCAGATTCGGTTCGCAGCGTGATGGCTTCGGATGAACGCGCAACCGATTCGCCGCCTGGTGCGCGCCGGAGAATAAGCCGGTGTGTTGCCTCGCCATCCACAACTTCGAACGCCCACGTTTCCTGGCTCGCGCCGCCGGACAAGCGCTTTAAATCCGATATTCGCGCCTTATCGCCAAAATCGCGACGCGCCCAGCTTTCCAAAGCTCTTTCAATCTGATCATTACTTCCCATCTTGGCCACAATTGCGCGGAACAAGGGGCTCGCCAAGGTATTACGCCGAGGAACCTTGCGGATCGACGATGGGAGGGGCCAGATGGCTCGACGGAAAGACTACCACAACGGCCCATTGCTGCCTGGCAAACCTCACCCCAAAAGCCTGTTCGCGTGGCTCAGGGGGCGGTTTTTCGCAGGCATGGTCATCGCTGCGCCAATCGCGGTTACCTTCCTGATTCTCCAATTCCTGATCGGTGAGATCGATAAGCGCGTTGTCCCGCTCATACCGGCCGCCCTGAATCCCGAAACCTACCTCAGATACGCGGTTCCGGGCTTCGGACTGATTGTGCTCGTCGTGTTCCTGACAATTCTGGGCGGGATCGCGACCAATCTGATCGGTCGGTCAGTCATCGGCATCGGTGACCGCATCCTCAGCCAAGTCCCGGTTGTGCGTTCACTATATTCGGCATTCAAGCAACTCGTTGAAGTATTCGCCAAGGACAATACCGACCAGTTCAGCGAAGTCGTCCTGATCGAATATCCGAAACCGGGCACATGGTGCCTGGGATTCGTGGCGTCTCCCGCCAAGGGCGAGATTGGTATCGCACTCGGTCAGGAATTCCTCGGCGTCTTCGTGCCGACGACGCCCAACCCCACGTCGGGATTTCTGATGTATGTCGAGTCGAACGAGATCATCCGCTTGAAAATGACTGTTGAGGAAGGCGCAAAGATGATCCTGTCGGCAGGACTCGTCGTGCCTGAATTCCCGCCAGTGCCAAAGACAGATGCAAAGTCGTCGAAGACGCCGAAGCCTCAGCGAGGCCTTTAGGTCAGCTTGCGGTTCCCGCGTTCAGTCGCGGGCTCAGCAATTCTCGGACGAGCCGCAAGGCCTGGCCGCGCGGGCCAGCAAGGTCCGGATCGGCCTCCACGACGGCGGTCGCATCTTTTTTGGCGATGGCAAGCAGTTCAGCGTGACGAGACAAGTCGATAATGCGATAGTCGGTGGCCCCGGCCTGGCGAACTCCCAGCATGTCTCCAGGACCGCGCAGCTTGAAGTCGGCCTCGGCAATCTCGAAGCCGTCTTCGGTCCGGCGCAGGGTTTCAAGCCGCTCGCGGGCCATGTCACCCAGCGGCGGGCGATACAGCAATAGGCAGAATGACGGCTTGTCACCCCGGCCGACCCGGCCGCGCAACTGGTGCAGCTGCGCCAGGCCAAAGCCTTCGGCCCGTTCGATCACCATGATCGTCGCCTCGGGCACATCCACGCCGACTTCGATCACTGTTGTTGCTACCAATATCTTCGTCCGGCCTGATCGGAAGTCTTCCAGTGCCGAATCCTTCTCCGTTGGCTTCATCCGCCCATGCACGAGGCCGACCGGCACACCTAGTTGATCCTTCAGCGCGGCATGGCGTCCTACTGCCGTAGAATCATCGTCATCCACGTCGACCTTCGGGCACACCCAGAATGCCCGCTCACCACGCTTGATGGCGCGTCCAACAGCATCCACCACTTCCTCGATCCGCGTATCCGGCACAGCGCGGGTTTCCACCGGTTTGCGGCCTTCGGGCTTTTCATCGAGGATCGTCACGTCGAGATCCCCATGGACGGCCTGTGCCAGTGTCCTCGGAATCGGCGTCGCACTCATAACCAGCATATGCGGCGACACGGCTTTGCCGACCAGGCGCATGCGGTCTTGCACCCCGAACCGATGCTGCTCGTCGACAATGATCAGGCCGAGATTGCGAAAGACAACGGATTCCTGAAACAGGGCGTGGGTCCCGGCAATGACCTGGATAGATCCATCCGCGAGCCCGAGGAGCGTACCCTCGCGTGCCGCGCCCTTGTCGCGTCCCGTCAGCGACGCAACGGTGCAGCCGAGCGGAGACAGGAATTTGTCGAGCGTTTCGTACTGCTGCCGCGCCAACACTTCCGTCGGCGCCATGAACGCAGACTGGAACCCGCCTGCAGCAGCCTGCACAGCTGCCATGGCCCCGACCAGCGTCTTGCCGGAGCCGACATCGCCTTGCAGCATGCGTCGCATGGGCGACTGGCTCGACATGTCGTCGCTGATCTCGGCAACGGCGCGGACCTGCGCGCCGGTTTGGCGGAAGGGCAGGCTGCGGGCGAGACGGGACTGAGCGACTTGGGCCTTCGGAATCGGCGGCGCGTTGCGTCGTTTCCGGCTCGCCCTTGCGAGCGCAAATGCCGACTCCCGAGCCAGCGCCTCATCATAGGCAAGGCGCAGGCGCGCCGCATCGAATGCGGCTTCATCGTAAATCGACGGGTTATGCAGTCCTGTCAGCGCCGCCTTGAAACCAACCCAGCCTTTCTGCGCCACCAGGTGTGCATCGCCCCATTCAGGCAAATCGGCCGCCACGCTATCCAGCGCTTGTAAGGTCAGCGCGTGAACGCGCTTATTGGTCAGGCCGGCGGTCAGGCCGTAAATGGGTTCGACTTCCGGTGGCCTGTCACCCTTCGCCGGGTCCACGATATAGTCGGGATGGGTCATCTGGCGCTCGCCATTGAAGTCTTCAACGCGCCCTGAGACGATCCGGGTCGACCCGATCGGGAACTGACCCTGCAGCCAGCGCCCGTCTGCACGAAAGAAGGCCAGCGTCAGGAATCCCGTCCCGTCGAACAACTGGATCCGATGGGGCGCCTTGTCCGAATAGGGCGCTTGATAGGCATGCACTTCACCCTGCACCGTCGCGACTTCGCCGAATACCACCTGTTCGAAGCTCGCCCTCACGCGGCGATCGACCCATCGTTCCGGCAAGTGCAGCAGCAGGTCCCAGAGCGTGTCCCCGTCGACCAGCCGCTCAAGCAGGGGTCTCAGCTTCGGGCCTACGCCTGTCAGCGTTTCCAATCCGGCAAACATAGGAAAAAGACGTTCATCCCGCATGGCGCGACACTAAGCGCGCGAACTTGAGCACACAATGCGTGGTTTACGGGCGGTACCAACAGACTATATCCTTGCCTGACAACAGATGCTGGAGCATGCGATGGAAACGCGACGCCGCAAATTGACGTTCCGTGCCTGGCGGCGCGGTTTCCGTGAAATGGACCTCTACATGGGATCCTTTGCCGACAAATTCCTGCCGGACTTTGACGAAGCGCAACTCGATGAGTTCGAACGCCTGCTGGAGGTGCCCGATTGGGACGTTTATGCATGGTTGATTGGGCAGAAGGACGTACCTGACAAACACAAGGGTCCAGTGCTGGACCAGCTGGTCGCTTTCCGCTACGCCGCGCAGGCTGGTTAATACGATCAGCCGCGCCGCCCCCTGAAACGAACCTCGCCAAAGATCCTGATGACCCCTGTCGACCTTCTCAAGTCCTTGAGCGGCCCAGCCAGCTTTTCCGGTGCGCCCTTCGGCCCAGACCTCATCACGTTCTGTCGTGCACTCGAGGCGCGGGGCGGGATTGGCCTGTACGTCGCGCGCGACGACAAGAGTGCGAGCACGGCCCGCCGCCTGGCACAATTCATCTCGCCACGCCTTGACTGTGTCGACCTGCCGGGATGGGACACCTTGCCCTATGACCGGGTCAGCCCGACGCCGGGGGTTGCGGCCCGCCGGTGCGCGGGTCTCGCCCGGCTCGCCCGCTACGAACCCTCCCAGGGCGCCCTTCTCGTCGTCACGACGGCGACGTCTCTGGTGCAGCGCGTGCCGCCTGTCTCGACACTGCGCCGGGCGTCCTTTTCGGTGTCCATTGGCCAGTCCGTCAGCCAGAAGGACCTGACCGAATATCTCTCGGTGAACGGCTACGTCCGGGCAGGTACGGTACGCGAACACGGTGAGTTCGCCATTCGCGGCGGAATCATCGATATTTTCCCGCCTACTTCGAGCGAGCCCTACCGGTTGGACTTCTTCGGCGACACGCTGGAAACCCTGCGGACATTCGACACGGAGTCCCAGCGCTCGTCGGGGGATGCACGTTCAGTAGCGTTTGCACCAGTCAGCGAGATTCTGTTTGATGACACGGTCCTCAGCGGGTTTCGCGAGCACTACCTGGCGACGTTCGGCCCCCCGTCTGGCGACCCGATGTACGAATCGGCCCGTGCATCCATTCGGCGTCAGGGCGTCGAAGCATGGCTCCCGCTGTTCCATGACCACCTCGAAACCCTGTTCGATTATATTGGTGACGAGGCCCTCATCGGCTTCGGGCATTTGTCTGCCGAAGCATCAGCCGAGCGCCTCGCGCAGGCGCTGGATTACTATTCCGCGCGGCTTGACGCCGCTGGCGGCGACCCGGCAATAGCCAGGGTCCTGGCGCCATCGGCTCTTTTCCTTGAATCGTCAGAACTCGACCAGCTGCTCTCGACGCACGCCGTCGTCCGCTTCAGCCCGGCAGAAGCCACCGGGGGCGCCTATGACATGGGCGCGCGGCTTGGCAGGAATTTCGCACCGGAACGCCTGCGCCCCGACGAAAACATATTCGAAGCGGCCATCGCGCATGCGAAAGCCTTGTATGCATCCGGCAAGCCTGTTGCCTTCGCGGCCTGGTCTGCCGGGTCTGCGGATCGCCTGATTAACGTCATGGCGGATCATGGATTGCCCGATCTGGTGCAGGTCCACTCGCTCGAAGCCGTGCGCAAGACCGATTTTACCGTGGTCGAGGTTCCACTTGAGTCCGGGTTTGTGACTCCCGATCTCGCGGTGATCTCCGAAGCGGACATTCTGGGTGACCGGCTCGCGGCCCCGCGACGTCGCCGCAAGTCAGCGAGCTTCATCACGGATGCGTCCGCCCTGTCGCCGGATGATCTCGTTGTCCATGTCGATCACGGTGTAGGTCGCTATATCGGTCTGAAGACACTCGACCTCACCGGCGCGCCGCACGATTGCCTCCAACTCGAATATGCCGGCGGAGACATGATCTTCCTCCCGGTCGAAAACATTGACCTGATCAGCCGCTACGGATCGGAAGAATCTGAAAGCCAGCTTGATCGCCTCGGCGGTGCCGGCTGGCAGACCCGCAAGGCCAAGGCCAAGAAGCGCATCCTCGAGATGGCCGCAGAACTGATGGCCATCGCCGCAGAACGCGCTCTGAAACGCGCCGACGTGCTGGCGGCGGGGCAGGGGATGTATGAAGAGTTCGCGGCCCGTTTTCCATATGAGGAAACAGACGACCAGTTGAACGCGATCGAAGACGTGCTGGGAGACCTGGCGTCAGGTCGGCCGATGGACCGCCTCGTTTGCGGCGACGTGGGTTTCGGCAAGACGGAAGTCGCCTTGCGCGCCGCGTTCATGGCAGCGATGAGCGGCAAGCAGGTCGCCGTGATCGCGCCGACAACGCTGCTGGCGCGCCAGCACTACAAGACATTCTCAGAGCGCTTTGCAGGCTGGCCTCTTAAGGTGCGCCACCTGTCCCGGCTTGTCGGTCAGCGTGAGACTGTGGAAACACGTGACGGACTGGCCAACGGCAGTGTCGATGTCGTCATTGGCACACACGCGCTTCTCGCCAAGGCGATGGACTTCAAGCGCCTCGGCCTGCTGGTCGTCGATGAAGAGCAGCGCTTCGGCGTGAAGCACAAGGAACGCCTGAAGGAACTGAAGACCGACGTCCATGTGCTGACCCTGTCCGCCACGCCCATCCCGCGCACGCTCCAGATGGCGCTTACCGGCATTCGCGACCTCTCCATAATCGCGACACCACCGGTCGACCGCCTCGCTGTGCGAACCTACATCACAGAAGAAGACACCGTCACGCTTCGCGAAGCCTTGCTGCGCGAGAAGTATCGCGGCGGGCAGGCCTTCTTCGTGGCACCGCGCATCCAGGATCTCGACAAGCTGGAGAACTTCCTCTCGGCACAGGTGCCCGAAGTGTCATTCGTCGTCGCTCACGGCCAAATGGCTGCGAGCGAACTCGAAGACATCATGAACGCCTTCTACGACGGAAAATATGACGTGCTCCTGTCCACGACCATCGTTGAAAGCGGGCTCGATATCCCGCGCGCCAACACGCTGATAATCCACCGCGCCGACATGTTCGGCCTGGCCCAGCTTTACCAGCTCCGCGGGCGCGTCGGCCGCTCCAAGCTGCGCGCCTATGCCTATTTCACCACGCCACGCGATAAAGTGGTGACGGAAATGGCCGAAAAGCGCCTGAAAGTCCTGCAATCCTTGGATAGTCTCGGCGCCGGCTTCCAGCTAGCGAGCCACGATCTCGACATGCGCGGCTCGGGCAACCTGCTCGGCGACCAGCAGTCCGGCCAGGTGAGGGAAGTGGGTGTCGAGCTCTACCAGTCCATGCTGGAAGATGCCGTCAAGGCGCTTCGCTCGGGTGCACGCGGCGGCGACGAAGTCGTCGATGACTGGTCACCGCAAATCAATCTCGGCGTCGCGGTGCTTATCCCGGAAGACTATGTCGAAGATCTCACGATCCGCTTGTCGCTCTATCGTCGCCTCGCCGAGATCAGCACTGCATCCGACCGCGAGTCCTTTGCGGCTGAACTTATCGACCGGTTCGGCCCGCTCCCGGAGGCAACACGGCAATTGCTGGAGGTCACCGCGATCAAGGTACAGTGCAAGGCGCTCGGCATCTCGAAGCTCGACTCCGGCATCAAAGGTGCTGTCTTTGCCTTCCGTCCGGATACGATCATGGATCCAGCGCGATTGATGGAACTCGTCCGCACCCGTCCGAATGTGCTGAAACTCCGCCCGGACTCCAAGCTCGTCCATTCCGGACTGGGCGGCGAACCGGAACGCCGACTGGTCAGCGTCAAAGCCTTCCTCAAGGAACTGGAATCCGTCTCGGGTCTCGTATCGGCCTAGGCTGCGTCGAGACGCATGAAGGGGCCGGACAGGGCCGCTTCGAGCAGGGCTTTCGCCGTATGGAAATTTCGTTTTTCAACGACCCGCCAGTTCAGCGTGAGACTGGCGAGTTCGTCCACCTCCGCGATGGCCTCTGCAATCCGCTTCGAGAGTTGGACAGCGCCATGGTAGGAGGTCAGTGGCATCGACACTGCAATCGTGCCGGTTTCGACGACAGCCGCGCAGTCTGTTTCTCGCAAGAGGGGACCCAGACAGGTCGCGAGCCTGTCCAGGAGTCGAACATCGCTCCGGTGCTCACCAACCAGTTTCAGGGTCATGACTGACAGCGCATCAGCCCGCTGGTTCGCCACGTCTATTTGGCGTTCAAGGTGCGCCGCCAGAAACGCGCTAGAATACAAGCCTGTCATATCATCGCCAACGCCACGTGTGATTGATGCCGTTGGCCTCGCGGGCCGCAAGGCCTGATACTTCCGCGCCAGGAACGCGATCCGCTTCACCACACCCGGCTCGGGATCCTGGCATTCGATGATTTCGTCGGCATGTGAAAGCAGGTCCTGTGCGTCATCCGGCGGGCGATTGTCGCCATCAACCAACGCAAGGATCGGCAAGCCGTTGAGCATTTCCCCCGGTCCTGACCCACCCGACAAAAGCGCGCTGCTTTCGCTGGCCGCAGTCATGTCGACCAGCGCCGCTGAAAACCTGCGGGTCGACAAATAGTCGCTGGCCATGTTGCACGACAATGCGGCGGTTACAGACACGCCTCCGGCTCGCAGAGCGTTCTCCAATGACAGGAATATAGGGGAACTCTGGCCAAGATAAAGGAGTTCAGGGGCCTCATCGGGCGACGCGACGGATGCTACGATCCCCAACGCCTGCGCCGTTTCGGCGCGAATGGCGACTTCCATGCTTCGCGCCTCCCGGCGTGCCATCGCAGACAACCGCCCTTTCAACATTCCCAGGTCCCGGTCACGCCGGACCGTGAGCGCGTCAGACAGGAACAGTCCCGCGTCAGCGGTATCGAGAATGATCAATCGGCGGGTCAGACCGCGAAGGCAGGCTTTGTGGCAGGTCTCCAGCACCGCCATGGAAACGCTGGCCAAATCAATGAGAAGGGGATCGGATGCATCGAAATCCACCGCATCTCCGCTCGCATACGGGCGCATACCGCCCGATCGCAGGCGCGCGGCCACAATCTTGAACCGCACACCCGTCGCGGCGACTTCGATTGGCGGGTCCATGTAGGTCAGGTCAGGCATGAATTTCTCGAAACACTCCAGCGGTCGACGCTGGGACACCCCTTCCTTTTGCCGGTTTCACACTTAAAGTTCCGCTAATCAGGCTGCATTGGCCAATCGAGAACGGGAGAAGATGATGGCGAGTGGGCCACTGGACGGTGTCAAAATTGTTGAATTCGCTGGAATCGGTCCGGGACCGTTCTGCGGCATGCTATTGTCCGACATGGGCGCTGACGTGGTCCGCATTGATCGCGCCGGCGACGGCAAGCCTGGCCGCGCCGCGGACGTCATGAGTCGCGGACGCCGGTCGATCAGCCTGAACCTCAAGGACCCGGCGGACGTCGAAGTCGCCCTGAAACTGATCGAGAAGGCCGACGGCCTGATCGAAGGGTTCCGGCCAGGCGTGATGGAACGTAACGGCCTTGGGCCGGATCCCGTTCTCGCGCGGAATCCGAAACTCGTTTACGGTCGCATGACCGGCTGGGGACAGTTCGGCTCGCTGTCGCAAGCGGCTGGCCATGACCTCAACTATATCGCTCTGACCGGCGCGCTCCACGCCATGGGCCGCAAGGATGAACGTCCGAGCCCGCCACTCAATCTTGTCGGCGACTATGGCGGCGGCGCACTCTATCTTGCGATGGGCCTGCTTGCCGGCATCGTGAACGTCAAGAATGGCGGCAAGGGTCAGGTCATCGATGTCGCGATGACAGACGGCGCGGCGTCACTCTCCACCATGTTCTTCGGTATGAAAGCCATGGGTGTGTGGACCGATGATCGCGAGTCGAACTTGCTCGATGGCGGCGCACACTTCTATGACACGTACGAATGCAGTGACGGAAAATGGGTCTCCATCGGTTCGATCGAGCCGCAATTCTACGCACTACTGCTCGAGAAGACCGGCGTCACCGACCCGGAATTCAAGTCCCAGATGGACCGGTCGAAATGGGCTCGGCTCAAGGCCAAGCTGACCGCGATTTTCAAAGGCAAGACGCGCGACGATTGGTGCGCTATCATGGAAGGTACCGACATCTGCTTCGCGCCGGTTCTGTCCATGGCAGAGGCACCGAGCCATCCTCACAATGCGGAGCGCAAGACATTCGTCGAGGTCGAGGGCGTCGTTCAACCAGCCCCCGCGCCACGATTCTCCGGCACGCCTGCAGAAATCCAGCGGCGCCCCGCCGGACTCGGCGAGCATACCGAAGAAATCCTGCGTGACTGGCACGTCAGCCGCTGATGAGCGCGCTTGCGGGAACCACGGGCCGGCGGCGCATCTACCTGATGCGCCACGGCTTCGTGGACTATACGTCGGCAGCCGTCCGAAAGGCCCGCGACCCATCGATTGCCGTGCTGACCGAAGCGGGGGAATTCGAAGCCAAGGCGGCGGGCGTGGCGCTGTCCGAAGTTCACTTCGATCTCGCGATCTGTTCCGGGCTCAAGCGGACCCGGCAAACGGCTGAAATTGTCCTGATGGAACATCCGAATGCGCCGGCTCTTGAAGAAGAATCTCGCTTCGGCGAAGTCCGTTCCGGCCAATACATCGACTTCCATTCAGCCGAGCATCTGGCCGCCACCATGACATTCACGTTCGAGCAGGCGGGTGAGCCGGGTGCCCAGTTCCTCGAAGGGGGCGAGAAATTCTCCGATGCCCTTGAACGCATCCTGGAGGGCCTGAGCGACCTGTTGATCCGACCCGGTTGGGCCATCGCCCTCGTCGTCGCGCACGAAGTCGTCAATCGCATGGTTCTCGCCTCTGTCGTGGGGGCACCGCTCGGCGCTAGTGCGGGCTTCGAGCAGGACACCGGTTGCATCAACATCATCGATTTCGACATGGTGCCGACGGAAGACGGCACAGGCACCCAGATCGAGCGGGGCGTCGTGAAGGCGGTGAACCTGACACCGGCAAACTACCTCAAGAACGGCATGAACCTGCGCAGCCTCGAAGCTATCTTCACCCGCCCGGCTCCTGGCACTTGATCAGAATGCCGCAACTCGCCTCTCAGGTGAACATAACATAACAAGCGGGCACGGGTCCGTTCAGATAGGATTCGCTATTGACCAACCTGTCGGTGCCGCGTTTTTAGGCTTTTTGCCAGAACAACGCATTGACGTCCTTCTTGCTTTACCTCGGCCGCCCTTCGGGGCGGCCATTTTCTTGCGCCGCAGCATTTTGCGGATAAGGTCCCTCCATCTGAACAAATGGCGAGGGCTGACAATTGAAAACTGTAATGACGAGTATGCTGGTACTGGCGGCCCTGACGGCCTGCTCCCCGAAAGCACCGGCGCCCGCAGAATCAGTCCCTGAGCCCGAATCAGCCGCCCAATTGCATGAACGGCTGCTCGTGCTTGATTCCCACCTCGATACGCCTGCGAATCTTTCAAAGCCTGGCTTCGACATCATGGCCGACAATCCGAGCGTGCTCGGCAGCGTCCAGGTCGACCTGCCGAAAATGACGCGCGGAGGCCTCGATGGCGGTTTCTGGGTGATTTTCATGCCGCAAGGGCCCCTCGACGAAGCGTCCTTTGAAGCCGCAAGAACGGCGGCACTCACCCGTAGTGATGAGATTCTTACGATGGTCTCCGATCACCCCGAATCGTTTGAACTCGCCTACACATCCGAAGATGCCGCCCGCATCGCCGCAACCGGAAAGCGGATCGTCTACCAGTCCATCGAAAACAGCTATCCGATCGGGACAGACCTTTCGCTGGTGAAGACCTTCTATGACCGCGGCGTCCGCTTCATCGGCCCGGTGCATTTTCGCGATAACCAGTTCGCCGACAGCGCAACGGATCTCTCCGCCAGCGACTTCGGCGGCCTCAGCCCGCTCGGCGAGGATCTGGTGAGGGAAGCCAACCGCCTCGGCATGGTCCTGGATGGGTCCCACGCGGCTGATTCGACGGTTGATGACATGATCGCGCTGTCCACCACGCCACTGATTCTTACGCACACAGGCGTCAAGGCCGTCTACGACCACCCACGAAACATCAGTGACGATCTTCTGCGCAAGATCGCAGACGATGGCGGCGTCATTCAGATCAACGCCTATGGCGGTTATCTCGAAGCGCTCTCGCCCACGCCGGAGCGCCAGGCCGCACTGGACGAACTTCAGACGGAATTCGAAGGCATTTCGCCGATCACGGCGGATGCCGAGACGCGCGAGCGCTACATGGCCCGCATGGACGAAGTGGACGCGTCATTTCCGCCCCCTCGTTCCACGTTCGAGAAGTTCATGGAGCATATGAATCACGCCCTCGAAGTGGTCGGACCTGACCATATTGGCATGGGCGCCGACTGGGACGGCGGCGGGGGCGTCGAAGGCATGGAAGACGTATCCTTCCTGCCGAAAGTCACCGAACGCCTTCTGGCTGAGGGCTATTCCGAGGCCGATATCCAGAAGATATGGAGTGGCAACATGCTGCGGATGCTTCAGCAAGCCGAAGCGGGCAAAGAGATCCCTTTGCCCCAATAGGGCAGGGGAATACATAATTCGCGGGTTTGGTGATGTTCAGACCTTGCAAAGCCGGTTTGGCGTCTGTAAGAGGCCCGTTCCAGTTCACACGCTGAAAATGCGCAACAATCCGGATACCTGTCATGGCAGTTCCTAAGAGCAAAATCTCCAAGTCCCGTCGCGGCATGCGCCGTTCGCACGACCGGCTTGCAATGAATACGTACATTGAAGACGCCCAGTCGGGCGAGCTTCGTCGCCCGCATCACATCGACATTAAGACCGGCATGTATCGCGGTCGTCAGGTGCTTGAGCCAAAGGGCGATATCTAGTCTGGTTGCGGATTTGCGCGCACGAGACTAAGGGTTCCAGCGCCTCCCGCCATCCGGCTGGGGGCGCTTTTTACATCTGACGCCGAAAACAATTGAGGGGCACAAGACCGCCATGAGCGAGATCATCGACATTCACGCACGCGAAATTCTCGACAGCCGGGGCAATCCGACCGTGGAAGTCGACGTTACCCTTGATGATGGCTCGATTGGCCGCGCTGCCGTGCCTTCGGGCGCGTCGACTGGCGCCTATGAAGCCCACGAGCAACGCGACGGCGACAAGTCACGCTACGGCGGCAAGGGCGTCCTCAAGGCTATCGACGCCGTGAACGGCGAAATCTACAATGAACTCGAAGGCATGGACGCGACCGACCAGCGCCTGATCGACATGATGATGATCGATCTGGACGGCACGGAGAACAAATCCCGCCTCGGCGCTAACGCGATCCTGGGCGTGTCCCTGGCCGTTGCCAAGGCAGGCGCTGAAAGCTGCGCCATGCCGCTCTACCGCTATATCGGCGGCGCCAATGCCCGCGTCCTGCCAACGCCGATGATGAACATCATCAATGGCGGCGAGCATGCCGACAACCCGATCGACATACAGGAATTCATGATCATGCCGGTCAGCGCCGAGAGCCTGACGGATTCGGTCCGCATGGGCGCAGAAGTCTTCCACGCCCTCAAGAAAACGCTTAGCGATGCCGGTCACAATACCAATGTCGGCGACGAGGGTGGTTTTGCGCCAAATATCGGTTCGACCGAAGAGGCGATCGGCTTCATCATGAAAGCCATCGAAAAGGCAGGTTATGCGCCGGGCGAAGACATCGCGCTCGCGCTCGATGCGGCCTCGACCGAATTCTACAAGGACGGCAAGTACCACCTCGCGGGCGAGAGCAAGATTCTCGGATCTGACGAATTCGCCAAATACCTCGCCGACCTCTGCGGCCGCTATCCGATCATCTCGATCGAAGACGGCATGGCTGAGGACGACTGGGATGGCTGGGTCGCGCTGACCGAAATGATCGGCGACCGCATCCAGCTCGTGGGCGACGATCTCTTCGTGACGAATCCGGAACGCCTCTCGACCGGCCTCCAGAAGGGCGCTGCCAACTCGATCCTGATCAAGGTCAACCAGATCGGCACGCTGTCGGAGACGCTCGATGCCGTCGAACTGGCGCATCTTCACGCCTACACCGCCGTCATGTCCCACCGCTCCGGTGAAACCGAGGACACAACGATTGCGGATCTCGCAGTGGCCACCAATTGCGGGCAGATCAAAACCGGGTCGCTGTCCCGCTCCGACCGGATCGCGAAATACAACCAGTTGATTCGCATCGAGGAAGAGCTCGGCCCGATCGGCATCTATGCCGGCCGGTCGCGCATCAACGCGGAATAGCGCAAACGCGCGGTTAACCAATCGCGTCTACAGATTTGCGCCATGGTATCCCGCCTCGAGGCCCTTGGGCTCAGCCTGCTTGTGCTTTACTTCGCCTACCACGCATTTGCGGGGGAGAAGGGCCTTGGCCGTTGGTCGGATGCCCAGCTGGAACTCGAGGACCGCAAGGCCGATCTGGCCAGAATCGAGGCCGATCTGACGCGCCTGCGCACCGATATCCGCCGCCTCACACCGGGATCGGTCGACCCCGACTTTGTCGAAGCCCTGGCGCGCGATAAGCTGGCTTTCGTTTACCCAAACGAGATCGTCCTGATGGCGTCAGCGGGCAGCATTGCAAATTGACATAGATGTTCTGACTTGTCGCCGCGGAAACGCGCATACATAAGACGGATAAGGGATGGAGTTATCTAATGGCGACAAAACCTAAGAGTGCAAAAAAAGCACCGACAAAAACAAGCAAGGCCGACATGCTCGCATATTATCGTGCGATGCTGTTGATCAGGCGCTTCGAAGAGAAGGCCGGCCAGCTCTACGGCATGGGCAAGATTGCCGGATTCTGCCACCTCTATATCGGTCAGGAAGCGGTCGTCACCGGCATGCAGGCCTGCCTCAAGGATGGCGACCAGGTCATCACCGGTTACCGCGACCATGGACACATGCTTGCCTGCGGGCTCGATCCGAAAGGCGTCATGGCCGAACTCACCGGACGCAGTGGCGGCCTGTCCAAAGGTAAGGGCGGCTCGATGCACATGTTCAGCCGCGAGAAGAACTTCTTCGGCGGTCACGGCATCGTCGGGGCGCAGGTGCCACTTGGCACCGGTCTCGCCTTCGCCAACAAGTACAAGGACAATGGCAATGTCAGCCTCGCCTATTTCGGCGACGGCGCGGCCAATCAAGGCCAGGTCTACGAGGCCTTTAACATGGCCTCCCTCTGGGACCTGCCGGTCGTCTATGTCATCGAGAACAACCAGTATGCCATGGGCACCAGTGTTGCCCGCGCCTCGGCCGAAGTCGAACTGTTCAAGCGCGGCATCAGTTTCGAGATCGAGGGCGAAGCCGTTGACGGCATGGACGTGCTCGCGGTCAAGGAAGCCGGCGAAAGGGCCGTCAAATATGCCCGCTCCGGCAAGGGGCCCTACATTCTGGAAATGAAGACCTACCGCTATCGCGGCCACTCCATGTCCGACCCTGCCAAGTATCGCAAACGCGAAGAGGTCGACGACATCCGCACCCATCACGATCCGATCGAAGGCCTGAAGGGTCAGTTGGTCGAAGCCGGCCATGCCACGGAAGAGGAACTCAAGAACATAGACAAGGAGATCAAGGGCATCGTCAAGGACGCCGCCGACTTCTCGCTCGAAAGCCCCGAGCCCGATCCGTCCGAACTCTGGACAGATGTCCTGCGCGAAGTGGAGCCCGTCTAGATGTCCGTCGATATTCTCATGCCGGCCCTGTCACCCACCATGGAAGAGGGTACGCTCTCCAAATGGCTGAAAAAGGAGGGCGACACCGTCTCCTCCGGCGACGTGATTGCCGAAATCGAAACCGACAAGGCGACGATGGAAATCGAAGCCGTGGACGAAGGCATCCTTGCCAAAATCCTCGTGGCTGAAGGCACCGAAGGCGTCAAAGTGAATGCCGTCATCGCTGTCCTCGCCGAAGAGGGCGAAGACGCGGGCAGCGTGAAGCCGTCATCGAACGGTGTTGCAGCGCCTGCCGCCGCTCCAAAAGAACAACAAGCAGAAGCCAGCGAGTCTGCGCCCGCGCCCAAGGCCGAATCCGAAGACGCGCCCGCCGCAGCCATCCTCTCGGACCCCTCCATTCCCGAAGGCACCACCTTCACCGAAACCACGATCCGCGACGCCCTGCGCGACGCCATGGCTGAAGAAATGCGCCGCGACGAAACCGTCTTCGTCATGGGCGAGGAAGTCGCCGAATACCAGGGCGCCTACAAGGTGACCCGCGGACTGCTGCAGGAGTTCGGCGCCCGCCGCGTCGTCGATACGCCGATCACGGAGCATGGTTTTGCCGGACTCGGCGTCGGCGCCGCCTTTGGCGGACTGAAGCCCATCGTCGAGTTCATGACCTTCAACTTCGCCATGCAGGCCATCGACCACATCATCAACTCCGCCGCCAAGACGCTCTACATGTCCGGTGGCCAGATGGGTTGTCCCATCGTGTTCCGCGGCCCTAACGGCGCAGCCTCCCGCGTCGGCGCCCAGCACAGCCAGGATTATGCCGCCTGGTACGGTGCCATTCCGGGCCTCAAGGTCGTCGCGCCCTATGACGCTGCCGATGCCAAGGCCTTGCTCAAGGCCGCGATCCGCGACCCCAACCCGGTCGTCTTCCTCGAGCATGAACTCATCTACGGCACCAGCTTCCCCGTGCCAGACCTCGACGACTATGTCCTGCCCATCGGCAAGGCTGCCGTGAAACGCGCCGGAACGGACGTCACCCTCGTGGCCTATTCCCGCATGGTTGGCTTCGCGCTGCAGGCCGCCGACGAACTGGCAGAGCAGGGGATCAGCGCCGAAGTGGTCGACCTCCGCTCCATCCGCCCGCTCGACACCGCCACCGTCGTCGAAAGCGTCAAGAAGACCAACCGTATCGTCACCTGCGAAGAAGGCTGGCGTTACATGGGCATCGGCGCGGAAATCTGTGCCACGGTCGTCGCCGAAGCCTTCGACTATCTCGACGCCCCACCGGCCCGCGTCCACCAGAAGGACGTGCCCCTGCCTTACGCCGCCAATCTCGAAGCGATGAGCCTCCCCAGCGTCGCCGACATTGTCGCAGCAGCCCGCAAGGTCTGCTACGCGGATCAGGAATAGCGCCATGAGCATCAACATCACCATGCCCGCCCTCTCTCCCACGATGGAAGAGGGCACGCTCGCCAAATGGCTCGTCAAGGAAGGCGACACCGTCTCCTCCGGCGATATCATCGCGGAAATCGAGACCGACAAGGCGACGATGGAAGTCGAATCCGTCGATGAAGGCATTATCGCGAAAATCCTCGTCGCTGAAGGCACCGAAGGCGTGAAGGTCAACGCCGTCATCGCCGTGCTCGCAGAAGAAGGTGAGGATGCGTCCTCGATCAAAGCCCCCACGCCATCCACTCCCCCGGCGAAAGCCGGGGCCTCAAGCAACGAAGACAAGAAGCCCGCCGCCCAGCCTGCTCCAGCGGCAAAGCCGCAAGCTGCACCGGCACCAAAGCCACAAACCTTCGCCTCAACGCCTGTCTCCGGCGACCGCATCAAGGCCAGCCCCCTCGCCAAACGCATTGCCGGCCTCAAGGGCATCGACCTCTCCGCCCTCAAAGGCTCCGGCCCGCGCGGCCGCATTATCAAGCGCGATGTCGAAAACGCCCCGCCCGGCAAGGTTGACGCATCCGCTGCCAGATCAGGCGCGCCCGCCCCGGACGGCCTCATCCTGCCACAAATCCTCGACCACCGCGTCTATGCGCCCGACAGCTATGAGCTGAAGCCGCTCGACGGTGTCCGAAAGGTCGTAGCCAAGCGCCTCACCACCAGCTTCATGCAGGTCCCGCACTTCCCGCTGACCATCGATCTAGAGCTCGATCATCTCCTAGCCAGCCGCGTCGCCATCAATGCTGCCGCACCTGAAGGCGTAAAAGTCTCGGTCAACGACCTGCTCATCAAGGCCTGTGCCATGGCCCTGATGGACGAGCCCGACTGCAACGCATCGTACACGGACAAGGGCATCGCTTATCACAAACACGCCCATGTCTCTGTCGCGGTCGCCATCGACGGTGGCCTGATCACACCGGTCATCTTCAATGCCGAAGACAAGGGCCTCGCCGACATTTCCGAGGAGATGAAAGACCTCGCCGCCCGCGCCCGCGAGCGCAGGCTAAAGCCGCAGGAATACAGCGGCGGCACGTTCTCCATCTCCAATCTCGGCATGTTCGGCATCCGCAACTTCGCCTCGATCATCAATCAACCCGAAGGCATGATCCTGTCTGTCGGGGCGGGGGAGAAGCGCCCGGTCGTCAACGCCAAGGGCGACCTCGCCGTCGCCACGATAATGAGCGTCACGCTCACCTGCGACCACCGCGTCATCGGCGGCGCCGAAGGCGCGAAATGGCTGCAGGCCTTCAAGCGCTATGTCGAAACGCCGGAAGCGATGCTGCTTTAACGCGCGCCAAAACTCGAACGTGAAATGGGACAAGAGATGATCAAAAGTACCTGGCTAATTTTGGCGCTATCCTTGATGACCGCTTGTTCTCCACAAGCAACAGAACCGACATCGGCTCCTGAACCCGTATCAACTCCCGATCCAGTGGTTCAGTTCGATCCTGACAGGCTCAAGGCCATCGCAGACGTGTTTGCGACGGAACATGGCATGATGAACCTGTGCGGAGATGAGGTGCCCGTCCGCCTCACATTGTTCATGGCCGAACTAGGCGCATCGACAACGCCGTCCGAACTCGTGTCGAGCCTGATGGCCGCCAATGATGCGAAAATCGAAGAATTGCGTGTGACTAAAAAGGAATATGTCTGCACGCCTGAAATGTTTGAAAGCCGCGAGGCGAATTCCATGGCGGCTCAGGAAGAGTGGAACGTGATGCGAGGTGCCGAATGACCACCCAATACGACCTCATCGTCATCGGCTCCGGCCCCGGCGGCTATGTCTCGGCGATAAGGGCCAGTCAGCTCGGCCTGAAGACCGCCATCGTCGAGCGCGAGAGCCTCGGCGGCGTCTGCCTTAACTGGGGTTGTATCCCGACCAAGGCGCTGCTGCGCTCGGCCGAAGTCATGCACCTGGCTAAACACGCCAAGGATTTCGGCCTCAAGATCGACAAGGTCGAGGTTGACCTTGATGCCGTGGTCAAACGCTCGCGCGGTGTAGCCAGCCAGCTGTCCGGCGGCGTCAAATTCCTGATGAAGAAGAACAAGATCGACGTCATCGAAGGCACGGCCCGCCTCGAAAAAGGCGCGCCCGCGCCCAAGGTCATCGTCAAGGGCAAGGACGGCAAGGACACCACGCTCCAGGCCAAACACGTTATGCTCGCCACCGGCGCCCGTGCCCGCGACATCCCGCAGGCAGGCCTCGTCGCCGACGGCAAGCTGATTTGGACCTATCGCGAAGCCATGACGCCCGACGTCATGCCCAAGCGGCTCCTCGTCATCGGCTCCGGCGCCATCGGCATCGAATTCGCCAGCTTCTACAACGAGCTCGGCTGCGACGTGACCGTCGCCGAAGTCCTGCCGCGTATCCTGCCTGTGGAAGACGCTGAAATCTCAGCCATGGCCGAGAAGGATTTCAAGAAACAGGGTCTCAACATCATCACCAGCGCCAAGGTCGAAAACCTGAAAGCCGGCAAGAACACGGTCACCGCCGACATCACCAACAAGGACGGCAAGAAGGAGTCGCGCGAATTCGACCGCGCCATCCTCGCCGTCGGCATTGTCGGAAATGTCGAAAACCTTGGCCTCGAAGCCCTCGGTGTGAAGGTCGAGAAGACCCACGTAAACGTCGACGGTTTCGGCAAGACCGGCGTGCCGGGCCTCTACGCCATCGGCGACCTCACAGGCCCGCCATGGCTCGCCCACAAGGCCAGCCATGAGGGCGTCATCTGCGTCGAGTCGATTGCCGGCACCGGCAAGGCCCATGTCGAGCCGTTCGATGCGTCCAACGTCCCTGGCTGCACCTATTCGCATCCGCAGGTCGCCAGTGTCGGCCTCACCGAGGCAGCGGCAAAGGAAAAGGGCTACGACATCAAGGTCGGTCGCTTCGCCTTCATCGGAAACGGCAAGGCCATCGCCATGGGCGAAACCAACGGCATGGTGAAAACCGTCTTCGACAAGAAGACCGGCGAGCTGCTCGGCGCCCACATGATCGGCGCCGAGCAGCTCGAGCTGATCCAGGGCTATGTCATCGCCCGGCAGGGCGAACTCACCGACGTGGACCTCGCCCACACCATCTTCGCGCACCCGACCATTTCGGAAACCATGCACGAAGCGGTGCTCGACGCCGACGGCAGGGCGCTTCACATCTAGGGCAGGGGCCTTGCCCGCAGGCATCCACCCTTATACGCAGGAGCCAGCCCAAATCACTGGAGGACCCTGCGTGACCCGTCACCTGTTTATCGGCCTGACTGCCCTCCTGCAGGGCGCCTCGGCGCTGATCAGGGACCGCGTCAACGGGTCCTTCGTAAACCTGCTTGGCGGCGGGATCATCCTCAGCGCACGCGGGGTTTGGTCATGACCAAAGCCATCTGCCTCAATGCCGATATCGGTGAACTGACCGGCGCCAATGGCCGCGCGCTTGACCGCGCGCTGCTGGACGTCGTCACCCGCTGCAGCATCGCCTGCGGCGGTCATGCCGGCGACCCGGAAAGCATGGCCGCCACCGTCAAGGCGGCAGACGCCCGCAACGTCCCGATGGGCGCCCACCCGTCCTACCCAGACCGCGAAGGCTTTGGCCGCAAGGAAATGAAACTGTCCCGGGTCGAGCTCAGTGCAACCTTGCTGAACCAGGTTCGTGCCCTTGCTGCCATCACCCGCGAACGCGGCGTCGCGATCTCCCACCTCAAACCCCATGGTGCCCTCTACAATACGGCCGCACGGGATGAAGACACCGCGCGCACCATTGTCGACGTGACGGTCCAGTCGCGCATTCCGCTCCTGATCGGCCCACTGAATTCCAGGCTGCAGGCGGCGGCTGACTATGCAGGCCTCCCATACCTCTCCGAAGGCTTTGCCGACAGGGCCTACGAAGCGTCCGGCGGCCTCACACCGCGCACAATGGACGGCGCCGTCATCGAGTCCGACGCAGACCGGATCCGGCAAGCGCTCCAGATCGCATCGAGCGGGACCGTCACCACCCGAACCGGCGAGACCATCGACCTCGCGGTCCGGACAATCTGCATGCATGGCGATACGCCCGGCGCCCTCGCCAGTGCGCGCAGCATCCGGGACGCGCTTCAGCATGCCGGTATCTCGGTCATCGCCGTCGAGCCATGAGTGATCCGGCCATCACCTTCTGCGGCGACGACGCGCTGCGCCTCTCTGCGCCGGGCAGGGACGAACGTCTCGCGCGCACAAGCCAGCTGCAAGCGACGGGCGATTGGATCGAAGTGGTGCCGGGCCGCCACGACGTGACCGTGCAGTTCGACCCGCTCGAACACACCCCTGCCGAGGCCATGGCGCACCTCTCCCGCACTCTTGCCACCCCCGCGCCACCCCCGTCCCGCACCCTCGAAACGGTCGAGCTACCGGTGCATTTCGGGGGTAAAAATGGGCCTGACCTCGCGGACATTTCCAACCGGACAGGCCTGTCTGAAACCGAGGTGGTTTCACGCCTCCTGTCTGAACCATTGCAGGTCGACATGCTCGGCTTCACACCCGGTTTTGCCTATATGTCGGGCCTTGATGCGGCGTGCGAAATTCCACGTCTCCTGCAGCCGCGACAACAGGTTCCATCGGGCTCGATAGGTCTCATCACAGGCCAGTGCGGCCTCTATGCCCTGGCGGGCCCCGGTGGCTGGCCGATCATCGGCCGAACGCCGGTGTCCCTGTTCGATGCCGCCTCCGACAATCCCTTCCGCCTGCAGCCCGGCATGCAGGTCCGGCTGGTCGACGCCGCCGCATCATGACCCTGACCATCCTTCAACCCGGCGTCCAGGCAACCCTTCAGGGTGCGCCGCGTATCGGGACCCGGCACCTTGGTGTACCAGCCAGCGGTCCGGCCGATCCCTTGTCCATGGCCCTCGCCAACCGCCTCGTCGGCAATGCCAGCGATGCGACCGCCATTGAAATCACCTTTGGCGGCGCAGCGATCCGGTTCGCTACACCCGTCAGCTTTGCCGTCACCGGCGCGCCGTCTGCACTGACACTTGCAGGACAGGTGATTGCTCCTCACGCCGCCCATACGGCGCAGGCGGGCGACGAACTCCACATCGCGCCCGCCCGTCAGGGCTGCCGCGTCTACGTCGCCATGGCGGCGAATATCGAGGCAAACGTGTTCCTCGGCGCGACATCGACCTATCTCCCGGCAGCCCTCGGAGGACACGCGGGCAGGGCGCTCAAGGCAGGTGACACGATCGGGCTGGCATTTATCCGTGTCACCCCATCCATGAAAACGCCGGAAGACCTGCATCCCGTCTGCAGCAACAGCTACGCATTGCGAGCCGTGGAGGGGCCGGACCTTCCAGCCTCGGCCCGTCACATGTGGGACGAAACCTTCACCGCCACGCAGCGCGCCAGCCGCATGGGTGTCGAACTCGAAGGCGCTTTTCCACACATTCCAGAGGACGTGAGCCATCCAAGCGCCGCCATCTTCCCCGGCGCGCTGCAACTCCCCCCCGGCGGACGTGGTTTCCTGCTCCTCGCCGACGCCCAGACCACCGGCGGCTATCCGCATCTGCTGCAAGTGATCCGCGCCGACGGGCACCTGCTGGGCCAGGTCCGCCCCGGTGACCGCATCCGTTTCCTGCACAGAACACAGCAGCAGGCGACCGAAGCCCTGCGTGCCAAGCAGGCCTTTCTGTCGGCATGGCTACCGGATTTTCACCTCTGAATCCGCGCCTCAGCTTGACTCCGAAGCAAAAGAACAAAATAAGAACATATGGATCTCGCAACCCTCAAGGCGAAAGGCATCGTGCGTGCCCAAACGGCGCGTTCGCCCGTGCGCGCCGTCTTTCCTTTTGGCCTTGCCCAGACCGGTGTGCATGAGCTGGCAGAGGCCGCATTCGGCGACATACCGGCGCTGACCGGCTTTGCCCTCGCCGCCCGCGCCGAGGGGCGCGGCGCCAACAGGGCAGGGGCCATTCTCTGGATCACACAGGCGGGGCTCGGCCTGGAACACGGCCTCGTGCCCGATAGCGCCCTGCGGGCTTTCTCTGCCCATCACACACCTCGGCTTGTTGTGCGTCCGGGCAAGCTGGCCGACGCGCTCTGGACCATCGAGGAAGCCATTGCTTCCAGCGCCGTCTCCCTCGTCGTCGCCGAGATATCCGGTGCCGACTTTACCGCCACACGCCGCCTCGCGCTCGCCTCCGGCCGACACGGCGTGCCCGTGGTCCTCCTGATGCCCTATGGACGGGAAGGGGCAACCGCTGCCGAGGCACGCTGGCGCGTCGCCCCCAAGCCCTCCGCCCCCAACCGTTACGATTGCCGCGCCCCCGGCACGCCCCGCTGGCACGCCGTCCTCGAGCGCTCCCGTACCGCCCCGCATCTCGCCGGGCGCAGCTTTGACCTTGAGTGGAACGATGAAACGCTATCTCTCACTATGGTTTCCGGACTGGCCGCTGGACAGGTTACGCCGCCAGCGCCTCCACGCCGCGGGCCGTCCGATGCGTCCGGCATCCGCCGGGCCAGCTGACCCGGCGCCCTTCGTCCTGACGGAAAGCGGGCAGGCGGGCCTTGTCGTTGCGGCTTCCAACCGCACAGCCCTTGGCTTCGGCATCGCGCCCGGCCTGCGCTTCACCGATGCCCGCGCCCGTGCGCCCCAGCTCCTGTCCGAAGAAATCGACCGTGAGGCCGATGCGCGGGGCCTACGGGCCCTCGCAGCCTGGATGGTCCGCTGGACACCGCTGACAGCGCTTGATGGCCTGGATGGCCTGATGCTCGAGACAACCGGCTGCGACCACTTGCATGGCGGCGAGCCAGCGATGGTCGCAGCCCTCTCGCAGCGTCTCACGCGCGCTGGCTATGTGCATAGGATCGGGCTCGCTGGCACACCCGGCGCCGCCTCAGCCCTCGCGCGCGCTGCTGCAAGGGAAGGCGTCCCGGCGCTGCTGCCTGAAGGTGCCGAACGAGACGGCCTCGCTGAACTTTCGGTCGCCGCGCTCCGCCTCTCAAACGAGGCCGTGACCCTGCTGCGCCGTTTCGGTCTCACCCGGATCGGACAGCTCTACGACATTGATCGCAAGGCCCTCGCCCGGCGCTTCCAGTCCCGCGACATGGCCGATGCGGCCTGCCTCCGGCTCGATCAGGCGCTCGGCCTCCGCATAGAACCGCTCCGACCTCTCCAACCACCTCCCGCCCATGCGGCGCGCCTGCCATGTCCCGAGCCCATCGCCAGCAGTGAAGGATTAGAAGAAGGGCTCCGGCAGCTGACAGAGACCCTTTGCGCGGATTTAGCCCAACTCGGCCAGGGCGCGCGCAGCTTTGCCTTCCACGCCTTCAAGTCCGATGGCGAGGTCTCCAGCCTCGCCGTCACTGCCGCCCGGCCGGTGCGGATGCCTGCCCACATCCTGCGCCTGTTCCGCGAAACGCTGGACAGTATCGACCCCGGCTTCGGGATCGATCTCCTCCTTCTCGAAGCGCGCCGCACCGGCCCAATGAGCGTCAGTGCCGTGGCCCTCTCCGGCGACCTCGCCGCCAGCGACACGGACGACGCGGCACTGGCCGCCCTCGCTGACCGGATCGTCGCAAAACTAGGGCCGGGAAGTGTCCAGGTGAACACGCCGCAGGAGAGCCACGCACCGGACCGGGCAGAGCACTGGCACCCCTATGACGGGGCCCTGCCACCCCCGTCCCACACCCCTGCCACCACCGGCCCACGCCCCGTCCGCATGCTCTCCCACCCCGAACGCGTCGACGTCATTGCCGAGGTGCCGGACGGCCCGCCACTGCGCTTTGTCTGGCGCCGTGTCGTGCGGACTGTCTCGCGCGCCGACGGTCCCGAGCGCATCAATCCCGAATGGTGGCGCAGCCTGCCGCCTGTAGGCGGTACTGGGAAAATGCCCCGCGCCCGGGACTATTACCGGGTCGAGGACAATAAGGGCGGGCGCTACTGGCTGTTCCGTGACGGCCTCTATGATGACGACCGTGGCGCCGCGCCTGAATGGTACGTGCAGGGCCTTTTTGCATGAGCCGGTACGCTGAACTTGCCGTCACCACGAATTTCTCCTTTCTCCACGGCGCCTCCCATGCCGGAGAACTGGTGAACCGCGCCCGCGACCTCGGCCTTGCGGCAATAGGCGTTGCAGATCGCAATACGCTTTCCGGTGTCGTACGGGCTCATCTGGCCGCCAAAGCAGCGGGCATGCACCTGCTGATCGGCGCACGCCTTGCCCCGCAGGATGGCCCCGAACTCATCTGCTACCCGACGGACCGCGCCGCCTATGGTCGTCTCTCGCGCCTGCTGTCAGACGGCAAGCTGAAGGCAGAGAAAGGCGACTGCCTGATCACCCTCGCGGAGATTTCCGCCGCCAGCGAAGGTCAGATATTCATAGCGCTTCCGCCAGAGCGTCCGGGTGCGGCTTTCGAGACAACGCTGCAGCATCTGGCCGGGCTTTGGCCGGGCTCTCTCTACCTCGCCGCGCGCTATGCCTTTCAGGGCCGCAACCGCGAGCACCTGGCCCGTCTCGCGAGCCTTGGTGCGCGTTGCGGCATTCCGATGATGGCCATCAATGATGTCATCTATCATACAGCCGCCCGCCGCCCCCTGCAGGACGTCATCACCTGTATCCGCGAGCATTGCACAATCGATACGGCGGGCTTCCGCCTCGAGGCAAACGCCGAACGCCACCTCAAGGCACCGGAAGAAATGGCCCGCCTTTTCAAGGGCTTCGAACCGGCCTTGGCGCGCACGCTGGAAATTGTCGCGCGATGCAATTTCAGTCTCGACGAACTCGCCTATGAATATCCGGATGAACCCGTCCCGCCCGGTTCGACGCCGCAGCACCATCTCGAATACCTGACATGGCAGGGCGCCGAGTGGCGTTACCCGGCGGGAATCCCGGCCCGCATTCGCGCCCAACTGAGCAAGGAACTCGACCTGATTGAAGAGCTTTCCTACGCGCCTTACTTCCTGACTGTGACCGACATCGTCGCCTGGGCCCGCTCGCAGGATATCCTCTGTCAGGGTCGCGGTTCGGCTGCCAATTCTGCCGTCTGTTTCTGCCTTGGCGTCACCAGCGTGGACCCGGCAGAGACCAGCCTCCTGTTCGAACGATTCCTCTCACGCGAACGCAAGGAACCGCCCGACATTGATGTCGACTTCGAGCACGAGCGGCGCGAGGAAGTGATCCAGTATGTCTATCGGCGCTATGGACGCCAGCGCGCCGCCCTGACGGCGACGGTCATCTCCTACCGCCCCCGCTCAGCCGTTCGCGAAGTCTGCAAGGCGCTCGGCCTGACAGAGGATATTTCCACCGCGCTCGCCGGCTGTGTCTGGGGTAGCTGGGGGGATGACATTCCGGCCTCCCAAATCGGGCAGGCGGGCCTTGATCCCGCCAGCCCGATGATCCGCCGCGCCATTGCCCTGACACGCCAGTTGATCGGCTTCCCGCGACACCTGTCCCAGCATGTCGGCGGTTTCGTCCTGACGCGCGGCCCGCTTGTCGAGACGGTTCCGATCGGCAATGCCGCCATGCCGGATCGCACTTTCATCGAATGGGACAAGGACGACATCAATGCCCTCGGCATCCTGAAGGTCGATGTGCTCGCCCTCGGCATGCTGACCTGCATTCGCAAGGCCTTCGACTTTCTCGAGGCTCATAAGGGCCTGCGCTTCAATCTGGCGACCATTCCGGCGGACGACACGGCGACCTATGACATGCTGTGCGAAGGCGACAGCCTTGGCGTGTTCCAGGTCGAAAGCCGGGCCCAGATGAACATGCTGCCGCGTCTCAGGCCACGTACATTCTACGATCTCGTCATTGAGGTCGCCATCGTCCGGCCCGGCCCCATTCAGGGCGATATGGTTCACCCTTACCTGCGGCGCCGGAAGGGGCTGGAAACCGTGCGCTACCCGAGCCCCGCGCCCGAACAGGGGCCACCCGACGAACTTGCCAAGATCCTGCAGCGCACATTGGGCGTGCCGCTGTTCCAGGAGCAGGCCATGCAGATATCCATCGATGCAGCCAAGTTCACGTCCGACGAGGCCAATGGATTGCGCCGCGCCATGGCGACGTTTCGCAAGGTCGGCACGATCCAGAATTATGAAGACATGATGGTGTCGCGGATGATTGCGCGTGGGTATCAGCCGGAGTTTGCGCAACGCTGTTTCGACCAGGTGAAGGGTTTTGGCGAATATGGCTTTCCCGAAAGCCATGCGGCTTCGTTCGCCTTGCTCGTCTATGTCTCGTCCTGGCTGAAATGCCATCATCCGGACGTGTTCTGCGCCGCGCTGCTGAACAGCCAGCCGATGGGCTTCTATGCGCCTGCCCAGATCGTGCGGGATGCGCGTGAGCATGGTGTGGAGGTGCGGCCTGTCGACGTGAATTACTCTGACTGGGACAATGCGCTGGAGCCTCTGGGTGCAAGCGATGGCCTGACCGCCGTGCGACTCGGATTCCGGCAGGTCGATGGCATACGCGAGGACGAGATGGAAGCGCTGATGGGCGCGCGCGGGCAGGGGTTTGATACGCTGGAAGAGGTGCGCCTGCGAACGGGCCTGTCCCGCCGCGCGATGGAATTGCTCGCCGCAGCGGATGCTTTTGGCTCGCTCGGCCTGTCACGACGTGAGGCCCTGTGGGCGGTCAGGGGAGACACCGCAGGAAAGGCGCTGCCCTTGTTCACGGTGGCAGATGCGGCAGAGCAGGGAGCAGACGTTGCGACACATCTGCCCCGGATGCCCGATTCCGAGCAGGTCATTCAGGATTACCAGACGACTCGGCTCTCGCTCAAGGACCATCCTCTGCAGTTTCTGCGCCCGCTCTACAGCTCACGGCGCATCCTGACGACGGCAGAAGCCGTTGGCATGCCGGATGGCCGGCGCGTGGAAACATGTGGGCTGGTGCTCGTGCGCCAGCGCCCGGGTTCGGCCAGCGGGGTCGTGTTCATCACGATCGAGGACGAGTCGGGCATTGCCAACCTCGTTGTCTGGAAACGCGTCATGGAACGCTACCGGCCGATCGTCATGGGCGCGCGCATCCTGTCCGTACGCGGGCGCGTGCAGTCGGCTGACAATGTCACGCACATTGTCGCCGAGCAGCTGATCGACCGCACCGCTGACCTGACATTGTTGTCGGAAGAACACATGTCCGCCCCGTTGAAAGGCGTGCTGTCCAATGCAGATGAAGTGAAGCGGGCGGTACAGGAAGGTCGCGGGGCGGGCGAACATGGCGACATGCATCGTCATCCGCGAAATGTGAGGATCATTCCCCGGAGTCGCGACTTTCACTAGACGGAAGTGGGCGATCATCATCCACAAGGATACGGTTGGCAGCGCCATCCGGATCGTCGAACTGGCCCGACCTCGCGGCCCACAGGAAGGCGAGCAGGCCGATCAGCCCCATACCGAGCGCGATGGGAATGAGGAACAACAGACCAGCCATTACAGACGCTCCGGCATCGTATTCAGGCGCAGCGCATTCAACGACACGAGAATGGACGAAGCCGACATCGCAATGGCCGCGACGAGCGGCGTGGCATGGCCGCTGACGGCGACAGGCACCGCCACCAGGTTATAGGCAGCGGCAAAGGCGAAATTCTGCAACATAACCGCGCGCGCCTGCTTCGCCACCGCGATCAACGGGGGCAGGGCGGCGAGCCCGCCGGAATAGACCGCGTCGCTGGCCGACCGGCTGATGTCCATGGCCCCGCCAGGCGTGACGGACGCATTGGCAAGCGCCAACGCCCCGGCATCGTTCAACCCGTCCCCGATCATCAACACGCGATGACCCGCGGCCTGCAATGCTTCGAGGCGCTCGACCTTGTCGCGTGGAGAAGCCTTGGCTGTCCAGTCGCTGATTCCCAGTTGTCCGGCCACATCGACGACGGTCTCTTCGCGATCACCCGACAGGATTTCCATGCCATACCCGGCCAGCTGTAAGGCCCGGATTGTCTGGGTCGCATCGTCAAGAATATGGTCGTTGAATTGGAACCTGACGGGCGTGTCATTGCCCTCTACGAACCAGAGAGAGCTGCTGGAGGCGACGTCAACGTCGGCGCCAACCCATTCAGCCGATCCGAGCCGGCAGGTGACGCCATCGATCACGCCTTCAAGCCCAAGGCCGGGGAATTCCCGGACATCAGACGCGACGGTCCCAGGACCTGCAGCCTCGACAAGCGCGCGCGACAATGGATGGCGGCTGGCCCGTGCCAGTTTTGCCGCATTGCCGAGAACGTCAGGCGAGACGTGGTCGGCAAGGCGCGGCGTGCCAAATGTCAGCGTGCCTGTCTTGTCGAAGATGATGTAGTCGCATTGCGCCAACCGCTCCAGCGCGTCGCCGGATTTCAGGAATGTGCCTGCGCGAAACAGGCGACCTGACGCGACCACCTGGGTCACAGGTGCGGCAAGCGCCAGCGCGCAAGGGCACGTGATGATCAGCGTTGAGACACCGATCAGCAGGGCCTCATTGGCACTCATGCCCGCCAGGAGCCAGCCAATGAAGGCGAGCAGTGCGGACGTATGGACGAAAGGCACGTACAGCGAGACGGCCCGGTCAGCGATTTTCCGGTAAGTCGAGCGGCGCTGTTCGCCTGCGTCCAGCATGCGCGCAATATCTGACAGAAGGGAATCACTGGCGGCAGCAATCGCGCGTCCCGTCAGCGGCTGGGACAGGTTTACCGTACCCGCCAGCAGGTTCATGCCTTGGGTTGCGGTACGTGGAACGCTCTCCCCGGTCACTAAGCTCTCATCGACTTCGGAGAGGCCTGTTTCCACCTGCATGTCGACTACCGCCTGCTCACCAGGTGCCAGGAGAATGCGGTCGCCCGGCTGGATCTCGCTTGCGCGAACGGAGCGGGCTTCGCCGGTCTCTCCCAATCGTGTGACGCTGCGATGTGCCATCGCCGCCAGATCGCGCGCAGACGTATGCGCTTTCCGGCGGACACGCGCGTCAAGGAAGCGGCCGATCAGGAGGAAGAAAAGCAGCATGACCGCCGCGTCGAAATAGGCATGCTCTCCGCCTCGCAAGGTTTCCGACACACTCACGCAAAACGCGATGATCACGGCGAGCGAAATAGGCACGTCCATATTGGCGTGACCGTGCTTGAGGACGTTCCAGGCTGACCGGAAGAAGACGCGGCCGGCAAATAGGATTGCGGGGAACGCGATCAGGCCGGAGAGGCCATGCAGCATCATCCGGGTCGAGGTGCCCATTTCCCCGTTGCCAGCCCACACCGAAACGGACAGGAGCATGATGTTGGCAGTAGCGAAACCAGCAACGCCCAACGCGATGAGCAGGCTGCGTTCCTCGCGCTGCTCATCCGTAATGCCGTTGCCCTGATCCTGCGGTGCAACGCCATAGCCAAGGGAACTAATCGCCGTGACGATGGGAATGGCGGTGAGCCCGCCACGCCAGGCGACTTCAAGCCCACCTGTCGACAGGTTCAGGCGAGCAGTCTCGACACCCGGGAGCGTTTTCACAGCCGATTCGATCCGACTGATGCATGCGCCGCACTTGGCGCCGCGTATCGTCAGGCTAAGACGGTTCTGTCCGTTGACGCGCCGAACAAAGGCAGAGGGGTCTGGCACGCTCGTCGTTTCGGGCGGCGCGAGACGCGTTGGACATCCGGCAACCAGATTGTTCTCAGCTTGGGTCATTTGACCATGATGACCTTTGACGCCTTGAATCCCGTGTCTGAACGACCGTCAGCGACCTCGGCGTTCAGGGCGACATGCCACGCACCTCTGGTCAGGACAGGCAGCTCGGCACGGTATTCGCCGGACCCGACAGGCAGCATGTCGACAATGATATCGCTGTCCTGTGTCGCGGCGCGTCGCAGCTCCGCAGTGACATTCCGGGACGGCAAGGCCAGCCCGTCCGCGTCAAGAATCCGCGCGACAAGCACATCGCCATCCGGCTCCTCGATCAGGCCGAGTTCCGCTTTCCAGGCCATGCCCTCCTGGTGCTTGAGCGACGCAATCGTCTGGTTGAAGTGGAGCCCCTGCAAATAGGAATGACGTACATCTTCGCCTGGAAATGATGAGAGCGCCGCCCACAGGAAGACGCCGTTCACGACGAACATCAGGCCAAAGAACCCCATCAGCCAAAACAGGACGTGGTGTCCTTTGAGGACTTTTTCATCGGTTTCCAGCGGAGGCGACAGTGTTGGCATCATTTGGCTCCAGCAGTCATGAAGGCGGCGGAACTGGTGTGGCTTTCACCAGTCATGGGATCAAGGACGGTGATATCCAGCGACGACCTGTGCGGCAGCGACGCGCCGGGCGCCGTGACGAGCAGGCGGAACCGATCAACGCCATATTGCTCTAGCGGAAGTTCCATTTCCTGAGTGCCGTCCGGTTTGGACAAGCCGATAATCTCGAATTCCGCGCCCGGCAGCCCGGAAATGGAGACCATCGTGTCGCGGGCCGTCGTCGCCTTGTTGACGAGCTTGAGCGTGTAGCCATTCCGAACATCACCGTTGGCCAGCTGGACGAAAGGCGGCGAGCGGTCCTTGAGGACGTTGATTTCGAACGTGGGCTCTTTTGCGAGCCCCACGAGGATCAACGCGCTAATCGCGACCATGAGGACAGCATAAAGCACCGTACGCGTCCGAAGCAGCTTGTAGACCGGATTGCCACCTGCTGCACGTGTCGCCACGGCCAAGTCTGTATCATAGGCAATCAAGCCAGTCGGACGGCCCACGCGCGTCATGATATCATCGCAGGCATCAATGCAGAGCGCGCAATGGATACACTCAAGCTGGGCACCGTCGCGGATGTCGATGCCCATCGGACAGACCTGAACGCACTGCTTGCAGTCGATACAGTCGCCACGGCCTTCAAAACCCTGTTCCTTGCGCAGCGGCCCTCTCGGCTCGCCACGGTCGTAGCGATAAGTGACGTTCAGCGCGTATTCGTCTGTCAGGGCGCCCTGAATGCGGGGCCATGGGCACATATAGGTGCAAACCTGTTCGCGCATCCAGCCGGCAAGGAAATAGGTAGTCAGCGTTAGCATACCCGCGAAGAAGTAAGCCGTTAGCGGCGCCTGCCCGGTAAAGAACGTGCGCGCGATCGTTGGGGCGTCATGCCAGTACAGGATCAGGGCGCCGCCCGTCAGGAACGCGATAATCAGCCAGACAATGTGTTTGCCGATCTTGCGGGCGGCCTTGTTCGGCGACCAGGGCGCTTTGTCCAGCCGCATGCGAGCAGCGCGGTCGCCTTCAAACGCGCGTTCAACCCAGATGTAGAGATCGGTCCACACGGTCTGAGGACACGTATAGCCGCACCAGACGCGCCCGAGCAGTGACGTCACGAGGAACAGACCGAATGTTGCGACGATCAGCAAACCGGCCAGGTAGAATATCTCCTGCGGCCAGATTGTGATGAAGAAAAAATAGAACTTCTCACCTGCAAAATCGGCCAGCACGGCTTGGTCCGGAATGCCTTCGCCGCGCGGCCACCGGATCCACGGCACGATATAGTAGACACCGAGAGTCAGCGCCATCACCACCCATTTGACCATCCTGAACTTGCCATGCGCCAGCTTCGGATAGATCTGCTTTCGACGCTCATAGAGCGACGGCGCAGCGGGCGGCGGGTTCGGGGCCTTGGGAGGGTTTGCGACGTGATCCATGGTCGTGATTATTCGCCACCGCCGAGAGAGTGAACGTAAAGGGCCAGCGCCTTGATCGTCGGGTCGTCCAGACGGCCCTGCCAGGCCGGCATATGAGCATTGCGGGCATTGGCGATAGTCGCCGCAATGTCAGCAGGCTCCCCGCCAAAAATCCACTCGGCATCGGTCAGGTCTGGTGCGCCGATATTGCGGTCACCTTTGGCGTTGGCGCCATGGCAGGTTGCACATTGCAGCGCGAAGATGGTTGAACCCTCAGCTGCTGCAGAGGCATCCGTGTCGCGTCCCGAAAAACTCAGCACATGCTGGACGAGGTCATCGATTTCCGAAGACATCAAAAGCTTGTCGCGGCCAAAGGCCGGCATGGCGGAAAAGCGCGTGGCATCGTCTCCTTCGTGACGGATGCCATGCCGGACGGTCTGCTCGATCCCTTCAAGCGTGCCCGACCAGAGCCATACGTCGTCGGCGAGCATCGGATAACCTTTCGCGCCGCGGCCGCCGGAACCATGGCACGTCGCGCAATTGTCGCCGAAGGCGCTTTCGCCCATTGCCATGGCGAATTGCTGCAAGTTCAGGTCATTCTGGATTTCCGTCAGCGAGGCCGCCATCAGGCGTTGAGAGGCGACACCGCGTTCTGCTTTCATGGTGGCAACCTGTTCGGACACACTTGTTCGGTCGGATTGGCCAAGAAGCCCAGGTGTGTTCGTGCCGCCAAAGCCGGGAAGTGCCGGGATGGCGGGCATGAGAACAATATAGATGAATGCCCATGCGATGGAGATGTACCAGACGATCAGCCACCAGCGCGGAAGCGGATTGTTGAGTTCCTGGATTCCATCCCAGGTATGCCCGGTGGTTTCGACACCGGAGTGTGCATCGATTTCCGTGTGTTGATCACTCATCACCAGGCTCCTTGTCTTCGAGCGGCAGGTAGGCTGCCTCGCGGAATTTCGCCTTGTTCGACGGCCAGAGCGCATAAACTACCGCGACAGCAAACATCCCGACGAACCAGGCCAGGCCCCAGGTTTGCGCAAATTTCGAAAGCATTTCGTGCATGTCAGGCTCCTAGCGGCGGTTGCTGAGGTCATCAGCTTCGTAGGTGGAGAAGTCGACGAGCGTTCCGGTCATCTGAAGATAGGCAACCAAGGCGTCCATCTCGGTGATACGCGACGGATCGCCGTCATAATCCCCGACGATAACGGTACCCTTACGTCCTGCAGCGGCTTCATATCGCGCAACCAACGCATCCTGATTGTCATAATCGGCATTCGGATCCGCCTGGGCGACCAGGTCGGCTTTGGCATTTTCAATCATTTCGTCTGAATAGGGCACGCCTTCAAAACGAAGCGCTTTCAGATGATCTCCAACGTCTTCGAAATGGACCAAGTTGTCTGACAGGAACGCATAGGGCGGCATGACCGATTCCGGCACGACAGAACGTGGGTCCCGGAGGTGATCGACATGCCATTCATCGGAATACTTGCCGCCAAGGCGCGCAAGATCCGGGCCGGTCCGTTTCGAACCCCATTGGAATGGGTGGTCATACATGCTTTCTGCGGCGAGCGAATAGTGGCCGTAGCGCTCAACCTCGTCACGCAGCGGGCGCACCATCTGCGAGTGGCACGTATAGCAGCCTTCCCGGATATAAATGTTTCGTCCGGTCAATTCGAGCGGCGTGTAAGGCCGCATGCCCACAACTTTCTCGATCGTATTCTCGAGATAGAAGAGGGGTGCGATCTCGACGATGCCACCGACGGCGACAACAAGCAGGATGCCGACAGTGAGAAGCAGCGAGTGGCGTTCTATTGCCTGGTGTTTCTGGAACAATCCCATTGTTCAGTTCCTATTCGGCAGGTTGGAGAGTGGCGGCGCGCGCTGGCGCCGGTTCGACAACGCCTGCGGCGGCGCCGTGCCCGAGCGCGGTGCGGACAAGATTGTACGCCATGACGATCGCACCCATCAGGTACATGCCACCGCCAAGTGCACGGATCATGTAGTTGATGTGCTTGGCTTCCACGGTTTCGATGAAGCTGTACTCAAGAAATCCGTATTCATTGTAGGCACGCCACATCAGGCCTTCGATAATGCCCGCAAAATAGAGTGCCACGATGTAGAAAACGATGCCGATCGTTGCGAGCCAGAAGTGCCACTCAACCAAGTTTTTCGAATACAGTGCCGGCCGTTTCCACAGCCATTGCGTCAGGCAGTAGAGGGCGCCGAACGAGATGAATCCGACCCAGCCAAGTGATCCGGAGTGCACGTGTGCGATACCCCACTCGGTATAGTGCGACAGCGCATTGACGGCACGCACGCTCATGAGCGGGCCTTCGAAGGTCGACATGCCATAGAAAGCCAGTGACACCACCATCATGCGCACGACCGGATCGGTACGCAGCTTGTCCCAAGCGCCTGACAGAGTCATCACACCGTTGATCATGCCGCCCCAGCTGGGCATCCACAGCATTATGGAGAACGTCATACCGAGCGTCTGCGCCCATTGGGGCAGGGCCGTGTAATGGAGGTGGTGGGGTCCAGCCCAGATGTAGATGAAGATCAGCGACCAGAAGTGCACGATCGAGAGCCGGTACGAATAGACCGGCCGCTGCGCACGTTTCGGAATGAAGTAATACATGATGGCGAGGAAGCCGGTCGTCAGGAAGAACCCGACGGCATTGTGACCATACCACCATTGCGTCAGGGCATCTTGAACCCCCGCAAACAATGAATAGCTTTTCGACCCAGACAGGTTCACCGGAATTGCCAGGTTGTTGACGATGTGAAGCATCGCGATTGTCACGATGAACGACAGGTAGAACCAGTTCGCCACGTAGATATGAGGTTCCTTGCGCTTCCAGAGAGTTCCCAGGAAAACAAGCAGGTATGCTACCCATACGATCGTGAGCCAGAGATCGGCATACCATTCGGGCTCGGCGTATTCCCTCGATTGGGTCACGCCCATCAGGTATCCGGTGCCCGCGATGATAATGAAGAGGTTGTAGCCCCAGAACACGAACCACGGCCACAGGCCGCCAGCGATGCGTGTGCGGCTGGTGCGCTGGACGACGTAGAAGCTCGTTGCGATGAGGACGTTGCCGCCGAATGCGAAGATCACGGCGGACGTGTGCAGCGGCCGCAGACGTCCGAAATTGGTCCAGCCCAAATCAGGGAAGTAGAACAGGCCCGGCCAGGTCAGCTGCAGCGCGATAATCAGGCCGACCAGAAAGCCTGCGATACCCCAGAACATGGCGGCAGCGACGCCGAATTTGACGATCGTGTCCTCGTAATAGGTTTCGTCGAACGGGTTGCGCCCCTGCAATCCGCCAGCCCAGATGCCGATCGCGACCAGCGCAAAGGCGGTCAGGAAGAAAAACACCCATGCATGTGCTTCCATAAGGGGATCGACCGCATTCGCAGCGATCAGCAAGGCCCCCAGACATGCAATGGCGACGAGTGTCGCGACGCTGGCAATGCTGCCAGAAACCGACGTCTGCGGTTTTGTAACTGTGCTCACTGATTCTGCCCCTATTTTACCTAATACGTACCAGACGCTTAAATGCCGGGAGCCGGCGAGGCAGTGTATACGGGAAACTACGGATGGGCCGCACTGTCGCACGGCTCTTAGAGTAACGCTTAAGTCGTGGAGGATGAGATGCGCAGATTTACCGTCTTCGTGCCCGGGATAGTGTTGCTCTTGCTTGGTTCCGGAAAAGTGTGGACGCATACGCAGTCGTTACAGGCTTTCCTGTCGGTCCGCTGTGGTCCGGACGGTCTTTCGTCTGCCACTCACGCGCCAGCATTCTGGGCGACCATGTTCGATGGTCATTGCTGGGGCTGCCCGGTCGCATTTTCGGGTGCCATGATGGTTCTCGCGGCGACGGCGCTTTGGTTCGTTCAACCTGCTTTGGCTAGATCTGGCGCGCGTTGATCCCGATCGGCTCGCCCGGTCGCCTCTTCTTGGCTCGCATCATCCATGAAGCATGTGCATATGGGGTTGGACTGCGTTCGAAAGGTGCCAGACGATGACCGATTCAGCTGATGGTTCTGCAGCCACGCCATTGTCGGCACCGGATCTCGCGACCCTTCAATCCCACTTCGTGTCCATCCTGGAATCTGTTCCGGACGGCATGATAGTCATAGACGAGACCGGGCTGATTCTCGCCTTCAGCAAGGCTGCAGAACTTCTGTTTGGATACACGGCCAAGGAGATCATTGGGCGCAATGTCCGCGAATTGATGGCCGGACGCGACGAGATCAATCACGATCAGTACCTCCGGAACTATCTTGATACTGGTGAGCGCCGGATTATCGGAATCGGCCGTGTCGTTACAGCACGCCGGTCGGATGGAACCCTGTTCACGATTGATCTGAAAATTGGTGAAGCCAAGATCGGCGATCACTGGCTGTTCACGGCATTTGTGCGCGACCTGACCGACCAGCGGCGGGCGGAAATGCGAATGCGCGAAATGCAATCTGAACTCGTCCACTTTTCACGATTGAGCGCGGTTGGAACGATGGCATCAGCGCTGGCCCATGAGCTCAACCAACCCCTCACGGCTGTCGCCAATTACCTGGAGGCCGGCCGCGACTTGCTGGATCTGCCCGGAGACGACAAACGTGAGATATTGCGGGAAGCCTTGGATGAGGGCGCCCGTCAAGCCGTCCGCGCAGGCGATATCGTCCGCAAATTGCGAGGCTATGTATCACGCGGCGAAATTGACGCGCGCTCGGTGGAAATCGGGCCCCTACTCGATGACGCTACCGCACTCGCGCGCATGTCGATGAGCACGAGCGACATTCCCGTGGTACTTCGTATCGCGCCAGATGTCGGGTGCGTCTTGGCCGATCCCATCCAGGTGCAGCAGGTTGTCATCAATCTGGTCCGCAACGCCCAGGAGGCGCTTGCGTCTACGGCAAGCCCGAAAATCCAGATCGGCGCGCAACTTGGAGCGAACGGGCTCGTCGCGATCTCGATCTGCGACAACGGCCCTGGCCTCGACCCGGACGTCAAGAACACGCTCTTCAAACCCTTCACCACATCCAAATCCGGAGGCATGGGACTTGGCCTGTCGATCTGCCAAACCATTGTCGAGGCCCATGGCGGCACAATCTGCGCTGATTTGGCTCCCGATGGTGGCACGTGTTTCCGGTTCACACTTCGGTCTGATCCGGCTATTCATACTTCATGAGCGAAACACGCCTGATACATTTGGTCGACGACGATGAGGCTGTGCGTCACTCCGCCAGCTTCATGCTGCGGCATGCCGGCTTTACGGTGAAGACTTACGCCGATGGCGTGATTTTTCTGGAAAGCGCGCAGCAGGCTGAACTCGGCTGTATCCTGCTCGACGTTCAGATGCCGCACATGGACGGCCTCGAAGTCCAGCAGCGCCTCAATGATCTTGGTATTTCCCTGCCTGTTATTGTGTTGACCGGGCACGGCGATGTCGAAGTGGCCGTCAAGGCAATGAAAGCCGGCGCTGTCGATTTTGTTGAAAAACCTTATGAAAAACAGATGCTTCTGGCAGCGTTGACGCGGGCCTTTGAACGCTTGGACGCCCGCAGTCATAAGGACGTTCTGACCGATGAGGCAAAAGGCCGGATAGAACGCCTCACGCCGCGCGAAAGGGATGTCCTCGGCGGGCTGGTTGATGGCTTCACCAACAAGATGATCGCAGAAACTTTGGATATTTCGCCTCGTACGGTCGAAATCCATCGAGCGAATCTGATGGAAAAGCTCGACGCACCAAGCCTTTCAAGTGTTTTGCGGATCGCTTTTGCGGCAGGTGTCGGCATGGACAGTGCCGTTTAGGGGCATCTACCTAAAGACACCGCCGTCTCGTTGATCCAGTTTTGCGACAAACCCAATTCGGTCGATGACGCAAAATGAACCCAGAAATCCAACCAAAAGAACGCGCCCAAATCGCCGTTGTCGATGACAGTGAGGCTGTGTGTCGCTCCCTGTCGCTATTGTTGCGGTCCAAGGGCTATGGCGTTTCTGTGTTCGACAGCGGGTTGGCATTTCTCGGCAGGGGAGATGCGAAGGACTTCGATTGTATCCTGATCGACTTCAAGATGTCACCTCATGACGGATTCGATCTCCTGCGCGAATTGCGGTCGCGAGGCGAAACCGTGCCTGCGATCATGATTACCGGTTGGGAGTCGAAAGACATTTTCGAACTGGCAAAACACGAAGGTTTTGCAGACGTCATCTACAAGCCAATGCTTGATGACAAACTAGCCGAGGCGCTGGACCTGATCCTCGCTCACTGACAGCGGGCCGTCGAGGGAAGGGGCCCTTGAGAGCACAATCGGTTAACAAGGTCTTTAACGGCAGATGTCCAGAGGATGGAGATACATTTCATCTGACCGTCACGGCTTCAAATCGCCCAAGTGACCCGGACTACGGAAGAAACAGGCAATTTGGTCAAATCACAAGAACCACCGGAGGTCTACTTCTTAGAGTCGCATAATCATCATTATGGGCAATAATACTTCGAGCGATATGAGCTAGAATGGCAGGACCATACCATCATAGCCGGGTTCCACGCCGCGCGGCAGTTCCTTCTGCAATGTCTTGAAATCCATATCCACGTGCATGTTGGTCAGCACCGCCCGCGCTGGCTTCAGGTCTTCAATCCATCGCAAGGCTTGTTCAAGGTTGGCGTGAGTGGGATGCGGCGTGTAGCGCAGCGCATCAACAACCAGAACGTCCAGTCCCCTAAGGCGTTCGAGGCTATCATCCGGTAATACGTTCACGTCATTACAGTAAGCCAGCCCGCCTATCCGGAACCCGCAGCAGCGGATCTTGCCGTGCTCCATGTCGACCGGCATGAATGCGAGAGGACCGCCAGCCCCGTCTATCGTGAACGTCTCTGCGGCCACGATATCCGGCATTGTGTTCAGGATCGGCGGATACCCACCCATGCCCTCAAAGCAATATCTGAACCTGTGGTGCAGCGATGTTCGCGTCGCAGCATCCATATAGGTCGGTATCGGGCGACGCATCGCGATAACCAGCGGCCTGACATCATCGATGCCATGGGTCTGGTCTGCATGGTCGTGCGTATAAACAATCGCATCCAGTTGCCGTACGTCCGCTGCCAGCAGCTGTTCGCGCATGTCGGGCGACGTATCAATCAGGACGCGCGTCATCCGACCCTTTTCGTCAATCCGGTCCACGAGGACAGAACAGCGCGTACGTCGGTTGCGAGGCTCGTTCGGGTCACACACGCCCCAGTCACCACCCACACGCGGTACACCGCCGGACGATCCGGTGCCTAGCAAAGTCAGTCGGTGGCCGGATACGGTCATGCGTCTACCTTGGCGAATAGTCTTCGCGCATTTTCGTCGGTCACCCGCTTCACCTCGTCGACAGCGAGTCCCTTGAGGCTGGCGAGCGCTTCGGCGACATGCACGAGATAGGCGGGTTCATTGCGGCGCCCCCGCATCGGCATGGGCGCCAGGAACGGGCAGTCGGTTTCAAGAATGATCCGGTCCATTGGAACGTCGGCGATCACGTCGCGTACCGCGCTCGCGCTTTTGAACGACAGGATGCCGGATACGGACACATAGGCGCCGAGCGCCAGTCCTCGCTGCGCCAGGCGCGCGCCGCCGGTGTAGCAATGCAGGAGAGGCTGGAAGGCACCCTTCCCGAATTCATCTTCGAGCACATCGCCCATCATGTCGTCGGCCTCACGCGTGTGCAGGATCAGGGGCAAGCTGGTTTGCCGAGCCGCTTCGATATGTTTCCGGAGGCTCTCGACCTGTGCGTCCTGCGGGCTGTAGCCATAATGAAAGTCCAGCCCCGTTTCGCCAATTGCCACCACCTCCGGGCGCGCAGCTGCGACTGTGAGGTCTAGAACCGTGATGTCAGGGAAATCCTTGGTATGATGCGGGTGGACGCCGACAGAGCACCAGATGTCCTCATGAGCCGAGGCGATCGCGCAAACAGATTCGAAATTGTCGAACCGGTCGCAAATCGCCAGGAACCGGCGCACACCGGCAGTGCGGGCGCGGTCCAGAACTTCGTCCAGATCATCGGCGAACACGTCGCCGTGCAGGTTTACGTGCGTATCGAACATCGTCGATGCCTTAGCCCCGCCCGACCGAGGAATAAAGCCTGGCGATCAGCTTGGCCGTTGTCTGCGATGCCTCCATGTTCAGCGCGCCCACTTCCCCGAGCAGGCGCGATGTCTTCAGCCAAGCATCCGCTGCGGCCGGATTGCCCTCGGCCTTGTCGGCAAGCCAGCCGAGCACTTCCGCGCTAAACGCCTCCAACGCAATCGCGTCGGTGTTGGCCGCCTGGACTGCAGCCGTTAGCAAGGCATCATTCGGCTTCGGCATGGACCTGAGCAGGGCCCGCGCAGCATTTGCGGCTTGCAGCCCGCTCGCGCTCGACAGCCTGATGCCCAGGCCGGGACGCCCACGGGAAAGCCCTGCAGCCTCTTTCGGTGCGCCGGCCAGTTTCAGGACACCCAGCGTGTCATCGTCTGACAAGGCCCTCAGTCGCAGGGTCCTGCAGCGAGACCGGATAGTGGGTAATATGGGCCGGGAGCCATGATTGATCAGGAACAGAATGCTCGAATTCGGCGGCTCTTCCAGTGTCTTGAGCAGCGCGTTGGCGGCATTCCGGTTCAACTCGTCCAGCGCATCGATAATTCCGACTCGCCAGCCGCCCATGGCCGGCCGCAGCGTGAAAAAGTGATTGAGATCCCGCACCTGGTCAACGGTGATATCCTGCCTCGGCTTACCCTTGTCGTTCAGTTCAATCTGTACGATGCGCCGATCAGGATGTCCTCCGGTAAGGTATGTCTGCATGACCGGGTCATCGCTCGTCGCATCAAGCGGTGCCTCGATAGGCCCGCGTGCGCCCAGCATGAAGGCCGCCAGTCGCTGCGCAAGGCGCGACTTGCCAATGCCGGCCGGGCCCTCAATCAACCAGGCGTGGTGCAGTTTGCCACTCGCGTTTGCTGAAAGGAAAGCGGATTCTGCGTCGGCATGACCGATCAAGGGTAGTGCGCTTGTCATCCGGCTCCACCGCCCTTTGCGGCGAATAAGGCCTGCACGTCTCGCCACGCGTCTGCCGCCACACTGTTTGCGTCTTGCGACGCATCGATCAATTTCACGCGGTCGGGTTCGATCTTCACCAAATCCAGAAACGCCTGACGCACCGCTGAGTGAAACGTGTCAGGCCGCATTTCGAACACGTCCTTGCGTTCATCGCGGATCTTTCGCCTGGCCTCGGTCGCCGAAGGCGGAGCGTCCAGCACCAATGTCAGGTCTGGACGTGTATTGCCCAGCACGGGAGTCTCGATAGCGATCAGAACATCTTCCGGCACGCCGTCCCCGACGCTCTGGTAGACCCGCGTTGAGTCCGAGAAACGATCACAGATAACCCACAGGCCTTTCGCCAGAGCGGGCCGGATCAGCTTGTCGAGATGGTCGACGCGTGCCGCATTCATGAGCAGCGCCTCGGCCATCGGAGACCACGTCTCGCCATTCAGGGGGTGAAGCGCAAGTTCCCGAAGGCGTTCAGCCAGCCGGGTCCCGCCGGGCTCTCTTGTCGTCACGACGCCGAAGCCGGCATCTTCCAGCCGTTCTGCAAGCGTGTGCTGCAACGTCGATTTCCCGACGCCTTCGCCACCCTCGAGCGTGATAAACCGTCCGCGCGCCGTATCAGCCATCATTGCCCGAAATCAGTGCGCTCAATCCATCCACCGCCCGGCCAAAAAAGCCGAGCCGTTTGACATCCGCCTCCGCGATAATGGGGGCCTCCACCGGTGGCCGGCCGTCCAATGTCACGACCAGGCGTCCAACACGGTCACCTTTCTTGACAGGAGCTTCCAGAGCCTTGTCGAGCACAATTTCGGTCTTCGCATTGTCGAAGGCAGCCTTGTGGCCGGCGATCAGCATGGGCTCTGCGAGGGATACCGGGACGGTGCGCTCCTGTCCCAGCCAAACTTTTTGCTCTGTAAGCATAACGTTCTCTGGCGCAATCGTCTTCAGGTCAAAACTCTGGAATGCCAGACGCAGCATCCGTTCGCCCTCTGCGGCGCGTGCGGCCATGGACTCCATGCCATTGATGACAATCGTGCGGCGTACGCCGTCCCGTACGGCGGACCCGGTCAGGCCGTAACCCGATGCTTCCAGGTGCCCGGTTTTCAATCCGTCCGCGCCTTCAATCCCCAACAAGGGGTTGCGGTTGGGCTGCGTGTATTCGCGCCAGGAATAAGCGGGAAGTTCATACCAGTCATAATATTCCGGAAAGTCGTCGATCGTGAGCTTTGCAAGCCGCGCCAGGTCCTCGGCCGATATGACATGGCCGATATCCTCGAGCCCCGTTGAATTCAGGAAGTTCGCGGATTTCAGCCCCTTGTCATGCGCTAGTTGTGTCATGCGTTTGGCGAAGGCTTCCTCGGACCCGGAAATGCCTTCCGCCAGAACGATACAGGCATCATTGCCCGACATGATGATCACACCATGGAGCAGCTCTTCAATCGTTGGAGTATCCTTCGGCACAAGACCCATCGTCGATGTGCCGGAGGGGAACCCGCCGCGTCGCCAGGCATCGGCGCTGACCGTCAGGCGATCCGTCATCTTCAATTCGCCGCGCTTGACCATGTCGAAGACCAGATAGGCCGTCATCATCTTGGTCATCGAGGCGGGAATCATCGGTTCGGCGCCATCCTTTGAAAACAGGATTTCACCCGTCATATTGTCTAGGATGACAGCATGCTGCGCCGGCGTATCGATCATCTGCGCGCCCGCCGGAGCGGCCAGCAGGGACAGGAGTGCGATTGTGGCGAGGATAGGTGTTCTGCACTTCATGTGGCCTGGGCCTCCATTGCAATTAGACGACGGCCAGACGACGTGCGGCCCTCATTCCCTTGTAATGGGGAAAAAGGGCCGGTTTGTGGTCAGCGTCAATGGGGCGTTGCGCCGTATCGGCTAGTCTGCCGAGACGATACGGCCATTCGCGATACCGCGATCGGCAAGGTCGTCGCGCATCTCAGCCGCATATGACCAAGTGTCGAGCGGACCGACCCTGACCCGGAAATAGTCAGAACCGTTCACACGTGCCGGCACGATCAATACCGGAAGGTCATATCCCAGCGATTGTTGGAAGGACTGTGCGTTGCCGATATCGGCGAAAGAACCGACCTGGACAAAATAAGCACCCTGCCCCGTTTGGGCGGACGCTGTGAAAACAGGAGCGGCAACCTGATTGGCTGACGCATAGATCACCGGCATTTGCTCCGGTGCCTGGGCCCCGACGGTATAGCTCGCCGGGATCACGCGCTCGGACGTCATGGATGGCTTATAGGCGACCGTTTGATGGTTCACGGGAGCCGGACCAAGATAGCGGACGCGCACATTCGCGCGGCCGTCTGGACCTGATTCCAGTTCGCTCGCCGCACGCTTTGACAGCTGCAATGACGCACCGTCCTCAAACGGCCCACGGTCATTGACCCGTACCACCACCTGTTTTTGCGTATCGAGATTGATGACTTGCACGAGGCTGGGCAGCGGCAATGTCGGGTGCGCCGCAGTCATCCCATCCTGTTCGAAGACTTCGCCATTCGCTGTCGGAAGGCCTGAAAATTCGTCGCCATAGGTCACGCTGATGCCCGTTTCGTCGAACACGGGTGCGGCCTCAAGCGACGTCAGGTACGCACTCGCAGGTGCGACGGCCATCGGGACAGGCGTCACGGTCCCCAACCCTTGAGTTTGCGGCACGGGCTCAAGCGCAACCAGGGGCTCCGATTCCACGACCTGCGCCTCACGCGCGGCCGCAATTCGCGCAGCTGCTGCCTGTGCGTCAAAATTGTTGGGTGTCATCGCCTGTTCGGTCACCTGTTGTGGTGCAGACCTTTGTGGCGCGTTTACGCTCGCATATTCGCGCGCCACAGGTTCTGGCTGGCGCATGGCAGCTTGTCCCGGGTAGCGGAAAGCAATGCGATTGCCCTCCTCGCCGGGTGCGGGCGCAGACGATCGGCTCGGCGGCGCCTCTACCGGAACTTTGCGCATGGGCTCAACCGTGCCGCCCTGCCCGGCATAGACGATCGGCGCAGGGTTGCGCTTGCTCGCGTCAGCGGGTCCTGTAGCCACAAGCGCAAAAGCGCTGGCGGCCAGAAGGGCTCGAATCTTGATGGAATGGCACTGTGTCGGGAAACGCATCGCGTAAAGTTGACCTCATTCTGCGGCTTCGGAAGTGACCTTCGGTCATTCCTGAGCGGCTGTTCTGCCGCCTTCAATTTGTATGGTTACCACAGCCAAATGCACACACGGTGAACCGGGAAACCCGTATTGGCGGAACCCGGCAAGGACACGTTAACACTTTTCCGGCCGGTCGAACCCGACGCGCGCCGCACATCGGCTCTTGCAAACCAGCTGTCATTATATCAAACACGACCCGCCGGGGGAGTGGCAGAGTGGTTGAATGCGACGGTCTTGAAAACCGTTGAGCCTTCGCGGGCTCCGGGGGTTCGAATCCCTCCTCCTCCGCCACCTTAATCGGCTAATACGTTGTCATTTAT
>Ga0209491_10000356_pt1 | contig 90056 bp, 98 predicted proteins | sample BON02_FD_187213 | JGI IMG/M metagenome (GOLD analysis project Ga0209491, IMG submission 187213) | Freshwater microbial communities from Lake Bonney liftoff mats and glacier meltwater in Antarctica - BON-02 (SPAdes) (version 2) | ecosystem: Environmental > Aquatic > Freshwater > Ice > Glacier...
TCGTCAATCCCATCCTCGAAGGTCACCCGAGCTGAGGAAATCAACCCCACCAAACACGCCGCTACGCGGGCATTTCTTCGTGAGTCAACGAACCCCTCTACGCGGGCATCTTTGATGAGTCAACGCGCTTACTAATGTTCCCTATTTCTGGAGCAATAAACTATCGCGGTTTGCGCCACCCATTCTCAAGCGCCGCGATCGGAGTCGGTGACGGCGACAGCAGCAGGCCGTTCTCGTACGGGGTTTCCTTAGTATCTGGCGAGAAATGGATGCTCCTATTGATGTCAAGCGGCAGTTTGCTGGGTGATCCGGTTGAGCGCGGCGGTGGCGCCGTCGCCCTCCACCGCAGCCGCGCCCTCATCCACGCTAAGGGTCAAGCGGCAGCAGACCCGGCCCAGGCACCGTGGAACCTCCGAATGTCATTGGCTAGCTGGCTGATATTCGCCTACATTGGTCTCCTCGAAGTAGCAGCGATCGCTGCACTGCTGAGAAACCCAAATGCGCTAAACCAACCAGGGGTATGGGGCCTGCTAGTAGGTCCCATCATGCTCGCTGCGGGCCTCACGACCGGTGTGATCGGTAGGTTCGGTTGGCTATGGTTTCAACGACGCCACGCGATCCAAGCCCATCATTGACCGACTCCTATTCTCACTGTCGGCCGATAGGTGTCCCGTCCGTAGAACCATCGTGTTGCGGGGCACCCGCGGTCTAGGAAGCACGCAGCTTCGCAGCCAGTTGTTCGAGTTGGACAGCGACAGTGTCAGCAGTGGGGCTGTGTTCGGCAGGATGACTAAGCCGCTGGGTGATCCACTCACGGGCTAGCTCGGTGGCTTTCAGGTCGCGTGACTGCGCGGCGGCGCGTAGCTGATCTGCGACGGCTTTAGGTAGACGCAGGGAGAACACGATCATCGGATCAGGCGCAGGTTGCTCGACCTGCTCGTAGCCTTCGGTAGGCGCGTCGTGGGTATCCCAGTACGCGGCCAGGCGCTCTATACGTTCTTGGGGTGTTTCGTTCATCGTGGTCACCTTCCATGCCTGCGGTAGGTCTGTTTTCACTGTCGGTCATGTTCCGCGCGGTCAGGATGAACACGTTGCCGCGATGGTCTTCACGTAGCAGGGCTACAAAAAGGTAACGGCCTGCTGCGGTGCGCCCCAGAGCAATCGTTGCCCCATCTAGCTGGTCATCGACAAAGATCGGGCGACCGAAGATGACCTGCTCCACCTCACCAGGGGCCACTCCATGTCGTGCGATGTGTTCTTCGCGGTCCGCTGTCCAACGGACATCTCGGAACACCCCATTATCGTATACGTTCGTAATACGTCTTGCCTAGGGTGCACACAAAAGATCCCGATCGGACGGTTGGCTCGATGTCCGCTCGTCGATCCCCTGACGGCCAGTCGCGTCCGCGTCACGCGCTCACTCAAAACCGAACGGGTGTCCGGGCAGCTCAGAACTGGTCGTTTCTCCGACTCGCGGAGGATTACCTGACCAGCGAGCAAACAAAAGCCGCGAGACCCCGCTGTGACGTACTAACCACCACGGGCTGCCTAGCGGGGTGGACTCCGGAACCAGGCACTCATTCTCGCAAAGATTCTGGCTTGTCCGGTTTTAGGTTCCAGTTTCCGGTTTTAGCCTATCTTCAGCAATCGTCAGGTAGCCACTCCCGTCAAGCTTGCCGATATCGCCGCTGTGAAACCAGCCGTCCGCGTCCAAGATTGCCTTGGTCGCGCCGGCATCGTTCCAATAGCCCTTAAAGACGTGCGCGCCTTTAATGAGGACCGCACCATCGTCGTCGATACGGATCGTGCAGCCAGGTACGGGGCGTCCGACGGATCCGATGCGCACGTACCCAGGCAGATTGATGGTCCCACCAGCGCAGGTCTCGGTTAGCCCGTACCCCTCCAAGACGTTGAGCGCGATACCGCGGAAGAAGTGCCCGAGCCGAGCACTGAGTGGTGCCCCGCCACTGACTGCCCAGCGCACGTCGCCGCCAAGCGCGGCGCAACTTGGAAGTTCTCAATCTGGGAGACGAACCTTCGGACCGGCGAGAGTCAACTCTCTGGGTATTTCCCCGAGATCAGTACGTTCCTGGCGGACAATAACCTTATTGTGAGCGACTTCCGGACACGAGATGGGACTGTCCTCCCCGCCTCTCCCTAACAAGTAGGTGAGCGCAGACGTGCGTGGGTCAGTTTTCGCCGCGGATGAGGGCGGACAGGACGTCTCGGTCGAACCGTGAGATGACGTCGAGCGGGATGCCCTTGGGACACACCGCGGTGCACTCACCGATTTGGGTGCACGCACCGAAGCCTTCATCGTCGTGCGCAGCGATCATCGCCAGGGCGCGCGAATCGCGTTCTGGCTGGCCCTGCGGAAGTCTCCCGAGGTGGGCGATCTTGGCGCCGGTGAACAACATCGCCGACCCGTTCGGGCAGGCCGCCACACACGCGCCACAGCCGATGCAGGCTGCCGCGTCGAACGCGAGGTCGGCCTGATTCTTGGGCACAAGCACGGTGTTCGCCTCGGGGGCGGCACCGGTTGGCGCGCTGACGAACCCGCCAGCCTGGATGATCCGGTCGAGCGCTTCGCGGTTGACGATGAGGTCTCGTATCACCGGGAACGGTTGCGCGCGCCACGGTTCGACGTCGATCACGTCACCGTCAGAGAAGCTGCGCAGATGGAGTTGGCAGGTGGCGATTGCAGCCTCCGGGCCGTGGGCGATGCCGTCGATCACAAGACTGCACGCCCCGCAGATGCCCTCGCGACAGTCGTGGTCGAACGCGATCGGGTCATCGCCAGCCAACGTGAGCCGTTCGTTCAGCAGGTCGAGCATCTCCAGAAACGACAAGTCCGGCGACACGTCGTCGACGCCGTAGGTGACCATCCGGCCCTTGTCTTGGCTGTTCTTTTGACGCCACACGCGCAGGGTGATGTTCACTTGTAGCTCCGCTGGTTTAGCTCGACGTACTCATAATGCAGTGCTTCCTTGTGCAGGACCGGCTGGTTGGGCTCGGCGCCGCCGAACTCCCAGGCGGCGACGTACGCGAACTGCGAGTCGTCACGTAGCGCCTCACCGTCCTCGGTCCGGCTCTCTGTCCGGAAGTGGCTCCCGCACGACTCGTCGCGGTGCAGCGCGTCGATGCACATCAGCTCGCCGAGCTCGAAGAAGTCAGCGACCCGACCGGCGCGTTCCAGCGTCTGGTTGAGTTCCTCGTTCTCGCCGGTGACCTTGACGTTGCGCCAGAACTCCTCCTTGAGCGCACGCACCATCGCGATGGCCTGTTCCAAGCCCGCTCTCGTTCGTTCCAGCCCGCAGTGGTCCCAGAGAATGCTGCCGAGTTCCTTGTGGAAGGAGTCCACGGTGCGATCACCATCGATCGCGAGCAGCGTGTTGATCCGGTCACTCACGGCGTCGGTGGCGTCTTTCGCGGCGGGGTGGGTGTCGTCGACCGGCTCGAACGGTCCCGAGGCCAGGTAGTCGCTGATCGTGGCCGGCAGCACGAAGTAGCCGTCCGCGAGGGCCTGCATGAGCGCATTCGCGCCAAGCCGGTTCGCTCCGTGGTCTGAGAAGTTGGCCTCGCCGATCACGAAGAGGCCCGAGATCGTGGCCTGGAGGTCGTAGTCAACCCACAGGCCGCCCATCGTGTAGTGCTCGGCGGGGAAGATTCGCATCGGCACGGCGTACGGATTCTCGCCGGTGATCTCTTTGTACATGTCGAACAGGTTGCCGTATTTGTCCTCGATCGCTCGTTGGCCCATTCGCTCGATCGCGTCGGCGAAATCGAGGTAGACGCCGAGCCCGGTGGGACCGACACCGCGCCCTTCGTCACAGACGGCCTTCGCCGCCCGCGACGCGACATCACGGGGGACGAGGTTGCCGTACGCGGGATAGATTCGCTCAAGGTAGTAGTCGCGCTCATCCTCGGGGATCTCTCGCGGATCGCGGTCGTCACCAACCCTCGTGGGCACCCAGATCCGCCCGTCGTTACGCAGTGATTCGCTCATCAGCGTCAGCTTCGACTGGTACTCGCTACTGACCGGAATACACGTCGGATGGATTTGGGTGAAGCACGGGTTCGCGAACAGTGCGCCCTTGCGGTGGGCACGCCACGTGGCGGTGACATTGCACATCATCGCGTTGGTGGACAGGAAGAATGCGTTGCTGTAACCACCGGAGGCCAGGACGACGGCGTCAGCGAAATGGGTCGCAACTTCGCCGGTTGTCATGTCGCGCACGACCACGCCGCGTGCCTTGCCGTCCACGACGATCAGGTCGAGCATCTCGTGGCGGGTGTGCATCTCGACGGTGCCGGCGGCCACCTGTCGCTCAAGCGCTTGGTACGCCCCGAGGAGTAACTGCTGGCCGGTCTGGCCACGGGCATAGAACGTGCGCGCAACCTGGACGCCGCCGAACGAGCGGTTGTCGAGGAAGCCGCCGTACTCGCGGGCGAATGGCACGCCTTGGGCGACGCATTGATCGATGATCTCCCCACTCACCTCGGCGAGGCGGTAGACGTTGGACTCGCGGGAACGGAAGTCCCCACCCTTGACGGTGTCATGGAACAACCGGTAGGTGCTGTCGCCGTCGTTGCGGTAGTCCTTCGCCGCGTTGATGCCGCCCTGCGCCGCGATGCTGTGGGCGCGACGGGGGCTGTCTTGGTAGCAGAAGCTCGTCACCTGGTAGCCGGCCTCGCCCAGCGTGGCCGCTGCGGAACCGCCAGCGAGGCCCGTGCCGACGATGATGACCGACAGTTTGCGGCGGTTCGCCGGGTTGACCAGTTTGGCGCCCAAGCGTCGCTTCTCCCAGCGCTGCTCGATCGGGCCCGGCGGGACCTTCTCATCAACGATCGGGGCGCCTTCGGTGTACAAGTCCGTCATGGCTGGCCCACCCATCCGAAGAGAATTGCAAATGGCGGGATCAAAAACCCGACCGTTATTACCAGCGCGACCACGGTAGCCGCGACGTTCAAGTTGCGACGACGCTCCACGCTCGTGTTGGCCCCGAGGGTCGCGAACGCGCTCCAGAACCCGTGTCGTAAATGGAACCCGACCGCGAGCAGCGCGATCGTGTAGCTGAGCGTCACCCACCAGATCTCGAACCCGTTGACGACGCGCACGTACGGGCTGGCGGAAGCGCCACCAGGATGGATCGTGTTCGCGGTCAGGTGGAGCAGGTGATAAACGACGAACAACGCGATGATCACTCCGCCCCAGCGCATCGTGAATGACGCGTAGGTGCGCTGCACACCGCGGGGATTCTTCTTCGTCTCGTAGCGCTTACCCCCGTGCCTCGCGGATGCCTTGCGAGAGCGAGCCCACAGTGTCCATGCCGCGTAGATGTGGATCAGGATGCTTGCCAGCAACACGACGCGGATGATCCAGAGGAGACCAGATTCCGGCAGAAACGGCTCGCCCACCTGGCGTAGATACGCGGAGTACCCATCGAACGCCGCTTGACCCGAGAACACCTTGAGGTTGCCGTACATGTGGGCCAGCAGGTAGAGCACCATGACCAACCCGGAGACCGCCATCGCCGCCAGCGAGCGCCACGGTCGAACGCATCGCGCTCGCTGGACGTCGAGTCGGAGTGCTAATCGCCATAGGCCCACAGTAGACGCTTGGGCTGCATACGAATGCTGCCTTAGCAACATGCTGCAGAGTCCTCGGCCACGCGGTACCCGGCTTTTAGCTCCTCAGCCTTTCACGCAGAGCAGCGCGATCAGATGGGCGTGGACATCAACAAGGTCCGAAGGTACGCGATGTTGATGAGCTGGTTGAACGCTTGTGCTTCCACCGTCGCCGGGTCAGCCCACAGGTGAAGGGGATGAGCAGCCTTGCGGATTGTTGTCGGCACCCGCTGATCGTTTCATGGTGCGGGATTTTGCGGACAAGAGTTTCTCCGCGTTTCGATGAAGCGTAGGGTCGCCGGGTGCCAGAGGGGCGCTCAAAGCCAGTGCTACTCAAGGGCGAACGAGGCAGTCCAGACGTCGTGCGTCTCACCGGCGATAGTCAGACGCCACATGTAGCGGCCAGGCGCAAGATCCAGCGGTGGCACTCTGATTGCCCGCGGCACTTCCAGCGGAACGCCCGGTGGTGCGCCGGTCGGTCGGCCGACCTCGATCTGGCCGCCGATCTCGATATTGCGCGCCTCGCCACTTGCGGTGTGCAGTTGCCGTGATCCGTCCGCGGATTCCAAGTGCAGTGAATAGTCCATCGCGGTGTTCGTCTGGTCCCAAGGAATGTAGATCAGGATTGCCAGTGACGTGGGAAAGCCGACAGGAACTCGCGAGATACCCGCACCGCTGATGTAGAGCTTGTTGTTGGGGGGAACGTCGGCGTAGTCGCAAAGAAGTACGTGCGCTCGAATCATCTTGTTGTGCTCCTTCGGTGCTTGGAACTGGCCCTCGCCTGTCTCGTGTTCATGACCGTAGTATCTCCCGCACAGTCATGGTCGCCTAGCTTGCTCATGATCCAACAACGACTGTTGCAGCGAAGGCGTATTGAGACCGAACCATCGGAGACAGTGCCGAGCGGGCGCCATTAGAAGATATTGATCAAGATAGTCAGGCAGTTGCTTTGAAGTGATCCTTAGCGATCGATACGGCTGGGGCATCATCGAATACGAAGCGCAGGGCGGTTGCGCCGTCGTGAACTGACTTTACCCAATCAACAAGCACCCCAAAAGTAATCGAGGAACGCAGCAAGTTGACATCGTCGGAGTCGTCGTCGGTCGACGACATCGATAGTCCAGTCTGAATTTCCCCAGCGTCGTTTAGGACCACGAGGTGAGCGCACCCGTTGTAGTCATTGGCGATCTGCTGGACGTGGGGGCCGACTTCTTCATCGAGGAAGACGACGACAACAGTTCGTGACCCGTCAGTTAAGGGCGGGATCAGCGAGGGTCGAGACGCGAGCGTGATGGCGATCCGGTTGCGCAAATCACTGCGATCGATCACGGGATCCACCTTCTTAGTTCGTTGCGGTACTCGTGCATGACTGTGCTCCTGAGAGTATCTGACATTACGTTGACGTCGCTCGTGGCGTTGATACTCCGCAAATCAATCCGATCTTCTTGACCGTTTGGCCAGAAGCGGTGTTCGTGGATCGTTCCATGTTTCGCGTCAGCCCGATACACGACTTGCCACTGTTCGTCAGAGGGTCGCTTTACCTGTATCTCGTACGAGAAGTCAACGAGTTCGTGCCGTTCGCCGTACCACCATTCGAAGGCGCAGAACTGCGCGCTAATCGGGGCGTCCAATGGTGAGCAGCCGCCGTACTCGGTGCAACTGGAGCGGGCAGGCTGCGTCCATCGTGGTTCGTCCCTAGCTGACGTGAACGTGCGTAGTCGGAGCGATCGCTTACCCATTCGCTAGATGCTATGCCCGTCACGCCAAAGTCTTTTCGTTCTTCCACAAGCGCGTCAACCTGGGTCGCGCCCGGTTCTCGACGTAGGTCGAGGGGATACTTCACGCCGTAGATCCTGACCAGATGGTTTTGGGTTGCGCCATTCTCCCCGTGCTAGGACTAGGGTTAAGACGAGACTTGGACGGAGGTGTGACGACGAGTGACGACCGACCTTGCCCGGCGGCTGAGCGATATCCCTGATCCGGTCGCGCGCAACTACGCGATCACGGCCGAGTACCACACGCTCGGCATGGCACTGGCCAACCGGCTGGGGAACGGCGACGCCAACTGGCTCATCTTCGGTGCGTGGGCCAGTCATACCGCCGGAAAGTTCATTCGCGGAGACTTGGTGCCCGTGAGCTGGGGCCAGGGCGCGGTGGCGCAAGGCAATCTCGCCATCATTTGCGACATCGGGCCACGCTTCGCCAGATTCCTCGACCTCAGTGACGCTGTCGCGGCCCAGGACATCGGCAGGGAGGTTCAGCAGGATCGGCTGCTGACGGAATCGCCAGCGCTGGCCGAAGCGTTTGAATGCTACGGCGCTGCGATCTTGCTCGCCTCTGCCACAGACACCGCTTCCCGCCATCGACGCGCCCAGTTGATCCTGCGCGCCAACATCTTGATCGCTCACCATGAGCAAGACTTCGCCGACCCGTTGGTCGACGCTGCCATCCCGCTGGGCGGAGTCGCCGGAATCCTGGGAACACGATTCGTCAAGATCACCACGCCCGATGGTGACCTGGACGTGTGCCGCGATGTGCCCCACCCCGGCTACCTCAAGGGCGGGCAATGGCCCGAAGCACTGACTGAGTTGCGTGACGACCGACTGATAACTCTCGTCCGCAGTTACGGCCAGACCTTAACCAGCACCCGCTACTCGAACGCGACATCGTGGGAATCCCTGTCCGAGCGGATGGGATACATCACCTGCTTCTTCCGCGCCTACCAACAGGACCCGTCGCTGTTCCGGCTCCCGTCCGAAGGTTGAGGTTTTCGAGTCGTGACTCTTGGCTTTCACCTAGGGTGGAGAGCAGCGGGCGGCAGGCTCGAATGGGTAGCAGCACCACACGTCAGGTAGGCATCTAGTGAATAAAGAAAGCGCCCTCAACGTCAGCCACCTCTACACGTTTGGGAGTCTGGAGACGTTCGATGGGGGTAATCGCTTCGCGATCAAGAATCGCCTCTTCGATGCCGAGCTCACGCGGATCAGCGAAGTATCAATCGACGGTGAGCCCGTTGCTTTGTCGGAGATGTCGCTAGAAGTCGATGGCCAGACCGTCCAAGCCTCGGATCTGTCCAACGAGAACTCCATCGAGCTCCCGTTGCGAACCACGATATTGGTGACGGTCCGGGGTGAGTCGCTAGAGCTCGGCGCTCACCACATCGAGGCCACCTTCGATGCCGAACCGTACGGCCGGATGAGCTTGGACGCCGAGGATTACGTGGTTATCTCGGAGGAGACCGATCGCATCCCACGGGACACGGCCGACGACTACACCCCAGAGATCATCGAGGCCCGTCGGCAATATGTCTACGACCACAGTGGTGTTCGCGTTGATCAGATCGCGCGCGGGTCATTCGAGCCGAGTCTCGCGCAAGGAAATATCGAGAACTTCATTGGCGTCGCGCAGGTTCCTGTCGGCCTAGCCGGACCCATCAGAATCAACGGCGAGCACGCGAACGGCGACTTCCTCGTCCCCATGGCGACGACGGAGGGCACCCTGATTGCCTCCTATAGCCGGGGGATGAAGGTGGTCAATGCCTGCGGCGGGGTGACCGTCACGATCGATGACGACTGCATGCAGCGGGCTCCGGTATTTGTCTTCGACAGTGCACGCGAGGCGCGAGACTTCCGGGGTTGGGTGGACGAGAACCTGGATAGTCTGCGGGTGGCGGCGGAGGCCACCACATCGTTCGGCAAGCTACTGGGCGTCGACATCTACCTTGCTTCCAAGTTCGCCTTCTTGCGATTCAACTTCTCTACCGGCGACGCTGCCGGCCAGAACATGGTGAGCAAAGCAACGTTCGCGGCCTGCTCGGTCATTCTGGAGAAGGTCAAGTCGGTCCGGCGCTTCTACATGGAGTCCAACTTCGCCACCGACAAGAAGGCATCCCAGATCAACCTCATGCGTACCCGCGGTAAGCGCGTGACGGCGGAGATCCTCATTCCGCGCGAGGTACTCACCAAGGTGATGCGAGTGAATACCGAAAGCCTCGCCTACCACGGCAGTATCGCCAACGTCGGCAGCTTCATGTCCGGTGCCAACAACAATGGGCTGCACTCAGCCAACGCGATCGCTGCCATCGCGATCGCCACGGGCCAAGATGCAGCGAACGTGGCCGAATCCTCGGCAGCCGTGGTGCACTCCGACCTGACGCCAGATAAGAGCCTCTACTTTTCGATCACGCTTCCCTCGTTGATCATCGCGACCCATGGGGGCGGAACCGGTTTGCCCACCCAGAATGAATGCCTGGAGATCATGGGCTGCACTGGCTTGGGCTCGGTGAACAAGCTCGCGGAAATCATCGCCGGGACCGTGCTCGCGGGGGAGATCTCACTGGCGTCGGCGATCTCGTCGCTGGACTGGGTGTCGAGCCACGAACAGTACGGCCGCAACCGCTGAATGGCAGGTCGTCGTCCGGCAGACCCTAGGGTTAGCCCATGAGCAACGATTCGCGCCGGACTCCAGACGACAGTGAAGCTCCCGCGACATTTTGGATCGCGACGTGGAACTGCCGGATGGGTTTGGGTTCCAAGCAGGATGCGCTCGCCGAGTTGGATTGCGACATCGTCATATTGCAGGAGTGCGCGGAATCAGACCTTGATCCATTCTCTGAGGCGCGGTTCAAGGGGCCGTCGTTGAAGGGTCTTGCGGCCGTTGCTTTGAATGGCTGGCTCTTTGTTGATGCGCCTGATGATCCGGACTACTCAAACATGATCCTTGTGCAAGTGATGGATCCCGCCGGACGACACGTGTTCGACCTCGCGGCGGTGTGGGCGTTGACGGGTGCGCCGCTGAAGTATCACGAACAGTTCACGAAGATCATCGAGTTCTGCGCAAACCGTGACGCGCGCGTTCCGGTCGTCATCGCCGGTGACCTCAATGCGTCCGCGCAGGGGCCAAAAATCGAGGAGCACGCCGCGAACGTCGCGCTGGCCAGGAGTGCCGCTCTGGTGTCGCTCTACCACGAGGTGAACGGCGTTGAACACGGTTCAGAGGCAGACATGACCCTGCGATGGATCGGCCGCGGAGGAGAGGAATTCGGCTACCACTGCGACTTCATCTTCGCGTCTCAAGGTCTGGCGGATGCGACCACATCCGCGAAGGTCGGTGACTGGGCCGAGTGGGTCGAGTCAGGCCGTTCCGATCACGCGCCAGTCGTCGCTGCCATCAGCTACTGATCGATCGCCGAGAAGTTGGCTCGCTGGCGATCGCTGGCTTGGCGTCCTCATCGAGTGCCCTGTGGCAATGCCGACTTCATGACGCGGGACAGATTCTCGGTCGAATCAGGCGCTAGGACCACGCTGACAGAGGACCGGGGTGCCGATGCTGTCGGACGGTTTTGGCAACTCGATCAACGCCTTGTCACACCAATCGATCAGACTCCGAACATCGATCGAATAGGGAGGCTCCGCGCTGTACGGGGCAATCTTGGTGTGTGCCCGCTGTATGAGTGTCGCGGCACCCTCGGTATTACCGCGCTTAGCGTGAGTGACCGCTACCGCGATCTGCGCCAGCCCCTCAAGTAGTCGTTGCCTCCCCCTGGAGGAAGCGGAGTTACTTCTCAGCGTTCAGAAGTGACGTGATTCGTGCCCGCCCGTGTTCCTCCAGGAGGAGCAAGGAGTTGCGTCCACCCCAAAGCGGAACCCCGTCTGGCAAGTACCGGTAGGCCGACCGCGCGACGTCTTTTGTGCGCTTCAGGTCCACGGTCCCTTGCAGTTCTACTGCGAGTTCGTTGAGTGGGGCGAGGTCTCGGTCCAACCAGCGAGCGACGAGCGGTGGCGACACCAGTCGGTCACGTTTGTCCCCGTTGCATGTTTGGTCCGCCAGCACGAGGTTCGACAGATCGTTGTTCGCGTAGTAGCTCCACGGGATCACGTGGTCGACTTGAGTGTTGTTGCCCAATCTCCGATCGCACCAGAAGCAGTGCTCGACCCCGAGTGCGCGCAGACCGTCGGCGACAGGACCGAGGTTGATACGGCCAGCTCCGAACAGAAACTGACGCAGATCGTCTTCGTCGCGGTGGAGGCGGTTGATTGCGGCGACCTCGCGAGTCCAGATGTCCTGTACGGCGATGCGAAGCAGCGGGGCGCTCTTTGCCAGGGCTTCGGCGACTCCGGGGAGTAGCACGATCTCCGGGTTGGCATCGAGGGCTCCGCGTTCAGCCATGAACCGGTGGTCGTCGAAGAGGAACCGCGGATAATCGCCGATCGCTGCGTCGGTACCGGGTCGCTGGAGGCGGGGAATAGGTTGCTTCGCGAGTGCCCGAGCAATGATCGACCTCGCCTTGGAGTAGCCGACGGGGTGGGACGCACGAACGGCCGCCAGGGACGTGTTGGTCTTTGCGCCAGATGCGGCATGCAGGTCGGCGAGCGCACCGAGGATGCGCCCGCGACCACCGGTGACCTGATTGAGGACGAGCTGGGTCTCGGGGTACTCGCGAGTGTGCGGCCAGTACAACTCCATGATGCGTTCAGCGACATCGTCCAACGGCAATCGCAACGCGCCGGAGCCGGATGCGCGCTCTGTCGACAACTCCATCAGGGCGAGCAGAAGTGCGGGCTTGTAGGTCGCTGATCGGCGCCCCTCATCGATGATCGTGAGGAGGCGTTGGAGGAAGGCTGACGTGTCGAGGTGTTCCCCGACAGTGCTTTCCAGTGTTGTCGGTTCAGTTTCTTGCGGTGGGTCTGGTCTCAGGTAGTTCGCCTTCTCGGGGATCACGTGGCGCACGCCGCCAGTTGGGTCGACCATGTCGCCGTCGTAGCGCGGGATCACGTGAATGTGAAGATGATCGACGGTCTGGCCGGCCGAGTGCCCAGCGTTGAACCCGACGTTGTAGCCCGTCGGCGCGAACTCCTGATCGAGACCGGCCTTCACGTCGTCGACTAATGCGAACAGCGCGAAACGCTCGGCGTCGTTCGCATCCCACCAGTTCGTGACGATGCGCTTCGGAATGACCAGCGTGTGTCCTGGAGTGACGGGGAACCGATCGCGGATTGCGAAGGCTAGGTCGTTGCTCGCGACCCACTGATCGGGAGGAATATCGGTGAACGTCCGATCGCTCGGCGAGCTTTCCGGTAGATCAACCACAGACCGACGATACTGCGTCAGCTCGCTATGGACCGCGTGATTCGCTTCGTCGGTGTGGACTGAACTGTCACACCTCGCACCTACGATCGGAAACGATCAGATGCTGAAGCGGTTGCCCATGGATTCGGGCGCCGACGAGACGAGGGATGACGATGACGTCGCGGACGTGGGACACGGTTGCTCAGGTGGCTTTCTTTATCGGCTGCGCGCCGATGGTGGTCGGGGGTTTCATCCTCAGCTTCTTTGAGCCGGTGGGGTCGCTGGCTGAGTGGTTTGTGTGGGGGATGAGCTGGGGTGCCTACGTGACGCTCTTCCTCGGAGTCGTCGCCGGATTCGCGGTCGGCGGGATTCTCGCGTCGCCGTTTTGGATCACCGCACGGGTGCTGGAGCGCCGAGAAGGTGCAACTAGTCGAAATGTCACACCTGCTCCTTAGCCTGAGAAATTCGAAGGGGCAAAGGTGATCAAGATGGCAGGGAATGTGGCAGGAAGCAGTGCGTGCGATCGCTATCGCCCAAGCCGCAGCAACAGGCGAGGACCTACGTGCCGAATCAACCCGGGACGCAGTCGTATCGAACTGGCTGACCTGGATGGAGCAAGCCAAAGACGTCGGCAATCAAACGCGCCAAGTGCTCGGCGACGTCAGCGTCGAGGCGCCCGCCATTTCTGCAGCCGCGGCTGCTCGCGGCCACCACGAGTACTACGGGCGATCCGGTGGGAACGGTTCGTTGATGCGCACCGCTCCAGTCGCGCTCGCCTTTCTCGATGATCCGGCTGGGATGGTCGAGGCTGCCCGCGCGATTAGTTCGCTGACTCACTACGACCCGGATGCGGCAGATGCCTGCGTGCTCTGGTGCTTGGCGATCCGCGAGGCCGTCGTCAATGAACGACTTGATCTGACCGTTGGACTCAGTCGGTTGGCACCGGAACGGCAAGACGTATGGCGGGAGCGCATTGCCGATGCCCAAAGTAAACGTCCCCGCGACTTCACGAAGAACGGCTGGGTCGTTGAAGCTCTTCTCGCCGCGTGGTCGTCGATTCGCGAGGTCGTGGGTGAGGACCTTGAGGCGGCGTCGCTGGACGCTCACGTTCTCCAGCGTGTCTTGGAGGCAGCGGTCCGCGGTGGGCGGGACACCGACACTGTTGCGGCGATCGCCGGAATGCTCATCGGCGGACGACTCGGAGTCTCAGCTGTCCCAGTTGCCTGGCAGCGGGTGCTGCATGGATGGCCTGGGCTTCGGCAACAGGATCTCGTCGATCTGGCGTTGGCGGTCTGGAGCAGGGGTCGTGAACCGAAAGCCCCCGACTACGACTATCTGAGCTCGCTGTCCCAGTCGACAGCGCATCCAACCGTCGACCGAATCGTCCTAGGTCCGATCAATGCGGTGTCTGGGCTTGGTCAAGACGTGGACGCAGTTGTGTCGCTGTGTCGGGTTGGGCCTCAGCATCGCCCCATCAGCGTGACCCGGGACGCCGATCATGTGCGCCTGTGGTTGATCGACTCCACTGATCCCGCGGACAACGCTCACTTGGAGTTCGTCTTAGACCAGGCGGCGACGGCTGTCGTGCAACTGCGTAGCGAAGGGCGCACCGTGTTCCTACATTGTGCGGCCGGGCAATCGCGAACGCCGATCGTTGCAGCGTTGGTCGCAGCAAAGGAGCAGGGGGTGAGGCCCGGGTCCGCGCTTGACGAGGTCTGCGCCGCACTGTCTGATGCGCACCCCAACGACTACTTCGTCCGAGTGATAACTGATTGGCCTACGAAGGGGCCGGATTAGTTCTATTGGAGACGTCGATGTTCGCTTCTCTGTCATCCATATCGCTACCATCCGCCGGAGAAGATCTTGCCTTGAAACAGCCTACCTATAGGAGACCAATGACCCCGCAGCGAATCGTGCACATCGATATGGATGGTGTCCTCGTCGACTTCGAGTCCGGCCTCAACCGAATCCCGCAGAACGTCCGGGACCAATACGCGGGTGACGAGGACGAGATCCCTGGGATGTTCGCGCTCATGGACCCGATCCCTGGCGCGATCGACGCGTTCCGGCTCATCAGCGAGAACTACGAAACCCATATCCTGTCGACCGCGCCCTGGAACAATCCCTCTGCCTGGACCGACAAGGCTAACTGGGTTCGGCACCACTTCGGGGAGACCGCGGGCACCCCTGCATACAAGCGACTAACGATTAGCCACAACAAGCACCTGCTTCGAGGTGACTACCTCATCGATGACCGAACAGCGAACGGCGCGGATCGATTCCAGGGCGAGCACATCCACTTCCGAACCGAGAAGTTTCCCGATTGGGACGCGGTGCTCGTCCATTTGGGACTGCGCTGAATCGTGTCGGATTGTCAGACACCCGCCGTACTCTGAACAGGTAGTCAAAGAACGGGCTTACGAGTAGTGACTGTCAGGCCTGGCTGGTCACTCAGCAACCCTCACAACGGTGCGGGGTGCTCCAGGAGCAGAGCTGGCCGTGCGGCGACGTGTCGTTCGGCAAGACCGACGGGCAGTGCCCGAATGAAGGGTGTCGTGATGACAAAGATTCCAGAAGACCTCCAACCGGACGTGAGTGACGATCAGCAACTGCGAATCGTCGGACGTTCGGGTGCAGCGTTGCTGATCGCGAAGACGCCGTGGACCGGCGACGTCAACGGCACGTGCGTGACCGAAGACCGCTTCACCATCAGCGCCATCGCGCCCGACCGAATCGTCCACTACTTGCACCGCGAGCTGACACCAGCCGATCTGCTGTCGCTACGCGACTTCGTTGAAGCTGCGCTGGTCCAAAGCAACCTCGACCTCATCCCGCCCGCATCGAGTCAGACTGCCGGATTCGAGTTGTCGGTCCGGGCAATCGAGGACGACGCCCTCGACCTTTCCGTCTCGATCGTGGCCTACCTCGACGACGATATTCCGGAAGCGGACGGCGTTATCTTTCTCGTCCATCGTGTGGCGCTGTGGGATGCCCGCGAGACCCTTGACCGCTGGCTCTCGTTGGATACCGACGTGCCAGATGACATCTCAGGGCTGGGTGGTCGCTGATGTTTCTCGTCTACAACCTGGGCGTGCGAGGACGCCTGAACTACATGGAACTGCGCTACGACCTCGGGGAGCTCTCCGATGCCGGGACGCTGCACGCTTACCGCATCAACGTGCCTGCGAGTCGCGCGCTCGAAGGGGAGATGGGGTTTGTGGTGGCTCACACGCCAGGCGCGATCGCGGGGGTGGCGGGTGAGACCGAGGAAGGCCAGCCGTGGATCACGATCCTGCAGTACTGGGCGGACGGCGATGACGCAGCGGCCGCCGAGGCGCTTAACCAGGCGCTAGCGCGTGTGGGTGGCTTCGATGTTGTCGTGACGGACTCGGCCAGCGTGCACGACGTCCGCGAGCACTACCGAGGAGAATTGGCGGACGAGTTCGCGGATGACGTTGGTGTCGCTGTGGCACCGCTAGAAGCGCTTCCCAGCGACATCACCTTCGCGCTGCACGGGCTGGCTGTCGAACTGACTGGCTATCCAGTCACGCTCATGCTCGCGAACTACGCGACCGGCTGCGCCTTCCCTGATGTTGATCACCTATGTCGTGGCGATGTGCACTCCGACGTCATGTCGGCCTGGGTCGAGCAACGCCTAGCGCAGATGATGGCTAGCTAGTGAGAGCGCAGATTCGGAAGAGAATCGGGACCGCAGTGATCACATTCGACTAGGAAAATACGCCACCGCGACGCTACTCACCGATGGTCGAGTATTGGTCGCTGGTGGGTCTAACTCCAGCGCCTACCTCGCATCCTCAGAGATCTACGACCCCACCACCAATTCCTTCTCGGGGGGAATTGGAGCCGGGTCGACCTACCTTAGTAGCGCGGAGCTCTTCACTCCGGCGCGTGCTGAGCCAGCCGCAGTGGCTCAATCGCTGGTCAACTGCTCGGCGATGCCGCGCAACGTGAAACGCATGGGGAGCACAGTGGTTCTCAAGCGGCGGTGCCTGACGTCATCTGGTGAGTCGCTGCGGGTCAGCGTGAAGCGAGCAGGAAAGGCTAAGAAGACCGCGAAGGTGTTGCGCAAACGCGACGGCAAGGTCAGCATTCGAACGCGAAACTCCCGGGGACTCAAACTCGTCGTCACTCGCTGGGCGCCAGCGTCACCTGGGTATCAGGTGTACGCGCAGGTTCGGGTCTACCGAGTCAGGTAGACGGACCGTGCAATCGCGGCGGCTGGCCATGATCCAGCTGCGGCGGTGTGACGGCTTGCGTTGCGCTAGATCGTGAGGAGCTTCGCGAGGTCATCCGGCCGCAAGCCAACGACGAGGATGACCACCGTCAAAACCACGAGCGCACGGAGGCACGAGAAGTGGCCGCGGTCGCTAATTATCGAGCTGCGTGGCGCGGCTGAGATGCCCGACGCCGTGACCGCCGTGCCCGCCACGCTTGCCACGCCCCCGTGCACCACAGTGCCCACACCACCAGCAACGGCTGGAATAGAAGCCTGACTGCGCGGCTGACGTCGGAGTCCAAACCGAAGGCATCGGTCTGGGTGAGTAGCTGCGAGATGTTGCCGGGAAATATCAGGACGAAGAACGCCGCGACGACCCATCCGACTTGGGTGCGACGACTTCGCAGCACCAGCAGGCTCAGCCCCAAAGCGATCTCGACGACACCTGACACCGCGACGACGGCCGCTGGGAACGGCATCCACGGCGGAACCTGGGCAAGGAACGTATCCGCATTGATGAAATGACCCACGCCGGCGTAGAGCAGCGCCGCAGCGAGCAACCATCGGGCGACGGTGGCTATCGGGCTTGGTGTTGGAGCAGGAGCCATACAACGACCTTAGTGCGTGACCTCGAATCCCCACCCGCCACTTGCGTGTCGGGCGCTCAGCGTGTATAACTGCACTAGTTCAGTGCGATTAGTAGATAAAGGGATGGTGAGTATGCGCTCGGCCGAAAGTCTTCGATGTTGTTGTACTCAGAAGATGCGCTAGCGCTCTCACCCCTGTGTGCCCATGAGGCACGAATCACTAATCCCGAACCGCCACACGAACATCAGACTTTCTCAGGAGAACATCCATGTCCGGCCACAACAACAGGACACGTCTGCGCCTAAAGCGCCTACTCGCGATCCCCTTCCTCACGGTGGTGGCGCTCGTAAGCATCACGGCGTGCGGTTCCGGCACCACCGGAGCATCCTCAGACAAGCTGCGTTTGGGGTACTTCCCGAACATCACCCACGCGATTCCCGTCCTCGGAGTCGCCAACGGCCAGCTGCAACAAGCCCTCGGTCAGACCCAGCTAGCAACCCAGACCTTCAACTCGGGAACTGCCGCGGTTGAGGCGATCAATGCGGGCGCGGTCGATGCAGCGTTCGTTGGCCCGAACCCGGCGATCAGCTCGTGGACGAACTCCGGGGGCACGTCGATTCGGATCATCTCGGGCGCAGCCTCCGGGGGAGCCGAGCTCGTTGTGCGCCCCGGCATCGAAGCCACCGCCGACAGCCTGCGTGGCACAACGCTAGCCACCCCGTCGCTGGGCAATACCCAAGACGTGGCGTTGCGATTCTGGCTTAAGCAGCAGGGGCTGGCCGCGCCGAAGGATTCTCGGGGAGATGTGGATGTGATTCCGCAACAGAACGCTCAAACCCTTGCCCTTTTCAAACGAGGCGAGATTGATGGCGCGTGGGTGCCGGAGCCATGGGCGTCACGGCTCGTGCAGGAAGGGGGTGGGACCGTCATCGTCAACGAGAAGGACCTGTGGCCAGACGGCAAGTTCGTCACCACTCAACTGATCGTCTCGCAGGAATACCTGACGACGTACCCCGATCAAGTCAGGGCGCTGCTCGCAGGTGTTTTGGCGACCGAGATGGCGATCGCGGCCAACCCCACAAAGGCTCGGGCGGACGTCGACGCAGCGCTGCGCGAACTCACCGGCGACGAGCTTGACGGGGAAGTGTTGACGCGGGCGTGGGACAACATCGACATCACGCTCGACCCGATCGCGACCTCGCTGCAAGCTGATTTGAACCACGCCGTCGACGTCAAGATCTCGCTGCCAGTGGACCTCAACGGTATCTACGACCTCACCATCCTTAACCAACTCCTCACCGCGGCCGGGAGGCCGACGGTGTCTGCTGCCGGTCTGGGCAGTCAGTGACCACCACCAAAGGAACAGTTATGAGCATGTCAACAATCGACCTCTCGACGGTTGCGGCTGTCGCGGATGTCCCGGCCGATCCGCGCACCCCGGCAGTCGTCATCAGCCGGGTCACCAAGGTGTTCAACGACGCTGTGGGCATTCCGCCTGTCTTGGCCGACCTATCGCTCACCGTGTACGAGAACGAGTTTCTGTGTTTGGTGGGAGCGTCGGGCTGTGGGAAGTCGACGCTACTGTCGCTAGTTTGCGGTCTCGAACAACCGACGGTGGGCAATGTCGAGGTCCCTGGCGGGCGCACGGCGTTGATGTTTCAGGAGTCCGCACTGTTCCCCTGGCTGACCGCTGGCAAGAACATCGAACTGGCACTTCGCTTCGCGCGGGTGCCTCGAGGTGAATGGTCTGGCGAGATTGATCGGCTCCTTGACCTGGTCAACCTCAACGGGCAGCGCGATAAACGCGTGCACGAACTCTCTGGCGGTATGCGTCAGCGAGTTGCTCTCGCCCGAGCCCTTGCGCAGCGAGCGCGCGTCCTACTGATGGACGAACCGTTCGCCGCCCTCGACGCGATCACCCGCGACGTCCTGCATTCGGAACTCCACCGGATCTGGAAAGAGGCCGGCCTCACCGTCATCTTCGTGACCCACAACGTTCGCGAGGCAGTTCGCCTCGGCCAACGGGTGCTGCTCATGTCATCGCGGCCGGGACGATTCGTCCGCCAATGGGAGACCGACATCACCGACGAACGGCGCATTGAATCGCCACAGGTCGCCGCGCTTGCGACTGAAATCACTGACGATCTGAGAAGAGAGATCCGCCGTCATGTCAAATAGCACCGCTACCAGCACCGCTAACTCCGACGAGAGCCTGCGCGACGATGTGACGAGTCTGGAGGCCGGACTCGACGCCCTCGATACGCCAATCGTGATCGACTCAAAACCGGCCTGGCCGTCACGGATTCTGTCGAGTATCTGGCCGCCCCTGCTCGGGCTCGCTGCCCTGGTCGCGCTGTGGCAGTTCGCCTACATGTTCGACATCAAACCGGAGTACGTGCTGCCGAGTCCGGCCGCGACGTGGGGTGCGTTCTTGGAAGGTCTCGAATCCGGAGTCACCCAACAAGCCATCTTCCTGAGCATGCAACGTGCCCTCATTGGGTTCGCCATCTCGGTGGTGCTCGGGACGATTCTTGGGTTGGCATTGACGCGATTCGAGTTCATGCGTCGCGCATTCGGGCCCTTGATTACCGGGCTGCAAATCCTACCTTCAGTGGCGTGGGTTCCGTTCGCGATCATGTGGTTTGGCCTGACGGTGAACGCGTTCTTTTTCGTCGTCATCATGGGCGCGACCCCGTCGATCGCTAATGGCGTCAAGAGCGGGATCGACCAAATCCCGACGCTGTATCCGAGGGTCGGGAAGGTTCTCGGTGCCAACAGCTGGCAGCAGATTCGCTACGTAACACTGCCTGCCTCGCTACCCGGCTACCTCGCCGGTCTGCGGCAGGGGTGGGCATTCTCGTGGCGTTCGTTGATGGCCGCCGAACTCATTGTTGCCTCGCCGGCGATTGGGTTTGGCCTCGGTCAAATCCTCGACCAGCAGCGGACGTTGGGGATGATGGCCGGCGTCATCTCGACGATCCTGTCGATCCTGTTCGTGGGGATTCTCGTTGAGCTCTGCTTCTTCGCACCTTTGGAGAAGCGGGTCCTGCGCCAGCGTGGACTACCCGGGAGTAACTCCTGACTCACGTGGCCATAATGCGCGATACTGCCTGACGTGGTGATCACCCTTGACCGGATCGTGCTGGCGAGAGGTTCGCGCGTCCTGGTGGACGGTTTTTCGGGCTCATTCGGCAGCGGTGATCGGATTGGGCTCGTCGGCCCAAATGGGTGCGGTAAGTCGAGTCTGCTGGAGGCGATTGCCGGACTCATCCCATTGGAATCCGGGCGAATCGAGGTGGCTCCGCCGGACGCCGTCGTGGGCTATCTCAGGCAGGTGCGCGCGGTGCCCCAGAACTGGACCGTGCTCGAGACTCTGCGGCAGCTAACGGGTGTTGCCGCTGCCGAGGCCCGTTTCACCGACGCATCGTCGCGTCTTGCGGTCGATGATTCAGCGGCTGCAGCAACAGAGTACGAATCGGCGCTGAACGCATTTTCGACGCTTGGTGTTGGGACTCTTGAGGACCGCGCACCTGCGATGCTGGACAAGATCGGACTAGGCGTCTCGCTGGATCGACGCTGTCACGGACTGTCAGGTGGTGAGCTTGCTCGACTCGGTCTTGCCGCGACGATGTTGAGCCAGTTCGATGTCCTCCTGCTCGACGAACCAACGAACGATCTGGATGCCGACGGGCTCGTGATGTTGCGAGACTTCGTGGTGTCCCGATCGGAGCCGTTGTTGATGGTGTCCCACGACAGGCAGTTCTTGGACCACACGATCACCGGCGTCATCGAGTTTGACCCCGCGATGTCTCGAGTCACGAGTTTCGACGGAGGATACGAGGCATGGCATCGCGAACGCTCACGCAATCGCGACGCTGCCATCGACGCGAACCAGCGCTACACGGAATCGGTTGCGCAGTTGAAAGACCAGGCCGCCGCCGCTCGCCAACGGTCGGCGAGAGGTGTTGGGTCCGCCAACCGGGCGTATTCGGCAGGCCGCGTCGACAAGCTGACGCGCGGAGCGATGCTGGAGGGCGCCACCGCTTCAGGGTCGAGCGCGTCTCGGATTGAGCGTGAGCTAGATCGCCTTGAGCAGCCCGAACAGCTACGAAAGGTCTGGCGACTGCAGTTGGATTTCCCGTTCTCTGGCGGAACGTCGGATGCGCTTACTGCGGATAGCATCGTCGTTCGTCGCGACGGCTTCGTCCTTGGGCCAATCGACCTTTCGGTGTACCCAGGGGATCGCCTTCGGGTGGTTGGAGCGAACGGGAGTGGGAAGTCGTTGCTGCTGTCGGTGCTCACCGGTGCCACGCATCCGGAGTCGGGGCGCATCAGCGTTGTCGCGCGAGGTCGAGTCGGCGTGATGGACCAGCAACGCTCTGCCGTTCCCCGATCCGATGCGACGCTGATCGATTGGTTTCCTGAGGCAACGTCGATGGTCTCGACGCAGGCTCGCACGTTGTTGGCGAAGTTCGGGCTCGGTGTCGATGACATCAGTCGCCCCACGTCGACTCTTTCCCCAGGTGAACTAACTCGCGCGAGTTTGGCTCTACTTGCAGCTAATGAGACCCATCTCCTCGTCCTAGACGAGCCAACCAACCACCTAGATCTGCCCGCTATCGAGCAACTCGAACAGGCGATCAATCGCTACGCCGGCACCCTCATCCTCGTGACGCACGACGAGACGTTTGCGGCATCCGTTCAGATCGACCGGACATTCGACGTCAGTGCCTGAGGGCCGCCGGCGTCAACACAGTGTTCGCACCCACGAAGCGAGTTGGGGAACGCTGAGTAGGCTCCGGAGGGTGCAATCGGTCGCGAACGCCTCATTTCAGCCGCCCGTCGGGTGGAGTTCTGGGCATCTCCAAACGATCCGGAGTCGGGTCCGGCCAGGGAGCTTCCCGTTGGATCAGCTCGGGCCCCAGCGACAGATCTTCGTTGACCTTGACGACGGGACCGGCGACAAGCTGTCCGTCATCGTCCACCGGTCGAGTCGACCTGGATCTTCCGGTGAGCTACGGAGCGGGGGAGCGAGCCTCGTCGTCCTTGTCCACGGTTTGGGTGGCTCCGCTGAATCCGCCTACATCGTCAGCACGGCTCACGCTTTGTTGCGGCTCGGGTTCAATGTGGCGCGCGTTGATCTGCGCGGTGCCGGACTCTCCAAAGAGCACACGCGCAACTTCTACCACGCAGGCAAGACCGAGGATCTGCGTCGCGTGCTCTATCGGTTAGCGATCGAGTCCGAGGCCAGACACGACGGTTCGACGACTCCGGCCCTCGGGCTCGTCGGCTTCTCCCTTGGCGGAAACGCAGTGATCAAGTTGCTTGGCGAACCGTTGCCCGGATTGCCGCAAGTCGCTGGGGCGAGCGTCTCGGCGCCACTGGATCTACAGGTCGGTTCCGGGTACCTCACCCAAGCCGGTTTCGGCATCTACGAGAAGCACATCCTGCGCGCGCTCAAACGGGATGCGTTGCAGGAGTTTGCCGATGGCGGCGCGCGGGTCAGCCCGTCCGAGCAGGAGTTGATCCTGGCGGCCAAGGGGCTCGTTGATTTTGATAACGCTTTGACCGCGCCGCGTAACGGCTGGAACGATGCCGCCGAGTACTACCGCGTCACGTCATCCGGACCGTTCCTCGCGTCCGTGGCTAGTCCGCTGCTCGTTATTCATTCCCTAGACGATCCGATGATTCCGTCGGGTCCCTACCGCGATATCGATTGGGAAGAGTTGGAACTCGGCGGCAACGTCACACGCGCGATTACCGAGCAGGGCGGCCATGTCGGATTCCACGAGAAGGGGCGACGGTACCGCTGGTTCACCCCGCTGATCGTCCGGCACCTGCGGGAAAATCCAATTACCTAGAAGGAAGTCGCGCTCCAGTAGATCGATACTTTGCTCGAGGCCTTCTCGATCATGCTGGCGGGCTACGCGACGACGATGAGTGCGAGAGCGCGCTCTAGCTCCGTCTGGCCGGGCGACTTCGCGTCGCAATCGTCTGGGTTGAATCCGCGCGATTTCGAGCCATCCAGTAGCGATGGCCGACTTCGACGGTAAGTAGTACCCCTCGGACTGGTCCATTCGATGATCGTTTCCGCGGTTTCATCAAACCGCTCATCAGTCGGTTGGTTCGATGGTTGGCCACCGTCTGGTTTTTGGATGCGCAGGTTCCAGCTGTTGTGGGTTTTTAGCCGGTGGTGTCTCCTGCATAGTGTGAGGAGGTTGTCGGCGCTGGTTGCTCCGCCATCGTCGGTGCCGGTGAATGGTGTGACGTGGTCTAGATCGCAGAGGTAGGCGCTGCGGGCGCAGCCTGGGAATTGGCAGGTGCGGTCTCGGGCGATGATGTATTCGCGTAGCGCTGCTGATGGTTGGTATTTTCTGGTCCCGAGGTCTAGCAGGTGCCCGGTGACTGGGTCGGTGACTAGGCGCCGCCACGTATCCGATCCGGCGGCCAACCGTCGTGCGAGTTCGGCGGGGATGGGGCCGAATCCGAGGATTTCCCCAGGGTTGTCTGCTAGGCCGAGCAGGGTCGCCAAGTCAATCACGACTTGGGTTTCTAGCCGTTTCTTGCCTTGCATTGTGGGAAGGTCCTCGTCACCACACGCCCGGTGCGCCCACGACGCCAACGCGTCCGCGCGCTTGTGGTCCATGTTGCGCTTATCGACCGCGCCAGGGGCCGGAGTTGACCCATCCGTTGTGGACCCGATGTAGTGACTTGGTCGCGGTGGGTTTGCTTGGCTCGCGTACGCTGTCAACGCGTTCCAGATCGCGGTGGCATCCGGGGCGGGAAGAGTTGCGGTATTTGTGGCCATCACTCCACCGCGGTGGGAGAACGTGACCTTGCGGCGAGCGAACTCTTTATCGAGGTCTTCTTCCGGTGTCACCGGAAACAACCGGGCGGCGGCCCGGCGGACACTGGACCGGGTTTGGGCCGGTGTTTGAACTCCCACCCGGCCCAGGGCACGCTCCTCAACGACTCGGGCTTGGGCCACCGATAGACGTTCACATTCACTGACGATCGCGTTCACGTGCGCCATCGAACACTCACCGTCCCGCAGGAGTTGGCGGGTCCGGGGAAGTTTGAAATGCAAATCTCGGGCCGTCGTGATCCGGAACTCCGCCATCCGCCCCGACACCCGCAGAGCGGCCATCGCTTCGTCGCGTACCGAATCGTTGACCTCCAACCCGTGACGCCGAGCGTCAGCGTCAGCAACCCCCGCAGCGCCCGCGTATTCAGGTCCGGGACCGGCCATCGCCGCCAACGCATCAATCCGTAGCGATTCCATCCACGCCGCGTGCCGCTCAAACTCCTGCAACAACTCCACCTGTTGATCCAGCGGCAACGAAAACGGGTCAGTCCCAGCCAACGCCACAAACGAATCCACACACGGCCGGTCAGCCACAGGGGCCTGGACTGTGTCGGTGGTCCCGCGGCTACGACGGCGGCGCGAGTGGTTGTTTGTCATGCCCAAACCCTACCACCTCATTCGAACAGGTGTTCGATATTTATGCATGGAAACATGGGATTCTGATTGGCGGGACACCAGAACGGATAGGTTATCCATATTGATCGAATTCGATAGTTCACCCAACGACGGATTGAGTAACTGGTGACAGAAGACGTGGGATCACCCCCGGCACCCGCACCCCTGGAGTGGAAGGAAGTCCGGGACCATCTAGTCGAGCGCCTCCAACTGGACCCGGAATGGATCTCCGAGGGCCCTGACCAATTGCGGTGGCAGTCTGGCTACTTGCCCACCACCGTCATGATCAACGCGCGCGGCACGTATGACGACGGTTCGGGCCTGAACTGGATGCGCGTCACTGCCTTCACGTTGATTCTGACCGTCGATGAGGCGCAAGGTGCGGCGCTGGCTGAACAGTTCAATGCGCGCTTCCCCTTCGGGTCATTCTTCTGGGATGAGGGGGCGCTCATCATTGCGACCTCGTTGCAGCTCAACGCCAATTCGCGCGGCATCCTGACGCTATTTCACACCGCAGTCCTAGCCCAGGCAGCAGCTGCACACGATGCGAGCCGCGTGTTGTTCGCACGCGCGGAAACCGACGAGGATCGCGCTTTCCTCACCGAGTCCCTCCTGGCCTCCGATGACCAACTCGGAGTTCGGGATCAGCTCGACGACCTGCTCTCCTATTACGCAAACGAAGGCCAACGTCCAGACGATGATCCCATCGTCGTCTCCGGCAAAGCATGCATCGAGAAGTGGGACGTAGCGAAGCCCTACTTCAGCGAACTGATGTCGCAGAAGGGGTGGAAGTTGGCCATTGAGAACGACGGTGTCATCGCCTTCTCAACCGGCGAGATGACCGTCGGCATCATGCCGGAAGCGACCGGCGACCTCGCCGATATGTACGGGCCGGGTCTGCGGATTCAGTGCGCTGTGAGCCCGCCGCTCCAGGATGATCCGGGTAGCGTCTTTCTCAACAATGGAAACCTTGCGATGGCAAAACAAGGCCCGTCGCACCTGGGAAATCTGGGACTGGTGTTAGCCAACGACATCTTGACTGCGGCAGTGTTTTCCTACCTGCCTCCGGGGTACCTGCACGGATTTGAGAAACCCGAAGAGCTCGCTATCGCGGTGTTCAACGCCACGACCCACGTGACCTCAGGGGCCGCCCACACGCTCATCGACTGAGCATCCGCCACGAGGTCGAACTTGCTGTCAGATTCGAGACTGTGCCGCCGACTATCCCAGCAGGTAGCGTCAAAAGATGTCGAACAGGTTCTCACGCCGAAGCTCAGGTACGGCGGTATTCTCGATGGCCTCGGCGGTTATCTTCGTTCTGGCGGGATGTTCATCCCAGGCCGATAGCACTGCGTCGCCAACAAGGTCACCAGTTGCGCCAGTCGAGGCCACGATGACTCCCGTGCTCGCCACCGTCGAGGACACCCCTGTTACGTTTACCGGATCCGATGGCAAGATCTGGATCGTCTATGAACTGTCGCTGGTCAACTTCACCGGCGGCGCGATGGTCTTCATCGAGATTGCCGTAGACGCGGGCGCCCCGGTCCCGACACAACTCAGTCACCGACTTTCGATCACGGCGCAAGCCGCTCCACCCGGATCGCAAAACCTCACCGAGGATGTTCCCGCCATCGATGTGACATCCAGCCAGGTCCCGATCGGACAAAACCCACTGCGCGGCGAAGGATACGTATCCGCTGACTCGTGCTGTTCAAATCGGCATCGCCGAGCAGCGCTGGCCATCAACAATGAGGTTTTCTTATCCCAACGCTTTGCCGTTGACTGGGAGCAGGTCGATAGCGCCGGAAAGATCTATCAAGGTGACCCGGCAGCCGTCGCATCGTATGAGATTTATGGCAAAGCGGCCTACGCATTTGCCAACTCCACCGTCGTTGCGGCGGTGGACGGTCTGCCTGATCAAGTTCCCCAGACGGTGAAGGACGTGACCCTCCAAAATGCCGACGGCAACCACATCGTTCTTGACCTCGGCAATGGAAACTACGTGCTGTATGCGCACTTGATTCCGGGAAGTCTGACCGTCAAGGTTGGCGATCAGGCCAACGCCGGAGATGTGCTGGGCAAGGTCGGCAACTCTGGCAATAGCATCGCGCCACATCTGCACTTTCACATGATGAGCGCGGCAAGTCCGCTGGTAAGTAATGGGCTGCCGTATGCGCTTTCGGCGTTCACTGTGACCGGCCAGGTCGCGGGGGATACCGCAGATCAGCGCACGGTGGCGTTCGACAAGGCCGAAGCGAAGGGGACCGTGCTGCCGACAGTTCCGTCGCCCAACGATGGTGCACGCCAAGACGAGTTCCCGCTCGATCAGCTGCTCATCACAATGCAGTAGGGCGAATGAACTGGTGGAGGTCCTCAAGAATAAGGGTGCGGTGGCGCCCGAACCGGCGCTCACTTACGGTCAGTGGGGTGGTGCGAAGAAGCTGAAGCTGACAGCCTCAAAGATTCGCCAAACAAAGTCGATCCGCTACAAGGTTCCTTCTTGTAAGTAGTGGTCCTTGTCGCTATCCCGCGACGACAGACAGCGCGGCCGCTCATACGGAAGCGAGGACACCTTCGGCTACGTCAATAGCTGACATGATCGACCTTTCGACGCCGAATCGTGTGCCCGTTGAACCTCCGTATCCATCGCCAGCAATCCAGATCGGGAGCCCCTCGAGCTTGCCCGCCGTGGGTGCCTGCGCTGGATTGGTTGCGTTCGCGTAACGCCATCGCTTAACCTGCGCCGACGCGGCGCGGCTCCCCGGATACAGGCGCGCTAGCTCACGCAGCATCGTGGACTCCGTGGCAACCGCGTCCTGAGTCCAGTTGGCCTCGCTCCACGACGCGGACGCAAACGAGGCAAGCACGCCCTCGGTGCCCACGGCCGCATCTTCTCTGCGCCGATACTCGAATATCGGACTGTCGGATTCAGGCGCTGTCATACCGGCGTCTGTTTCAGTGATGAGGACCAATCGCTTCTCGTAGACGACGCTCGAAACCCAGCTAGGTATGGCTAGTTCGCTGGCTGCCAGCAGGTTTGCAACCTGGGGTGCTGGCGGTGTCAGCACGATCGCGTCAGCATCCAGGTCAGACAGATTCCCCCACAAAGCGGGTGCGACCTTTCCACTCGGCTGTGGCTGCAGATGGGTCACGAGTGCCATTCGGTAATTAATGCCATCTGCGAGTGCCAGTGAGAGCTGCGCGGCCGAGGTACGGAATGTGACGCTGGCGTCGTGTCGCTCTAGGTCGGGGACAAGCTCACTGCCGGAATAGCGCTGGATGGCGGCCAATGACGATGTCTTAGCAAACGTCAGCGATTGCGGGCCTGTGTTGACTATCCGATCTGCGACTCGACGTGAGGCCAGGCGACCTCCCGGACGTGAGGCTTTGTCGAAGACCGTGGGTGACAGACCAGCATCGGTCAAGAGTCGGGCAACAGTGAGCCCACAGACTCCACCGCCGACGATCACTACGGTCGGCTTTCCCACAACTGCCAAAGTAGTGAATCAGACTTCAAGTCGCTCAACTGGCATGCCCGTCAAGCGAGCTTTCGTGTGATCAGTTGACCTGATTCGAGAAAGATCGACTCGTTTGGGTCAATAGCGCGACAAGATCCATATCTATAGATCAAGATGTGTCGACGCGATGAAGGGTCGTCGCTACTACGGGTGGAGGAAGTGCAATGAAAAAAACAGGTGTAGTTCTCGCAGGTGCAATCGTTGGAGCAGTGGTTCTCAGTCCAGTGATTCCGGCGCAGGCGGTTGAAACAGATCTGGCAGTGCCAGCGTGGAAGCTGTCTTTCGTTCAAAAGAAAGCGATCTACTTTAATGGTCCAGGTTGTCCGGCGAGTGCGCTCAACTACCGGGCAGGTATCGCAATGTCGGGCACAGACGCGTATGTCATTGCGAGACAGTCGCAGTTGGGGTATCTCGAGATGTCAATCAAGTACCCGCGCAAGCCCTGGACGAGCCCGGCGCGCGCGAAGACTCAGAGCAGTTCCGACTGGCCAGGCAAGACCTTTGGATCACTGAAGGTCGCGAAGGCGGGGGTGTACAAGGCAAAGCTGCGTAGGGTTATCAAGAACAAGGCCGCAGTTGCGCCGGAACCGGCCCTCACTTACGGCCCTTGGAGTTCGGTGAAGAAGATCAAGCTGACATCGACCAAGATTCGGAAGACCAAGACGATTCGCCACAAGATGCCCCGCTGCAAGTAGCGGAGCTAGTGGATTAAACGACAACCTCGGCATCAGTCGGGGTTAGCTGAGGCGGTCCCTCTTGAGGCTCTCTTCCGCGGTGGGTGAGTGCTGCCCGGACAGTTCCCGTTGCCGCGCCAATCATGGCTCGACAAGATCAGAGTAGTAGACGGATCTGCTCCGCGACCGGCTGTCCTTTCGCGGTCGAAGCCAAGTGTAGATCTGTGGATCAGTCTGGCGCGAGTAAAGGATCATGTGGTGCGAGTTCGGGATACAGTCGGTGGTTGTTGTCGAAGGTCGTCTACGGGGCGTCTAGCCCCAGGCTCAAGTCCCAGGCTCAAGTCCCCCTAAAGCGAGGTCCGTCTGCACAGGTTGGGCGAATCGGCTCGTATACCGTCCGATTCGCCCAACCTGTGCAGACGATGACCTGATCCAGGCCTAGGTCGAGAGGTAGACGGCGGCGGAGCCGACGAGCACGGCGCACGCTCCCCACAGCGGGCTGTTGCCCTTCAGCGCCTTCGCAGAAGTCCCGGCCGCCCAGCGGTGCGAGGTGAAGCTGGTCGATGTCCAGCTCATTTCGGCTGGACCAGTGGAGATTCCACTCGCTTGACAGGTGATTTGCTGAGCGCGTTTGCCCGTGCCGACACCGAAGTCTGCCGTGATCGTCTTGGTCCTACCGGAGAAGGATGAACGGCGGCTTGGGCCTAGTTCGTCATCTGCGAGGTTGCGGATCTTCTTGCCGCCGACTCGTCCCGAGATCGCGTCGATGCCGTCGCCCATATCGCTGAAGCGCACGTTGAACTTCTTCTTGTAGACCTTGCCCTTCAGTCGGGTGTAAGTGAACCCGTTGCCTTTGACCTTCAAATTCTTGGAACCGCACTTACCGCGTAGTGTCTTCTTCTGCCACTTCATGTTGAACGTGCAGTCGTTGATACTCGTCGGTGCGCTGGGGTAGGTGGTCTCTTGGCTGATCAGATCCTCGGATCGACTGCTAGCAGGAGGACAGCCAGGTCGTCGCATTGCTGCCGGTGATGTTCGCTGGCGAAACTCGGTAGTAGTTGCGACCATCCATCCGAAGAACTCGCTGCTTCACCTTCAGCTTGCGAGTCTGGTTGGTATAGATGCCTGAGTTGCCCTCCGAGCCACCGCGGAATTTGGCGCCCTTGGTTCGCTTACCTTTGAAGCAGCTCGCGAGCGGGTTGGCGATCACGAGCTTCTTGCCGTTGCGCTTAACGGCGATGGCAGTCGGCCACTCAACAGTCGAGCCCGCTTGAGTACTCCAGTACGACTCCCCCGAGGGAACGGTTTTGGCTTGCGCAGCGGGAGCGATTGCGATCGCTGATCCACCCGCTAGCAACGCGGTAGCGGTTGCGATGGTGAGAGTGCGTGTTCGTGAGTTCATTCGGTTCAGCTTTCTACTCGTGGATACCTATACCCACTACTGACGGACGAATGCGGATTGACCAGCAGTTGGCGCCAAGATCGCTTTGGGAACGCCTTGCCCTACGCGCAATCGTGCACCTCCAAACCGAAATATGATCACTCAACTGGGTGATCATTGCTCACATTCGAGCTTGTTCGGAACGTTGTCGGCGAGGGCCCAGTTACGATGATCATCGACGTTCCCAGCGGTTGGGCGCGAGATGTAAACGGGGAGTTCCGCAATGAAGAGACCGCTGGCAGCGATTGCCTGCGCGGCGGCTTTGATGGGCGAGACCTTGTCACCGGCCGCAGCTGACAGCTATGGCGATGCGAGCTCACAGTCTCCACAGGTTGCCCAGAACGCACAGACTCAACCGACCGCCCGTAAAGGCGATGAGCCCATGCGCGTCAAGGTCAAGAACAAGAAGCGAAAATCCGTTGTCACAGTCACCCGCGTAGCAGGCCCCTCGGGCTGCCGTCGTTCATGGCCTATCAGTACACGTCCGCGACAGTGACTACAGGTGACACGGTGTGGCAGGCATGGTTGTTGATTGCGGTGCTGATCGCGATCTTGGTCGGGCTCGTTGTCGGAGTGTGGATTGCCCGCCGTCACAGGGTGCACCTGGCGGGGCTGACTGCGCTGAACGTCGAGCTGACGTGGACCGAATGATCGCTGCTTGGGGCACTTGGCGGTCTCGTCTTCGGAATGAACAACGTGACGGTCTTGCTGCCGCTCGCGACAGGGGCCGTCGTCGTCTAAATACTCTGCGCCGAGCATACGTGCAGTTGACGGTGGATACCGAGCAAGACCAGTCTGCAGGGTCTGACGGTAGTGATGACGGACCGGCCGCCTCCGAGTACTCGTTCACCTCCGACGGACACTCGTCAGGTCGCGACACCTCAGACCCGCAGAGCTCGGATAGCTGGACCTCGAGCAGTGGTGAGGGCGCCCGCGAGTTCTTCCAGAATGCCCAGGAGCACCAGCGCTACTTCTCGCAGTGATCGCGGGGTCAGGAACAGCAGACGCGCGCGGATCAAGAATCGCGGAGTCGACCCGAGGTCGACGAGTCAGGTAAGACCCGTGTCGAGCAGCTCCTCGATGCCTACCTCGTGATCGGTGTTTCGAAAGACGCATCGGAGGACGAGATTAAGAGCGCCTACCGCAAGCTCGCAAAGGCAACACATCCCGATGGCAATGGCGGCTCAAGCGATGATTTCAGAAGAGTTCAAGGGGCTTACGAACTCATCGAAGAGGACCGCTTCTAGCGATGTGAGTCGCGCTTCCACGGTATCAGGGCGCGTAGCAGGTTCGGCTGGGATGTGGACTCGGCAGACGGGCGCGTACTCGGGAGCTCAACGACAAGCTCGTCGTACTCGAAGCTCGCGACGAACCCTTCAGCAGGCAAGACAGCCGTGAACATCTTTGCCAACCGAGAGACGAGCAGTTCCTCGGTCAGGTGCTCATCGACGTTGTGTAGGGAGGCGACGATTGCCTGACTCGCGGGGCTCAGCGTCGGGTCCTGATCCGAGGCCAGCTCGCGGGGCTCGCACAAGTGAAGGAGAAGGTCCGCCTCAAGCGAATCGGGGAGGACCTCGCCGGTGAGGTCGTGCATCACTGCGGCGAGGTGGATGGGTTCGACCGCGTAATGCTCGTACTCGGCCGCGAGGGATGTCGCATCGCCGATAACGTCGGCGAGGTAAAGATTCAGTGGGCTAATAGCCATCGTCCCGTCTCCGTTTCTGCCAGCAATGTGCCGACATCTACTACCGACGGACGAAAACCCATCTCCCCCTCACCCGAGGGGAAGGCGCCTCGTCGGACCGATCTCTTAGGATGATCAATCAACGGCACTAATCAGTACGCACGCAAAAGGGGAGGGTGGCGATGGCGAACAGCAAAAAAGGCTCAGAACCCACCCTGGCGGCGGTGTTGCAGGAAGAGATCGACCGGGGTTCGGGTTGGCACTCACATACGGGTTAAACCCGGTGACCGGATCACGATCGGCGACTCCCACCTCGCCTTACGCGAAGGGGACGTGGCGCCAGACTCCGTGCTCAAAACGGTTCGTCCATCCGCGGCTGACCAGACCGGGCCGGTGCTGACGCAGCGGGAACAGTCCGTCCTGCGCCTATTGGCAAAGGGAATGACCGACTCCGAGATTGCTAGCCAGCTGTCGATCTCGATCAAGACCGTCCATTCACACCTCGATCGAATCAGAGATAGGTCCGGGCTGAGGCGCCGCGCGGAGCTCACTCGCCTCGCGGTTGAGGCCGGCCTCGTTGACGGATGAATAGTCCAAGGATGGCTAGTCACTGCCTGAGGTGAAAATCTGGCATCGGTGGGAGCCAAGAGGATGATGCGATCCCGACTTTCGAGCCGTGCGCAGATTAGAGTTCTTACGAACGGCCTCAACTCCGCCCGACCTTATGAATAGGAACTCATATGTCCGATATCACCCCTCCCGTTGATCCTGACGTCGCAGACGCTGACATCACCGCCGTTAGTGACGGAGCCTTCACCCTCTTCGTCGCCGACTTCAGTGACGTCGACATGGCGTGGGCCGCGTACGAGGATCTCAAGTCGATCGAAGATGGCGCCACTGTCGAGATCGAAGGTGTCATCGTCGTCAAGCGCGATGCCGACGGAACGATGGAGATTCAGAAGGCGACTGACCACAGCACCCGTCGAGGCCTCGGCTGGGGCGTCGTTGGTGGCGTCGTGCTGGGTGTGATCTTCCCGCCATCGATCATCGGGAGTGCAGCAATCCTGGGCGCAGCGGGCGCGGCGACAGGTAAGGCGCGTCAGGTGCACCACAAGAATGAACTCGCAGAGGAGCTACAGGACTCCATCGAGCCAGGACACTCGGGTATCATCGCGCTGGTCTCTGATCCCGGGGCCGTACGTATTCAGAAGGCACTTGCCAAGGCCAACGCGGTCGTGGAATCCGCAGTGGACAAGGCCGTTGCCGACGACATCAAGGCTGCAGCAAAAGAAGCTGACGGCGAGTCCAGCTAGTTCGCTACGTTTCGCCATGCGCTCTCGGTTGGCGCAGTGCGTTCCCCCCGCTTGGGCTAGTTCGATCGGGCGTTCGCCGCACTGCGATGGCTAGGGTCAATCATCCCCCACCTTTAGGAGTAGACAGTGACCCATCACAACGGCGGCGAACACGGAACCGGTAATGCCCCGTCAGACGGCAAGCCGAAGGTCATCGATAGCGCCATCGCGGGTCCCGAGGTCAGCTTGAGCGGCGGAGTTCTGCTCAGCCGAGACGCGATCGTCGACGGCGCTGCCAAGCTAGACGGCTCGGTCGAGGTCACGAATCACGGACATGTTGGCGACGCGGCCGTGATCTCCGGAAGTGTTCGCATCGATGGGCACGGCGAGGTCGTCGGCCAGGCATCGATCACCGGGACTGACATTCACATCGGTGACAACGCGGTCATCAGCGGCAATGCCGTGATCGTTGGCGAAGGAATCGACATCAAGGATCGCGCCGAAGTCTCCGGTAACCACCGGGTCGGCTCGGGGGCGCAACTGCTCCACAAAGATCACGTCTACGGCTGGAGTGGTGGCCACGACGGTGACTGGACTGTGTTCCGCACCTCGGGCGGCGGATCCAACGGCATCGAAGGGGACAGCGCCGAGACGATCGTCGACCTTGAGCACAATGACCGCGCACCCCATGAACTTAAGAGGGTCGTAAAGAACCACGTTTGGGCGTAGGTCGCCGCGCTTTGCGTGGGATCGTAGGTCTGTGAACGTGTGCGAGTCAGCCCGTGTGCGAGGCGAGCTGTGACGTCACCGCTGGAATCCAAACGCGATGAAGCGCTCGGCTGGGCAACGGATGTCCCGACGCGTATTCAAGCGTGGTTGGCCCGACACGAGAAGCTGAACAACTGGGTGATTCTCGGGCGCGAGGTCATCGTCGCGCAAGGTGTGACCCGGATTAGTTTGGTCGCTTCGGGTGCAGCGTTTTGGTTGGTAATCGCGATCTTCCCGACGGTCATCGCGGCCGTCAACGTATTCGGTCTGATCTTCAGCCCGGAGGACATCCTGAACGCCATCGACGAAATCCAGGCTCCAGGCGCGGGGTCAATCACCTCGTTGATCTCTACCCAGGCGCAAGATATCGCGGGCTCGACAGCGTCGAGTTTGACCTTCGGTTTGGTGATCTCGCTGCTGGTCGCGCTGTGGGCAGTGTCCAACGGTTCGTACAACTTAGCGCGAGCAATCAGAATCGCTTTCGAGATTCCAGAACTGCCGTACGTCAAGAGTAGGGCGCGCGCATTCGTGGGCGGTATCGCTGTGGTTATTGGGCTCGGGGTCCTGGCTTTCGCGTTTGCCGGTCTCGGGCGATTGAATGATTATCTCACCGGGATATGGCAGTTCCTGGTGAGCGCGTTGGTGGTATGGCCTTTGACATTCATGCTGCTCACCGGCGGGATCGTCGGTTCATATCGATTCGCAACCTCGAAAGCTGGTCGCCATTTGCCAGTTGTTCCGGGTGCCGTGTTCTCTACGGTGGCGCTGGCATTTCTAGCGTGGGGAGTCTCGCTTGCAATCGCGGGCCTTGGCACCGCATCGCCGGTTTACGGGATCGCGGCCGGTGCCGTGAGCACCCTGATTACTGTCTACCTGGCGATGTACCTGGTGTTGCTTGGCGCGCTGATAAACGCTCACTGGCCCGGGCTCAAGGCGCTTATCAATTTCCGAATGCGTGCCGACGCCGAACCTGCGACCGCTGAACCCGCTGCAGACTAGCCAAGGACGTTGACTAGTCAGGGAGTCGATCGGTGTGGTGACCGATCATTTTCACAACGCCGCCTTCGAGGCGATAAGTACTCGTCGCCCGGATGTTGACCTCGCCCGGCATTCCGCGGTGTAGCTCGCCCTTCTCCCAGCCGACGACGATCCCGATATCGCCACCGACGACGTAATGACGATCCGACGGCGTGACCTTCCCCCCTAGTTCAGTCGTGGCTTGGTCCACCCACGACGTGCGGATCGCGTCCCATCCAGTGATCACCCCTCCCATCGGCCCGAGGTAGGAGGCGTCGTCCGCTGATGACAGCAACTCGAGCATCGGGTCGGCCTCACCAGTCAAAACAGCCGCGAGGGCTTCGTAGAATAGGTCGCTCGCTCGCCGCAGATCCTCAATCTTCATATCCGTCATGACGCCAGTCTGCTACCGCTGACCGCTTGAGGGGGCGTAAATGGGCCGATTGAGTCGCCACGAGCCGGTTGCCCGTCGGCGCTAGTCGGTGCGCGCCGCAGTTGCTCAGAGCTTGGTTTGCGCGTCGCCGCACCATACGATCGAAAGCAATCCCATCCGCGACGTCAGGAGTACCCGTTGGTCGTCTATTTGATCGCCGCACCGCTTTTTTTGGTGGCGTCCTACTTCATCAAGGACCAGCGCACGAAGACCGCATTTATGATCCTGGCGGGTATGTCGCTGGTGATGTACGTCGTGTCCAACTTCGGCTCGTAAATGACCTGTGGTGTGGCCCTTACAGAACCTTCACCCAAATAGGTGAGAAAGGTCTAGGCAAGTTGTTTGTTGAGTGTGACGCTGGGTATGTATGAACTGACTCACACAAGCCACCCACCGGAGATGACGCACCATGTTGAAAGCAGTCCGCACCGCCACCAACCCCGCCCTTTCTGACGACCAGATCGCCGAGATGCTGATGGATCGTCTGCCCCACGACGACGAAGGCGCAATGTTCTGGGCGTAAGACGACCGAAGACCTAGATGTAAAGCGTGTCACAGTTCGCCGCCTGCACCGAACCTGGTGTGGGGGCGAACTGTTGCATTTGGGTATCGTGAACGCCCTGTGCCGCAACTGATCTCGGGTCTTTCATAGGTCACTGCGGTCCTCGGATTCCGCCTATACCTAGGAGCCACAAATGACCGGTTCAGTCATCGTCGACGGTGCTCGCACCCCCATGGGACGCCTCCTTGGCTCCCTCAAAGGCTTCAGTGCCGCGGACCTCGGTGGTTTCGCCATCAAAGAGGCGCTGTCGCGCTCTGGCGTTGCCGGCGAGCAGGTTGATTACGTCATCATGGGCCACGTGCTACAGGCCGGAACCGGCCAGATCACCAGCCGCCAGGCCGCCGTTAAGGGCGGAATCCCCATGAGCGTCCCCGCTCTGACCATTAACAAGGTCTGCCTGTCCGGGATGGACGCAATCGCGTTGGCCGATCAACTGATCCGCGCCGGCGAGCACGAGATCATCGTTGCCGGCGGAATGGAATCGATGACGAACGCACCTCACGTCGTCATGGGCTCCCGCGAGGGCAAGAAGTACGGCGACTGGAAGATGATCGACTCGCTAGCCTTCGACGGCCTCACCTGCGCCTTCGACGAGTGCGCGATGGGGGAGTCAACGGAGCGTTACAACTCCATCTACGGTCTGACCCGCGACGAGCAAGACGCGTTCGCTGCCCGCTCCCACCAGCGGGCAGCTGCTGCTGCCGAGAACGGCGTCTTTGACGAAGAGATCGTCGATGTTGAGATCCCGCAGCGTAAGGGCGATCCCAAGATCTTCAACCACGACGAGGGTGTCCGGGCGGACACGACCTCGGAGTCACTCGGCAAGCTGCGTCCCGCGTTTGACCGCGAGGGAACGATCACGGCTGGCTCGGCCTCGCAGATTTCCGATGGTGCGTGCGCCGTGGTCGTCATGAGCAAAGCGAAAGCCGAAGAACTTGGTCTGCCGTGGCTGGCCGAGATCGTGGCCAGCGGCAACGTGGCCGGTCCGGACAACGCCTCACTGCATGCCCAGCCAGCGCTGGCCATCGAGCAGGCGTGCAAGAAGGCTGATGTCAGCCCGTCGGAGATCGACGTCGCCGAGATCAACGAAGCGTTCGCCGCGGTCGGGCTCGTGTCCGGTAAGCAGCTTGGTTTTGCCGATGACATGGTGAACCTTCACGGTGGCGCGATTGCGCTGGGACATCCGCTGGGAATGTCCGGTGCACGGATCACCTACAGCCTCGCGATGGAGTTGAAGCGCCGCGGTGGCGGACTCGGTGCGGCTGCCCTGTGTGGTGGCGGGGGCCAAGGTTCTGCCCTCCTCCTTCGTCGGCCAACCCAGTAGTCGAGTCTCGACGTCGAGTTCGGTAAGCGACCCCTAGCTACGCCTATGGCCAGAACCCAGAACGTGAACGAGTTGATCTCGGGTGCCCGGGATGGGCAGCCGCGCGCGATCGCTCGGCTGATCTCGCTGGTGGAGGATGCCTCGCCGCAGTTGCGCGAGGTGATGGCGTCGCTAATGCCGTTTACGGGTAATGCTCACGTGGTCGGGATTACCGGGTCGCCGGGCGTCGGTAAGTCGACGTCGACCTCCGCCCTGGTGACAGTTTTTCGCGCTCAGGGCAAGCGGGTCGGCATCCTGGCGATCGATCCGTCGTCGCCGTTTAGCGGCGGTGCCTTACTGGGTGACCGGATTCGAATGCAGGATCACGCCTCCGACCCGGGGGTGTACATCCGATCGATGGCATCTCGGGGACATCTCGGGGGGCTCTCGTGGTCAACTCCGCAAGCGCTGCGCGTGCTCGATGCGGCCGGGTTCGACGTCATTATTCTCGAGACCGTCGGCGTCGGGCAGTCGGAGATTGAGGTGGTCGGAGTGGCCGACACAGTCATCGTCTTGTTAGCGCCGGGGATGGGTGACGGGATTCAGGCCGCGAAGGCTGGGATTCTTGAGATCGGCGATATCTTCGTGGTGAATAAGGCTGACCGCGACGGTGCCAGTGCGACATCCCGAGAACTGCGCCATATGGTCCAGTTGGCGGATCGCTCGGAAGGCGCCTGGCGTCCCCCGGTCCTCAAGACGGTCGCCTCGCGCGGGGAAGGTGTCGCGGAAGAAGCCGATGCGATCGCCGAGCACCACCAATGGGCTGCCGATTCCGGCGAGCTAGCTAAACGCCGCATCACTCGGGCCGCCGAAGAGGTAGAAGCGATCGCGTTGGCCGCCATCCGCCGTCGCCTCGGTGATGTCGGTAGCGACGACCGGATCCGCGACCTCGCCGCCCAAGTCGTCGCCGGAACATTGGATCCCTACACCGCCGCCGACCACCTCCTCGACGGCATCGCCTAACCGGCGTGATCGCGAACTAGGCCGCTACCGCTTCGGTTTTCCTCAGCAATCCGTCCACGGGGCAATATGGGTTGTATGTCACCCGATTCGCCCCACGGGGGCGGTCGGTACCCTGTCGGACATGGATTCGCGTGACATTGAGGCAGGTCGGCAGCGTTGGCAGTTCCGGTTTGATGAATCGGTAGCGAAGGGGCGGGTCCGCGATGCGGACTTCACGACGTTATCCGGCGAGGACGTCGACCCGGTGTACGGTCCACCGGCAGGTGAGGACGTTGACGGGTTTGAGCGGATCGGCTGGCCGGGGGAGTACCCGTTCACTCGTGGGCTCCACGCGACCGGCTACCGGGGTAAGAACTGGACGATCCGCCAGTTCGCCGGCTTCGGTAATGCCGAACAGACCAACGAGCGCTACAAGATGATCCTTGCTTCCGGTGGCCACGGACTGTCGGTGGCCTTCGATATGCCGACACTGATGGGCCGCGATAGCGACGACGGTCGGGCACTGGGCGAGGTCGGACACTGTGGCGTCGCAGTCGATTCGGTGACCGATACCGACGTGCTATTCAACGACATTCCGCTCGGCGATGTGACAACCTCGATGACGATCAACGGCCCCGCCGTGCCGGTCTTTTGCATGATGGTCGCCTCCGCGCAGCGGCAAGGTTTCGAGCCCGCGCAGCTCGACGGAACCCTGCAGACCGACATCTTCAAGGAGTACATCGCGCAGAAGGAATGGATCTTCCCTCCCGAGCCGCACCTGCGCCTGATCGGCGACCTCATGGAGTACACCGACGAGAACATGCCGCGGTACAAGCCGATCTCAGTGTCCGGCTACCACATTCGTGAGGCGGGAGCGACGGCTGCGCAGGAGTTGGCGTTCACCCTCGCGGACGGTTTTGGGTACGTCGAGCTCGGCAAATCGCGCGGGTTGGACGTAAACAAGTTCGCCCCTGGGTTGTCGTTCTTCTTTGACGCGCACCTGGACTTCTTCGAGGAGATCGCCAAGTTCCGAGCGGCCCGACGGATCTGGGCTCGGTGGATGCGCGACGTCTACGGTGCAACTGATGAGAAGGCCCAATGGTTGCGCTTCCACACCCAGACTGCCGGGGTGTCGCTGACCGCCCAGCAGCCAGACAACAACGTCGTGCGCACAGCGATCGAGGCCTTGGCTGGAGTGCTCGGCGGAACGAACTCGCTGCACACCAATGCGTTGGACGAGGTGCTCGCGCTACCGAGCGAGAAGGCCGCGCAGATCGCGATGCGCACCCAGCAAGTCATCATGGAGGAGATCGGTGTCACCAACGTCGCCGATCCACTCGGTGGCTCGTGGTACATCGAGGCCCTGACAGACAAGATCGAAGCTGATGCCGAGAAGATCTTCGAGCGCATCCTCGACCTCGGGGGCCGCAACGAGGAGCATCCCATCGGCCCTATGACGGCCGGGATTCTACGCGGGATCGACGACGGGTGGTTCACCTCCGAGATCGCCGACTCCGCGTTCGCTTACCAAATCGCCTTGGAGAAGGGTGAGAAACATCAGGTCGGCGTGACGATCCATACCGATTCCTTGGACGAACCGCTGGAGATCATGCGGGTGTCGCACGAGGTTGAGCGCGCCCAGAATGCGGCGTTGGCACAGCGTCGGATAGACCGTGATCCGGTCGTGGTGGCGGACTCGCTGGACGCGCTGCGGGTAGCTGCGAACGGGACGGACAATATGGTCCCGGTCATGTTGAACGCGGTTCGCGCCGAAGCAACCCTGGGTGAGATTTGTGGAGTGCTGCGTGAGGAGTGGGGCGAATATCGCGAGCCGGCTCGCGGATAGAGGCGCACTCACCACGCGACCACGTGCGCGCTGAACTGACAGCAGGAGCGGGCAGTCTGCGGGCAAACGTCTCGTACTCGCGCGACGGCTGGCAGAATGGCGCCTATGAGTTCGCAGGTTCCCCCCAATCGTCCAGCAGCAAATCCGGCAGGTCTCTCAGCACGCGGGGCCGTGGATCTTGCGGCCCTCGCCCAGGCACGGGAACAACAGAAGCTCGCTGCGGAACGAGCCGAACAGCGCGCTGCAGATCCCGAAGCCTTCGCCGCGGCCGCTGGGTCAATCGTTGATGTGACCGTCGAAGACTTCCAAGCCGAGGTGATTGACCGTTCCTTTGAGGTTCCCGTCGTCGTTGATCTGTGGGCGGCCAGTAGCCCTGGCAGCCAGCAGTTGTCGCCGATTCTGGAGAAGCTGGCTCACGAAGGGGCGGGTAAGTGGGTGCTCGCCAAGGTCAATGTTGAGGCTGAGCCGAGTATCGCCCAGGCCTTCCAGATCCAGGCGATCCCCACGGTGGTTGCGCTGATCAAGGGACAGCCAGTTCCGCTCTTCCAGACGGCGATGCCCGAGGCGCAGATCAAGGCGGTCATCGACGAGCTCATCAACGTTGCTGCCGAGAACGGGGTGTCCGGGGCGACGAAGGCAGATGCAGCTGACGGTGACGCTGCTGAAGTTGGCGCCGACGCTGCAGCGGCCGGTCCGCAACAGCCAGCCGACGATCCCGGCTTCGACGCGGCATTCGAAGCGTTTGAAGCCGGTGACTGGGATGCCGTTGAGGCGGCGTACACCGACATTTTGACCCGGACCCCTGATGACCCCGATGCGACCGCTGGGCTAACGCGCGTCGCGCTGATGCGCCGGACGAGTGGTCACGATCAGGCGGCGGCGCTCGCGGCGGCGGACGCAGATCCGGGCGACGTGGCGGCAGCGTTGTTGGCGGCTGACTTCACCCTTCAAGATGGCGATGCTCGGGGTGCGTTCTCGCGCCTCATCGCGACGGTAAAGGTCACGAGCGGTGACGAACGCAAGGCGACCCGCGAGCATCTCGTGAGCCTGTTTGAGCTCGTGGGAACTCAGGATCCAGACGTGACGGCTGCGCGCACTGCGTTGGCCAACGCCCTGTACTAGTCGAGCCTCCTGGCTACGATTCTGCCGGGCTAGATTCTGCGACGAAGTCGGTCAGGACATGGCGCGCTGCGATCTCGCGGGCAGTTGTCGTGTCAGGGCCGGGAGGCGGAACGAGGACGGCCTCCCGGTAGTAGCGCAACTCCGCAATCGATTCGCGGGCGTCGGCCATCGCGCGGTGACCGCCATGCTTTTCCGGACTCGAGTAGTACACCTTTGGATACCACCGCCGCACGACCTCTTTAAAGCTCGAGACATCCAGCAGGCGGTAGTGCAGGGCGTCGTTAAAGGCCGGCATATCGCGGGACAGGAACCCACGATCGACATACACACTCGACCCGCCAAGGGGAGCGCGCGCGTCCTCTCCCAGGTGTGACTTGAGGTAGGTCAACACGATCGCCTCGGCCTCAGCCATCGTTAGGCCGTCGTCGAGCTCGTGGATGAGCCCGGACTCCTCATGCATATTGCGCACGAAGTCGCCCATCTGGGCCAACGCCTCGGCAGGTGGCTTAATCACAACCGAAACCCCTGCATCGAGCTCGTTGAGTTCAGAATCGGTCACGACACATGCGACCTCGATGAGGGCGTCGTCGGTCAGACTCAATCCGGTCATTTCACAGTCGACCCAAACGAGTCGGTCATCAGTAGCCACCCCTGCACTTTAGGCGAAGTTGGTCCCGCGGCTGCGCTGGACCTGTGGGCAACGGCTCGGGAGGCAATGACGGAGGGTAATCCGGCAGCAACAACTACGGTTTCTCAGCTCGGCTGGACTAAGATTGGCAAGGTCAACACGGTCCGTGTCGGCAGGGTGTTCCCAGCCAGTTCTCACCGTCAATTCAGTCACCGATCCCTTCCGAGTCTGAGCGCGTCGCAGTTGCGGAAGGAAGTCTGCAAACCTCAGAAGATTTACCGCAAGAAGTTCGGTACGGCTCCGACGCTGTTGCGTCCTCCCTACGGCAATGGCGGCTACCCGGGCGATTCGTCAGCAGTTAAACGCAGGATCGACGCGACCGCCGCAAGCTGCGGGATCAATAACATCGTCATGTGGGACGTTGTCGTCGGCTCTAGGAAGGTCGAGTACGTTCGCGCGCCGCTGCGTCGCGGGGACATCGTTCTGCTGCACTTCGGCCCGAACCTGGCCGAAGAGCTCAAGATGGTCAAGAAGCTCGGGAAACGTCAGGGACTACAGCCGGCCTCGTTGACGGACTTCATTTAGGCGCTACCCCGTGTCGATCTCACGCCGTTATCGTTGGGCTCCTTACCCTCATGTCATGGTCGACGCTGAGCTTGTGCGAGCACTTCGAGGTGCCGCGGTCGAGGTCTTCGGTCGAGCCATGGGTGATGACGAGATGATCGTGCGCGGTCAGCGCGCTCAACTCATCCATACTCGGCGACGCAAAGTGAAGCGGGTCGAGGAGCGGATCCGGGCCCGACTACGCCTGAGCAATGGACGCAAACGCACCAAGCGACGCTAGTTGTGCCCGCAGTCGGCACTGTGTCCTCCCCGAGGAGGCTGCACAATGGACCTGCGCTGCCGGACCTGCGCTGCCGGACTTGCACGGCCAAACTGCGCTGCCGGACTTGCACTGCCAAACTGCGCTGCCGGACTTGCACTGCCAAACTGCGCTGCCGGACTTGCACTGCCGGACTGCACGGCCAAACTGCGCTGCCGGACTGCACCGGGATTGCTCGGCGGACTAGAGTCTGGCGAGTGCGACTACTCGTCACTGGTGGGCTGGGATTCATTGGGTCACATGTTGTCGAGCAAGCGCTCGATGTTGGCCACGAAGTGCGAGTCCTCGACGTGCGCGATATCGCCTCTGCCGCGGCGGCACCTGACTGCGCCGACATCATCGCGGCGATGTCTCACGTCGACTTCCACCTCGGTGACGTGCGTGACCCCGCGGCCATGTCTGACGCCCTCGCCGGGATCGATGCGGTCATTCACCTCGCTGCCAAAGTCGGGCTCGGGAACGGCGTCAGTGATGCTGTCGAGTATGTGAGCACCAACGAGGTGGGGACGGCGATGCTCGCCCAATCTGCCGCAGCGGGGACCGTCGAGAAGATCGTTCAGGCGAGCTCGATGGTGGTGTACGGACCAGGCCTTGGCTACTGCCCGACTCACGGCCTGACCGCCCCAGCACCCCGTCGCGCCCAGGACTTAGCCGTGCAGATGTTCGAGGCGTACTGCGCAGAGTGCGCCGTTGAGCTCGCCGGCGCCCTCATCGATGAGCAGGCGCCGATGGCACCGGCCAATGTGTATGCAGCCTCAAAAGTAAGTCAAGAGATGCTCATCGACATCTGGGCGAAGGTGACGGCAGGGACCGCGGTCAACCTGCGGTTCCACAACGTCTACGGCCGCCGCCTCCCACTCGATACGCCGTATGCGGGGGTGGCCGCGTTGTTCGTCTCAATGCTGAAGAACGGCCACGCGCCACAGGTTTTCGAAGACGGCCATCAGCGCCGAGACTTCGTCCACGTTCGCGATGTTGCTCGCGCGTGTATTGCGGCCCTGGAGGTAGCGCACCCGCATCGAGTGTCGGCGTACAACGTGGGCAGCGGGACTCCGCGCACTGTCCTGGATATGGCGCAGTCGCTCGCGATGGCGGTTGGGGGCAAGTCCCCGGAGGTGACGGGGCAGTACCGGGTCGGGGATGTTCGTCACATCACGGCATCAAGTCAGCTAGCTGCCGACGAACTCGACTGGCGAGCGGTGGAAGATTTCGATAGCGGAATGGCCGAGATGGCATCCGCGAGCTCGGATAGCTGAGACCGCCACATATGCGTTCTCAACGAACCGAAGGCGGATCCCGAATTCGACAGTTCACGCCCGCTGTTGACCTTGCCGACCGTATGGTCTCCCCATGAACGACCACTCGGGTGCTCCGACGCCTGAGGCGGTGCAGGTCGACGTGATCCTGCCCTGCCTTGATGAGGCCCAAGCGCTGCCTGCCGTGCTAGCTGGCCTTCCCGCTGGCTATCGCGCGATCGTGGTGGACAACGGGTCCACGGACGGGTCCGCCGAGGTCGCCACTGAGCTGGGTGCGCTGGTGGTGCACGAGGCACGTAAAGGCTATGGCGCCGCCTGCCACCGCGGGCTTGAGGCTGCGACCGCAGCGACGGTTGCATTCTGCGACGCCGACGCCTCCCTGAATCTTGCTGAACTGCCGACGCTGGTCGCGGCGGTTGTCGACGGGTCCGCGGACCTAGCGGTTGGCTGGCGCAACGCTGATCGCCATAGCGGCTGGCCCATCCACGCGCGCGTTGCGAATCGGTTCCTTGCCTGGCGGGTGCGCCGTACGACCGGCGCGCAGATCCGCGATATCGCGCCCGTGCGCGTCGCGAACCGGTCGCGGTTGCTGGAATTAGGTATTGAAGATCGTCGTTCCGGATATCCCCTGGAGACCGTCATTCGCGCGGCCCGCGCGGGTTGGACGATCGTTGAGTTCCCCGTGAGTTACGCGCCCCGGGTAGGTCGATCGAAGGTCACCGGAACGGTACGCGGCACGCTGACGGCGGTCAAAGATATGAGCGCCGTCCTCGTCAGCCAACCAGAACGAGCGGAGCGCGGCGCGTGAGCCCAGACGACCTGACCCTGCTGGTGTTGGCAAAAGAACCGGTGGCAGGCAAAGTGAAGACCCGACTCACCCCCGCGATGTCGCCAGAGCAGGCAGCCTCGCTGGCGAAAGCTGCCCTTCGCGACACTTTAGAGGCCGTCGCAGCAGCCCGTGGACGGCGCCGAGTGTTGGTACTCGACGGCAATCCGGGGGACTGGATCCCGGATGGCTTCGAGGTCATCGAGCAGGTGGCGGGCGGGCTCGATGCTCGATTGGCGGGTGCCTTCGGCATCGCTGACGGACCGGCACTTCTGGTCGGGATGGACACTCCCCAAATCCGTCCAACCGACCTCGCGGTGGACTTCAGTGAGATCGACTCCTGGATCGGACCCACGTACGACGGAGGATTCTGGGCAATCGGCATGCGCGAACCCGATCCCAGCGTATTCCCGGGTGTCCCGATGAGCACCGAGTTCACGGGTCGGGAACAAGCGGCGAGGTTGGTCCTGGCCGGAATGACCGTCGGGCTACTTCCAATCCAACGCGATGTGGACACGATCTCGGATGCGCACACGGTGGCGGCAGAGGCGGCATCAAGTCGATTCGCCATGGAATTCGACCTCATAAAGTCCACTCAGGTCTGGCCAGACGCCGATCACGCCTACGACTCGGCGTTGCGCTTTGGTGAGACGCTGCACCTGGCGGTGGCAGACGGGCGTCGCGTCGAGTTGAACGTGCACCGGTGGCGCTCCCTTCCCGACGCTGCTGACCACTCCCTGATCGAACGCTGCCAAGGGGCGACGCTCGACGTTGGGTGCGGACCGGGGCGACTCACCGTCGAGTTAGCGCGCAGAGGTCTACCGAGCCTCGGGGTCGATGTGACCAAAGCGGCGGTTGATATCGCGCGCACAGCTGGGGCGGCCGCTGTCTGCGGATCTGTCTTCGATCCGCTACCGAACGAGGGCCGGTGGGACACCGTTTTGTTGGCTGACGGGAATCTCGGGATCTCCGGGGACCCCCAGCGGCTCCTGGCACGGATCCGACAACTGTTGAAGCCGGGTGGTCTGCTCCTCATCGAACCTGCTGCGCAAGAAGCAGATGAGGTCATTCCCGTTCAACTCGCGAATGGTTCCTCCGCGCGTAGCGCTGTCTTCTACTGGGCGCACCTTGGTCCGCAGGCGGTGCGGCGGCGCGCGGTCGATGCAGGGTTCCACCATGCCGAGTCGTGGACCGCAGATGGACGCCACTTCATGTCATTCACTGCCAGCCTCATTGGATCCGAGTCAGTGACCTTCTGATTCGGAAGTATTTGCCGTTTCGGTCGCTGGGCGCTTGCGAAGAAGACGTAGAACAACGAGCAATCCAGTGATGGCGCCGATGATCACGAGTGCGATGAGCAGGTTGCGGCTGTAATCCAGCGGGAGAAGGCTGGGCGTCTGGGAGACGACGACGCGGGCGCTCGCGGCCACGAAATCGCCCCTCGTCGGGCAGTTAGGTGGCAATCTGTCGGTGTGAGTCAGCGCGCGGCAGCATTAGCGAGTGGGGGAGGACTGCTGGTCCTCGCCGTGCTGACGTGGGTCCTTGTCCATGCAGGAGACAGGCCGACGGCGAGCGTCACGATCCTTGTCCTGCTGATGGCGATGTGGGCAGTCTTTGGGGCGGCGGCTTATGCGGTTTTGCGTGCGCCGAAACGACTGGCCGTCTGGTTGATCCTGGGCGGGGGCTCGCTCCTGCAGGTGGTCGCGATGACGGCCCCACCCCAGACAAGCACCGACTACTACCGCTACGCGTGGGATGGCCGGGTGCAAGCCGCCGGAATCAACCCGTACGAGTACGCGCCGATCGATCCGGCGCTGTCCGATCTGCGCGATTCGTGGCTGTTTCCGGCAGGCCGCACGTGCCCTGACGCTGGCGTTGAGCAGGACTGCCCGTTGATGAACCGACCAACGGTCAAGACGATCTATCCACCGGTCACCCAGGCATATTTTTTGGTGGTCGAGAAGCTCTCACCGATGGGGTCCCAAGGGTTGCCGCTACAGATCGCGGCGGGGCTGCTGGGGGTGGGGGTCACCGTCGCGTTGTTGGTGATCGCCCGGGCGCGTGGGTCGGACCCGCGGCGGGCCGTGTTGTGGAGTTGGTGTCCGCTCGTTGTCATTGAGCTCGGCAATAACGCTCACGTTGATGGACTGAGTTCCCTGTTGGTGGTCATCTCTCTAGGGCTACTTGCCCGCCAGGGCGTCCTGCGGCGCCGGGATGCGATTGGTGGCGGCATCGCCCTCGCCCTCGCGACGGCCACCAAGCTTCTGCCGGCGGTCCTGCTCCCCTCGGTGATTAAGCGCCGGTCAGTCGCAGTTGTCGTGTCTTTCGTTGTATCTGTGGTCGTGGTGTACCTGCCATATGTCTGGAGTCAGGGGCTGGCTGTGACCGGCTTCCTCGGCGGCTATGCGCAGGAAGAGGCGGGCGGGCGCTACGCGATTCTGAAGCTGGCTCTGCCCGATTCCTGGGTGCAGCCAATCGCGGTTGTCGTGTTATTCGGCGTTGCACTGTGGGCGCTACGACACACCGACCCCGTTGTGCCGTGGCTTACCGGCGCGGTGACCGTCGGGGTGCTGTTCCTTGTCATCACCCCCTCGTACCAGTGGTATGCACTACTGCTCGTGCCGCTTGTCGCGATGGGAGCCCACGCGGTGTGGTTTGTCGTCCCGATCGCCATGACTTTCGTCTACTTTGAGCCGGACCTAGAGACCGGATTTCAGCCGTACCGCGGCCTGATCTACCTGCTCGCGGCCGCCATTATTGCCGGGGTCTTGTGGTACGACCACCGGCGCAAGAGTCCGGCGTCCACGGCGGTGAGGGACGCTAGTCCAGCCCACTAGCGGGCGGGGATTCGCGTGGATCGCCAGGCCTCGCTCGGCGTTGGTTCTGCAGACGTGGTGGTAACAAGTCCGGACGGGTTGTAGCATGGCGCGCGCCGATCTAGTTTTTCTTCCGGCCCCCGTAGCTCAACGGATAGAGCAGTGGGTTTCTACCCCATGCGTGAGGGTTCGATTCCTTCCGGGGGTGCTCCAAGTTTTCTTGGACACCACGCACGCGACGACCGTCTGGCGCGCAAGTAGTTTTGCGGTGTCAAGTTGAAATGTGTGGCTAACTCAATCGGATGAGTTTCTGCCCTATCGCTCTGTTGGGCTGCTTTTTGATCATTTGTGGGCCATCATTGGCGATCAAGGAATCAATGATCGACATCCGGGGGCATCATGGCGCGTTCATCTCGCACGACCAGGCTCGCGGTAGCGGCATCGCTATCGGGGCTCTTGCTATCGGGAATGGTTGCGACGTCAGCTGCAGCCAGCCCAGAGTTCGATCCGATTCCGTTGGATCAGCAGGGTGCGGGCCCGTTCATTGATGAGATTCCCGAGGATGCGCCGCAGGTTGAGCCGTTCGTTGCGGGAACGCCGACGACAACGACGATCTCCGCTGACGACTCTGGTGTGGTAACCGGTTTCGTTAGCGACGAGAACGCTGACCCGGTCGACGGTACAACCGTTGACGTCGTCGCTACTTCGGAGGACGGTGAGGTCTACCGGGGTAGCGCAGTCACCGATTCCACCGGCGAATACCGCGTGTCGTTGAGTTTGCCCGCGGGGACTTACACCATCGTTGCGACGGCTGGGGCTGCTGAGTCGGGTCCGGCATTGATCACCCGCAAGGGCTCCCTCAACATCACCCTGCGCGTGCCTCAGACCGTGTCGGAGCGAACGACGACGCTGGCTGTTGAGGTCCGTGACAACGGTGTCCTAGCCAAGTCCGCGTTGACGTTGTACGCCCAGGAGCCAACGGATGGGAAGAGTCGGCGGGTCGCGACCGCAACGGCAATCGGTGGCAAAGCGAACTTCACCGTTCGTCCCTGGAACAACCCCATCTACACGGTCAAGGTCACCCGTAAGGGTGCAGCAACAGCTGCCTCGACCACCGGGCGCACCACTCCACGGTTTGCGCCGGCGACGAGCCCCGGTGGCGCCCCTCAGCCCGCAAATCCAGCTCCGTTGGTGAGTGAACCCAACGGGAATGGGCCGAACTCGGTATCCGGCAAAATCCCTCGTTCGGTATGGGGGTCGATGAACGGCCTCACCTGGCGCAAAGGATGCACGCCGCGCAAAAAGCTGCGGTTGATCGAGGTTAACTACCATGGGTTCGACGGCTATCGTCACCGCGGGCAGATGGTCGTCTCGCGCAATATCGGCAAGAAGATTGCCAAGGCGTTCAAGCGGCTCTACAACAAGAAGTTCCCCATCCGCCAGATGCAGTTAGTTGATACCTATGGCAGGAATAGCGGTGGGCGTCCGGGCGCCAACGACTACAAGTCGATGGCTGCCGACAACACCAGTGGGTTCAACTGCCGCTACGTCGTGGGCCGCGAATCGCAGCGGGTGCGTTCGCCCCACTCCAGTGGACGCTCGATTGATATCAATCCGTGGGAGAACCCGTACGTATCGGGCCGGGGCACGTACCCCAACACGTATTACCTCAACCGATCGCTGCGCTCCTCGGGTATGTGGAAGTCGCGGGCCACGGCGATGAAGGTCATGCGCAAGGCTGGTTGCCGTTGGGGCGGCGGGTATCGGGACTACCACCACTTCGACTGCTGATCGCTTTCGAACGCGCCCAGCTTTCGGTTGGTGAGCACTGGTTATTGATTCGGCCGTATCCAGATTTCCACAGACTTCCCTTCGGGGGTTTCACTGCGTGGTGATGTGCGTCAGAGTCTCCTTATGGCGACGGTCAGGGAGGATCTGTTCCGTCGAAACGAACACCTGGGGGAGCGATGAACGACAGCAGTGTGGTGCTAATCGGCAAGGTCGTGAGTGATATTCGGTACGTGCAGTCCCAAGACGGCCACGGGAACGCGCGCTTCCGAATCCTCGTCAAGGAGCGACGATTCGATCGAACGACGAACCGGTTCGTTGACGCGGAACCGTCATTCTTCACGGTCCTGAGCTGGCGCCAGCTAGCGGACAACGTGAAGGCCAGTGTTCGCAAAGGGGACCCGGTGGTGGTCTCCGGCCGTCTGCGAGTACGTGAGTGGCAGGCAGATGACGGGAGTCACGGGGCGATTGCCGAGATCAGCGCAAACTCCGTAGGGCACGACTTGGCACGCGGTCAAAGCCACTTCGATCGCCGGTCGAATGGCGGCGTTGCGGGGATTTCACGGGCTGGTTCGGATGCGGCGTAGAGCGCTCGCCTGACACTTACTACCCTTACTCGACGTGGCTGAATACATTTACACATTGCGGAAAGCACGTCGAGCGCACGGTGACAAGGTCGTCCTTGACGATGTGACGTTGTCATTCCTGCCTGGTGCCAAGATTGGCGTGGTCGGACCTAACGGCGCGGGTAAGTCGAGCCTGATCAAGATTATGGCCGGACTTGACCAGCCGTCGAATGGCGACGCAATCCTGGCACCCGGTGCTTCAGTGGGGATTTTGTTACAGGAGCCCGAGCTTAATCCAGACAAAACCGTGTTGGAGAACGTCGAAGAGGGCGTTGCCGAGACAAAGGCGATGCTCAAGCGCTTCAACGACATCTCCGAGGAGCTCGCCGATCCAGAGGCTGACTACGACACCCTCTTGACCGAGATGGGAACGCTGCAGGAGCACCTAGACCATCGCAATGCCTGGGACCTAGACGCTCAACTGGAACAGGCGATGGACGCCCTGCGCTGCCCGCCACCAGACGCCGATGTCACGGTCCTTTCCGGTGGTGAGCGCCGCCGCGTCGCCCTCTGCAAACTGTTGTTGGCGCAACCGGATCTGCTGCTCCTCGATGAGCCCACAAACCACTTGGATGCTGAGAGTGTGCAGTGGCTCGAACAGCACCTAGAGAAGTACCCAGGCACGATTGTGGCGATTACACACGATCGCTACTTCCTCGACAATGTTGCCCAGTGGATCCTGGAACTAGACCGTGGCCACGCCTACCCATACGAGGGCAACTACTCGACCTACCTCGAGGCGAAGGCTACTCGGCTCAAGGTTGAGGGCAATAAGGATGCGAAGCTTCGTAAGCGCCTAACAGATGAGCTCGACTGGGTCCGGTCAAACCCGAAGGCTCGTCAGGCAAAGAGCAAGTCCCGGCTTGACCGCTACGAAGAGATGGCGGCCGAGGCGGAGCGCACCTCGAAGCTGGACTTCGAGGAGATCCAGATTCCTCCAGGTCCGCGCTTAGGTGGCATCGTCGTGGAGTCAACTAATTTGACCAAGGGCTTCGGCGACAAGCTCCTGATGGACAACCTGTCCTTTACCCTTCCCCGCAACGGAATCGTCGGGGTTATCGGGCCCAACGGTGTCGGTAAGACGACATTGTTCAAGATGCTCGTTGGCGAGGAGAACCCAGATGATGGGTCCATCAAGGTTGGCGACACGGTCTCGGTTAGCTACGTTGATCAGAACCGTGGCGGGATCGACCCGAAGAAGAACGTCTGGGAAGTTGTCTCTGACGGGCTGGACTTTCTGAAGGTCGGTCACGTCGAGATGCCGAGTCGGGCCTATGTTGGCGCCTTCGGCTTCAAAGGTCCAGACCAGCAAAAGCCGGCCGGGGTGTTGTCCGGCGGTGAGCGCAACCGCTTGAACCTTGCGCTTACGCTGAAGATTGGCGGCAACCTGTTGCTCCTCGATGAACCAACAAACGACCTTGACGTTGAGACCCTAGCCAGCCTGGAGAACGCCCTGTTGGAGTTCCCCGGTTGCGCCGTCATCACCAGTCACGATCGGTGGTTCCTAGACCGGGTCGCCACTCACATCTTGGCGTATGAGGGTGATTCTCAGTGGTTCTGGTTCGAGGGCAACTTCGACTCCTACGAAGCCAACAAACTCGAACGGCTCGGCCCGGAGGCAGCTCGGCCAACTCGGGCGACGTACCGCAAGCTCACCCGCGGATAGCTCGAGATGGCTGACCAAGCAGCACTACATATGCGCCATGCCGAGGTCGTATTCCTCGCGAGCTACCTCAACAGCTTGACCGAATGGGATGCCCGCGCGTCGGTGCGGATCGTCCAACGGGATCGCGTCGTCGGATTCTTTGGTGCCCCGCCAACGGGTTGTATTACGTTCGTCGCAGTACCGCTGTCCTCAGCCGGTGAGCCCGAAGAAGTCGTTCACGGTCGGACAGTGTCGGCCGGGCGAATGCGTGATGTGCTTGGGGACGTCTCACTGCCACCGCGCGGATTCGCCGGCCGCCTTCTGCGGGTCCCCGATCCGGTCACGGGTCCACTTGAGTTGCTGACGCTGCCACCGTTGTCAGGGTGGGAACGCACGGGCTCAACGACGGCAGCAGAGCTGAATCCGATGATTGACCAGGCCTTGGCAGAGTTCCGTCGACGAGTTCCACAGGACGCCGGTATAGATGCGGCCGCTGCCCAACGCGTCGCCGAGGAGATCTGGTCGCGGCCGGCTTTGGAGGACATTCAAATGCGAGCGGTTCATACCGCGCACAGACTCGGATTCCTCACTAAAGAGTCAGCAACTGTGGACGCTGCGACCGCTCCCGGATGGACTCGTCTTGCGACACCATCGGGGCAGGTCTTTACCGCTGAGGGAACGTCGAATCTGACGTTAGGCGCCGTCACCGGGCTTTGATTGAAGTCCGAACGTTGGTTGCGTCGGTCGAATGTCCGCCTGAACGTTGACCATCGCGTGGGCCGCAGACACAAGGTAGCGCCACATCTGGTCATCGAGTTCCGGCGACAGTTGGCGGGCATCTAGCGCGGCGCGGATGTGTAGGAGCCACCGGTCGCGCGCAGCCTCGTCGATCGCGAATGGCCCGTGTCGTTGCCGCAACCTCGGATGCCCGCGCTGTTCTGAGTACGTCGTTGGGCCACCCCAGTACTGCTCAAGGAACATCCGAAAGCGGTCTTCGGCCGGACCCAAATCTTCTTCGGGGTAGAGAGCCCGCAGCTCCGCGTCGTTGCTCACACCCTGGTAGAAGTCGCCGACGAGAGCAACAAAGAACTCGTGCCCACCAAATCGTTCGTAGGGAGTCTGTGAAGGGGGATCGGTCTGTTGGGTCGGTTTGCTACTCACAAACCACAGCTTACGGCTTACCGCTTACGGCTTGGGAAGACCGGTTCCGTAGGTCTTTGGCGGAGCTTGGCCCGGTCCGGGCTTGGAAGAGTCAGGAACTCCGGCCTCGGGCTCAGGTGCGGCGGTAGGAACGTCGGGGTAGGAAACCTGCGGGCTGGACGAGCCACCGGCAGTAGGAACGGAGAGCCCCGCCCGATCGAAGGTGACCTTCAGACGCTCACGCAAAATCCGAGTGACCGCAACCTGCTTCTGCGGCATGGCTTTTGCCGTCACCCGGACGGTCACTGAATCGCCGCTGACAGACTCGACCCCAGCGAAGCTTGGTTTATCCAGCAGCATGGTGTCGTAGTGCGGGTCCTCATCCAAATCGGTCGCGACGGCTTCGACGATGGTGCGCACCTTGTCTAGGTCTTCGCTATAACGCACCGGGATATCAACGACCGCCAGCGTCCAGCCTTGGGATCGGTTGGCTACCCGAACGATCTCGCCGTTTCGGACGTACCAGACGACTCCCGACATATCGCGGAGCTGGGTGACGCGCAGAGTGACGTCCTCGATCGTTCCAACGACGGGGCCGAGGTCAACGACGTCGCCAACCCCGTACTGGTCCTCGAGAATCAAAAAGATCCCGGACAGGTAGTCCTTCACCAGACTCTGGGCGCCAAAACCGAGGGCGACACCGACGACCCCGGCGCTTGCCAGTAGCGGGGTGATGTTGATGTTCAACTGGGCGAGGACGAGGAGGATCCCGATTGCAGCCATGGTGGCTGTCGTGACTGAGCGCAGCAGCGACGAAATCGCCTCGGCTCGAGCCCGGCGACGTTGGCTCATCACCACCTGGCTGAGGTCGCTGGTGTGCGCGGTCCGGCGGGCGATGGTCTGTCGTTCCGCGGTTGACTTCGCGACGAGGCGCTTGGTGACCCGCCCAATCATGACGGTAATGAACAACCAGATCACGAAACAGACAGCGACGACCACGGCGATACGCAGCGGGAGGCCGACCAGTGCCGCAACGAAGGGCTCCCAGGACGAGGCGGTGTCGGTGTCGATCTCAAATTTCATCGGTCGCCCTTTTCTGGACTCTCTGGTGGTGTTAGCCCGGTGACGGCCGCCATGAACGCGAGAACATCCGACGATAGATCAATACTTCGCGAGATGGACCGCGCTCCGTGCCCGACGTCTAACTCCGTTCGCAACAGCACTGGATGAGGGGACGCCGACGCGTGCTGCAGCGCCGCACACATTTTGCGGGCATGCATTGGGTCTACCCTGGTGTCTTGATCGAAGGTCGTAAAAAGGACGGCCGGGTAATCCGACCCCTCGACGACCTGATGGTAGGGGGAGTAGGCGGCTAGCCATTCGAAGGCGTCGGCATCCTCCGCGCTGCCGTATTCGACATTCCATGTCGCTCCCAACCCGGACTTCTCGTAGCGAATCATGTCCAGCAGTGGTGCCGAGCAGTGCACGCCTGCGAACAGGTCCGGACGTTGCGTAAGCGCGGCGCCAACGAGGAGCCCGCCGTTGGAACCGCCACTGATCACGAGCTCTTCACGGGTCGTCCAGCCCTCATCGATGAGCCACTGCGCAGCGGCGATGAAGTCATCGAAGACGTTCTGCTTCTTGCCGAGCATCCCCTCGCGGTGCCAGTGTTCGCCTTCTTCTGACCCTCCGCGCAGGCACGCGATCGCGTAGACGCCACCGGCTTCAACCCAGGCTAGTACCGATGGCGAGTACGACGGGACCATGGGAATCCCGAATCCGCCGTAGCCGTAGAGCACAGTGGGCCGGGGCTCCCTGGACGTGTCGCCAGTCTCGTCGGGGTCACGAGACCCCGCCGCGGGGGACAGCACCATGAGCCGGATGGGGGTTCCGTCCCTGCTTTCGTAGGTGTACATCGCCGAGGTGATCGTCGGTACTTCAACGAATCCAGGTGGATACGCGGACACCTCGCAGGTATCTGCGACGGCGTCGTAACGCAGGACGCGAGGGATCGTGGCGCTGTCGGTGTAGATGAACCACGCCTCGTGCCCACCTTCGGGGCGCTCGACAATCCCGCCCACGGTGCCGATGCCAGGTAACGGGATCTCGCCGATTCGTTCCCCAGATGCCAGGTCATGAATCGAGATTTCACTGACCGCGTGCCGGGTCCACGAGACCAGTAGGAGGGGCCGCGGGAGTTCTGGCCCGTCCAGGATTGCGTAGCCCTCGAAGACCGCCTCGGGCTCTTCGGCAATGAGCACTGCCCAGGCGGAATAGTCGAGGTTCTCGGGGTCGGTCACGCAGAGCCGTCCGCGCTGGGCATCGCGGTCACTGTAGATGTACACCCGACCATCCCGACCGAAGCGCAGCCCGGTCTGGGCATCAATCCCGACTTGCACAGGGTCCAACTCGGGAGCGGCCGGATCGCATACGTCCAGGTCTGCCACCCACAGGTCATTGCGGGGAGCCGTTCCCTCACTCGCGCTGATCGTCAACCAACGGCCATCGCGACTGACGGCCGCACCGAAGTACTCGGTCTTCTTCCGGTGCTCACCAAAGATCATCGAATCGTTCTCTGGATCGTCGCCAACCCGATGCAGCCATACGCGCCGGTGGTACTGCTCCTCGCCGGTGGGGACGTCAGTCGGGGGCAGGCGACGCACGTAGTAGTACTGCTCGCCGTCGAGCAGCCACGCAATGGGGGAGTAGCGGGCACGGTCGATTGGCCCTTCAAGCTGGGCACCCGATGCCACATCGATCACGTAGACGGCCGACTCCTCAGTGCCACCTGCCGAGATTTGATAGGCGAGTCGGTGCCCCTGCTTCGTCGGTTGCCAGGAGTCAAGCGTGGTGAGGCCGCTGGGGTCGATCGCCATCGGGTCAACGAGTACTCGCTGCGTCCCATCCGGGTCGATGCAAAACAACACCGAGTGCTCCTGGCCCGGGTCACGCCGCATAAAGAAGACGTACTCACCGCGCGGAATCGGCGGGCTAATCGTTCCTGATCCCAGCAGGGCTTCGAGTCGGTTGTGCCAATGCTCAGTCGTCGGCCACCCTCCGCGGACGATCTCAAAGAGTTCTGACTGTTCGACGAGCCACTGCTGGGTGGCGGGGTCGTCTCGATCCTCCAGCCAGCGGTACGGATCAGCGACCGTGTGGCCGTGGAGTTCATCAACGACATCGACCCTTGGCGTTTCAGGGTAGGAGAGGTCGTCAATCCGAGCACGTGCGTCTTGCGAGATCGGCGCAGACATGGCATGACTCTATTGGCTGGCTCTTGCGGTTGGCAGCACCGGTTGCCGCAGAGTTGGCGCGCGCTAGCGGCTGTGATGACGGGAGAAAAGCACTAGGCTCTCTAGTGGGTCGAAGTTGACCTGGCGCGACCATGACTGGAATATGTGATTGGGGAATGCAATGACCACCGGACCCGAACAACCTGGGCCGCAAGGCGAACCGCGTACGCCGAGTTCACCGCCGTCCATGAGCGCGCCTCCCGTCACCGAATCAGTTCCTGCGGGGGCACCAAAGGGGCTCGATGGACCGGTTGGCCCATTGACGCACAAGACTCCCTGGACGGCCTACATCAAGCCGATCCTCTGGACGCTGGTCGCGATCTATGTCATCGCTTTCGTATTCCTCAATCGTGATTCCGTCGATATCAACTTCATCGTCTTAAATGCCTCCGTCCCAATGATCTTCGTTCTTGTTGGAATGACGCTCATTGGGGGCGTGCTTTGCGCGGGTGTGATGGTGGTAACCCGTCGTCGATCAACGAAGAAGGCGGAACTGGCTGCGTTGAAGGCAGCCACCAAGCCGGGTGAGAAGTAGAAATGTCCTCTCTGCACGACCTCACCGCACTAGAGCAGGCAGCAGCGATTCGGTCGGGGCAGACGTCCGCCGTCGAGTTGACTCAGCACTATCTGGATCGCAGTGAGCGGCTCTCTGATCAGGTCGGCGCCTTCGTCATCCAGACACCCGAGCTCGCCCTCGATCAGGCCAGGGCCGCAGATGCCCACGTACGTGTTGCCTCCGACTCCGGCGTGCTACCCCCATTGCTCGGGGTCGTGTGCCCGGTCAAGGATTTGGACTTCGTTGCCGGCGTTCGAACGAGACTCGGGTCGGTCGCCCTCGACATCACGCCCTTCGAAGATGACAACGCAATCGCCAAGATGCGAGCAGCCGGCTTGGTTTTCACGGGTAAGACCAATACCCCTGAGATGGGGTTGCCCTGCTACACCGAATCCGATGTTGCGCCACCCGCCCGATCGCCCTGGGACCTGGAACGATCAGCGGGCGGATCTAGCGGCGGAGCGGCGGCAGCAGTCTGCGCAGGACTTGCGCCGATCGCGCAAGGAAGCGATGGCGGCGGCTCCATCCGCATTCCGAGCTCGGTGACGGGGCTCGTCGGGATCAAGCCGACGCGGGGCCGGATTAGTAACGGTCCGCTGCGCGATGCTGTCGGCGATTTGGCGACCCATGGCCCCATCGGGCGCAACGTTGCCGACGCCGCAGCACTGCTCGATGTAATGGCAGGACCGTTCCCCGGCGACCCGTACTCCGCGCGAGGGCCGGTTCACGGCACGTTCCTGGACGCGGCGACCCGCGAGCCGGGACCAATGAGGATCGGCTTCTACAACACCGCTTCGCTGAGCGAGGTGCGCGTTCATCCCGAGGTCGTCGATGCCACGACCAGGACGGCAGTACTCCTCGAGTCCCTCGGACACGAGGTCGTGGAGATCGCCCCGCCGTTCGGCAACGAACTGCTTCCCGTGTTCCTCAAGGTCTGGTCCACGCTGGCCTTACTCACGCCCGTCATGCCAGAAGATGAGGACAAACTGCGTCCGTTGACGAGGTACCTGCGGGATATTGGACGCGACGTCACCGGCAACGAGCTCGCGGCGGCGATTTCGGCGATGCGGACGAACTCTCGGGCCGCGATGGAGGCTAGCTCCCACGTCGACGCCGTCCTGGCCCCAACCCTGGCCGACATTCCGGCACTCGTCGGCCAGCTCCGCAACGACGATGATCCGGCCGCGGACTTTGCCGCGCAAGTTGACTATTCGCCATTCTGCGCAGTGTTCAACGTGACCGGTCAGCCAGCTATCAACGTGCCGCTGAACTGGAGCGAGCACAGCGGCCTCCCGATCGGCGTTCAGCTGGTCGGGCGAATGCACGACGAAGAGACGATCATCTCGCTTGCGGCCAGCCTGGAGCGAGCACAAGACTGGACGACGCGACGTCCGGCGATCTGGTAGATGTCACTAATGCCCACGCCACCCACACCGCTCACGCCTGCCGTCGCACAGATCGAACCCGAGCTCTCCGAACTCGCCGTGGAGTACGGCGTTGCGACCGAGTATCGCGATCAGATTGGGGTCATGCGCGACGTCAGCCGCGCTTCCGTCCAGGCAGTGCTGGCCGCGATGGGCGTGGACGCGAGCTCGACGCTCGCCTGTAAACGCTCCCTCAAGAAGCTGCGATCAGCCCACTGGACCGCCACCACGCCACCGTCTCTGGTGTTCCGTCAGAGCAAGGACAAAATGGGGTGGGAGACCTGGGTGCACGTAGACCCCGCTGCCACAACCCGGATTTGGGTCGATCTGGAGGACGGTGGTAAGCGTTTCGATATCGCCCAGACCAACCGGCCGATCGTCTCGGGGAGCGCACACGGTAAGCCGGTGAGCGAGCTGACCTACCGAATACCCGGCGATCTACCGATCGGCTGGCACCGCTTTGTTGTCGAGGTTGACGGGGTGAAGTCCGACTGCGCGCTCATCGTGGCTCCGGCGCAACTCGAACTCGAATCGCTCGAGACTGGCCGGCAAAGCTGGGGTGTCGCGACACAGCTGTACTCAGCCCGATCGCATCGTTCCTGGGGGATTGGTGACCTCGCGGATCTGGCAGATATGGCGTCATGGTTCGGTCGTGAACACGGCGCCGACTTCATGTTGGTAAACCCACTACACGCGTGTGCACCGTCGGCTGGAATGGAGCCCTCGCCCTATCTGCCGGTCACCCGGCGCTACGTAAATCCGTTGTATGTCCGCGTCGAGCAAATACCGGAGTACTCCTACCTATCCAGTGAGCAAATCGCCGTGATTTCGGCCAGTTCACAGCAACTACGCGATGAGTTGAACTCCCTCGACCGGCTCGACCGCGACGCTAGTTGGGTGGCCAAGCGGGCAGCGTTGATGGCGATCCACGAGGTTGGCTTGGAACCGGGGCGCGGAGCCCAATACGCGGACTTCCGAGCGGCCGAAGGTGACGGCCTCGTCGACTTCGCGACCTGGTCAGCGATATCGGAACTCCATGGCCCGCAGTGGGACGAATGGCCCGAGCAGTTGCGGGATCCAACGTCGGAGGACGTGGCTGGATTTCGGACTGACCACGGGGACCTTATCGAGTTCCACTCCTGGCTCCAATGGATCGTCGATGACCAGATGGCCACCGCCCAACAGGCGGCGCTCGATGGCGGCATGTCAATCGGCATCATGCACGATCTCGCGGTTGGCGTTCACTTGTACGGCTCAGACACCTGGGTCGGCCGCCAGGTCATGGCCCAAGGGGTGACCGTCGGAGCCCCACCGGACTCGTTTAACCAGATCGGCCAAAACTGGTCGCAGCCACCGCAGCGCCCAGACCAGTTGGCCGCGACGGGTTACGCGAGCTACCGGGACATGTTGCGCACGCTGTTACGTCATTCTGGTGGTCTGCGGATTGATCACGTGCTGGGACTATTCCGGCTGTGGTGGATCCCGGAAGGGCAGCTGCCGAGTGCCGGCACGTACGTGCGCTACGACCACCGAGCGATGGTGGACATCCTCGTCTTGGAGGCATCGCGGGCTGGCGCGGTCATCGTTGGTGAGGACCTGGGAACCGTTGAACCGTGGGTCCAGACCTTCCTCGCTGATCGCGGGATTCTGGGTACGTCGATCCTCTGGTTCGAGCGTGAGAAGGGTGCTCCCGTTGCCCCCGGACTGTGGCGATCGAATGTGATGGCGGCCGTGACCGTCCACGACCTTCCGCCCACCCTCGGCTACCTCGCGGGCAGTCACGTCGAACTGCGTGAGGAACTCGGCCTGCTCAGTCGCCCGGTTTCCGAGGAATGGGCGGAGCACGCCGATGAAGCGGTGCGCTGGCGAGCGGCACTGACCAAGCAGGGATTGTTGCGTCCGGGCGCTGGTGAGGACGAGGTAGTCGCCGCGCTACATCGTTACGTGAGTTGGACCCCGGCGAAGCTGTTTGCTGTCTCGTTGGCCGACCTCGTTGGCGAGCGGCGAACACAAAACCAGCCCGGAACCAAAGACGAATACCCGAACTGGCGGATCCCCCTAGCGGACAGCGAGGGGCACAACGTGTTCATCGAGGACTACCCCCATATCCGAGCAATGGCCCGCATCATCTCCGCGATCGGCGCATCGCGGTAGGCGCGAAAATGAACCTAGAGTCGCGCGGCCCGGGCGATCGGCGCTAACGTGGCGTCGTGGAAGATTTAACGCTACTGCAGCAGGTCCTCATCTTCGGTGGGATCCCCGGCACGGTCACGCTGATTTTGATGCTGGCCGTCCTCGCTCCAGGATGGACGAGAGCGGGCCGCTACCGTCCAGGTGAGCCGTGGAACTACGAGCCAGTTTTGATCAACGCCTCGGTCGCGACCGATGTCCAGGAAGCGATTGAGGGCACCGCCACCGGTGAGCTCGACATCCCTGGGACCTCTGGTATGTCGGGGATTTCATCAGGATTAGTTATTACGGCGGAAGGTGGAGCAAGTGCTCGATGGTGATCTGGTCGATACCGCTTTTACGACGATCCAACTTGCTGACCTAGAGAAGACCCTGCTCAATGCGGAACGCTCGACAGGTGCGCGCTTCATCGCCTACGTCGGGAAGTTAGTGGACGGTCGGGATTCGGCGATCGCGATTCATCGCCAGCTGGTTGACCCAAAACGTTCTGCGCTCATCGCCGTGGACCCCCAACAACGACTCGTTGAGGTCGTCACTGGGGCGCACCTGCGCGAGGCATTAGATGACCCGGCATGTCGGTTAGCGTGCCTCACGATGACGTCCCGATTTGCGATAGGCGACATTGCTGCCGGCCTGCGCGACGGAGTCGTGATCCTCGCCGACCATGCCCGCGAGATCCCATCGCTGCACACAAATCTCCCTGAGTGATCAGCACTGCGTGATCAGCGCTGCCTGATGAGTTCGGGTGAGGGGGCTTCTCCGCATCGACCGCTAGCGGGAGTCGCGTTCCTGGCAACGCATCGCGCGCAGCACCGTATCGAGAGACTCCGTGATGAGTCGCCGCGCGCCTGGTGCCAGGCCCTGGGTCATGTGGAGGTAGTCCTCAGTTTTGGTGATGATGCCGGGCTCAACGAGCAATGTTGGATACAGCCCCGCCACGATCTGCTGAGCCATCTCCGGGGTGCGGGTTGACCAGGTTGAGGTAATCGCGTCGAAGTATTGATCGACGTGCGGGCGCAGGAGTTCGCGATGTTCGGCGACCATGATCCCCCCGATGGTGGCGGCGAGGAGATGGTTGGCTAGGGAATGGTCGTTCAAGGCCAACTCCCAGGCAGCGGCTTTCGCCTCAGCCGTTGGCCGCGCAGCTCGCACCAACTGGGCGTGGCGGATTCCGGTCGCTGTGTTGTCGCGCTCAAGCTCGGCTTCAATATCGCCGTCGCCGGCCAGGTCCATGATGACCATTCGGGCGAGTAGAGACCATCGAAGGTCGGTATCCACGACGAGACCGTCAACGGCATCGGTACCGCGGTAGAGCCCCGATACGAGGGCGAGATCGGGCTCCGTGGTCGCGGTCGAGATGAACCCCTTGGCGAACGCAAGCTGGTGGTCGCTTCCTGCCGGTGCCGCCAGTGCACGATCCCGTAGCGAGGTCGACAGAATCAGTTGGTAGGGGGTCCTGTTGCGCGGCGAGGCGTAAAGCTCCAAGGCGCTGCGGGCTTGGCGAATGGTCTGGGAGACAACTCCGACGTCACCTTCGCGAGCAAGCCCCGAGACGACGAGCTTCAGGTATTCCCCGGTACTCATCTCCGCATCGCGAGTCATATCCCACGCCGCTCCCCAGATCAGCGCGCGAGCCAACGAGTCGGTGACATCGGCGATCGAGGACACAGCAGTATCGATACTGCGTTCGTCCAACCGAATCTTGGCGAAGGTCAGATCGCCGTCGTTGACGAGTAGTAAGTCTGCGGCACGCTCACCGACGAGTTCGGTGACGGCAACCCCGCTGCCGACGAGGTCGAGTTCGGATTGACGTCGGCGGACAAGCTGACCGTCTTGTCGGTCGTATAGCCCGAGCGCTACTCGGTGATTGCGCAGCGTTGCGGCAACACCGTCCGGCTGACTTGGGGGATCTTGTCGGACGATGACGCGGGTGTAGTTGCCATCGGCGTCAATATCGACCTCGGGTTCCAACAGGTTCACCCCAGAGGTTTGCAACCACTGCTGCGCCCAGGAATCGAGCTCGCGCCCGGAGGACTCAGATAGCGCGGCGAGTAGGTCAGTCAGGCGGGTATTACCCCACGCGTGCTGGCTGAAGTATGAGCGCAATCCGGCAATAAATTCATCCTCGCCAACCCAGGCGACAAGTTGGCGCAGAGCTGCTGCGCCCTTGGCGTAGGTGATCCCGTCGAAGTTCACCCGGACGGCATCGAGGTCGACCATATCGGCGGCGATGGGGTGAGTCGACGGCAGTTGATCTTGGCGGTACGCCCATGCTTTGCGTTGGTTCAAGAACGTCGTCCAGGCATCGGTGAACCGGGTGGCGTTGACATTGGCGTAGTGCGATGCCCATTCGGCAAAGGACTCGTTGAGCCACAGGTCGTCCCACCAATGCATCGTCACGAGGTTGCCGAACCACATATGGGCGAGCTCGTGAAGAATCGTGTTGGAGCGCTGCTCGTAGGCGGCGTCGGTGACGCGAGAGCGGAATACGTAGTCCTCGAGGAACGTCACGCAACCGGCGTTCTCCATCGCCCCGGCGTTGAACTCAGGAACGAATAGTTGGTCGTACTTGGCGAACGGGTAGGGCGTGGCGAAGGCTTCCTCGTAGAAGGCGAATCCCTGTTTGGTCAAGGTGAAGATCTCGTCGGCGTCGAGAGAGTCCGCGAGCGATTCTCGGCAGAAGACGCCTAGGGGGTAGGTGCCGTGCGGACCGACATACTCGTCGCGTTCGACGTGGTAGGGCCCAGCGACGATCGCGGTGATGTAGGTCGAGATTCGCGGGGTGGGCTCGAATACCCAGGTAGCCGATGACGCCGGCATCGCGGTTGATTCGGGCGTGGGGGAGTTGGAGATCATCTGCCAGTGGTCTGGGCCGTGAACGGTCAGTTGCCAGTAGGCCTTCAGGCTTGGCTGCTCGAAGCAGGCATAAACCCGACGCGCGTCGGCCACCTCGAACTGGGTGTAAATGTAGGTCTCGCGGTCGACGGGATCGATAAATCGGTGCAGACCCTCACCGGAGCGCATATAGGTACAGTCGGCAATGACCTCAACGGTGTTCTCAAGTTGCAGATCGGGCAGGTCGATCCGGGCGCCGTTGAATACCTCACTCGGTTCCAGCGGGCGATCATTGAGCGTGACGGACGCGACATGGCCAGCGATCAGGTCCAACCACGTGTCCGCTCCGGCCTGCGCTGACGTGAAAGTGACAACGGTCTTGGAGCGAAAGGTCGGTGCTGGGTCCGGCTCGCACGCTTGGGTCAGATCAAGTTCAACGCTATAGGCGACGTTGGAAATCAGGTCTGCTCGCACATCGCATTCGGCTCTGGTGAGGTTCTCAATATCAGTCACGCGCGCAGTCTTTCAGGTATCAGCCAGTTGCGGTTGCATAGGCAGCGAATAACCGCCTGAACGAGGCCGTGAGAACGAACGAGCAGATGATTTGGCAGACTCACGGTCATGATTTGGGTGTGGACGATCCTCGGGGCATTGCTGATCAGCGTTGTTCTGGCATTCGGGATTACATATTTCATCGTGCGACCACGGTTGGCACGCAAGGTCAATGCCGGTGCCGAGGTGCTTAGCCGGGAGCTCCACGGTCGCCCACCGCTACTGTCTAGCGCTGCGTCATGTGAAGGGTGTACGGACCCCAACAGGTTCGGGCTCAGGGGGGTAGGTGCGATCGCACTCACCGAGCGTGCCCTGGTGTTCGTCGCAGGGAGCACGCTGGACACCGTCGTGATCCCGCGCGAATCAGTCTCTGAAGCGGGCCCGGTGACGAGTTTTGAGGTCCTCGGCAAAACTGTGCGTCGAGCCCGGCCCATGCTGAGTGTCACGTGGAAGGACGGCAAGGACTTCGAGCAGCGGATCGCCTTTACTGTCGATGATCCGATGCAGTGGGCCGCTGCGACGCCGGTCAACCAAACTTAGAGGTAGCCTGCCCCGCAGCACCTAGTCGCAACACCCAGCCGCAACATCTAGCCCCAGTCTCAACGCTGAGATGTGACCTCAGCCTCAGCACCGCCTCGGACTCACCGTCGGTACGAGCGCAACGCTTACCGTCGGGTCTCACGCTGGATCACTCTGCTTTGATGACCCCATGACTGTTGGGATCATCTGCGCAGTGGTGGCGGCGGTCTTCTTCGCCGTCGGGTCCATCTTGCAGTCCTACGCGGCGAGCCGGACCGAATCTGCTGGCACATTGGATCCGCGGTTCATTGTCCGGATGCTCAAACAGCTCCCGTATTTGATCGGTCTCGGAGCTGACTTCGTCGGATTCTTGTTCTCGCTCGTCGCGCTTCAATTCTTGCCGCTGTTCCTGTCCGAGGCGCTTCTGGCGAGCAGTGTCGGTATCACGGCCATCCTCGCGGTGCTCTTCCTCAAAGTGAAGCTCAGCCCCATGGAGAAGTTCGCCGTCCCGGGCCTCATCCTCGGCTTAGTCTGCCTTGCAATCTCTGCTCAGCCGTCGGAAGCGGTGCAGATTTCGATGTCCGCTCGTTGGTTGGAACTGATCGGCGTCGCGGCCATCATCGTTCTGGCCTTGCTGTCGACGAAGCTGCCACCAGCCAAAGCGGGAGTCGCCGTTGCCGTCGTCTCGGGTCTGTCCTTCAGTGGCATGGGGATCGCGACGCGCAGCCTCGACATCCCAGATCAATGGTGGATGCTCGTGCGGGAGCCCGATGCTTATGCCGTGTTGTTGTACGGCGCGATCGGGATGTTCATGTTCGCCTCCGCCCTCCAGCGAGCGTCCGTTACGACCGTGAGCGCGCTGGTGTTCGGCCTGGAGACTGTCATTCCCTCGATCGTCGGTATCGCCTTCCTGGGCGATAGTGCGAGGGCGGGGCTGTGGCCGCTGGCAATCGCAGGGTTCGTGGTGTCGTTTGGGGCCGCCTTGGTCCTCGCCGGACAGGCGGAACCGGCCGTTGACGTCGAGGCTGGAACCTAAACACGACTCGAACAGTCATAGGGGCGTGCAGTCACCAGCTTTTTATCAGATTCGGGGCACAATCGTCCTGTGAATCGGCATCGGACGGCGTATATCGCCATGGGGGGAGCGCTGGCGTTATTCTCTGTCGCCAGCGTGAGCTTCGCTATGTCGGCCGCCCCTGATCCGGTCGCCGCTCCTGAGCCGGTCCAAGTCCAGGCAGCTCCGCCGCCTCCGCCTGCCGCTACCCCTATTCCTGCCGATGCGGCAGTTGCCGGTGCCCCTGCAGCGATTTCCGCGGGAATCAAGAAGGGGGCAGATTCTGCCCCCACCCCGTCGCGCCCGGTTCGGGTGTGTGATCAAGAAGTTGATGGCTGGATCCGCAACGAGTCGGTCCGGGTCGCGACAAAGAATTCCGCCGTGACCGTGCAGGTCGCTGCCTGGCGAGCCGGCGCCGCGGCCGGTGCCTATCACGACCTGGTGTCCGCAGCAAAGAAGTGTGGCCAGGTGTACCCGTCGGAGGGTATCGACCAGTTCCGAACCGGGTCGTCCAGTAACGATGGGCAGTGGGCAGTTGCTGTTCGACGGTACGGCGACCTGATGGTTGTTGCGTCGGCAAGTAGTTTGGGCGGGAATCCCGATCCTGTTCTCGCCACCGTGATGGACAGCGCGAAGAAGGAACTCCCCGCTCGACTCTCGACGGCGTGTGTGGATCGATCCTCAACCTCGGACAAGTATCTGGCTGCGCGCGACCCCTACTCCCCGGACTACAACGGCTATCAGCGCGACGTCAGCACCTCGGTTGCGTCGCCGCCGGTCTTCTCAAAAAAGCAGATAAAGCTTGTTTCCTCCGAGTCACCAGCAGCAACGTGGAGCGGTACTCCAGGCGGCGCCGCCTATCCGCCGTGGGCACCGTTGGTGGTCCCGCCGCCCGGAACGCCTATCTCAGCCGATCCAGCAACCGCGCCGCGAGGTGCTGCACCAGTCTTGGTCGATCCATCGAGGGTCTCGCCCCCAAGTAGTTCCCAGCCCAGCGGGGCGCTCGGCGATGAGCCCGAACTACCCGACGTCACGATCGATGAATCCGTGGCGACTGCCCCAGCCGTTGACGTGACTGGTCCCGGTTGTGGCTGGGCTTTCACCGCCACGGTGAGCCCGGTCGTGACGAGCGAAGAAGTCGACCAGGAAGCCCGCCAAGCAATCCTTGATCAGTTGGTCAAGGATACGAAAAAGCAGGGTCAGACTTTGGTGCAGACCGTCGCCTGGCCACAAGAGCGATCTGATTGGGTTAGGGCCGCGAAAATCCAAGCGGATTGGAATGCGTACTACGCGGCCGTCTCCCGGGCCAGCGCGCAAACAGAAAGAGCGAAGGCGGCCTACGACGCATCGGTGGCGCAATGGCAGGCCGCCGCAGTTACTGGGGTTGTCCCGCTACCCGCTCCGGTTCCAGTGCCTGCCCCGGTTCCGGTGCCGTGATGAAGTCGGTTGTGGGTGCTGTCTGCATTAGCGTTCTCGTCCTTACCGGCGCTGCGGCGTGCGGATCAGCGGAAGAGGCAGAAGTGGTGCAGGCACCAACCGTCACCGCGGCGGTGCCGACGCTGCCAGATGGCATCCCGTTGCCGGTCGGCGCGTCGATTGCATCTGGGCCCGATTCGTCAAAGCAGGCAGGTGCGCGTGGATGGTCAGCGGTAGTTCTCGCAGCCCCTGACGCCGACGTCTCGGCGATTACTGCGTCGATCAGCCAACAACTGCAGGAGTTGGGGTGGACGGATCAAGCGGTCCCAACTCCGGACGCCGGAACCAGCATCTCCGCGACGCGCTCGGATGGTGACACGAGTTCCTGGCTAGATGTGAATATCACTCCGCCGCTACCAGGCGGTGGCTCCGCAGTGACCTATCGTTTTGCTACCGGTGACGCACTATTTGGGAAGGGGGGCGCTCTGTCATGAAGAAGCTAGGCGGTAAGCGACATGATGGCCCCGAAGTCCCTCTCTCGGAGGTCACCTGGGAGGCGACAGGGCCTCGACCTAAACCTGGGGTGAACAAGGCGCGGGTGCGCGGGCTCATCTCGGTGGCGGGTATTGGTGGTCTCGTCGTCACTGCGGGGCTATTGCCAAATGCCGCGGTGGGAGTTGCCGCTACGTCCCAAGTTATCGATGCCTGGAACCTGCAATCGAACGTCATACCGGCTGAGGCACTACCTGGTCGAACGACAATCGTTACCGGTAAAGGTGACGCGGTCGCGGAGGTATTCACTGTCAACCGGGTGCCCACGACGGCCGAGGCTCAGGGCCAGAAGATCCGCGAAGCTGTGGTGGCAATCGAAGACGCCCGCTTCTTCACTCATTCCGGTGTTGATCCAGTCGGCACTGCCCGAGCATTCGTTGCGACAACCAGTGGCGATGCCATCCAGGGTGGATCGACCATCACCCAGCAGTACGCGAAGAACCTACGCCTCGCCCAAGCGGTCCTCGATGGTGGCGGTGAGGCCGATCCGGCGGCGCTCGAGGCGGCCACCGAGCGTAGCTGGCAACGTAAAGTCGCTGAGGCTCATCTTGCGATGTTGATCGAAGCCCGGATGGCCAAAGAAGATATCCTGACGGGTTACTTGAATGTCGCCTACTTTGGCGCGGGGGCCTACGGCATTGAGGCGGCCGCGAACCGCTTCTTCTCGGTTCCCGCGAATCAGCTCACGATTCCCCAGGCAGCGCTACTAGCCGGGGTTCTCCAATCGCCAGGGGCACTGGACCCGCGTTCTAATCCGGAGGGCGCAGCAGCGCGCCGGTCCCAAGTGTTGAACGCGATGGCCAAACGCGGCTACATCGCCAGTGAGCAGGTAGTCCAGTACGCCGCGGAGCCCATCATCTTGAAGACGAAGCTTCCCGATCAGGGGTGTAGCGCCGCCGCCGCGCAGTGGGGGATGGCCTGCGACGAGGCGCTACGGGAGCTCAAGACTGCTGATTGGCTGGCGCCGCAAGACAAGAGCCTCCTGCGGGCTGGTGGAATGACCGTTGAGTTGACGGCAGATCCCAAAACCCAGAAGACACTGAACAAGTCCGCTGCTGAGTTGATTCCAAGTGATAACCGTGTCGCCAACGCGGCAACTCTGATCGAGCCCTCGACAGGCCACATTAAAGCTGTCGGCAGTAATCGCACATTTGGCAACGGCAAAGGAGCGACGGAGATTCCGCTAGCGACGACGTCGGCCTTCTCTCCGGCGTCGACCTTCAAACTCTTCACATTGGTCGCTGTGCTTGAAGAGGGTATTCCGCTGAGCACGATCCTGCCCGCGGGCAATGTTCACTACAGTCAGGTGTTCGATAATCCGCCTGGTGGGTACCGCAACGCCGAAGGGCTCTCGGCCAGCAATGTGTCCATTGCTCGCGCGACTGAGATGTCCATCAACACGGCGTTCGTCCAACTTGAAGAGCGGGTCGGGCTTGATGCGATTGCCAACGCAGCGCGCCGCCTCGGGGTGAATAGCATTGGGCTGCCTGGTTCTAAGAACTACCCAGCAAAACAAGAAGGCAGCTTCACCCTGGGAGTTCGCGACGTCTCCGTCACAGAGATGGCGGGAGCGTACGCCGCGATTGCAAATCACGGGCTGTACTGCAAGCCCACGTTCGTGAATTCGGTGACGCGACCGGATGGAACAGTCATCAAGAATCCGTCAAGCGAACAGTGTGTTCAAGTCGTCGACCCGGCCGTCGCCGACAGCATCGCCGCGACCCTAGAGGGTGTCGTTGAGAACGGCACCGGACGGTCTGCGCAACTCGGTGATCGTCCTGCAGCCGGTAAGACCGGAACGGGTGAGGATGCTGGTTCGGCATGGTTTGCTGGCTTCACGCCGCAGCTCGCCGGCGCGGTGTGGACGGGTGATCCACGTTCGCCTCAGTACACCCTGCGCAACGTCATGGGGTATCCGACCGTCTACGGCGGAACGCTTCCCGCCGCTCTGTGGAAGTCAGGGATGGAGAAGTACCTCAAAGGTAAGCCAATCAAGCCCATCGCCAAGGTGGATCCGGCCTACCTGCTGGCCCCGGGCGCTCCGAAGAACGATGAGATCCTGATGATGGATGTCCGCGGCCAGACCGCGCAAGACGCATCACTCGCGCTAGTGGCTCGCGGCTTGCAGGCGGAGATCGTCGAGGTTTCTCGTGATCAGGCTCCGTGGGTTACTCCCGGGACAGTCATTGGCCAGTCGCGAAAGCCCGGTAACTCACTACCACCGGGAACTACCGTGAAGATCACGGTCGTTGCGGGCTAGGTACGGCTGGTCGGGTCCGAGGTTCGCGGTCAACGCCCACGTGCGACACTGCCCGCAATGAACGCCAACCAAGAGATGCTTGATGCCCACGTCAGATTCGAACTCGATCGACTCTCAGGTGAGGGATTAGCGGCCACGATCGCCGCGCAGGTTACCGCGACTTTTGGGTGGCTCGATACGGTGACGCTCAATGATCTCAGTACCCCGAAAGCTGTCACGAAGATCTTGCTAGCCCACACCGGCACGGTTGAACTGACACCGGAAACGGCCGAGTTGGTGGCCGGGATTATTGGCAGTATCCATGCCGCAGCGCTGGGGAATACGTCTCGCCTTCGGGATGTCATCTCCGAAGAGAGCTTCGAACAGGTTGCTGGCAGCGTCGCTCGGATGGATGAACTGCGCGCTGCCGTGACGACCCAGATCACCACCAACGAGGTTTACGCGAGCCTGATCTCTCACGTTCTTTACCAGGGGATTAAGAACTACCTGCAGGCCGAGAATGTGATCGCTCGTAAGGTACCGGGAGCCTCGACCCTGATGCGGATGGGTCAAAGCGCCATCAACACAGCCGCCCCGAAGCTTGAGCAGGCCGTTGATCGGCAACTGACGGCATTCGTCAACTCGAATATTCAAGACAGCATTCGCGACTCGAAGACCTACCTCGACAGGGTGCTCGATGACGAACTCATTCTCGCTGTCGCCCAGGAAGTCTGGGAATCCAACGCGAACTCCACGATCGCCGAACTCGCCGAGCTCGTGCCGACTGATGCCGTGGAGGACTTCTTGGCGGCGGGCAACATCGCGTGGGTCCACTTGCGCAAGACGAAGCTGTTTAAAGAGTTCGCGCAGACGGCGATCACGGCAGTGTTCGATCAGTACGGTGATCGGCCGTTGGGCGATCTTGCCGCAGAAGCCGGGTTTGATCCTGCTGGCGTGACGTTACTGATTACCGATGTACTGACACCGATCGTCGATCGGGCTGCTACAGATGGATTCTTAGAGGAGCGGATCCGCACCCACCTGGCTGCGTTCTATGACAGCTACTCGGCGTGAACTGACTCACCGGCATTTACTGAGCCCTGCTCGCGGCTTTTGACGAACCGACGGTCCGAGAAGGTGTAGGCCGCACCGGCCGTCACGCCGGCCACCACGAAGACACTCGGCCAGGCGCCGATCTGCTTGGCCAGCGGGTGAGAAACTGCGAATGCGGCAGTGTAGGTGACGGCGAGTGAGGCTGCAGTGACCGTTCCTGAGCGTCGGTACCAGGCCAACGCGCACAGGATTGCGCCCGCCGCGAGAACTACTCCGCCCAGGGCACGATTACCGGTGGCGTCTGCAACGGCGAACCCTCCGATGAGTCCGGCGGCAGCTATCGGTGCGGTGGGAAGTCTCTGCATTCCTCGACCTTAGACGACGCCTTCGCCGAGCGACTCTCAGCCCTTACTGCGGCGGCGGCGCATCAAAACCTCTTGCGCTGCGGTCGCAACTAAGCGGCCTTCTTGGTTGTAAAAGATCCCGCTGGTGAGTCCATGGCCGTTACCGGCCACGGGGGAGTTCTGCACGAATAGCAGCCACTCGTCGGCACGGAATGGGGCGTGGAACCACATCGCGTGGTCGATGGATGCGAGCATGAGGTCGGAGTTCTCTTCGCGCCCGCCGTGGGCTTCTAGCGCAGTTCCCACGAGGCTCAGATCAGAAAAGCACGTAAGCGCGCAGGCCTGGATTCGTTGGTCATCTGGCAACGGATACCTGGCTCGAACCCAGGCAATCCGCTGTGGCCGCCCGGGCATGGGTGGCAGGGTCGCATCTAACTCGACGAAGCGCAGGTCCAGGAGCCGTTCGTCGGGGGCGTCCGCGCTGTGGACGTGGTTTTCGCTGTCAAGCTCGAGGGGGAGCTTGGGTAGAGACTCCGGGTCGGGGACGTTCGGTGGTTCGAACTGATGATCGGGGCCGTCGTCGTAAATGGCGAAGGACGCCGACATCGTAAAGATCGTCTCGCCGTATTGCACGGCCGTGACACGGCGCGTCGAGAAGGATCCGCCGTCGCGTGGCCGATCAACGAGGTAGACGATCGGATCAGCAGTCCGACCTGGGCGCAAAAAGTAGCCGTGCAGCGAATGAACCATTCGCGCCGGATCATCGACAGTCATACCCGCCGCGACCAGTGACTGCGCCGCTACCTGGCCACCGAATGCTTGCTGCGGAGCGCCTGCCTTACACGAGCCTGAGAAGATATCTCGGTCGATTCGTTCCAGCGTGATGCGGTCGACGAAGTTCTCACTAGCTCGGCGGAGAGGCACGTACCCGATTATGGCGGCGGTGCCCACCCCTTTGCTGGGTTAGTCGGTGACGACTACTCCGCGCCAGAAAGCGAGGTGGTCCTTGATCTCTGCCGCCGCATCTTTTGGCGTCGCGTAGGTCCACGCCGCATCTTGGTTGACTTCACCATCGACGTCGATTGAGTAGTAGGAGGCCGTTCCCTTCCACGGGCACGCCGTGGTCTTGTCACTTGGGACGAGTATTGCCGTCACACTCTCGCGAGGGAAGTAGTGGTTTCCTTCGACGACGACGGTGTTGGTGCTCTCGGCGATCGTCTTGCCATTCCAGGTTGCAGTAGCCATAACCTTTACAACTCCAACTCGTGGGTTTGTGTTCCCGCTCGCGCAACTATTTTGGCTGCCCACACAGATGTAGGACATCGCCGCGCAGATCCGTGACGGATTGACACGCCTGCGTGGGCAGTTGCGCGATCGTGGGCAGATTGTGGCCAGCGAATAGCTCAAAGGTGGGGCCACCGGCGAGCGCGTCGCAGGCGAGGACAACCGCAGCGGCCGTCCAGGTGGAGGATTCAGCAGGCCAATGAGTTTTGTTGTCGTAGACCCAGCCGGTCCAGTACGAGCCGTCATCGCGGCGCATGAACTGGACATCGGCGAGTAACCCACGGGCACGCTCTGGTTGATCGATAACGATGAGCGAGAGTGCCAGCTCGCAGGTTTCGGCCGCCGTGATCCATGGTCGGTCGCTGACGCAACGGGCACCCATTCCGGGGACGACGAAGTCATTCCATCGACTGTTGATGAGGTCGTCGGCAGCGGGCCCGCGCACTGCGCCACCGAGGACCGGGTAGTACCAGTCCATCGAGAACTCGCTCTTATCCAGGAAGCCTTCCGGGTGAGCCGCCAAGGCGTGGCCCAAGGCGCCCGCCGACAGTTCCCATTCGGGCTTTGCCTCGCCGGTGAGTTCTGCGAGGGCAAGACCGCAACGCAGCGCTTGGTACGTCGAGGCACAGCCGGTCAGCAGGGCACCCTCGGAGGGTTCACCAGACGGCGCGCGGCCCCACGATATGTGTCCGGTGGGGAGCTGTAAATCGATGACAAAATCCAGCGCCCGCGCAACGTGGGGCCACAGCTGGGCAACGAGTTCAAAGTCGCGGGTCAGCGTCCACCATTGCCAGACGCCGACGGCGATGTAGGCGCACTGGTTGGCGTCAACGGAGGAGTCGAGAATCTCGAACTGGTCGTAGGACATTGCCCACGCGCCATTGTCGCGTTGGGTCGCCCGGAGCCAGTCGTACGCTTTGCGGGCTTCGTCGAACCGCCCGCCTAAGGTCAGCGCCATCGCGCATTCGACGTGATCCCACGCATCGGTGTGGCCGTCCGGCCACGGAATCGATCCGGATTCTTGCTGAGTTGCCGCAATCGAATCTACGGTCTGCCGCAATTGATCCGCGGTCAGCAGGTTGGGGACTCCAACGAGCTCATACCGAGACATGTTCACGCTCCGGTTTGCTTAGGTAGACCACGAGACTCTTGCCGATCAGGGGATTGAGCGCACGTTCGGTCAGGCGAGTCAGTCGAGGTGCTTTCATCATGTCCCACACCAGGACTCGGTGGTACGCATCGACGAGTCGGTTATTCGCGTTATCGACCCCTACCGCGCACTTCAACCACCAGTACGGTGCGTGAAGACCGTGCGCATGATGTTCCCCGATTTGGACCAAACCGGTACTCGTGAGGCGCTCACCAAGTTGGCTGCCTTTGTAGATCCGAACGTGGCCACCCTCGACCTCGTGGTAGTCGTCGGACAATGCCCAGCAGAGTTTCTCGGGAAGCCACCGCGGAACCGAGACGGCGATCATTCCACCGGGTTTGAGCACGCGTGTGAGTTCCGACATCGCCACGGTGTCCTCAGGGAGGTGCTCGAGGACTTCGGCAGCGACGATGCGATCGAACGTGTCATCGGGGAAGGGCAACATGTAGGCATTACCGCGGACCGCTGCTGTCACGGACCCATTCGGGATCTCAGCTTCTACGCGCATCGCGGCGAGCATTTCCGCAACACCCGCTAGCTCCTCGGCATCCATATCCAGAGCCACAACATCGGCTCCGCGTCGGGCCAGGGCAAATGCGTGGCGACCGGCGCCGCATCCCATATCCAGGACGAGGTCACCGGGACCAACGGGGAAGCGGTCAAAATCAACTGTCAGCATTGCGCGGTCCCGTCGTGGATGGAGTTGGCTCTTTGGCTAGCCGTGCGGTTGATTGTTGGGCGGGTTGTTCGGCAGGCTGTTCGGCGGGTTGTTGGGAAAGATGCTGGCGGTACCAGTCGGCCGTGCGCTCGGCCACGACCTGCCAGGTGTAGCGCGCCAAGACGCGTTGTCGGCCCGCAGCACCGAGGCGGGCCGCGAGTTCGTCATCGTCCAAGATGCGTCCGATCGCCGACACGAGCGCCTCGACATCCGCGGGTGGAACGAGCAGAGCAGCCTCACCATCGGGTCCGACCACCTCAGGGAGCGCGCCAGCCGTGGTCGCCACAAGGGGGGTCGCGCAGGCCATCATCTCCACGGACGGGAGGCTGAACCCTTCGTACAGACTGGGAACAACCGCGACCTGGGCTGAGCCCAAAAGTTCGACGAGTTCGGATTCTTCGACGTTGGAGACTAACTGAACTGTTCCTTCAAGTCCTAGACGAGTGATCGCCTTGGCCGTCGCGCCACCCCTTTTTGCCTGCCCGACGATGACGAGCTCGACGTCGCGTTCAGTTCGTAGTTTTGCGGTGGCTTCGAGCAGGTGGATGATTCCCTTGAGCGCAACGTCGGCGCTAGCTGCGGCAACAATCCGCCCACGAACTCGTGGCTTCGTTGGCGGAACGAAGACGTCGTGTTGAACGCCGAGGGGAACCACGGTAAGGCGCTGCGGGTCCACCTTGAAGTCACGGACGACATCGTCGTGCGACGACTGGCTCACGGTCATGATGCTGGGTATCCGGCGCACGACTCGGCCTTGCATCCGTAGGAATGAGTACCATTGGCGGACGCGGAATCGGCGCCACGAATTGGGTGCGGCCGCTATGTCGAGACGACGATCAACCGTGATTGGATGGTGAACGGTTGCAACCACCGCCATGTCATCTCGCGCCATGAGCAGCATTCCGTAGCCCAGGGTCTGATTGTCGTGAATGATGTCCGGTTGTTCGTCGGCGTCCCGGGATCGCAGGAGTTTCCATGCCCGCAGACTGAAGGTCATGGGTTCGGGGAAGCCCCCGACTCCGGTGAGCGCGAACTCCAGCACGTCGATACCTGAGGTGAACTCACGCACGTGCGGAACACGGAACGGGTCGGGTTCGCGGTAGAGGTCAAGGCTGGGTAGGCGGGTCAGGCTTGGGCCTGGGTCAAGCTCCGGGTAGGGCGGACCGCTGATGACCTCAACACTGTGGCCGAGCGCGCTGAGTTCGCGCGAAAGATGCCGAATGTAGACCCCTTGGCCGCCACCGTGAGGTTTACTCCGGTAGGACAACAGAGCTATCCGTAACGGGTTGGCGTGCTCTGGGACGAGTTCGCTGTTGCCGGTTGGGGAGTTTGCGGTGGTCAAACGTGCTCCAGTTCAGTGGCGAGGTGACTGGATCTCCCTCGCGTGGCGGTGTGCAGGGATAAGAGTACGGTGTCTGCGAGATCGAGTGTGGAAAGCGCGCGATTCCGTTCGTGGGACGCGGCTTGGTGATCCCATCGAGTCCACCAAACCCATCAAGAACGACGAGCAACTGTGGAGGAAACATGCCAATTGCGGCATCGCTGGAGCAGCTGGCAGACCAAACCAAGGGCTTCCTTCCGGTTGACGAGGCTGCCGCGCTCCACGAGGCAGCGATCGCGGCTGGTCCAGGAGTCTGGCTGGAGATCGGTACCTACTGTGGGAAGTCGACCATCTATTTGGGGGCAGCCGCGCAGACTGCCGATGCCCAGCTCATCACCGTCGATCATCACCACGGATCCGAAGAGAACCAGCCGGGCTGGGAATGGCACGACGAGTCGCTCGTCGACCCCGAGTCAGGCCGGTTGGACACCTTGCCATCCCTTCGCCGGACGTTGCGCCTGGCGGGGCTGACGTCGGTCGTTACCCCGGTCGTTGGTGACACCGCAACGGTTGCCCGCTGGTGGTCAACGCCGCTAGCGTTCTTGTTCCTCGATGGCAACCACACCGAAGTAATCGCCCAACATGACTACGAGTCGTTTGCTCGACACGTCGTCATAGGCGGGACTCTTGCCGTACACGACGTATTCCCTGACCCGGCCGACGGTGGACAGCCGCCCTGGCATGTCGTACAGCGCGCAGTGGACTCCGGCATTTTCCAACAGGTATCGGTATGCGGATCGCTCCGCATCTTGCGAAGAGTCAGCGCCGACCGCATTTAGTAGCTGCACAACTTCCTTGGACGAGCTGTCCGTCAGCGTTATTGTTGGCGTATGTCAGATACGCGGGTGACTCGCCTCGGTACGGTGACTTCCTCGCCTCGTATAACCGGAGCTGGGGCCAGTTCAACTCTAAGGTGGCACCGATCATTGGTAACCACGAGCAGTCGGGGAATGGCTACTTCGACTACTTCAATGGGCGCGGTATTGCCGACGGAGTCGCCGGAACCCGAGGGAAGGGCTGGTACTCGCTAAGTACCGGGTCCGCACCGAACGTGGGCTGGCAAATCCTCGCCCTGAACTCAGAGTGCGCACTTCTTGGTTGTGAGGCAGAGCAACTCGAATGGCTACGTGCACAACTAGCGGCTAGCCAGAAGCCCTGCACCTTGGCGTATTGGCATCGGCCGCGGTTCTCATCTGGTGCTCACGGTGACGACCGGGACATGACGCCCCGGTGGACGGAAATCGCTAATCACGGTGTAGACGTCGCCCTGAACGGCCACGAACACGACTACGAACGTCTGGCGCCCCTCGATGCGGGTGGTGCAAGTAGCCCTAACTCAGGCGTTAGGCAGTTTGTTGTCGGCACCGGCGGGAAGGAATCTCGAACGGTGGGATCTGGGCCGCATACCGAGGCGAGCAATACGGATACGTTCGGCTACCTGGAGTTGACCCTTGAGCTGGGCTCCTACGATTGGCGCTTGATTCGCACGGATTCACCTAACAACGGAACGTTCCAGGACTCGGGCGCGGCATCCTGCCATGCCTGAATAGGAGCAACTACAGGTCGCGCTTTTTTGTCCTGTCCGTCCATTGGTGCCCGTCCCAGTAGCGGACGATGTCGGGATAGTCAGGATCTGGCAACCAGACTCCCTGTGGCGCGGGAAGCGGCGTTGGTTCGTCGCGGATTAAACGGGTGAACCCGAGCGCAATAGCGACCGCGAAACTGGCGAGCAGGAGCGCAAAGAGCGTGCGGAAGATTGCCTCGAAGCCAAAGAAGAACAGCGAGATAATCAGGACCGCCAGGCACACGCCCAGCCATATCTTGAGCGCCCACTTGGCTGCCTGAGCGCCGATATTCTCCGCCGCGATATTCAATGCCGCCTTACGTGTGCTGGCCTGAAACTGCGTCAGTCATCTGGCCACGAACCGAACTCCCCAGGGCTGTACTGACCGGACTGTTCGTAGTTTGCCGTCGGGCAGGCAGCGGTGGGTGGCGATCCATTGAGGACGTTGGTGACGTTCGTGATGTTCATTGGATTGGTCGTGACGGGTGTCGTTGAGTTCGGGAAGACGTCGCGCCCCGGATAGGTATTGATGAGATCGATGTCCTGACCCGTGCTGATCAGATCACTCGGAACTTGGGTGTGTAGTCCGGGGATCGTCGCAAAACATGCCAGCGACGCGATCGTGCCGTTCTCTACCAGCCCCTGAGCCTGTTGGCTAGCGATGCCGACGGCTACATCGTTGGGGTTGTAGAACGGTTGGGACCCCGTGCCGCTACTCAGGGAGTTGAAGGTGTCTGGATCGTTGAGACCGATGGCGGATGCCGCGTAGAACGGGGTGGTTCCGGCGACATTGGCCATTCGTGAGTTCCAGTCCACCATGTAGCTCGAGGTCATCTCGTCGAGAGCCGCCCCTTGGGCAAGCGACGACGAGAAGTAGTTCAGGATGGCTTCCAGTGCATCGCAACTCGGATTCAGGAACCCGCAGCCACTGGTTTGATCTGCTGCCGTGTTGGCCAAGAACGAGCCGGTGTAGGGAGTATCGATTGTGGTGATCGAGTCGACCGATACTCCGCTCATGAAGCTTGCGTAGTCCATCGCTCCGCGAGCCCAAAGGCCCCCGTCAGAGTGGCCGACGAGCCACACCCGAGTTACGCCGTAGTTGGTGTTGATGTACTCCAAAATGTTGGCCAAGATATTCGAGTTAAGATCGAAATCTCCTGCAGTGTTCAATGTCATTGACGCCGGTAGCTGGGTTGCCGCGCAGGACCCGAACCCCATCGTTGACGGAGTAATAGCCACCGGTGTTGGCGAGTCTGGAGTGGGGTAGTCGTACGTTGTTTCCGGCACGGTGAAGACCGGAAATCCATCAGTCGCTAGGGCGGACTGCATGGCGCTCCACGTTCCACCGGAGGACATCCCACTTGCTGAACACACGTTTCCCGGAGTCGTGAACGGGGTTTGGGACATAAAACCCGAGACCAGCACGACCGCGTCCCCTGACCCGGAGTTCGGGTTGATGGCGGAGCGCGTTCTGATACCCGATCGCTGGACGGCGGACGTCGGCTTTCCTGTAAGGGAATTGATGAAGCTTTGTGGTGTCTGTTGGCGGCAAGCCTGAGACACTGCGAATACGCCGACGTAGCCGGCGTCGCGGAATCCTGTCAGCTTAGGACCGAAAGCGATCCGGTTGTGGAACCCAAGTTTGGTCTTGGCAGATCTGATGTTCAGGTACTTCCCGCGGACGGTGGCGCACATCGGGTTAGAGATGCGCTTGGTCCGGGTTCGTGTGAAAGTGCGACTACTCAAAGAAGTCAAGCCTCGTCCGGCCACCGTGATCTTCAGTCGACCTTTGGTCGCGTTGGAGCCCTTCATTCGAGGTTTGAGGATGGGGACGCTGATTCGGTAGGTGGCTGCGCGGGAGCGTGTTTGCGACAAACGCTTGACTCCGGTGATCGCGGTAGTGCGCTTTGTTCCGGCCTTGCGGCCAACCGAGCGAACACGCACAGTTGGCATTGACCGGGCCCGGACCTTCATCGTGACGATAGATGTCTGGCCCCGTTTGGGTGTGACGACGACAACGTTCGTACGCGCAACGCGCGACGAGATGTCGCCGCGTCCCTCGGGTCGATTCGATGAGACGGTGTTTGGTTTGGTCAGCTGGGCGGATTCCGCTGGCGGTAGCTGGTCTTTGGCTTGGACGTCGGTGGATTGGGTCGGCGTTGGTTGGGTTGTTGCGTGTGCGGAAGTCATTGGGATGGAAGTGACCGCCAAAGCCACTACCAACGTTGAAGAAAGCGCCAGCTTGCGCATAGTTGCATCCCCGTATTGTGAGCAAATTCCCAGTGCGCAGGCGAGAGCTCGCGACTGGTCAGCCGACGAATCTCTGGCTGCCGCCTCGACTTTAGCTCGTGGGATCTCCGATGGCGCGATAGCGAACCGCTCGATTCAGTCCGCTGCTCGCCGTGCCTTATCTCGGTACATTGCCGCGTCGGCTACGTGTAGGAGTGTCTCGATATCTGGGGTGTCCTGTGGCCGCACGAGCGCTGTCCCCAGCGAAGCCTGGATCAGGATCTCCTGACCCCGGTAGCTCATGGGCCCGTCAACGCTGTCGCGGATTCTTTGGGCCAGCACCTCTAACGCTTTCTCGTCAGCGATGTTCTCGACGATGACGAGAAACTCGTCCCCGCCGACTCGTGCGGCTGTGTCGACCTCTCGTGCAGAGGACGCCAGACGTCGGCCGGCTTCCTGAAGCACACTGTCACCAGCGGCATGGCCACACTCGTCGTTGATTGCCTTGAAGCTGTCTAGATCCACCATCACGATACCCAAGGCTTCCTGTGAGCGTTCGGCTCTTTGGTGGGCTTCATGGAAGTGCTCCTGGAAGACCCGACGATTGGGCAGACCGGTCAGATCGTCTTGGCCCGCAAGTCGGCGTAGTTCCGCGTTGAACTGCTCTGTCACAGCCGCTAGTTGCGTAGCCCAACGGCGGACTGCTCTGACGATGACGACACCAAGCCCAAACACAATGCCGACCGCCAGCATACTGGTCAAGATCACACTCGTCTCCCACTGATCCGCACGGGCTTGGCTCGCATCAGCTTCTACCCTGAGCAGGATGAACGCAGCATCGAGGTTGTCCCGATAATCGGTCTCTAAATCTTGGTATTCCTGGCTATCCATGAGCGCGGCGGCTGCGGCTAACCTTCCGCCGGAGACGAGGATAATCGCCTCATTCTCGATCCGCGCTAACTGTTCACTGGCCCGAGCGCCTTGCTCGACAGCGCTGCTCGTCGTCACGCTGTCTAAACGGGAGAGAGTCTCAGAGACTTTCGTGGCGCGCGGCGTCGACCGCTCGTAGCGCTTGATCCAGCGCTGCTGTCCAGTCGCTGCCGCCATTCTGGCCGACATCGACAGCACCTCGTCGTAGTACCGAACTCGTTCGATCCCCTCGACCACTGCCACGGACTCAGTTGCGGCCTCGCGCTGAATATCTCGATATGTGGATCGGATACCGATGCCGACGCTTAACACCACGACGATGCCGATGAGGCCGCCCACGACAACCTTTATGGGGAATGACGGGCGCTCAGTTGCTATGTAGTTTCTGGTGGAGAGTTTGACTCCATGACGTGCGTCGGCATCGTCCGTGCCCGACCCGTCAACGTCCACACTTCTACTATTGCGCAGGAGTTAGTGGGTTCCGAACTTTTGAAGGCGCTCAGCCGATCAGGCCGACGGGAGATGAGCGTGGCTCATCTCGCTTGCTCTCGGGCGAGTTGAATCGAACTACGGGCATACCGTTGAATTTTGACGTTTGTGACCTTACGGGAGGCAGGCTGTTCGACCGTTGCGAACCAACCGTTGAACTTGCTAGAGAACCAATCGTTCATTGTGCCGCTATATGTTTTGTCGTCTTTCTTACAGTCGACGGCGAGGTCGACCGGCAGCTTCATGAGTTCTCCGGTGCGCAGGACCCACGGTCGGTTCTTTGCGTTACAGACCGAAAAGACAGTATTGGCGTGTTGAAGAAAAGAAACGATGCCATCGGGGTTCAATCGCGAGATGAACGCCATCATGGCGCGAGTCTCCTTCTCAGAGTTCGGTCGCTTCCCTGAGTAGTACAGCCCCTTAGCCGATCGCTTCCACTGCACGGGAAAGTTCCGGTTGAGGTCAACCCGGCGAGCGTTTGCCCGCGTGAACTTCTGGGCACCATCGGGGTTCATCGTCGACACGGTCCAGATCTGGAAGTTAGCGGTAGCGGGAATCTTGGTCTTTCTGATGGCCCTGACGACAGCGCGGCCCTTTGGTTCATCCCCGTGCATTTGGCCAATGACTAGCAAAACGGCATCCGCGTTGGGGTTTCCAGCTCGCGTCGCAACGATACGTTTCCCCTTTGCGGAGTAGCCGATCACGATCTTCTTTGGGAGCGCTACACGATCAGTTGACGCATTCGCGGGAGGTGCTGATATCGACCCCAGTGCCAGAGATGCGGCGGCGACGGAAAGCACGACAGTCGCGACGACGATTCGGGCTGGCGGGGACGGCCTACGTGACTCAAGTTTCGGATCCATGGTTAGCTTCGTTGTGCCTCTGGTTGTGGGAAATGGGGTGGGTCAGCCCCATCGTAGGTCACGGAAGCGTACGGAGAAAATGGGTTCTATATACAACGGAACGTAATCAAACACGGGCAACGTCAAGATCGCGTCTTGTGGGTCTGGACCTTCGAGCGGGCGTCGTACCCAGGAGTGGCTTTGGCAGACCAACTGACCCGAAGTCGCAACTTGTCACCAAATGTGCGAAATCTTCATGCTGATTGACCTCCGCCCGAAGCATCACCAGTGGTCCTATGCGCGGTCGACCCGCACTAGCAGGCCCAACACAAGCTGACCGGCGTGGCGAACCTATAATCGCGCATCTGGATCATCCGTATTCGAATCGAGGCGCCCGCATGATCACCTTGCCACCTCCATCCCTCGCACCATCGATTGTCGCCGCCGTGAAGGGATCGGTTGGCGAACAAGGGCTGAACCAAATCCAAATCATGACCATGGAGTCCATCGCCCACGACATCATGAACGCAGATGTTGAGGTAGAAACCCTGGAACCGCTGACTCCAGAACAGGCAGCACGTGCCATCGAGGACCCCCAGATCCGTCTGCAAGTTCTTCAGGCAATGCTGGCTCTCGAAATTCTTCAGCCAATCGAGGTCGACGGGGTTGTAAGCGATGAAGCCCGGATGAGGGTGTCTACCGAACAGGCTGACATTATCGATCGATACTCCAAGGCTTTTGGCGTTAGCCTCAGCCAGCTCCATACCTTCCGCGATCGGGCAGAGGGTCACATGAAGATGATGTACATCGACCTATTCGCCCGGACCGGCCTTCGCCGAGCTGCGATCAAGACGATCAAGAACGATGGAATCCGTGCGTTCGTTGAGAACGCTGCCGCTATGCGAGGCCACGGCACAAGTGACGTCATCGCAAACAAGTACCGCCGGCTCGAAGATCTTCCCGACGGAACCTGGGGTAAACAACTCGCTCACATGTATCAGGCGAACGGCTGGCCGTATCCCGGTGAATCTCACGGGGTCCCCGAACCGACGGCGATGCACGATTGGGTACACGTAGCCAGCGGCTACCCACCGACCCCAGTTGGAGAGTTGCAAGTTAATGCGTTCATGCATGCGACCTCCGATGACCCCGCTAGTTTTGGCACGGTCGTCTTGGCGCTTAGTTTGTACGGCCTGGGCAACATTAGCCTTCCGATCGGAACCTTCACGTCCAAGGGAAACGCATTAGGTCGCCCCGATGTCGGCCATCTGTACTCCGAAGCTGTTCTGCGAAGCAAAGCTTCGGGAACCGACTTTTTCAACGGTGTGGACCACTGGGAGAATGCATCAGTACCGGTCGAGCAGATTCGTGAGCAATATGGAGTCCCTGTCAAGAATATTGACATCGGTGAAGGTGACCCGGGGCTAATCACCTACCAACCGGGGTAACGGAGTGCCAATCCTTCGAATCCCGCTACCAGTCCGTGGTTAGGGAACGTGAACCTCAGGTCTTGTAGGTCTTGACCTTCGAATACGCGTCGTACCCAGGGGTAGCTTTCGCGGACCACGTGACCCGAAGTCGCAACTTGTCACCGAATGTGCGAATCTGCATCGACCCCTTCTTGCAGTAATGGCCTGAGGCGCCCCGGCTTACCGCGCGCTTCTTCTTACTAGAAACCTTGCATTGCAGTCGGTAGTAGGAAGTGTCACCGCGCAACGTGGCATTTACCCGCACACCGATGCGTTGGCCAGCGCTCGTCACGCAATCGGGCTTCATCAAGCGTATGGATCCAGTCCTCGGAATGGCATTCTTCGTCGGCCCGGTCGTTGCGCAATTGTTGACTGGGTTTTGGGGGAACAGGTGGCGGCGGCACAGTTGGACACGGGTTGCTGGTTCGGTTCCACTGTAGGAACGGGTAGCCGGAGTTGACGGATGGGGCAGTGGGCACACAGGTACCCCACACAGTCCCGCCTGTGGCAGGTGCGCCTTGCTGGATCGCCCAGTTAGCTGCGGTGAACGTCGCGATATCGCTCAGTTGCGTCTGTGTTTTGGCGACGCCAGTACCACCTGACAGGCTGGGGTTGGCGGTGCTGTTCCAGAACGATTCTGTCACTGCCGCAGGAGCCGTGGTGGCCATCCCGATGAGGCCACCGGCTTGCGCATTTGCCGTCACATTCCCAGCCGCAAAGCTGTTGGCGATTACGGACGCAGACCCAGAAGCCAGACCAATGAGTCCACCGACGATATCGGCGCCCGTCGCTGAGCCACTGGCTGAACTGTTTGTCACAGTGCTGGAATAGACGTCGCCCACCAATGCACCAACTTTATCTCCCGACGGCGCCACGACGTCGACGTTCGCACTGATATCCGATAACTCAGACTCTTCCAAATAGCCGACCATACCGCCCACCACGCCTTGGGCGGTGACGCTGCCACTGACGGTAATACCCGAGATATTGGCGGAGTCGAATCAGGTCGGTTTGGCTTCCGATCTTGTAAGGATCTCCGAGTGTCCCGGTACCGCCGCTAGCCGGAGCGCCGCTCCACGTACCGCCACCTGACCAGTAGGTCACGCAACTTCCGTTTGCCTGCGCGACGGTTGCCCCGGCCACGGAGATCCCAGTGGCAACCACCGCGAACGTGGTGATCAGCGCGGCACTACGAATACCGGATCGCTTACGCGGCTCTTCATTTTTAAGGGTGGAGATTGATCTCGTCTGACTGGTCATGCTGCCTTTTCGGCTGCGATGTGGAGCACAATACGGCGTTCGTAGTTGGTTTGGTTGCGGTAGCCGCAGCCGGTGCGTTTGATTTGTTTGATCACCCGGTTGTAGCCCTCGGTGCGGGCGTTGGTGATTCTGGTTTCAAGGAACGCGAGCAGCTCGGGCCACCAGCGATCGATCGTGGCGCCCAGGCGGGTGGTTTCGTCCATGTCAGCGTTGATCACGGTTACGTGGAAGGCATGTAGGCGCTCTGAGATGGTGTGGCGGTCGCTGGCCGTGAGTAGGCGCCCCAAGGCTTCTTTCACGGTCCAGGCGGCCTTGATGTGGCCGAGGGGATCGTCGGTGGCGAACAGCTCGTCTAGACGTGCCTGGGCTCGCGGGCCGAGCCTGTCCCCGGCGCGTAGCAGCAGTTGGCGGTGAGCCCAGGTGAGGTCGCTTTTGCGTCCTCGTCGGCCGTGCTGGTCGCGGGCCGCGCGTTGACGCACGCGGGTCACCACCAGTTTCGCCAACAGGTCAACATGCCAATGATCAACCACGATGGTGGCGTGCGGGAGGATGTCACGGATCGCGGAGGCAAACGGTGCGCAGGGATCAATCGCCACAATCTTGACCCCGGCCCTCCAGGCCGGTGTTTGAGCGTTCAGCCAGGTTCGCACGCTGGCCCCGGATCGCCCTGGTACCAGACCAATCAGACCACCGGCATGACTCAGATCAAGATCGACGAACGATGTCATCCACGGATCAGTTCGGGTCCATTTGGACTCATCGTCACAAAGCCAACGCACCGACCGGGCACGCGTCTCATCGATGCCGATCATGGTCGTTGGTGCCGGTTTCGCCAGCAGCGTCGCGGCCTTGCGAACCATCGCGTCATGCACAGTTGCCCACGACACTCGATACCCCCGGGCGATATCGGAAACCGCCCGAGCGCAACCCGACGCCGACGTTTCCAGCTTGGCCCGTAACCGCATCGTCAACCGGTGACGAACCGGGATCTGGACACTGGTTTCAGTGAACATTCTGCGAGGACATCTATCCTCAACACACGCGAACCGCCGCTGATGCCACACCAACACCAACGGCCGCTGCCCGAATGGCAAGTCTTTGACCACTCGGTCGCGATAGTCGTAAGGATCACCCGCGATCACTGCACACTCCGGGCAGGCATGAACATCAGAAACGACTGTCACCGTGACCTGGCGCCCGCCAGATTCAGGATCGTTCACACACGCGATAACCCGAAAGCCTGGCAGGTCAAACAACAAAGACATAGCGTCAGTCATAACTCGTGATCTCCTCTGCTGGATGTTTCTACACCAGTCAGTCTGGGGAGATCACGGGCCTTGAACCCTAAACGGCGCGCCCACCCTTAAATATGAAGACCCGCTTACGCTCACCGCGCCCATTCGTGGAAATAGCGCGGGCCCAGCTGGATCGATTCATGGGTGTGCTCCTTGGGAAGGTCCAGCAATGACGGTTCGCCTAATTGAATCGAACGATGGTCTCGCGGCTCCCTCATCGCCACACGGCGGAGCGGGTGAATAGGATGAATTTGATCAGGACGACGCGCACGCCTGCGGGTAACCCGGTTGGCCGAATCCTTAATCGCTAGATTCGCCGTTCAACGAGCGCTCTCGGGTAATTTCAGTGGTGACTGATTGGCGGTCTGGAAGCCAAACCAACGGAGGCGCGGACCTATCATGACCGACCAACCGCCGGAGAAAATCAAGGTCAAGGGTGTCTCACCGTTCTCGATTTTCTACAGCTTCGTGCCCTACATACTCATGTCTTTGTTCTCCGGGGTTGGCACCTTCCTACTGGTCACGAGTATCTCGTTCGTGATGTCAGCTGCGTGGATGATCTCTGGACTTGTACAGAAGCGCGGACTTCACCAGCTCAGCACCGTCGGAACCGTCCTCTTCGGTCTGATGTTGATAGCTGCCTTTGCCGATCCAAATCTTGACACCTGGATCCGCAACTGGTCGGGAACAATCGCGGAGATCGCACTCGTACTGACGGCCTTCATTGGCGTCCTCGTTAAGCGACCATTCACGCTGTACTACGCAAAACTGAGCGTGGATCAGGTGCAATGGGAACATAACCCCGAGTTTCGAGCGAGCGTCATCAAAGTCAGCCAGATCATTACTGGAGTTTGGGGTCTGTCGTTCTTGATTAGCGTGCTCTGCGACTTCGCGGACAACGTGACAAACAACGGTCTGATTTTCAACTGGATCATCCCGATGGCTGCCTTGTTCGGAGCTGTCAAGTTTACACTCTGGTATCCCAACTACATTCATGAGAAGACCCAGGCCGAACATCCCGAGTTCGAAGAACCGGTTTAACCGACCTGTCGCTTTTCAGCGTGCGGTAGCTAACACCGCCTGCCATTCTTTCGACCGTGACTACTCGTAGCCTCGGTGCCGCTGCTTCCGACGTACTCGACGCAGCGCAGCGACGGATGCTAGTTGGAATCTGCATCTTGACCGGTGCCGTCTCGCTGGTGCCGTCGACGTACAACTTCATATTGACCCCGATGCTCGAAGGGCTCGATGCCAGCGATTCGCAAGGAACTTTACTGAGACAACTTCCCAGCATTGCGGCCCTCTTGGTGATCTTCCTTGCAAGCGCACTGAGCGGAAGGGTCGGCGAACGCAATCTGATATTCGCCGGGTCACTGCTCTTCACCGTTGGCTGCATCGTGGTTGCCATCGCGCCGGCGCTCCCCGTCGCAACACTTGGGCTGGTGCTGCTTAGCGCGGCGAGTTCGGCGATGGCCGTCGTGGGTCTCGGGTTGCTAAGTTCACGCGTGACGAACCCGGCAGCGCGAGCGACCGCGTTCGCGTCATTCGCGTTGGTAGCTCCGATCGCGTTCATGGCCCTACCCGTCGCGGCGGGCGTCATCCTCGACAACTGGTCGTGGCGATATGTAGCTGCCATGTGGGCGATCGGCGGCGTGATTTTGATTTGGGGGGTTAGGCGGTTCATCCCGCAGACACCACCTTTTGCGAAACGACCGGAACTCGCTACACCGGCGCTTGCCGGGCTCACCCTCGCGGCTGCTGTCCAGACTATTTCGGCCATCAGCAACGACGGCATCTTGTCGACACCCGTATTTATCCGCGCTGGCATCACGCTGGTAAGCGCGACCGCGCTGATCCTGGTGTTCCGTCGCAAGGCAAGCCCGTCGATTTCACTTTCCGCCTTGAGCCGCGGCGGAGTGCTGATTCTGCTCGTCGTGGTCATGGTTGTGCCATTCGTGAATCTTTGGTTCTACATGACCATCGAGTACCAGTACGTCTTCGGAAAGTCAGCGTTAGAGACGGCGGTCCTCATGGTTCCCCCTCAACTTGCTGGAGTCGCTGGCGCACTAGTCGCACGCAAAGTCATTCAACGGCGCGGAATCACGTTTACCGGCGTCGCGATGCTCGCCGGACTAGCAGTTGCACTGCTCATGACGTTGATCATCGGTAGCGAGACTCCGATTTGGTTGATCGTCGCCATCATGGCGGGCTACGCGCTGGCGTCCGTCGGTGCCGGTGTTCCAGTCACAAACGCGATCATGAATGCAGCTGCGGCCGGCGAGGAGGGAAGTGCATCCTCCTTTCGAGGCGCTGCGGCCCATGTCGGCACCGCGCTGGGAGTCGTGGTGATGTCGACGATCGTGTATTCCGCGGCAGCGAATTCCATCGCCGGGTCACTTGGCAACGAAGGACTGGCGTCCCAAGAGTCCGCGCAGATCGCGCAGAGCATTCGGGACGGTTCAAGCTCGGAGGACGTGAGCGCTCAGTACGCCGTACCCATCGATGAGGTCGATGAGATCGACGATGCTCAGCAGGCCGCAATGATCGAGGGACTCCACGCGCACGGACTTTCAGGTGCACTCTTCATCAGCGCGGCCGCCGCCATTTTCTGGTTCGCCCGTCGTCGCCAAACTATCGGGTGATCTCGTCAGGATGGCGGATGGTGGTCGCGTACCGACCAGAATCCGCCAGCCTGCGGGAACGGTTCACGAGCGGAGATTGCTTGAAACCACCTGGTCGAGCACCTGCGCCCAGGCCAGTAACGACGTGTCCGGCATGAACTCAGTGACGGCGGCCGCGTGGCCCTGCTCCCCCATTCGTGCCCCGGCGGCGGGATCAGCCAACAATTCGGCGATCGCTCGTCCAGCCGCGACCAGATCATGTGGGGCCACCAGGTATCCGTCAACTCCTGGGCGGATCTGATCAACGATCCCACCGACCGCCGATGCAACGACCGGTGAGGGTTCCTCGGTTGTGGTGGCGGGGCGTACGCATGGGATTTCGTGGCCGGTAGCCCATGAGGCGTTCGCGGTGTTAGCCGACACCGAGCTTGGGTCCCCGGCACCCACGACACGGTTGGGTATTGATGAAACACGCCGGGGCAGACCGCGCTGGCATCAAGACCCGGACACGTTGGAATGGGAGAAGCTGGAGTTGTTCGAGACGAACTTTGTGGACCTCAACGGTGTGGGCGGACTACTCGGGCAGGCATCGGGTCGTAAGAAGAAGACGGTGATCGAGTGGCTCGATGATCAAGGCCAGGAATGGAAAGACGCTGTCACCGATGTGCGCCAGCGCGTCATACGTGACACCGCCGGGCGACGCGGGCGGGCTACCGACCCGATCTGGGCCGGGCGGCGTCGGCTGTTACGCGGTGCCGAGCGCCTCACCCCCAAAGCATTCGAGACCATGATCACCGATCTGAGTGGCAACGATCCCAGCGGGCAGATCATGATTGCCTGGGTCGCGAAAGAAGAACTACGCGCTTTACTGGCCACCGCCAAAACCGGTGGCCAGCGTCACGACATCGCTCACCACCTGGACCGCTTCTACGCCTGGTGCGCGGGACCTGGCGCCGACATTGCCGAGGTTCAGCGCCTCGCCGGGACAGTCCAGGCGTGGTGGCCACAAATCTTGGCTTTCCTGCACACAGACATCACCAACGCAGCAACCGAGGGAACCAACCACCTCATCAAAGACGCCGCCCGGTGCGCTTACGGCTTCCGCAACCTGGCGACCCATTGACGCTGGCGGTGGGTACGGTGGGCCTGTACCCGCCGCCAACGTCAACAAGCCACGCGATGAAGATCGTTCCCCCTTAACTTCGAAGCAACGCGGCGCCCTTGGGGCGCACCGTGGTGGGGGGAAGATTCGAGGTTATGTGACGGTCGTTTGGGGGCTGGCGTGGTGGCGTCGAGTGGTCCATACTGGTGTGGTTCGTTCCGGTCAGACGCCGTTGGTTCTGTAGTGCCTAAGAGTCTGTTTCGAAGCATGGTGGTGGAGGGCTCCACGGGAACCGTGGAATGTTGCCTGAGAGCACGAGTGCCAGAATTCTGATCTTTCCTGCCCTCCCCGGGACGGGCTTCAATGGTCCGGTTTCTTTTGCGTGGAAAGGGGAAGTCTGATGGAGGTTGTTCACCCGCGGTGC
>Ga0209491_10000358_pt1 | contig 89999 bp, 71 predicted proteins | sample BON02_FD_187213 | JGI IMG/M metagenome (GOLD analysis project Ga0209491, IMG submission 187213) | Freshwater microbial communities from Lake Bonney liftoff mats and glacier meltwater in Antarctica - BON-02 (SPAdes) (version 2) | ecosystem: Environmental > Aquatic > Freshwater > Ice > Glacier...
TGCTCAAAGGAGAGAAGACCAAGAAACGCGGGATCAAAGGCAAACAGAAAAACGCCGGCTGGGACCTCAACTATCTCCTACGCCTGCTCGGCGTAAACCCACAGCTCATTTAGTTGCGTCTGCCCTGTTCACCCTGTCGATACGGCTTGCCTTCGCCAACTCGCTGATTATATTGCGCTTCCGAACGGCGTTCCGGATCGAGCTGGCACCGACAGTTGTCGAAGCATGCCCGGTCCTGGATGCGATCGTTCGGATGACTTTTCGGGTGATTTTGACGGGGCGGTATACAAAATCGAAAGTCGCAAAAAGTGGCCTTGTAAGTCGTTGATAATCAACGCCGGTGTGGCGGAATTGGCAGACGCGCTAGACTCAAAATCTGGTTCCCGTAAGGGAGTGTGGGTTCAAGCCCCTCCACCGGTACCACTTTAATCAGTTCATTCCCAACACGTTACGTTTACCCAACCGGGCTGAACGCACATTTCCGTACGGATTCCGTACAGATTTTTCTCTTTCTCCAGATGCAATCCCGTTCTTCCAACCGTGAAAAAGAAAACGATTGGAAACAGGCGGACTGCCGACAAGAGCGGCAAGCACTCATTCCCGATGCTGATCAAGCGGACAGGTGTTGAAGTGAAGATCTACCATCGCAAGGACAAAGGGGCATACGACTCCTTCTCGGTCGCTCACTACGAACACGGGCAGCGGGTGTTGAAACCGTTCTCCACGCTCGATGCCGCGAAGGAGCACGCTGAGTCAGTGATCAAGCGGCTCGTCCGTGGTGAACCGGAAGGCAGGACGCTGTTGGCCCAAGATTACCTGGTATTCAAGCGTGCGTCCTCGCTCGTGGAACCCACGGGTGTACCGCTGGACTCCGCTGTTTCAGAATACGTTCGGCTTCTCAATTTGCTTGATGGCCGGGCAACGCTGAGTGAGGCGGTCCGTAGCTACGTCGCACGGAACGACAAACCCCGAACTGACCGTATGGTGGCCGATGTCGTTCAGGAGCTTGTCAAGCTCCGGACGGACCAGAACTGTAGCCCAGATCACTACGAGGACCTTGAACGACGCCTCCAGCGCTTTTCAAAGTCGTTCCAGTGCAATGTTGCTGACATTTCACCAGTGGAGATCGAGCGGTGGCTGCTGGCACTCAAAAAGAAACCCCGTTCGATCAACAATTTTCACGGCGCTCTCAAGAACATGTTCAACTTCGCCAAAAAACGCGGCTACATCGAACGTGAGCGTCGGATCATGGAGGATGTGCCGGAGGTCATTGAGCCGCAGCGCGAAATTGGTGTATACGACCCTGAACACCTTTGTGAACTGATCTCCCATTGCTCCGTGAAGTTCCTACCTTATCTGGTTATCGCCGCATTCGGAGGGTTCCGGGCCAGCGAGATTGACCGACTGGACTGGGAGAATATCGGTCCAGACGAAATAAAAGTCCCGCCATCGGAATACAGGGTTAAGTCAACGCGCCTTGTGTTGATCAACGAAACCCTCAGGCACTGGATGGAGGTGATCAGAATGCCATCTGGCAAGTTGGTCGTTCACAAAAATGTTGCGAGCACCCTGTTAAGGTTGCAGACCAAGGCAGGTGTGGAGCCGGTCCACAATGGGCTTCGCCACAGTTTTGCGTCCTACTCATTGGCCGTTACTCGGAACCCAGACGCACTCGCCTATGAAATGGGGAACTCGCCCGCCATGCTCAAGAAGCACTACCGCCGCCTCGTTCCCCTCGAACGTGCCCAGGCCTGGTTTGACCTCACCCCGGACAAGTTTGACCGGTCGATGACGGAATGGTGAGAGCCCGTCGGTTCAGCGCCTACGTTTAGCTGGCACCAGGCACTCGCTGTCGAGGTGTTTGAGCAGGTCGCTGACGAGAAACCTCACGGTGCCCGCGATTTTGCGGTACGGCAGACGGCGCTTCTGCATCCACTTTTCAATGGTCCGAACTTCGACGCCAAAATAGGCGGCAGTCTGCGGCTTCGTCAGCAGTCTAAACTCGAACGGAACGGCTTCGTTGACGTCCGGCACGGGTGACTTGTCCGACTTGGTGGAATCAGTTCTTGATTCAGGGTTGCTGTCATTCACACAGTAAAGAACGGGGTTCGGGGGTGACCCAACGGATTCTTCCGGTTGAACACGATCACGACCCCTCGTCATCATTAATATTTTCTGTGTTGACCGTCCGCGTCGTCGGATCGCAGCAAAAAAGAAGCGTTCCACGTTGGACGTAGCCCGGCGCGTCTTTTACGACGTCAAAAGCGTGCGATCTGCACTCATAAGGTCGAAGTGAAGGCCCTGTATGTTTGAGCACCCCACTGTCGTCGCCGCATCAGATAACCTAGTACTTCGCCATCTCCGACTTCGACATCGCGCGATGAGGCCATTTCCGGGAATGTATACAATCTCGAATTTGCAGAGTTAAGCGGTCGTCAGCGCCGCGCCTCAACGGAGTTCTGTTCTTCCCTTAGTAAATAATCCTAAAAAGGAAAATGGAAACCACGGATGGCACAGATCAACACAGATGATCAAGAAGTTGCGTTAACCGGGTGGAACACCCGGCGGGTGAACGGGCCTGAAGGTACAACCCGTTCCTGATCCGTGTTTTCCGTGCATTCCGTGGTTCTCATCTCCGGATTTAGGATAATTCAGCGACCACGTCAGCGCGACGGGGCCGCCAGGCGCGATGGACACTGGAACTACAACAATCTTGGTGGTGGTGTGGACCCTGAAGGACAGGGGGCCGAACAATATCTCGTTCCAGGGAATTGTCCCGTCGCGCCCCACACCGCCACCATTTTCTTTCGCCCAGCATACTGCCGCCGATCACCCTTCCACCCGTGTCAACACGTCCGTCTGGAACCTCGTCAGACACAGCGGGAGGTCACGTGCGTCGTAGCGGGATGGAGAGCGATCCTATTGCAGCGGAATACCCGATCTTTCCGGACGGCGTAGATGATCAGTTAGGGTGTGGTGGGGGGCGGTCATCCCGTGGGTGTATTCGCCTTCCCTGGTGGAACCCACTAAACTCTGGTCCTGCGCCGGTTAACATGTGTGATTTTGACAACCTGTGGAAATACCGTGACTGGCTGAGCGTGGGAACAGTGTACCTTGCCCAATTGTTGAAAAGCATCGACTACAGGATCAACGAATGGCCGCAGCGATTTGATCGACCCAAGCACATGTACCGGGAGAACGCATGCTTGCTGGCAGCATCGGAATTTCCGCTCCGGCTAAACTTCTGCCGCTGTTCGAGATTGGGCAGGCCAGGCAAATACGGCTACGCAACGGGTCGGTGCCAGATATGGAGACTCTGTCCATACTGCTCGCACAAGAAGCGGTTGGAACTGCTGAGAAAATTTCTGCCTGTTTTCAATAGGGGCAACTGGTGGTTCCTCACCATGAGCCCTGAGGAGTTTTGTCACATTCACGGCGAGAACATCGAGGCGATCATTTCCTGGTGGGAGGGCTGCCGTTACGCGCTTCAAAAGCTGATAGACTTCGGATTCATCGACGGAGCATTGGTTTTTGAAACCATTTCGGTCCATCACTACTGGCCGAACGCCCTGGGCCTCCCCCATGTGCATGTGCTAATCATAGCGGACGAGATGACCCCGGAGACAGTCCGCTTCCTCCAGGCCACGTTTTCTGAATATGCGGGCCAAAAGTGGGATGCAGGGCGCAAACTTTGGCTACCGAGGACGGAGGTGTACGGGGACGAGGAAGATCGGAAGATCGAGGCTCCGGAACCGTTGTGGACCGAGGCCTCCACCCGCACTTATCGCATTCTGGAGCTGCACGACATGGCTGGCGTGATCTCTTACCTTTGTAATCCCATAAATTTCGCGGAAGCCTACGTTGGAGAATGGCCACAAGTGGACGGTAACCACTGTGACGCATCTGAGTTTAATGAGAACGCTATCGAGACGATCAACGGCTGGGAGGCCGCCCTGCTTCGCAGGTGGGGACATCGCTACATGGGGGCTCTACATCACAGCCGGAAGGACTTTGTGGGAGTGAAGAAGGGGCCGCGTGAATCCGACGCACACATCGCTAAGGTCGCACACATGTTGAGAATTTGCGGCATTGAACAGATGGAGAGCGATCCTTGTGAATATCTCGGGATCTCAATTGAGGAAAAACACGATATGTGAGGCGGCTACAGCCATCTCGTTCTATTCGGAAATGATCTTAATCACCCGTTGTCCGTTCCACCGCCTGTCATCGCCTGCCAGCCACTGCGACTGTTCGAGTAGAACGCCCTCCGTTTCATTCACCGTTCAGCCGATGCCTCCAACGACCGGCTGGCTCAATGCGTCGATGAGCTACGCGGTGCCGCCAGCGCCCTTGGCAGGTCGTCCACGGCGTTTGCCGGGTCGACACGGCATCATTACCGTTTCGGCGGCACGACTGGGCCTTGCGGGCGCTGGGCCGTTCGCGGACCCCGGCTTTCAATTTCCCGAGAGCCTGCGCTGCTGGTAGTGGGAAAATACGGACCGCGCTTTCTGGGGCCGACCCGAGCTGGATTGGATCGATCTGGCTGTAATCTGACCATCGGAAAAAAACGCGTCCGCGTATTGCGCCAAGCAGCTCGCCAATAAATCCGCCCGGTAACTGGAGCAAGCAGAACTTCCTGCGTCTTCGGCCAGCGATCATGCCGGTATAGGGTCGAGGTTGGTTCTTCAACGCCTGCCTGCGGGCTCCGAGGACCGACCCCGCCGATGAGTCTCTTGGGACCAGGTCAATGCGTGTCACGGAGTCTGAGGTGCCTGTTTCCATTGAAGTAAATACTGCTGTCGCACGACGTCAGCACTCCGTGTCCGCCCGACTCACCCTAGAGGCCTCAAGAAATGCATCCGCGACTAACCCAGCGTGGTAATGACCTCTGATGGTGCCGCGAGACCTTCGAGCTTCACCAGTCTAACAGGCTCAAAAAGCGGTGGCCGCCCTCGGCCACCGAACATTGTACTCGGACGGTAAAAAGAAATTCCGGTATGCGCCAGTTCAAAGTTCTTGTGCGAACAACACGTTGTGGTTGAGGGCGAGCAGTGGAACATGACTGCGGCGACTACCGGCCAGCAGTGGAAATGGAGCCGTCACGAAAACACCAACGTCCCGACACGACGAGCGCTTTTGGTTTTCACCTCCGACTAACGTTGTCCGGGCGATTGTCTGGCCACCTGGAACTCAACGGGAGCGAGTTACGGCAGGCCCTGCTCCCAGCGGTCCGCTACAACGGCATATTTGCCTGCTCCGAGCGCTTGACGGCGGTGACAGTTGTTCGCCACAGCCCGTGGTCTGAATTCAGCATTGTCGGCAGCTCGTGCATCCCCCAAAAAATCGCATCCTGAACTTCATCCGTGCTGAGACGCACGAAGCACCAGGACACTCCCACCGCGTTGGCTGTAATTCGTGATGCCAGCCCGACCTGACGAGTTCTCGAATACGGCTCAGCGTAAGGTGTCCACCAGAAACCTCGCCAGTGCTCCGGCTGTGGTAACCACCAACCGTGCGAGGGCGACCGGCGTCGGCATGCCGTCTGAACGGCCGTGCGCATCTCCAGCGTTGTTCCTAACGAGTTGCACACCGTCCAGCACGGACTGGAGCCCGGAGCTGAACTGCTTGGTGCCTTCGACCAGTTCAACGCCGTCTGTCGCCAACCTGAAAAGCTTCTTCAAGTCTGCGCTGCTGGGAAACGTCACCTGCTTCCTGGTCAGAATGTCCTTGAGCAGTGTCTCCAGCAGCGATCTCGCAGCCGTGATGGCCCCATCGGGATCGCTCGCGACGCGTTCAACGGCCTTGCGCCAGGCCCTGGTGGCTTCGAGTGATCCGTACGAAAGCAACGCCTCTGCGGTGTCCGCTGCGCCAGGCACCTCCTGCCCAAGTCGAGCTTCAACCTGTCGGACAAATCGCCTCCCAGACTCCGTGAGCCCACCCGAAATTTCGACACTGATGAAGTGCCACGTACCATACCCCGTCGCCTTGGCGGGAACAACCCCTCTCGTCCAACCACGTTTTCCGATGTACAGCAAACGCTCCGCGATTTCCTGAAATGCCTGGACATCGTCCGGCTTGTTGGTGGCCGGAGTGAACACCTTCCGTCCTTCCTCGATCTGTTTGAGCAGCTGATAGCATTCAAAATCTCCCTGGAACTCGACAGCTTGATGATTGAGATCAGCCAAGTAGTCCCTACCTGCCTTGGTGATCCGCAGTGACGCCAGATAGGCGATGCGCACCCCGTCCAGGATCGGCTTGTACGTGATGAACGCCTCTTCTTCCAGTTCTTGGAACCGATCTACCTCGTACGGCAGCTCAGTTGTGGCCTGCTTAATCGCGTTAAACTCTCGGTTCCGGACTCGCTGTAGGATTTCTCGATAAATCTGTTCGTACTCGGGGAGCATCGTCACGGAAGGTCAGCCGAAGTGCGTGGCAGTGTCAATCGTCCGCCCCAATTCTTGGTCCCCAGGCTGGTCAGCCGGTTTACATGTCAATGTCGAATCGTACACGATCAGCATTTTCTGCCGATTCCTTCAGCCTCCCTGATGAGACTGGATGCTCTCACTTCGAGCGCATCCGCGATGACCTGAAGTGTGTCTAGGCTCGGGTTTCGGAGCCCACGCTCAATTAGGCCAATGTACGTCTGGTGGAGTCCAGCGGTCTCAGCGAGCGTCTCCATGCTCATCTTCCTGGCGGTGCGTTTCTCCTTCAAGACTGCGGCAAACGCTGCCGAAAGTTTTCCCGGCTTTTGGCTCATTTTTAGAGCCTGCACACACGCGTGACACAACAAGCATAAGACTAAAGTCTTGACTCGAATTCCAGAATCCAGTGAGCTTGCCCACACTCGGCGGAGACAGGGCGATCACGCGATGACATCCGCTGACTTGTAACATGAAGGGAAGCACAATATTTCGTCGCTCATTGATACCACTCCTAGCGTCGGGCTTGATCGCCACCACAACCCTCGCCGCGCCTCCCCAGATCATCCAGCAGCCGCAGCGCCGGGATGTGAACGTCGGCATGACGGCAGTTTTCCGAGTGGACGCCTCGGGAGCAGGTCCGCTCGCCTACCAGTGGCACAAGAACAGCGAGGACATCGTGGACGCCACCGACCCGACCCTTGAGTTGGAGAATGTCCAGCTCAGCGACGCTGCCAACTATATCGTCACCGTATACGATGGCGCTGAATCCACGATCAGTTCAGCGGCGACACTCAACGTCACCGGGCCGCTTATGAACCGGGCACTCTCCCTGGATGGCAGCGGTGACTCCGCCCAGGTGGCCAGCAACGCTCGCATACAAAATGCGGACGCCCTGACCATCGAGTTCTGGGTGTTCCCTCTGCCATCGGTTGTCAACCAGTTCGGCAGTTTCATCAACAAGGGCGACGGGCTGAGTGCAACCTCCTCACGCACCTATGAGTTCCGCTGGCAGAACGACGGCACCATGTCGGTCAACCTCTTCCTGGTCCACATCGACGGCCAGCCTGACGCGGCCGGATTCGGCCTGGACGTCCCGGAACACCAGTGGTCGCACGTGGCCGCGACCTTTGACAGTGCCACCGGTGTCGTCGCGGGCTACGTGAACGGGCAGGAGGAATTCACCACCACGATGCTGAACGGTTTCCCGGTTCAGGGACGGACAATCCGACAGTCATCCCCCCCGCTGGTCGTCGGCGTCACCCCTGGGTTCTCCAACACCCAGGCTACCGGCCGGATCGACGAAGTCCGCATCTGGGACCGTGCCCGCTCCGCCCTGGAGATCGCCGCCGACTACTCCTGCAAGCTGACAGGGGCGGAAACCGGTCTGGTCGGCTACTGGCCATTTGACGATGGCGGCGCGGACGATTTTACGGTATTTGAGCAGCACGGCACACTTGCGGGCGATGCCCACACTGACCTGATCAGTGAAGGTGATCTGCCGGTGTCGGGCTGTGGGCAGCCCACGTTTGTATACACCTCCGCCGACTTGGGGCAGTTCAAAACCTCGATCAAGCATCGGCTCGACGCCAGTGGATATGTTGAATCGACGACAGACTGGCAGACGTGGAGGCCCGCTGGATCACTGCCCAACGCGACTGGACGGCAAACGGTTACGGAGGACGTGGAGCCCGGCAGCAAATTCTTCCGTGCCTCCTCCAGGTAAGCTTATGCCTGCTCGTCGAAAACGCAATCAACCCGACCAGCTCACACCGGAGCGTGCCGAAGAGCTGGAAGAAATGCTCGATGCCATGGATGCCGAGGCTCCCCTGCTACCCGCCACTGTGGTGGAGGCATGGCAAACAGTCCTGCCACTGAGAGGTTACGCCGACGTCGAGCCCCAGGAGCTTGGCCCCGGTGTCTGGCGCGTCGTGGCGACGATCCCGGACCAGCGTCGTGGCGCTCCACTCAACCTTATCAAGGAAGATGTTGAGAGCACTGTGTTCGCAATGTGCCATGACCTCGTGCCGCCTGGGGTCGCCGTGCAGGTGGAGGGCGAGCGCGTATGCATCTCCGCACTCATGCGCAGGATAAAAAACGAGAAAGAACCATTGGAATGAGCAATGAGACAGGACAACCAGCCGCTCCAGAGCAGCCGCCTCAACAGGCAAAAGCACAACCCCGTTTCGCCCTTGGCTGCGGTCTGCTGATGGGACTGATATTCGCGGGCCTGTACATTTTCAGTGCCGTCAATCCGGACGCGTTTGCACCTGTGCCTGACCTGGGGCAGGTGTATTCCCAAGGGTACATGTTCGGCCAGGGAGAGGCCACGGTGTCACTGAAGAAAGGAATCATGTCGAAGTACCCGTTCGACCGCAGTGTCATCAGATCGTTTGCCGACAAAAAGTCACAACAGCTGACGAAGCCGTTCCCCAACGAGGAAGCCCGGCAGAAATGGGTGGAAGGGTTTATCACCGGGTATGCCGACAAATACGACAACTACTGGAACACCGGGAGCCTGTAGCAATCATGAAGTTGATCAAGCCGATGCGCCGGGTCACGGCAATGTCACAGTGCGCGGTGACACGAGGCTTGACTCTGTGTGCGCTGGTGATAAACCGACGTTGCTGAAGAAAGGAAATAAATGAAAATGAACAAGAGGAAATGGTGGGGGAGAGGCGGTGTTCTGTTCCCCGTTTTCACCGCAGTCATCGCGGTTGCCACATTTAGCCTGTCCGCCGACCGGACTGCGAAGGAGTTCCCCCGACGGTTTTCCAACATTTATCCGCCGCCACCCGAGGGCGGTGTGATCAATCTGTGGCGCTTTGACGAAGCCGTCGGAATGCGCTCAGGTGCCCCTGATCCGTTGTTCTCCGAGAACGTCGGTCTGTTTGAAAGCTGGAGCGGAAACTCCGTCAGCCTCTTTGGGAATGATCCGGCCTACCTGCGTTTTCCGGAATCGGATGCTGCGGGCAATGTCCACCTGAACAGCACGGAGGGGAGCGTCCGTTTCTGGTTCAGTCCGCACTGGGGCAGCGCCGATCTGGGCGGAATCGGTCCCGGCACGTACGCGCGGTTAATCGAGATGGGGGCCGCGGATGAACGGGCACGCGTGGGCTGGTGGTCGCTCTACCTGAACCCGGAAGGCAATCGCATCCACTTTTCGACACAGGGCCGGGGACGGTCCGCTGATTATCTGGCGGCTCCCATCTTGTGGGAACCGGGATCATGGCATGAAGTAACCCTCACATACTCGCCCGAAGGCACGGCGCTGTATGTCGACGGGTTGATTGCCGCCGAAGGCGGCGGCATCACGACCGTGCCGGACGCGGCGACACGTCAGGAGTTTGGGTTTGCACTCGGTGGCGATGCTTCCGGCGGAAATCTGGCGCAGGGAGAATTTGACGAACTCACGACCTACCACGGTGCGTTGGATGCCGAGGAAGTGGCCCGCGTTTACCATGTGAGGGCAATGCAGGTCTGGCGACAGGCCATGGACAATGCCGGACTCCTCCAAGCCCAGCCTTCCTCGAGTGGAGGAATGGCTCTTATGAGTTCACCTCCTTCCCCCGGAAGCGGTGGTGGTGGGGGCAGCGGCACCAACACGTACATGGCCTACAGTTATTCCACGAATGATCTTTGGCTGAAGATCACCGGAAAGACCAACACGACCGGTTACTTCGTGATCTATACTCCGGAACCCTCGGAGATTTATGACCTGTTCGCGACGACCAATCTCAGCCCGAACGTGTCCGGCCTGAACCTGACGAACTGGGTTCAGGTGGTTCGGACAACATCAGGTCAAACCAATCTCACCATCACCGGGCTCAGTGCCGTTCATGAATATTTTCAACTCGGGACGATGTATGACGGGGACGGCGACGGGCTGCCCGATGCGTATGAAACGCTGGTCAGCCATTCCGACCTCGCCAGCGCGGATACGGACGGTGATGGACTGGCGGACGTCAGTGATCCAAGTCCGCTCACGGCAAATGGCCCGGCAAGTTTTGCGGGACGGGTGATCGCCTATTGTCCGCAGTAAGGCGTGGAGTCAATTTTACATTCAGAACAGGGAAATCAGAGACATGAAATTCACACGACGATTCTTGCGCACTGCCTTGGTGGGAAGTGCGCTCCTCCTGCTGGTCAATGGAACGACTCAGCTCCGTGGAGCTGCCGACGCAGGCAACAACGCGGGACCCGCCGCCTCCGGTGAGGAACTCCTGTCGGCATCGACCGGTAAACTCGATTACCAGACCGACCTGTTCTCGGGCCGGTTCGGTTATTCCGTCCCAATCGTTGCGCCCCCGGCGCGTAACGGATCAGAGCCCCACCTGGCATTACGCTACAACTCCTCGGGGGCCAACGGTTGGTGCGGTCAGGGCTGGGAACTGGAGATCGGCCACATCCAGCGCGAGACCCGTGAAGGCGTGCCGGTCAAATGGAACACCGGAACCGGACTTCCGCTCAACGAATACGATGACGCCAAGGGGTTCATGTTTTCGCTGAACGGAGCCAGCTCGCGTCTGGTCAACGTGGCGAGCAACGAGTTCCGGGCGGAAATTGAATCGGGCTTCCTGCGTTTCCACTATCTGACCAATTCCAGCGGGAACTCGTGGCGGGTCACGGACACGAGCGGCAACAAGTTTTATTTTGGCGAGACGGCGGACAGCCGCATGGTCAACTACAAGTGGGGCAGCACGACCAATACTCCAAAGGGCACGTTTCGTTGGGCACTCAACCGTTCACACACGATCACTGGAACCACCAACCAGTTTGTTTATCAGATTATCGACGGAGCGCAGTATCCGAAGGAGATCAACTACAACGGTCACGCCAACGGCATCGCTTCCGCGAACAAGATCAAGTTTGAACTGACGACCACGAACCGCGTCGATTCGCGCATCGCCTACAACTCGGGCTACGGGGTTTTCACGGGGCGGAGGCTTTCCAAGATTTACTGCAAGGTCGGCGGTTTGTTGGTGCGCCGTTACGACCTGGCGTACGCAAGTTCACCTTCAACGCTGAGATCGCTGCTCACCGGAGTGACGACCGTCGGTTTGAACGGGTCGAGCACGCTGCCGCCCACGACGTTCACCTATCAGGAACAGGAACTTGGATTTCAGTCGGTCGCGTGGACGAACATTGTAACTCGGTGGACGAACTCGCTGGGAAGCACCACGACTCCGGATGGCTGGCGGTTCCCAACCTATCCGGGTGAAACCGAGGTTGATCTGGTGGACATGGACGGGGATGCGCTGCCGGATCGCGTATTCCGAAGCACCGACACCAACTATCCCCACTTCTACCTGTATCAACGGAATACCGGGGCCGGTTTTGCACCGTTGGAAACGAACCGTTGGGGGACAATGACGACGCAAAACTCCGCAAGCGGAACGGTCGGTCCCACGGAGTGGAACTACATCATGGGGACGCGCACCCGCCTGACGGACATCAACGGCGACGGACGGCCCGACCATGTGCTCGATCCCATCGATGCGTTCTTCACCGGGCCGTACACCAACTTCATCGCGGACATCAACACCGGCACCGGCTGGAGCCAGAGCAACCTGTGGGCGAACGCGGAGTCGTTTGGAAGCACCGATCTCAAGGCCATTGAAAACCCGAAATACGTCCGGCTGGTCGACATGAACGGAGACGGTCTGGCGGACCGGCTCATGCAGCATATCGGAACAGGCTACCAGACAAATTTGTGGTGGATTCAGTTTAACACGGGCAGCGGTTTCAGCGGATACAGATTCTGGAGCCCCATTGACGCGCAAGGCGCGGGTTACAACGCGCCGGATTGGTGGGCTATCGATAACGGAATTTACTCGCGACTAATTGACATGAACGGAGACGGTCTGCCCGACCGGGTGATGTCCCCCAAGAAAGTGGGTCCGACCGAAGGTCCTGACTACAACAATTACACCCGATTCGTCGTCCAGTTCAACAACGGGTATGGGTTCGAGCCCCCGGTCGACTGGGTGAACGTCAACTCAACCGGCGACTACACCGGCGGTGTTACAGATTATTGGTCTGCCATCGAGAAGCAGGGCACCACCGCGCTGCGGGACATCAATGCCGACGGATTGCCTGACCGGATACTGGGCAAGAAAACGACGCCCTACACGAAGTGGTTCGTTCAGTTCAATGCGGGCACACGATTTGTCACGAACCTCGTCGAGATCACGGCTTTCAATTCTCAAGGAAACACCACTGACTTGGACTGGAGTTGGATCGACAGCGGTTCAGCAGTGCGTTACGTGGACATCAACGCGGACGGACTTTCTGACCGGGTCATGGTTGCTGCCGGTGGCAACTATCTGACCAACTGGTTTGTGGCCGATTTGGCCAAAGGACCGTTCCCGGATCTGCTGTCCACGGCGAACAACGGCATCGGCGGAACGATCAAGATCGGCTACACGCCTGCCGCCGGTTTCAACAACCGGGAGACCTCCGATCCATCGTCCAGAGGGCTCCTGCACACGCCCATGCAGGTGGTGGCGTCGGTTGCCTCCTCGGACGGCATTTATCCTTACTACACCAACCGGTTTGGTTACGAGGGAGGATTCTATGATCCGGTGCGCCGTGAGTTCGCCGGGTTCCACGCCGTCAAGTCCACCAACGCACTGGGGCAGACGCAGTGCATCTGGTTCCATCAGGGTGGCGGACGCGATGAACCCACTCTCGGTGAATTTGAGGATGCCGGAAATTTTGCCAAACGCGGCATTCCATTCCGGACCCAATCTGTCGGCACCAACGGAGAAACCTACGGCGTTTCGCTCAACAAGGCCGGGCAGCATTCCTACGGCTCGGGCCGCTACTTCGCCTTCGTCAGTCAAAGCACGCAGTTCGATTATCCGGGCACGGGTGCCGGGGCGCGAATGACCACATCGACCACGCTGTACGACACCACTAACGGCGGCGTCACCAATTCCGTGGCGTACGGTGAGATCAGTTCGTTCACGGCAACGAACCACACATTTTCAGGTGGTGTGGCCACAGACGATGTTTATCAGTGGACCACCTTCGCCACGCTGAGCAATCCCGATCTCACCGGCAAACCCGACAGGACTTGGGTTACATCCGATACCAATGGCACTTCCATTCTTGCGGAATCTGAATTTGTTTACGACGGGAGCACCGGCAACTTGCTCCAAATTCTCGACCGCATCTGCGAGGGCAGTTACCGGACGAACCTGTTTTTCTACAACGGCTACGGGAACCTGACCATCACCACCAACGCGGCTGGGATTGTCACCACCATCGCCTACGACGCGGCCAAGACCTTCCCAATCACAGAGTCGACCACGAACTTCGTCACATCGTTTGTTCACGACAACAAGTCAGGTGCGCTCGTGTGGTCCAAAGATGCGAAAGGCCTGGTCAGTTCCAACGTGCTCGACGGGTTCTTCCGGCTGACGAGTTCATGGGTGTCCGGCACGTCCAACGGCACGCCGAACATCTGGTTGGAGAAGCGCAGCTACAATCTGGGCGGCATCTCAAGCGGCAGCTCGGCCAACTATGTGAAGGTCGAGCGGAACGACACCACGAGCGCCAATCCCGGCACCGGTCTCGATTCCTACACCTATTCCGACGGCACGGGCCGCGTGATCCAGACCCGGTCGGAGAGCGAGACGAACACGGTGTTCCGCGTGACCCAGAGCGTGTACGACGAGCGCGGCGCGGTGAAGCTGGTCACGCAGCCCATGTTCCTCTCCGGGACCAGCTACACCAAGCTGGCTGGCTCCGGCATTGTGAGTTCAGTGAACGAGTACGATCCGGTCGGGCGGCTCAAGAAATCCACCAGCCCAATGAACGCGGAATTCGTCGCCGGTGTGTTGACCAACTCCCCCACGGCCATCAGTGAGTCCGGATCGGCCATCGGCTCGCTGCTGATCGCCTACAATGACGGCAGTGATCCGTGGACAAGTGTGGTGACGGATGAATCTGGTCCGTCAACCGGACTGGTCCGCAAGTACGTGACCGATGGGTTCGGTCGCACGAACACCATCTTCGATGTTGTCAGCGGTTCGGTGTACGCCACCAACCGGTTCGTGTACGACCGGCTCGGTCGCATCACCAACATGATCGACGCGGCGGCCAACAAGATCGAGTACGCCTACAATGATCTGGGTGAGATGGTGGCGATGGCCGATCCGAGCCTCGGGTTCTGGGAATACCTCCGCGATCATGCCGGGCGGTTGAAGAAGCAGACCGACGGAGTCGGCAACACGGTCGAGTTTGCGTACAACGATGCGCTGGGGCGGACGACCTCCAAGACCGTGACGCCGGGCGGCGGTGGCACCGGTTACACCAACACATATGCTTACGACACGAGCAGCGGCGGCGGTTACACGGTGTTCCCCGGCCAGCTCTCCAAGGTGACCGACGCCGAGGGTTCAGACCAGTTCAGTTACGACGTTCGTGGTCGCACGCTCAAGGTCACGCGCAACCTGAGCGTCAACACCAGCAGCCACACCAGCGAGTTTCTGTTCGACAACGCCGGTCGGCAGATCTCCGTAAAATATCCGGCCAGCGGGCCGACGGTCACCAACCGCTACGATGGCGGCGGCAATCTCACTCAGGTGCAACGCGTGGATGTCGGGGGCAGCACGCTCTACTTCCAGTCGAAGGGATACAGCCATCTGGGCGAGCTGCTCGGTGCGAATCTGGGCAACGGGACGGAAATCAACTACGGGTATTATCCGAAAACGCGTCGGCTCGCATCGGTGCTCAGCAAGAAGACCAGCCCGGCGAACACGTTTCAATCGCTCGGCTACACGTTTAACGCGGTCGGTGATTTGCTCTCCATCACGGACAGCAAATACACGAGCGGCACGAACTCGGCGACCATCTCCAGTGTTGGTTACGACAACCTCCACCGGCTGACTTCACTCACGCGCCCGACCGGCGCGACCGCCTTCACCTACAACCAGCTGGGGAACATGCTCTCCAACGGCGAGCAGGGCGGCACGACCTACACTTATCCGGGGAACGGACTCCTGCCGCACGCGGTCCGGCAGGTGGGCACGAACGTTTACGGTTACGATCTCGTCGGGAACATGACCCATCGCAAGGGCCAGGCGTTGAGCTACGATCCGGAGAACCGTTTGAAGAAGGTGGTTTACGGCGGGAACACGCTGGCCACTTTTGGGTATGACGACGGCGGCACGCGGCTCTGGAAACAGAACACGAACACGCTCAACGTCTGGATCGGTGATCTGTACGAGGCCCGTGGTTCCACGAACCTCTTCCACATCTTCGCGGGATCAAAACGCGTGGCGACCTACAGTCCGGCGAACCAGTTGCCTGGGGCGTCGGGCACGACCGGTTTCCATTATTATCATCCCGACCATCTGGGTTCATCCAGCCTCCTGACGGACGCGACCGGCGCGGTCGCCGAGCATTACGAATATTCCGCCTACGGACGTGAGCGCGCCAATGGCGGTGCCGCCCCGGATGCCTCACACCGGTTCACCGGCCAGGTCTTCGATGCGGAGATCGGGCTCTACTATTACGGGGCGCGGTATTACGACGCGGACCTCGGAAGGTTCATCCAGGCCGACACAATCATACCCAGCATGTGGGACCCGCAGTCCTGGAACCGCTACACCTACACGCTCAACAATCCGCTGAAGTACGTGGACCCTACGGGACATCAAAGCATCACCTACGGGGCGTTGAATCGAGAGCTGCTGGAGGAGGAAGGGCACGGAGATTTGGTCCAGCAGTCCATCAACTCAACCGCACAGATAAAGGACACGACACGGTTGATAGTGGAATCATTTCCGCCGCTGGCGATCCATGCGGGAGCTACGGGAGCGCCGCTGTTCCCGGACGAAGAAAAGCGGGGACTGGCTGAACGGGGGATGTTGCTCGGGGGTGCGTTGCTCGGGCCTGCGGCCAAGACGACGGGCACCGTGATGGACGTTGGCAAGGGGCTTTCCAACATGAAGAAAGCCGCAGATGCGTTGGATAAGGCTTCGGATGCGTCGATCCCGCTGGCAAGAAAAATCTCTGGAGCGACCGCCAGAGGACGTGCAGCCGAAAAACGCGTTTTGGATGAGATGGGGTTGGCCAAAAACGCGGAAAAGGTATCGACCAAAGAGGGAAACGCCATACCGGACGCATTAAATGAAGCGATTTCGTTGGAAGTCAAAGACACGAAGGTCGTCAACAAGACAAAACAAATCAGAATACAAACTGACGCTGCCAAGACAGCAGGTCGAAAGTCGGTGTTGGTCACAGGGCAGGAAACGAAAATCTCTGGCCCTGCTCAGAAGAGCTTTGATACGGTTATCCAGCGTCCGGATTTAGGACCGAAACAGTAGAAAGGAGATATTCATGGCCCATTCTGATCTCAACCTGCTCAAAGATGCTCTGCTTCCGGTCGCAAAGCAGATGCTCACCCAAGACGGAGAATTCTTTCCTTACGGTGCCTTCATGACGATCAAAGGCGAAATCATAGATTGCAGTGTTTCTGACCCGAATGATCGCGCGCCGTCTAAAAGACTCATTGACACGCTGAAAAAAGATTTTCGAGCCCGTGCGACAAAGGGAGAGATTCGAGCTGCGGGAATCTGTTGTGATGTTCGTGTCGCACGAGAAGGCCAACAGGAAAAAACTGATGCGGTGCAGTTCGCCCTTGAGCACCAGAATGGAGAAGCCCTGGATGTTTTTTTACCGTACGATTTGGATTCAGCAGGAGAGGTGCGCTACGGTGGGCTATTTGCCGTGCGACGCGACAGGCAATTTTTTTCCTGAACGACTTCCATGGAACTATAGATCCTAAACCGGATGCGGATTTGAACCGTACAAGCCAACCAATGCACCGGAGATGCCAACGAAATAAACGAATGGGAACGGGTGAAGCCTCTTTGAGTCCCCGCAGTTAGTTTTTTCAGAATAGGACGTTCGCTTCGCGAATCGCGGTCTCGGCTACGAACTCCATTGCTGGAAAAGCTTGCCTACGTCTGACTGAACACCCAAACGCCTTGCCCGCCTCGGAGCGCTGTCCCGGTCAACGCAAGGGCGTGGTTTGGCGAGTCTCTTTCATCTCAGCACGCCCGGTTCGCCCTCGGTGATGGATGCGACCGCCCAAACTATGTCGGTCGATGTTCGGGCGAACCCCTCGGCGGCCTGCCTCTCTTTCTGCCTGGTCGACACGGCATTTTCCCGTTACGGCGAGCAGCACGTTGCTTGCGCACGCTCGGCCGCTCCCGCGCCCCGGCTTTCAACCTGCCCAAGATGACGGCCGCCGGGTTCTTGACCACCCGCAAGTCGGAGACATGGACTACAACGAGTTGATCGCCGTAGATGCTTTCTGGGTCCTTCCAATATACGACAGCTTGACCGCGCAGCGCCCCGAGCAGCTTGACCACCCGGCCACATGGCATCTTCACGAGCTGGCCGAATCGTCGTCGTCGACCGTCAACGACCCCCGTATAGCGAAGCTCGTGAGTGCGCTTCTTCATCGCGCCCAGCACTGCGGCAGCATGGATCACCATCTCTCCATGTTGGGGATCGACGGCAAGGCGCATCAGCGACCAGGGGAGTTCATCAAGTGTAGGCAGTGCGGTATTAGTTTGTGCGCTCATCACCATTACCTACCGGGCGTCCAGAAGTCGTTCATGTGGGACCTGGTACTGAGAGAAAGAGATGCGCCTTCGTCGGTCGCTGGGCGAACCGCCGAAGGTTGGGAAGTGTACGGAGACAGTCGACCGTGGACGCCAGGAGATCAAGGAAAATTGGGCTTGATACCCACGCCTCTGCCCGACAGTTACTCCGGACGAGAACCACGTCGTCCAGTCCTCAGTTGCCCAGCAAGCCACTAACATTGAGGAGGGTATTGTCGCTCGCTCGGCACGTGGGAGTGATCCGCAAGCGCTTTTGGTTTCATACCAAAATGCATACATCATTCTGCTTCAGCGCCTCTTTCGCTGGCGTATGTCTCACTGTTCGTGATCGTCCCTGTTCCGACATGCGCTGTCGATTTGCATCAAGTTGGCGCTGGACGAATACTCAGCTGTCAGATAACGGTGTTGGATAAGCCTCAGAAAGATCAAACTTTTGACCGTGTCAAACGCCTGGTGCCGAGAATTCAGATACCGAACCAGGAAGGTAATTTCCGACGCAACCTTATGTTTATCATCATCTGCACAATCCTAGTCCTGCTCGCAGTCATGATCTTCGGCCCCAAACGCCAAGAATTCACACCGCCATGCCGACATTGCAAAACCGGGGTGGGTCACCGCGTTTACGCGAGGCGCTACTTCAGATGTGACTACTGTGGAAGGACATTTTACTACTAACACGATGAAACACAGACACGAGAAGCCTGTCGTGACAGGTGGGGGCGCGCGAGAGCTTGTTTGGTCTAAATTGATACCACTACGCAGCCAAATTCTCCTTGATCACTGAATGCACCGATGAAACCGGCATCTTCAGCTCATCCGAGATCGTACGGATACTCTTGCCCTGCTCCCTCAGCTTCATCACGTCCTCCTTCCGTTGATCGAGTTTCTTGGGTCTTCCTAACTTCTGGCCTCGGGCACGCGCTGCGGCTAGTCCGACGTTCACGCGGTCCCGAATAAGGTTCCGCTCGAACTCACACACTGCCTTCAGAACATCCAGCTGGAGCTTCCCAGCCGGGTTGTTGTCGCTGGTATCGATCCCCTGGCTCGTACAGATGAGCGGGACATTCAACTTCGTCAACTCGTCCACTAGGAGGCAGAGCTGGGTCATGGACCTGCCCAGGCGGTCCAATTTGTAGGTGACTACCCGTTCGAGCCTACCCGCCCGGAGTTCCTTGAGCATGCGGTCCAGCTCTGGTCGTGTTGACTTGGCCCCAGAGATTTTGTCTTTGTATACATTCACGGATTTCCAGCCGCGCAGTTGGCAGTGTTTCTTCAGCTCCCGCTCCTGGGAGTCAGTCTTCTGGCCGGAGGTTGAGACCCGAACGTATACGGCTGTGGTGTTCATAAAACTATTGTTTCCTGTACACCGTTAGCAGGTCAAGAAAACCCAGCAATTGCAGTGGTTTCTGAAACTCCAAATAGGGGGAGGTTTTCTGAACACCATTATTTTCCCTCATCGCAGGCCGCTGGCTGGTAACGATTACCACCCGACCACACCTGTATACAAATGTCAGATTTCTCCGATCCGTGATCACCACGTTCTTCAACTGTAGTTACGCCAGATACCGACGGTCGGTATCACGGTTGTGGCGGCCGATGGCAGAACACGTGTGAAAAATCGGGGCTCACCCTGGAGCCAATGGTAACGCCACCCAGGGTGCGGCCTCAACTAATCAACAGCCGCGCGACCAGCGCAGGCGTATACGACTATGAACGAACCACAACTTGTTGAATCCCCAGACGGCACCATCGCTTCAAAGGCGACCAAAAAGCCCAAACTGGAAGCGGAGGAGATCGAAGCCCTTCTCCCAGAGAAATACCGCCCCCTCGTTAGGCGCAACGCATGTGCGTCCCAGAAGGACGTCGAGACCTTGGCTATACAACTGGACGTTGTTGACGGTCCCGGCGTCACCGACAAAGACTGGTTCAACGCCGTAAAACTGATCTGTCACAAATCACTCTTCCATTCCATCGCTGGAAACGCTGACGAGTTCTTCATGGACGTTCTCAATCAACCAAAGGATCAAGTGGGAAATCTGAAGGCTGCCGTCTTCGGAGACGGAAAAATGCCAGCCTCGCTGCGCATAAAACCCGAGGATGCAGCGGAACGCGAAGCTGACGACGCTCCGACAGGAAAAGAGGGTCGGGTAAAACCTCAGCCCAAGACAACCAAGTCGAAGGAAAAAGGGCGTATCACCAAACGAATCGCTGGGAAGAAGCCCGGAAACCCCAAACCAACGGAGAGTGCTACCTCGACAAGCCCCGGCGACCAATCGGTCGAAAAGCGCGAATTTCGCCTGGACGACATCGTCAATAGTAACGACCTGCTCGGTCGATTTGAAGTCGACGAAGCCGTTGTGAAAAGCTACGCGGATCTGATGCGGGACGGCGTCAAATTCCCCCCAATCGACGTGTTCGAGTTTGAAGGCAAACCGCACAACGTCAGCGGCGGCCACCGTTTTGCGGCTGCGAGAATGGTCTCGCGAGAATCCATGGAGTGCCTGGTGCATCAGGGGACTCGAAAGGACGCACTGAGGTTTGCACTTTCAGCCAACGCGGAGCACGGGCACCGCCTGACCAACAAAGACAAACGGAAGAACGCGGAGACAGCACTGCGGGAATTTCCCGAGATGGGGCCACGTGAAATGTCCCGCATGCTGGGAGTAACCCATCCATTCATCTCAAACGTGAAAAAGGAACTGGACCACAAAGCCGAGGGTTCATCGAAGAGCAAGACCGAACGCAATCAGGATGCCGGTCACGAAACAAACGATGAACAACGGGAAGGCGATAGCACAGGTAATGATGAAGCGAACAGCGATGACACCGGAGCCTCCCAGCAAACAGACCAAGAGCCCAAGAGGTTCAACCATAAGACTCGTTGGAAGTCGCTGAAAGAACAACTCCTGAACGAGCTAGAACTGTGGCCGGAAGAACATCTGCCATGGCTGGGTGATCGCCTGGGGAGGTTCGCGAACAAATTCTGCCCAAATAAAGAGGCTGAAGAGGAGGGCGAAGAAGCAGCAACCCAATGACGCCTGCCACACGGCATTGCGGTCTTGGTTGAGGGCGGTAACAGTTGTTCGCCACAGCCCGTGGTCTGAATTCAGCGGTTTCACGCCGCCTTGTCCCGCAACGATTCCCACAACCTCGCGTGATTCAACAGAATGTCTTTGATGCCCTTCCGCACCTTGTCCGAGTTCAGTGCCTGGGTACTCATTGAGGTATGCGCGTCTAGGGCATCCATGATCGCGTTATCCAGCTCAGTGTTGAGATCGGGCGAATTGCCAAACTGCTCCTTCGTGTTGTTGACCGCCTGTTGCTGAAGTTTGGACGACTCCAGCAACTTGCCCTTGATGACATTGTTCACATAAACCAGTCGATCCTGCTCCGTTGTGTCCGCACCGAACAGTTCGTTCAACTTTTCGATGATCTCGCCCATGTAAACCTTCTCCTTCTCGTGGAGCATCCCACTGCCCGCTTCGGTGATCGGGTCCAGTTTCGGGGAATCACCTTCGTACAACGGCATCGCCCGTTTGCCCAGGTTGCGAAGCTTGTGCCGGGTCAACACCACTTTGGAAAGATCGATGCCCTCACGCTCACGACCAAACTCCAGGAGCGGAATGAGCCGTTTGTAGAAAATCGCCCGCTTCTCAATCGCGGTGCTGCCGTAGTCGAATATCTGCGAGAGAAACGTATACAACCGGATGAACGCGCCCATGTCCGTTTTGAAGAGGATCAACGCTGCCAGGTCATCCTGCGCGTCTTTGATCTTCGCCTCATCCTTTGTCTCCCTCGCGGTCTTCAACGCCTCTTGCGCCGCCTTGTAACGTTTCAACAGCCGATCCGCCACCGGCTCCAACGCCTTCAGCAGGTCGCTTTGCTTCGCGTCCGGGTTCAGCTCCACCTCCACCACACGATCAATCTCGAAATCGTCGTAATGCCCAGCGGCATCCAGCTTGGAACGCAGATCATAAACGATGTTCGGGTCGGTCGTTGCCGAGAGTTCCGCCGTGGCGTGGTAAGTCTTGAACGCCGCGAGTACATCCTCGGTGTCGTTCACGAAATCCAGCACGAACGTCGTGTCCTTGCCGGGATGCGCCCGGTTCAGTCGGGAGAGCGTTTGCACCGCCTGAATGCCCGCCAGCCGTTTGTCGATATACATGCCGCAGAGCAGCGGCTGATCGAATCCGGTTTGGAATTTATTGGCCACCAGCAGGATCTGATACTCGTCCCCCTTGAACGCCTCACGGATTTCGCGGCCATTCAGGTTGGGGTTCAGCGTCTTGCTGGTCTCCTTGAATCCCTCCGGCCCAGACTCCTTGTCATTCACTTCACCGGAGAACGCCACCAACGTCCCGATCTGGTAACCGGCCTCCTTGATGTATTTCTCAATCGCCAGTTGCCAGCGCACCGCCTCGACCCGGCTGCCCACCACCACCATCGCCTTGCCCCGGCCATCGAGCAGCGGTGCGACGAAGTTCCGGAAATGCTCCACCACGATCTGCACCTTCTGCGAGATGTTGTACGGATGCAGCCGCACCCAGCCCATGATCCCCTTCATCGCGGTGCTGCGTTCCACCGTCGTTTCGTCGTAGTCCTTGCCCTCGTGCGCCAGCTTGAACGCCAGTTTGTAGCTGGTGTAATTCTGCAACACGTCGAGGATGAATCCTTCTTCAATCGCCTGCCGCATGGAGTAAACGTGAAACGGCCCCGGCAGATTGTCCGGTCCCGCCGCTTTGGACGGATCTGGCCGCGTGCCGAAGAGTTCCATGGTCTTGTTCTTCGGCGTCGCCGTGAACGCGACGAAGGTGATGCCGCTGTCATCGGCGCGGGCAGCCATCTGAGCGGCCAAGATGTCCTCCGTGCTGACTTCGCCGCCGTCGTTGAGATCGGAGAGTTCTTCCGGGCTCAACACCGCCTTGAGCTTGGACGCCGCCTCGCCGGTTTGCGAACTGTGCGCCTCATCGGCGATCACGGCAAAACGCTTGCCCTGAGTGGCTGCCAGTTGCCGCACCGCCTCCAGCGCAAATGGAAAAGTCTGAATCGTACACACCACGATCTTCTTGTCACCGGAAAGCGCCTCTGCCAGTTCGGCACTCTTGCTGCCCTGACTGCCCTTGATCGTCGCCACCACACCCGTCTGCCGCTGGAAATCGAAGAGCGCCTCCTGAAGCTGTGAATCGATCACGTTGCGGTCCGACACCACCAGCACCGTATCGAAGACCTTCTTGTGATCCGCATCGTGGAGTTCGGCCAGAAAATGCGCCGTCCACGCGATGGAGTTCGTTTTGCCGGAACCGGCCGAGTTCTGGACCAGATACTTGCCGCCCGGACCCTCGGCAGCGACGGCAGCCTGTAGCTTCCGCGTGACATCCAACTGATGATAACGCGGGAAGATGATCGCGCTGATCTGCTTCTTCTTGTCCCGTTGCGCGATGAGGTAGCGCCCCAGGATCTCCATCCAGCTTTCACGCGCCCACACCTGCTCCCACAGATATGCCGTGCGATGCCCGCCGCTTGGGTTCAGCGGATTGCCCGCTGCCCCGTTGTTGCCCAGATTGAACGGCAGGAACACCGTGGCCGGACCAGCCAGTTTGGTGACCATGTGAACCTCGCTGTTGCTCACGGCGAAATGCACCAGCGCACCGTTGGGAAATGAAAGGAGAGGTTCGGGCGACTGCCCCTTCGGTTTCGGGTTCCGATCAAACCGATACTGATCAATCGCGTCCTTGATGCTCTGGGTGAAATCCGTTTTCAGCTCCACCGTGGCGATGGGCAGGCCGTTGAGGAACAGCACCAGATCGATGCTGTTCTCGTTGTGCAGCGAATAACGCACCTGCCGGATCACCCGCAACCGGTTCGCATTGTATCGGGCCAGGATGTCGGGGTTGATGGCAAGCGCCGGTTTAAACTCCGCCACCTTGAGCGGCTGTTTGAGGCCGAGCAGCTCGATCCCGTGCCGCAGAACATCCAATGTGCCCCGCTGATCCAGTTGATCACGGAGACGGTTGAGCAACGTTTCCCCGGCCAGCGCCCCGTGATTCTTGGTGAGAACCTCCCACGCCTTTGGCTGCGACTCCTGAACCCACGCCACCATGTCGGGAGGAAAGAGCGCCCGCGCCCGGTCGTAGTTGGCGGCATCGCCGACGGCGTACAGCCAGTCGTGATTGCCGAGGTGCTCGCAAATCTCCGTCTCGAAATTGAGTTCTTTGTGGAGGGACATGGTAGGTATCAACCAACTTTGCCGACCCGTTCAATCGGGATGCGTTTTGCGTTCGCGACGAGAACCAGCTCATCCAACAGTACATCAGTATCCTCTTCGCTTGCGATACGTGAGAAATTGCAACATTTGCCGATGGCCCCTTGCGCAGTAACCTCCGCCGGGAGCGAACCGCCGGTTTCGATGAACTCCCTCATCGCAGATTTGCTGTGTAGATAGCCGGTGTCCGGCCAGTTTTCACGTGAGAGGACAAAACCGATGGCGGTGGTTGAACGTTCTGGAACGAGGAAGTCCGAAACTTCTGTCGCCTCGACTTCTTCGTGCTCGCTGCAAAAGTAACCTGAATCGCTGATAAGCAGGACCGAGAGGTGCATGACATCTCCGTCCTTCAGGTCGCCCGTGAAATGGAACTCATAAAACATCATGTTCAGCCAATCCCAAGCCCAGAAATCGAGTCCGCCCTTTCCGGGTCTTGGAGCCGGGTCGCTGAACTGCGGCCAGCCTCCGGAATACGTCAGGCCCAGCTGTTTCCCGATATACCCCACCGCATCCAGCGCCATGCGTTGATAGTCGTGGAGTAGCCGGTAAGCCTTCCTCACGTCGAGAAGAGCCTCATCGATTGTCAGGGGTGTTTTATTCATGAAGTGCGAAGTTGGCTGCTGCGGTTCTGGAACAGGCGGAGATGACGGGCTATGGAAGGACTAAGTCGGTGTTTGTCAAAACTGAAGTTCTCAAACCACAAACCGGTCGAGAAACTGTGCCAGGCAAACAGGTCGATCAGATCGGACAGGATTCTCCCCCAGGCTTCGGTATGGGATGTCGAGTAGGTGAGGCGCTTCAGTTCCTTTTTCATCCGCTGACATTCAGTGAGCAACCGATCCCACTTGCACATGTGGACCGTGCAGGGAATTCCCGCGTTACGCACTTGGTCATCTGCCACGCCCCTGATGCCACCCAGGGCGATCAGCTTTACCGGAACACCCTCTTTACCATAACGGTTGGAGTAGGCGATCAATTCCTTTCTCCACTGTTCGGGGTCCTGCATGTTGGCGTCCCAACGCTTCGCCTCGATTATCAGATCAAATTCAGCAAAACGTAAAAACAGGTCCGGAACCACGCGGTTGGTGTTGCCCGTCCCCTCCGGGTTCCAGTTCGGCCAGGGTTCAACCATCTCCGGTTCTCCGGCAAATTCCGGGAGACTGTCCGTGTAACAGGCATTGCGAAGAATCCGCCAGAAGACTTCCGAGGGCAAATGTAGCAGGTGGGAGAACACCGACGCAGTCAGCGAGTCTTCGCAGTGTTTGTTGATGTGCTTACCAAGCATGGCAGTTCAAAAGTCACCCATGATATTCTGGCACTTCGCCCCGGTGGAAATCGATTCTTTACACGTGATCATGTGTTCGCTCTATAAATCCATTCCGGCTTCGTTCCTCCGGCCATCACGCCCCTTCATACGCCCTTTCCAGCAACGGGAGGGCGTTCTTCAAATCATCCTGGTTGCGGAGGATGATTTCGAGATCACCGGTTCCCCAGTGCCCGATCTCGCGCACGTCACGGGTGAACCCTTCCTTCAGTACCACCGTGGTGGGATCTACCTTCACATAGACAAATAGTTTCCCGGCACTGGCCCGGACCTCCACGGTGACAAAATTCTTGATGCGCTTGAACGCCACGTAGAGCTTCAGCATTTTGCACTGCACGTCATCACCGAAACCCATGCAGGTGGCTTTCAGCGACTCAAACAAATCGGTCAGCTCCGGGCTCGCCAATCCGAGCTGCTCAAGGACGGTCTTGTCCACCTGTTTGGCCTTGGGTTTTCCCGTCGTGATCTCCTGCTTTTTCTCAATCGACGACGCTGCCTGAACGGCGTTGACCAGCTCCAGCAACAACAACTCCTCACCGAACCGCTGGTAGCGGAGCAACTCAATGTTTCGGTTGATCTGCTGAACCGCGTGGGCGTCGTATTTGGTGAAATCACCGGCAATGCACAGCAGCCTTGGGCCGGACCACTCGATGGCGTCGGCCACTTCCTTTCCGAACGTCTTGAGGACGAGCAATTCAAACTCGGCTTTGTGATCGAAGAGCCAGTCGAGGTAGAACAGTCCCTGGTTGATCACGTTCTCGTTGCTGGACCGTTTGTACTCGATGATGCAGGGACACCCGTTCTCGTCGATGCCGAGGGTGTCGATACGCCCGGCGTGGGTTTTGCCGGTTGAATGCTCGGTGGCGAGAAAACGAATTCCAAGGAACGATTCCAGGTGGGTCTCGATCAATGTCTGGAGAGACTTCTCCAGCGCAACCGAACGGCCTTCCAGTTGGGTTACGGTCTTGCCGTCCGTTCGGAATAGTTTTATGTCGCTCATTCCTTTTTCTTTCGTGGCGTCATTGGAGGAATCTGCTGCTTCTCCCTCTTCTTGAAGTCATCATCACGAATGTAGTTTCCATCAAGTTTGATACCTAACACCCACGGCTTTCCGTCGATGATTCGGTTAAGATTGTGGGCACGATACTTCTCAATGACTAATTTCATCTGACGCATCAGGATTCCGACCCGGTCACCAAGCCTCAATGGGCCAGACGGCTCTTGAACTTTGAAATTTGAAAATGCTAAATCGCTTAACGAGTCTGTGCTCGCTACCACCTTATACAATAAATACTCTCCATTGTGAGTCATGTATGGCTGTTTCAGTTTTACGTCCGCTGTGCTTGGGTCCAATCCCTCAACTGTGCCGTCGTCCAGCGTGAGTCGTGGTGCCAAATCTGGATGAACCTGAAACCTCTTACGGGTTTGAGCCACCGTTCTGGATGTGGCTCTTGATCGCTGCTCAATTGCCTGAAGAAGCAGGGGATCTAATTGCGGAGTCACACTTGAGCCGGTGTCGAGAAAAGATCCTGTGGGGTAGGTTGTTTGCGTGGTGTAAGGTGGTGAAAGCGTCCCGCTCAAGACGAAAATTGACGATTCATCATTCGGAATTTCCAGTTCCACATGAAGATGACCGTTATGGACATGATAGAACGTAGGCCTCAGTTTTCCATCTTCCCACTCATGCATTCCGGCAACGTGAATGCCTGCCGGTTGATTCTGCCTCATCAGCTTGTCACCAGCGGCGTCGTTCAGTTCCTTCGCTAGATAATTCGCAAACGACAACAGATCGGTAAACGAGCCAGACGCGATCTTGTGTTCCAGCCACTCATCAAATCTATCCTGAGTAATCAAGCCAATCGTTCCCCAATACGAAATCCCAGCGGCGATACGATCTACTTTGATGAGTTTTTTCCAATATTCCCTATTTACCGACAGTACCTTCCCGCGCTTCAAGATGGATATTGAAGAGTCTGCGGCCATCGCGATACCTGCTTCGGAGAGTTCGGTTAAAACTAATGACATGGTGGAGCTTTTCAGTTCATGCGGCTTTCTTTTCGGCGAGCTGGCGCACGTCGATCTGGCCGGTGACGGCGGCGGAGATCAGCGCGGTGCGGCGTTCTTGGAGCAGGTCGATGGCGCGTTGGGCTTCGGCGACCAGTGCCTCTAATTCGTCAATCTCCCTGTCCAGCGATTGAACGATCTCCTTCTGTTCGTCGAGCGGGGGAAGGGGTATCGATACGTTACGCAAGTTAACAAGGTGGATGTGCTTTAACGCCGACCCAAGCTCGCCTGCCTTGAACTGCTGGAAGGCGACATCAGACTCCAACGAGTAGCAGAGAAACCACGGGTCGATCATTTCGATGATTGGTTTCAGGAGGGCAACCGAGACGAAGATGCTGAATACTCGGTCAGTTTCAATAACACGGGCGACTCCAAGCGTTGCTCCATCCTTCGTGAGAAGAACGTCCCCTTTTTCGGGATTCGCTCTCTTGAAATATTCTGCGTGATCTTCCTCCGTGATGTAGTTGAGATTTTCAAATGAGATCCCAAGGCCAGCGGTGAGATTCCGCACGGTTACGAACGGGACTCCTTCGTCCACGTATGTCGGTTTGAAGTGAACTCCATCGACGATCTTCGTGGAAAAATACTTCGGCTTCGATCTCTCCCAATGCTCCGGCACGTCGCCGAGCCATTCGATGCCGGAAGGCTTCATGGGGGCGTCGGGGTTGAGTCCTTTGGTGACGGCGTGGGAGATGACGGCCTGCCGTTTTTCTTTCAGCAGTTCCATCAGCCGCCGCTGCTCCGCCACCAGCCCATCGATCTTCGCCGTCTCCCGGTCGAGAAACGCGGCAATGGCGGTTTGTTCGGGGAGGGGCAGTGCAGGGTATGGTAATAGTAGTAATTCTTCGGATGAAATTGTCTGGCGAACGCCACCTCCAAGTTCGTTGAATATGCACCTGTTGTACAGGTTTGTGAAAAACCAGTATGCGAATTTCGGGGCTGCTTTTGACTTGTTCGGCTCAACCCGAATATAGGCCGGACTCATGATTCCAATTTCTGGAACCAAGCCGACTCGGCTCGTCTTAATATTTTGAAGGTCTATCAGCTTGAACACCAAATCTTCGGCATGAACAAGTTGGTAGGTTTCAAACTCGGAAGCTTGTAACCCATCAAGGTCCGCAAGGTCGCGAGGAACAACTCCACCCAAGGTGAGTGACAACCGATTTTCGCATTTCATTCCAGAGTTCAGTTCTTTTCGGCGAACGAACGAACGCTTTGCCGGGAACAGTCCCCAGTCCTCCGGCATTTCGCCCCACCACTCGACGCCGCTGTCCCTGTATTTTGGATAACGCGGGAAGCTCACTTCGTCAGCCCTCCGATCATGGTGAGGATGCGGTCGGTGCAGCCTTTGAGGTCGGCGTCGATCTCGGCCAGCGGACGCGGTGGCTTGAAGACGTAGAAGTGGCGGTTGAAGGGGATCTCGTAACCGACCTTGGTCTTTTCGTGATCGATCCACGCATCGGGCGCATGGGGCAGGACTTCGCGTTTGAAATACGTCTCCACGTCTTCACTGAGCGGCACGTTCTCGGTGTCGCGCAGTTTGGAGTCGGCCACCGGTTTGCCTTTGGTCTTCCCCTTCGTGCCGAGCACGGGCCTGCCCTTGGCGTTCAGTTCAGGTCGTTCGACGGTGATGGTGCTGTAACCAAACTCCTCGTTCTTAAAGATCCGGCTGATCGGCACGCCGTCGCGGGTGCATTCCTCAAACCCGCCGAAGAGCCGGGTGATGTCCTCGATGTGTTCGGGACTCAATTCCTTGCGCTTGCTTCCCAGGCTTTTGCGCATCTTCTGCCACATGCCGCTGGCGTCGATGAGTTGCACCTTGCCCTTGCGCTGCTTCGGCTTGCGATTGCTCACGATCCAGATGTAGGTGCTGATGCCGGTGTTGTAGAACATGTCGGTGGGCAGGCCGATGATAGCTTCCACCAAATCGTTCTCCAGCACGTAACGGCGGATCTCGCTCTCGCCCGATCCCGCGCCACCGGTAAAAAGCGGGGAACCATTGAGCACGATGCCGAACCTGCTGCCGCCATCTTTGGCCGGGCGCATCTTGGAAATGAGATGCAGCAGGAACAGCAGCGAGCCGTCGCTCACCCGTGGCAGGCCGGGGCCAAACCGGCCGTTGAAGCCGTGTTCCTTGAATTCCTTGAGGATGATGGCCTGGATCTTTTTCCACTCCACGCCAAAGGGCGGATTGGAGAGCATGTAGTCGAAGAGTTTCCCGATGAGGCCGTCGGCGGAGAGGGTGTTGCCGAAGATGATGTTGGCGATGTCCTGTCCCTTGATGAGCATGTCCGCCTTGCAGATGGCGTAGGACTCGGCGTTCAGCTCCTGCCCATACATGACGAGCCGCGCACCGGGGTTCAGGCTGGCCAGATGTTCCCCGGCCACGCTGACCATGCCGCCGGTGCCGATGGTGGGATCGTAGATGGAACGGACGACGCCCGGCTTGCTCAGGACGTCGTCGTCCTCGATGAAGAGCAGGTTCACCATCAGCCGGATGGCGTCGCGCGGGGTGAAGTGCTCCCCGGCGGTCTCGTTGGACAGTTCGGCGAACTTGCGGATCAGCTCCTCGAACACCGTGCCCATCTGGGCGTTGTCGATGGTCTCGGGATGGAGGTCGATGTTGGCGAACTTCTCGGTGACCTGGTAGAGCAGCCCGGCCTTGTCGAGTTCGTCGATCTGGGTGTGGAACTTGAAGCTCTCGAAGATGTCACGCACGGCGGGCGAGAACGCCTGCATGTAGGCACGCAGGTTTTCCGCGATGTGATCCTGGTCGCCCATGACCTTCTTCAGGTCGAGCGGCGAGGTGTTGAAAAACAGTTGCCCGGATTTCTTGAGCAGAAAGGGTTCGGGATTGATCCCGGCCTGCTCGCGTTTCTCCTTTTCAGCGAGCACCGCCACCTTGGTCGGTTCCAGCACGCAGTCCAGACGGCGCAGCACGGTGAACGGCAGGATGACCTTGCCGTAGTCGGACTGCTTGTAGTCGCCGCGCAGGAGATCCGCCACGGACCAGATGAAAGAGGAGAGATTGGTGTCAGCCATGAAAAAATAAGCCAGCGCCGCCGCCCGAGGCATCGTTCCCCATGCTGATTGATATCAACGATTTTGATCTGTCCTCGAACATCGCTTGGTTGAGCGGAGGTTGGCACCACAGCTGGGCTCAAGTCCATGAATTTTGTATACAGCGAAGATCGAGGGTACGACTGGCCTTGAACGCAGCAGGAGTGGCTGAGGCGATGGCAATATTTTGCAGTCGACCAAGAGCGTCCCATCGCTTACCACTGAGTCAGCTCGTGGCGAGCGGATTAGGCTTCTTGTCTGTACTCAACTCTGTTCGCTTCTGAAATACGAATGATCCCCTGGTTCTTCAAATTGCCAACTATTTTGCCTGCTTCGATATCGTCGATCCCGCCCGTGAAATTGAACATCGTCTTAACGGCGCGCATTAGGGAATCGGGCTTCTTTGGGGCCAGCTTGATTATCCTCGGCTTAACAAAATCAACTTTCTCCGCGAAGGACATCATTGCTGACTCTTCGCTATCTTGATGTGGATGTGGTTTTGGTGGACCTGTGATCTTCGACAAGGCCTCAAACTGCTCCTCGCTCATTTCGACAAGTATTCGTCCTGATGGTGTCGTAGCAATTTTCTTCATATTCTATTGTCAATCAATGAGAAGAGCAATCTTGGTTCCGCAGTCACTACCACAGTCACCGCACTTTGCTACAGGGCCTGTCAGATGACCTTGGATTCATGTGAAAAAAAGAGGACTTCAGCTGCGCCGCCACGACTGTTTTCAATGTTGATTCGAGCCGCCGTTCGCTACATCTGAAGCACCAGACCTATTCTCCGATCAATCTTGCGAGCAACCCTGAGAACCGATTGGCAGTCTTATTGTTTTTAAGGGGGTATCCATTTGACGCAAACGCCTCCTACAGGTTGTGTTTTTGTTCGACGATCTGCCGGTAAGTCAGCGGGGTTGTCTGCACGGCCTGCTCGTCAAACCATTCGACAAACTCCTGATAGATCCGCAGGTAGTCGATTCCAGCCCCTTGGGTTCTGTTCGCTCGCCCGTGTCGGTCAACACTACGCCTTGTGGTCACTTGCTTCAAATGGATACCCCCTTTGTTTTTTACGGCCATCCCAAGCGCCTTCCGCTGCCCGATCATGACGACCAGCTTCTTTCCGCGCGTCATGCCCGTGTAAACGAGGTTGCGCTGCAAGAGCATGTACTGCTGCATTGCCAGGGGCGTGACCACCGCCGGAAATTCGCGGGCACTCATGCGACCGGCACGACTCTGACTGTCAGGAATGGTTCCGGTGGCGGAAGGTACGTCGAGGTCCGGAACATCGGACCCTCGGAACAGATCGTCGCCAGTAACCGGATTTGAAATGGCCTGACTGTTTGGCGGGCCGTTGGCGGTTTGCGGCCAGCCGGATAAAGAACCGGTCAGATCACCCGTAATTGCGATGTCGGTGTCACCTTCAAACCGGCGTTGCCAGTGCGCGTGGCCCAGGAGGATCGAGGATGCCCTGTGATTCGTGGTCGCGCAGTCAGATAGGATAAAGTGACGGTCCTGCACTGGACATTTCCACGACGCCATTGCAACCTCCAACCCTGATGCTCGCGCCTATTTTTGTGCTGAGGGGACCGACGCCCGGGAGCCCCTCGAAGGAATTCAACGATTGAAGACAGAGGGTAACATCAATGAAAAACATACAACTCTTAAACTCGGTCACGGCGGCGATTGCAGCCAGCATCTTTGACCCCCGCTCAGAGTCCGCACGCGAGGCCGTTGTCCGCTCGGCGTTGACGGCGGCACAAATGGCGTGGGCCAGGGAGCAGAGGTTGATCGGTGATCCCAGTTTCACCCGTTTGAGGCAGGCGATGGGCATGGCCGGGCTGATGGACGTTGTACTTCGAGCTTCAGACGACCTGGAGTCCGTCGAATTTTCCTTCCGGCCCGGCCCCGACGTCAGCGCCCAGAGCAGCGATGATCTGCTGCGGTTGTTGATCAAAACGTTCCGGTCGGCGGGCTTTGCTGTAGGGTGGGAGGGCTTCCTGTTCATCGGCATAACCGGGGACCAAATCCAGGTCCATGCATTCACGATTTCCGTTAACGACGGGCCGCCCGAAAGCTGGCAGCTTCCTCGCGCATGAAGACAGGCCATGACATTCAGACGGGTGGCGGCGATGCTGATGAGCTAAAAGAGGCAGGCGATGGCTTGGGCGGCTCGCTGCTACCGGAGCAGTTGAAGATCAAGCTGACCAAGATCGGTTTCGAGTTCACCGCCATCGACATGAGTGAAGGGGGCCAACTCTGGAAGGTCTCCATGCTGCCGGGTCAGGCGCAGAACTGGGACCGGCGTGTATACGTTCTTCATTTGATGGCCACAGCTCTGACCGAGCTGGCCCCGGCACTGACCATTGAAGACATCGGCGTCAACATTGCCGCTGAGCACATCACGGTCGGTGTCTTCTTTGAAGGAACTAGGAAGGGCAGAGTATTGGTTGGGATGGATCAGGTAATCTTAAACAGTGCGACTTGATCAACGGTTCGAGGGGCGCTTGTCCCCGGCCAACTTCGCGGCGGCCTTGCGTGATGCAATCTTCGACGTGGGCAACTCCGGACCCAGCAACTGCCAAACCTCGATTCCATAGGCACGAGACAGCCGCTCCAGCGTCGACAGGCGCAGCTCAGCCTTCCGGCCCGCCTCCACTGCCTGATAATACTTGTACGAAATCCCCGACCGTTCAGCGAACTGTTCCTGGGTGAGACCATGCTTCTGACGCAGCTGGCGCAGTCGGCCGACGAGATGTTTGATGAGGGGCTTACCCACAAAACCAGCATCCGGTTTTGTGCTTGAACATGACACCCCACTAACGGTAGTGTGCTTTCAGATGGTGGAGGCAAGCCTCCCCGTTTGAGTTCAGCGGTATTCCGTGGAAATGCTCATGAAAAACATTCGTCTCAGCTACCTCACCGTCGCGTTACTTACGACTGCCGCAAGTGCCGCCCCGCCTCTGATCACCCAGCAACCGCAGCGGCGCGATGTCACCGCCGGAATGAGCGCCGTCTTCAGGGTTGAAGCGACCGGAAGCGGCACGCTGACGTACCAGTGGCGGAAGGGCGACTCCGATCTTCTCAACGCGGTGGCCCCGGTTTTGCAGATCGATGATGTGCAGCCAGCGGACGCTGGTTCGTACTCAGTGGTGGTTTACAATGGGCCTGATTCAACGGCGAGCAGTTCTGCCATTTTGAATGTAACGTCTCCGTTGACTAACCGGGCATTAGTGCTTTCTGGCGGCGGGGACTTCGTGGAGATCGCAAGTGCTGACCGGCTACAAAATCCAACATCAGTGACCATCGAGTTTTGGGTTTATCCCTTGCCGTCAGAAGTGAACCAATATGGAAGTTTTATCAACAAAGGGGATGGAATCGGTGCGACAACTGCCAGAACATATGAATTCCGCTGGCTTCCCGAAGGCAGTATGTCCGTGAACCTGTTTCTAACTCATGTGAACGGACAACCTGACGCAGCCGGATTCACCTTGCCAGCTCCAGAGCGACAGTGGACTCACATCGCAGTTACTTTCGACAGCGCGGCTGGTGTCGTTACCGGGCATGTGAACGAGCACCCTCATTTTTTTACAACAACATTGAACGGGACCCCGATCCAGGGGCGCACAATCAGACAGACGGGCCTACCCTTGGTATTCGGAGTAACTCCTGGTTTTTCTGATTCTCAGGCAACCGGTCGGATCGACGAGCTGCGCATCTGGGACCATGCGCGATCCGGGTTGGAGATCGCGGCTGACTACTCGTGCAAACTCACTGGCCAGGAGCCCGGATTGACCGGCTACTGGCCATTCGACGACGGTGGCGTGGACGACTTCACCGCCTACGAACAGAATGGGCTGCTGGTGGGCGATGCGCACACCGAGTTGATCAGCGAGGGCGACCTGCCGGTTTCTGGCTGTGAGCAGCCTGTCTTTGTTTCGACAACGGTCGATGCGGGGACCTTCCAGACCTTGGTGAAGGGCCAGCTGGGACGAACGGTCAGTGTCGAGTCCACCGACGACTGGGAAACGTGGGCACCTGCTGGCAGTCTGCCAAACAGCTTGGGCCGCCAAGACATAGAGGAAACTGTCCAGCTCGGACTGAAAGCTTTCCGGGCGAAAGCGAAATAGCCTCATGCCCATGAAACAATAGAATTCCAGGCCCATCGGCTACGCACAGATCGGGGCAGTCTCAGTTCGAGAAAAAACAACCATGAACAACCTGACGACCCTCTGCTCAAACCGTGGATTTACGACGACGGTCGACTACGAATTCGACGGTGATTTCTCATCTCATGTAAGGAATCGAGACGTTGACACTTACATCATGGCGACCGACCACGGGTTTTCGCCGCTTGGCCAGGCCAGCCCATTCCTTGCCTACGATCTCGGCATTCCGCACGAGGAGATCAGAGAACTGGCGACGTGGAACCAATACGAAAACGAGAAGATCACACTCATTGCACTCGAATCCCGGAGAAGTCGCGGACTGTTGCGCGGCGTCGTTCTTGCGCCATGCAATGGTTCCAAATGCTACGAGCCGTTCGCGGAACGTGCGGGGAACGACCCTTCCCGAGATTTCTATTACAACGTCACCTACGAAGCCATCGCGCACGTCGGCAGGGTGTGGAAAGCGCGCAGACCGGGCATGTCACACCTGACTGTGAGCAACTTTCACGAGGACGTCGCCACCTGCAACGCGGAGGCTCTCGCCCATTTTTGTGACGAGGCGACCGAGGGGTCCGCACTCGACAGTTTCGCCTTTGTCGGGTGCTGCATAACGCGCGAGCACTTGAACGGTATCAAGCGGTTGAACGCGGAAGGAGACGTCGCCCGCCATCGGGAAATAACGATGCACAGGGAATTTCGGGACGAGGTGGAACTCATCCATCTTTCTTGGGAGTAGCAGTGGACACTTTATCACTCCTCGGATCGCCGTACAAGGCTTGCCCGGCTTCGAGGACGAGGCTGCCGATCTCGCGCTCTGGCGTCAACAGGAAGGCCAGCTCAAGGAACGGACAATTCACGTCGAATGCGACTGTCACCTCATCGACTTTGCACGTGCCACAAGCCATGTGACATTTTCGAGGCCGACCACGACGTCGACCAGGGCGGCATGGACTGGCCCCGTTGCGGCGACTGGATGCCGCCTTCATTTTCGAGGGCCGTTCTTTCACCCCAGACTTCATGGCACCGAGGAGACGGGCCGCTGGCAGCGCGACCGGTTCAACGTCATTCGCAGGGACGCCACGGACTTGGGGGATGTTCTCCGATGAATAGTCCATCCAGCACAGCACAACCTGTCCTCGAAAGGCGCACAATAGGAGTCCGTTGACCCCGCACCACTTGACCATAGAAAACCTCTGGCGGCGGCGTCCACTGATCTTGCCTGTGTAGATGTGATGTTTGCCATCAGACCGTCTTCGCGCGGACAGAACTGCCCCGGCCAGCGAAGGAGTCATGAAATCAGGCTGGTCCCAGGCAATGAACTTTTCAGTCGTCATGCCGTACATACCGAACTGCTGTTGCGGACTACGGACGGAAGTGCAGAGGTCGAAGGCAGAATAAAGCCGGTGTCCGTTAACGGACACCGGATGTGAAGTATACCGACACCATGCGTGACGGCATGGCCATTTTCAACAAAAACCAGTCGTCAAAGACCCCAAAAGCGCTACAGTTGGTGATCGTTTTTGAGGTGCGTATTCACTGTCTGCATCCAACAGAGTCCATCTGGGACTAAGAGACATACGATGATCGTCGATTACTTGATCAGGACGTTGCGACGCGCTTTAGGTTTCCGTCCTGAACAGTGCGACTACCTGAATGCTCATGAGGCGTCCGCCTCGCCCCCCACTTCCTTGTAACGATAGCCAATACATGCGTCGCGGCAATTTGATAACCGTGTTCTGACACTCTTCACGACGTCAGACTTTCCATGCACAACTGGTCGTCTTATTAAACGACCGTTTGTTGGGACACCTCCCCATCAACGATCAGCTTCCTGGTTTCTCTATTAAACCGAGTCTCATAAATACGTCTCTTTTTTCTTTGTCTCATTAACCCGTTAGTGGTATGTGTTGTGAGACATGAAGCGCAACAGCAACGACAGACTGGTGGGATACGCCAGGGTCAGCACCAACGGCCAGGACCTCCAGCTCCAGTTGGATGCCCTCCAGAAAGCTGGCGTCCCCAAGGGCTTGATCCACGTTGACAAAGTGTCGGGCGCAAAAACAGAGCGACCGGGACTCGACAAGTGCCTCGCCGAACTTCGGGAAGGGGACACGCTGATCGTCTGGCGGCTGGATCGCCTGGGCCGTTCAGTGCGCCACCTAATCGACCTGGTCGAACAGCTGCGGCAGCGCAAGGTCGGCTTCAAGTCAGTTTGTGACGGAGCCATCGATACCACCACAGCCTCCGGCGAATTGATCTTCCACATCTTCACGGCGCTGGCCCAGTTCGAGCGCAAGCTGGTTCAAGAGCGCACGTGTGCGGGACTGGATGCTGCGCGAGCACGAGGTCGGAAGGGCGGTCGTAGACCCATCGATCCGGACGCCCCACGCATCAAGACCGCGAAGAGGATGCACGAGGACAAGTCGATGCCCATCGCTGACATCTGCACGACACTGAAAATCTCGCGCGCGACGTTCTACCGGTACCTGGCCGTGACGTGATCTGGCGTAGTGAATGGATACGCTGGTCAGGGATCTTCGGTACCAGCGCGCCAGTCACCATCCAGATCGAACCAGGGGCCTCAAAGTTCTTCCGCGCCACGGCCGGACAGTGACCCGACTGCGTGATGTGGTCGTGCTGGATACGGTGAGAGGTGGACATTGACACTGAATGTTGTTGGGGACTAGGATTTTGCATTAATGAATCAGAGGAAGCCGACCATCAATCACACGCGATTGTTCGGAAAATCTTCTGCTCTGGTTCGTTTTGGAAACATATTAGTAAGATGAAAATACAAACCGCCTTCTTGTTGTTCGGGTTGCTCATTTCACAGCAGTTGTTTGGGTTGGAAATCGATCCTACGACGAGACAGCATTCTGCCAATGACCCGAACGACTGGTCGGGAGCGATCACGGTCAGCCCGGCGGTCGGTGAAGAAAACTGGACCGCAGAGGTGACTCCAGAGTTTGTTGGCGATGACGTCAGCTGGGTCTCGATCACGCCCGTGCCCCCAACCTTCCTGGTCTACGCGATGAACGAGAACTTTGCCGCTGAGGTGAGGACCGCCCTGATCGACTTCGGAGCTGGAGTGAAATTCAAGCTGGTGCAGTCGGGTCGAGGGGCCTTGCTGAGCGCTAACAGCTTCACAACCGGATCGACGGGTGGAACCAACACGCTGAGTTTGACTGTTCTAGCGGGTACGACATGGCGGGCTGCCAGTACGGTGCCGTGGATTCGTATACTGTCCGGCCCTACGGGGTTTGGTTCGGGCACCGTCCGCTTCGCGGTTGACCCGTACGGTGAGGTCTTGCCGAGAGGGGGAACCCTGGTGGTAGCGGGCCAGGTGGTGAGCGTGTCACAGACAGGCATAGATTTGACGATTGAGCCGACGCAGGCCGTGGTCAGCGATGCGTTGAGCATTGTGAGTTTCAACGTAACGGCACTACAGTCGCAGGCGTGGACTCCGGTGCCGGATGTTTCGTGGGTGAGTGTGCTCAGTCCAGGGCCCAAGCAGGGGAACGGGACCGTGACCATGAGCGTGCTACCCAATGGCAGCTATCTACCCCGGCAAGGTCACGTGAACGTCGGGAGCAAGACTTTCCTGGTCAATCAGGCTGGCAACCAGAATCCGACGTTGTCGATCAGCCCCCTCAACTCGACCAGCCCACGCGAGGGAGCCAGCGGCGGGATCAACGTGCTGGTGTCCCCGGAAACACCGTGGTCAGCCACAAGTTCTGCGGCATGGTTGCAGGTAGTAGGAGCCGCTGAAGGGACGAACAACGGAACCGCAGCATTCGTGGTGTCACCGAACAACACGCTGACATCACGCGAAGGCGTGATCGAAGTGGCGGCAGCAGACCCGCTCCCAGCACCCAACCTGCGACGCGGGTTGTCGCAGCATCTGGTGTTCGAGAGTGCCGATCCCGGTGACAATTTGATTACTGCCCAAGGCGACCGGGGTGACCTCGTGGCATTTGTACGGGCGGTGGGTCGCAACGGCGGGCAGGCGCTGCGGTTCGGTGATGCCACTGCGTGGAACGCTGGAATGACCTCAGAGAAAACGGTGAGCTTCTGGTTTGCCGTGGACTTTGCGACGCGACTCGGGACGGTGGCAACAGTCGCTGGCCACTCGATTGGAATCACAGCAGACGCCAAGGTGACAATAGATGGAGTTGCAACGACGGTCCCGGTCGTCAGTGAAGCGTGGTATCAGGTGATTGCCCGCAGGTCGGGAACGCAGGCAGACATATTCTTGGACGGCACGTTGTTGACGTCGGTGAACGACGCGAGTGAGGGGCTAACGTTCAATCCCACGGGCGGCTTCCTTGGAAAGTTGGATGATTACAGGAACTATGATCGGGTGCTGGAGGACACAGAAGTTTACAGCCTGCACAATGATGAAGCAGCGGGGAATGGACTGGCAATCTACGGACCCTCTCCTTCGGCCACACAGGGTGGACTTCCCCTGGTTGGTAAACTCCGCCCCGACGTCAACACCATCGACGCTGTTTCGGGTCGGCAATGGGCAAGAAGTGCAGTTGCAGGGGAGTTCATAGTTGTGCCGGGCAACTTTACGTGGCCCGAAGCATACAGCGACGCTATCTCACGGGGAGGGGTCTTGGCATGGTGGGACACAGTAGAACAACACAGCACAATCCGAGACGAAGTGATAGACCGCGATGTGTGGGTTAACCTTACAAAAATATCAGGGAACGGATGGAACAGGAAAACACCTGACGGCGAAAGTCCATTCCCCGGCCCAATCCCTTGGGCTGCTGGGGAGCCAGGGACCATTGTCGGAGAAGACTACGGTTGTTACATCTTTGGTCGCAGCGGATACGTCGATGTAGCCAACAATTTCCGCGCCGCCTACCTGATGAGACCGTATCCTGCCAACTACTTGAGTTCTGATGTAACTCTGGACACTACGGGCCTTCAGTTTGTTGGCGGAGCGTCCGGTGTCGTGCGGTTTAGCGGTGTAGCGAGTCTGATTGAATGGGGAGCTTTGAGTTTGAGGAGTAATACTAATTTGCTGAGTCTGTCCGTTGACGGCGGCGCGACTTTCTTCGACTGGCCGCTGCCCTTTTCCCTGGAGGATCGAACCCACGTGGCGACGCTGGTTCTCGCGAACAATGTAGAGGCCGCTGTGTATCTGGATGGGAACTTTCTGTTCAGCCGCCCCACCACTGCCGCGATTGTGACCGGCAGCAGCGGAACTCTTGAGGCTTGGCTGGCAGAGGATGGTGAGATCAGGGTTTATGGACGTCCATTGACCGGACCTGAAGCCTTGGCGGTGAACAACGAGATGGCTCCGGACGTGCAATACTTTACGCTGGTACAGGAGCCAGCGGTTCCTGCATTGACGGAGACTTCCGCAACCGTCCTGGCTGCGGGCGCGACGGTACAAACCGATCTTCAGGTTCCTTCCGGTGTTCCCTGGACGGCCAGCAGTTCACTGTCGTGGCTTCAGTTCGTTAAGCAAGACGCTTCACTCGGTTCTGAACTCAGCGCCACCGGTCCGGCAACGATCTCGGTGTTCGTGGAAGCCAACAACTCGACCGAGGGGCGGCAGGGCGTTGTGACCATCGCAGGCCTGGAGTTCGAGATTACCCAGCTTGGGCGAACAGTCACCTTGAACCCCCTTTCAGCAGGCATGACGACGTACGGTGGAAACGTGAGCGCGGTGATTGGTGTGGCGGGTGGCGCTCTGCTGCTGGGGGTGTTGCCGGAGGCGGGTACCAGTTGGACCATCGACTACGCGAACGCGGCTGACAGTTCCTGGATCACACCCAATCCCGCCAGTGCAACGGGCAACAAGGATGTTCTGTTTGCCGTGAGTCCCTACAACTCTCCGCTGGCGGCACGAACGGCAGTGTTCTACATCGCCGACAAGGAGTTCCGGGTCACCCAACGGGGTTACTCTGCAACGGTGACCCCCAACGCAAATGACTTTCCTGCTGGTGGTGGTGATGGAACGCTAAGCGTGACCGTGCCCACCTCTGCCTTCTGGGAGACGGTTTCATTGTCACCCTGGATCACCATCATCACGGGGCAGAACGCCAATGGCAGTGGGACGGTGACCTACAAGGTGGCCAGCAACACTGGACCCGACCGGTTCGGAACCATCATCGTGGCGGGTGAGACCATACAGGTGACCCAGGCGGAAGCGGTGGTTGTGACGGAACCCCTGTCCCTGGGCTTGAGCGGGACGACCCTTCGCGTCTACGGACAGCAGGGGGTAACGTTCCCGGTCGAGCGAAGCACGGACCTGAACATCTGGGAACCATTCACACAGGTGGTTGGCCAGGGACCCTCGGTTCCAGCGGAAGTCACCATCCAGATCGAACCAGGGGCCTCAAAGTTCTTCCGCGCCACGGCCGGACAGTGACTACTAAACTGTAGAATACTTCGGGAGCCGTTGATGATCACGTCTGAACAGATGATTCGTTCCGTACGAATCCGTACAACTTGGCATTCGGGAATAGTGTATTCGATTTCGCTTGAGGCGTGGACAGGAATTCTGTAACTACGATTTCATGCGAAAAACAAAGGCATTTTCGGCAATTTATGGTGCCGGTCCGAACGGGTTCAAGCCCCTCCACCGGTACCACTTTAATCGATTCAGTTTTTCCTCTCTCTCTTTCTTGCCGAGCCCGCCCAAGGCTGGCTGTCCGATTTCGCGAGTCCCGCAGGTCAGTCCTTCTTTGCTGCTTTTTCCTTTTGCTTGCAGGTTTCCCACCAGACCGGCAGACGCTGGTCGAGTTCCAGCTCCGCGAGATAGTCGGCATCCACCGGCAGTGAGCTTGCACCGGACATTTCCGCGTGGCCAATGGCGTTCGCGGCGTGAACGGCGGTCAACGGGCAGAATGTTTTGCTGAACAGTTGCGCCGGATGATGATGCAGCGCGACCGCCTCCACGATGCTCAGGGGAAGTCCCCAGATTGCGAGCATGCAGGCACCCAGCTCCGCGTGGCTTGCACCCAAAACTTCCTCCTCGGCTTCGCACAAACTGCACCCACGCGAGTGTGCCATCATCGCCGCCTCTGAGAACTGTTCCGGCATGTTCGCGGCGAGGGCGAGCTTGCCGATGTCGTGCAACATTCCCGCCGTGTAGGATTCTTCCACCATCGGTTTGTCTGCGCCCTCTTCTTCGGCGATCCAACGGGCGAAATTGCCGGTGCGGATTGAATGCTGCCACAAATGGCCGATCGAAAAATCCGCCGTGCTGATCTGGTCGAAGTAGGAAAATGAATGCGCGAGCAGGATCACCGATTTGGTCGTGTCCACACCGAGAAACATGACCGCTTCCGACGGGCTGGCGACGGTTCGTTTCAGGCTGAACACGGCGGAGTTGACCAGTTGAAGAACTTTCGCGGCCATCGCCGGATCCTTGGCGATCATGTCGCCGACGTTCTCCAGCGAGGAGTCTGGTGACTGCAGTTCCTTGACGACCTGAAAGTAAAGCTGCGGCGGGCTGGGCAGCTTGTTCATCTGCGCGAGCAGCGAGCGGACTTTCTCGCCCGGCAACCACGTCTCGTAAGCGAACGCCCGTTCAAACGCGGCGGCGAGCGTCTGCGGTTCGGCAGGCTTGGAAAGAAACTGGTGGGCGGTGCCGACGCATTTCATGGTCGCCTGCCGGTCGGAAAGATCAGACAACACGAACCGCAGAATGTTGGGATGCCGGTCCATGACCTCGTTCAGCAGCTGCGCGCCATTGATGACGGACAGACGCAGTTCAGTCACGACCGCGTCGAAGGCGCTGTTCTGAAGTTGGTCGAACGCATCCGTGCTGGAGCCGACAAACACCATGTCGTAGCGTCCGGAAAGTTCGGCAAGCTGCGATTCGAGCTCCTTGCGGGCCTTGGGTTGCTCTTCGACAAAGAGAATTTTGCGTTTCATATTTTTCCTGACTTAAATTCTTAACAGCGAATCCTGAGTGCCTTGTTCGTCCTCATTCGCCGGCGACCAGTGCAGCCCCCGCAACGCACGCGCGGCGGACCGGCAGACCCAGTGACTGGAATCGTGCATCGCTGGAACAATGGACTCGACCGCTTTCTTGTCACCGATTCGTCCGAGCGCCTCGACCGCCGCCTGGCGCAGGTCGCTGTCAAAATCTTCCAGCATCCGCACAAAAATTTCCGTCGCGTTTTGCCGTCGCATCTGGCTCGCGTCGAGCAGGTGTGCAAGCGATGGCTCGACCGGCCTTACTTCGCCGACTTTTCCCAAAACATCCGCCGCCGCCTGGCGTACCCAGTATTCTTTGTGCTTCAGCGCGGCCTTCAGTTTTGGAATTGCGCTGCGGGCGCCGGCGGATTGTTCCCAATGCCGGTCCAGCCGTCGCAACGCCGTCGTGGCCAGCCCGCGCACGCTGTCCTGTTCATCCGTCAGAGCAGTGACCAGCGGTTCGATCGCGACCAGATCGCCGATCTCTGACAACGCGCGGATCGCTGCTTCCCGCACCTCGCGGTCGGTGTCCCGCAACGCGCCCGCCAGCGGCGGGACGGATTCCGGATTCTTGAACGCGCCCAACGCCTTCGCAACCGCCTGCCGAACTTCCCAGTTCGGGTCCTTCAACAAAAGTGTCAATGGCCCGACAGCCTGCGGATCGCCGAGCTTTGTCAGGCCGGTGACCGCTTCGGTGCGCACGTAGGAATCCTTGTCCTTCAACGCCACGATCATCGCGCCGACCGCCGAGTTGTCGCCAATCCGGGCAAGGGCATCGATGGCCGACGCGCGGACGTTTTTATCCTCGTCCTGCAGCGCCGCAAGAATGGGTTTTACCACCCGGGCGTCGCCGATCTTGCTCATCGCTTCGAGCGCGGCCTGGCGTTTGTAGTAAACGCCGTCCTTCATCGCCAAACTCAGCGCTTCAACACCGGCCGCACCCTGGATCGCGGCTTTCTCAAAATCACCCAGCGCGGTCCAACGCCATGCCTCGTCCGCCGGGGACGATGGTCGCCATTTTCGCGTATCCAACGCCTGGACCGCCTGCCAGCGCACTGTGCTGGCGGGGTCTTTTAACAGAGTCAGCAATCGTTCAATGACCGCCTCGGAACCGCACCACTTCAGTACTTCGGCAGTTGCCGCGCGAACTGAAGGGGCGGGATCGTAAAACGTGGATTGCAGGTAGGCCTCAACCTGACCGGGATCGACCTGTGCCAGCGCGTGGATCGCGGCCACACGCACTGTGGCGTCCGCGTCTTTCAGTGCGATCTTGAGCGGTTCCGCCAGCTTCTCGCCGCCCTCGGTCCCCAGCTTTTCCACGGCCTGACGGCGGGTCGCCGCGTCCTTGGATTTCAGCTGTTGCAGGTTCCACCAGCGCATGTCGTTACATCTAAACAGGTACTATCGGCAGCCGAACGGCAAATGTTTAGCAAATTTTCATCCGCCCGAACAGCGGGTGAAACCATCGGCCTGACGCCGGGAATCGTTTTCGCGTTGATCAGGGCAGAACAATGGCCGGACGTTGGGAGTGCGAAGCATCGGCTGCAGTGCGACGCGCCTTGATCGCGAGGTAGGGTGGAACAAATCGGCAGCGATAGGCAAACGATCCGACTCCAGCGTCCGGTTTCGTATGATCTGGTTCCGCCACGTCTTCAATCACAAATCCGGCCTGACACAGGCCGCCCAGCAGCGTGCCGAGACGGTGCAGGTATTCGATCGTTCCGGCTTCGCGATGCAGGCAGCGGTCGCGTTCCGGCGGCAACGGTTCGTTGCGCACGCACGGTTCAGTGATGACAAATTTTGCCTGGACTCCGACCGGTCCCGGCGAGGCCTGAAGTGACACCGGTTGCTTGTGTTGGCTTACATAAATGCCGCCTTTACACAGGACTCTCGCAACTTCTCGATAAACTTTTAACACATCCGGCACATAGCACGTGCTGACCGGCTGGATGACGGCGTCGAACTGGTTGTTCGCGAGTGAACTCAAATCATCCATCGACGCCTCAACCGCGGTCAGCGTCAGCCCGCGATCCGACGCCACCTTGCGATCCAGTTCCAACATTTGCGGACTCAGATCAACGACCGTCACGTGTGCGCCGGCTGCCGCGAGCAACGGACCGTGTCGCCCTCCACCCGCCGCGAGGCAAAGCACCCGTTTGTCCGCAACGGTTTCCAACCAGCCGACAGGATCAGCATTGTTCAACGGATTAAGAAAGTCGGAATCCTTGGCGCTGTCGATGTACCAGTCGTTACGACGAACGCGTTCATTCCATGCGGCGCGGTTTTGGTCTTTCCAGGAAACGGGCATGAAGCAAAAGCGTCTGTGATTTATTGGCCGCGAGAAGGCACAAGAATCACAAAAAGGGAGCTGCCAGCAGTCGTTTCATTTTGCGCCTTTTGTACTTTCTCGTGGCCGTCGTCTCCGTTCGCCACCGGGATCTGATTCGTGTTCATTCGTGGCAGCCCTGCGGTAGTCACGGTTTCGGTCGTTCCATGTAGAACGTGCCGTTGTCCCAATTGCACTGATACTCCGAGAAAAAGAATTTCGGATTCACGCGGCCCTCATATTTGTATTCGCCCCCGGCTAGCCAGCCGAGTTGCGCGGTGCCGTCGAATTGAAACTCATCCACCTTCGGAGTCATCGTCAGCGTGGCGGTCGAAGTGTAGGTGAAACATTTCCAGAACCGCGCCTCGAACCGGGCCGTGTAGAGATCGTCACTAATATCCTTTTGGACGATGCAACGCAGCTCGCCTTCGTGGCTGTTCTTGACACTACTCCACCGGCCCGTCCACGGACCGACCGGCGAGTCGGCCGAGACGGGCTGCTTCAGTGCGGCCTTGTAGTCACGATCAAACGTGGAACAACCAGTCAGAACCAGCACCAGACTCAGCAACGTGAACGATCGAAAGGAGAAGGGGGTCAGAAAACCAGACAGATTAATTTTCATGACGCGGAGAATAGCGCTCTGCCGTCGCGAATGGAAAGGAAGGAATTTGGCGGGACGCCCCCGCCGGGCGCAAATAAAACTGAATGCAGCTATGAACCAACAACGGCCGGAGCAGCGGCGGTTATCGACGGACTGCGGCTCTGTGAGCCGCAGCACTCACGCCATTTCGCGAACACTTGAGAATCCGTTGTCTTCCGCGCGTGCGATGTCGCTGCGGCCTGCAAGGCCACGGTCCGGGCGCGTCACTCGGAAATATTCAGAACCGAATTCAATTTCACAGCGTCACCGTCAATGACCTGTTCTTTGCCATCCGGCCACCGAATCTTTACGGAATCGATCTTGTCCGCGTCGCCAATCCCGAAGGTCAGCATCCGCGCAGATTGCGAAATGTAACTCTTGGTCGGCATCACCTGTTGCGACTGCGTGACGCCGTTCGCTGTGAGCTCTACCACGCCACCGATAGCGTCCCGGTTGCCTGGCTTGCCGGTCAGATTCACTTTCAAGAAATTGTGGGACAACGATTGATCGTTCCGGAGCAGGAGCGGCGATCCTTTGAGCTGAGTGAGCACAACATCAAGATCGCCGTCGCCATCGATGTCCGCATTCGCGCTGCCGCGACCGACGATGGGTTTGAAGAGATCGGCTCCGGCTTCATTGGTTGAGACAAGTAGGAATCCGTTGCCTCCGTTGTTCCAAAACAGTTGCGCGGGTTGTTTGTATTCCTGACTCGCCTGCACCTTCGTGATGTCCTCGTCGAGATGACCGTTCACGGTGAGCAGGTCCAGCCAGCCATCGAGATCGTAATCGAAAAAGAAGATGCCGAACTTCAGCGGCAACCGGCTCGCCGGACCGATGCCCTCGGCAATCGCTTCGTCCGAGAACAGCATCGGTTGTCCCTGCGAAACAAACAACGCGGTCATTTCATTTGCGAAATTGCCGATGGCGATTCCGAGATCCGCGTTGTTGCGATGTCGCGCGGTGTCGATGCCCATCGCGCCGCGGGTGTTCCCGTTGCTGTCGTAAGCGACGCCGGCGACCGCGCCACGCTCTTTGAACGTACCGTCGCCCTGGTTCACGAACAGCTGATTGGGCGTCGTGTCGTTCGCCACAATGATGTCCATCAGGCCATCGCTGTTGATATCGACCGGCGCGACGCCGAGCGACTTCGCGACCGCGACGCCAGTCGCCTTGTTCTTCATCTGCACACCGCTCGATTCGCTCACGTCCTCAAACGTGCCGTCGCCCTTGTTGCGATAGAGTCGGGGAAACGCGCCTTCAAAATCGGTCGGCGGCCCGTAGGCGCGATGCGTTCCGTCGATGGTAAAGTTCACGCTGAAATCGATCTCGCGAGACCACTTCACGTAGTTGCAGACGAAGAGATCGAGCAAACCGTCGTTGTCGTAATCAAAGAAACTCGACGCGGTGCTCCAGTCGGCCACATCACCGGCCACATCGGCCTTCGCGGTGATGTCCTCAAATTTCCCGTTGCCGAGATTCCGGAACAGTTTGTTGCCGCCGACGCAAGTGATGTAAACATCGGCCAATCCGTCATTGTCGAAATCGCCGCACGCCGCACCGATCCCGTAGACCGCGACATCCAGCCCCGATCCGGCGGTGACATCGGTGAATTTCACCGGACCTCCTGGCGCGGTATCATTTCGGTAAAGCGCTGACGTGGTGGGTTTGAGCGACGGATCTTTCGCGATGTCCCACGGCCACCAGGTTGAATCGACAAACAGCAGATCCGGTTTTCCGTCGCTGTTATAATCGAAGAACGCCACGCCGCCGCCGAGTGATTCAGGCAATAGCTTTTCACCGGTCGCGCCGTTGTTGTGAACGAAGGTGATACCGGCTTCTTTCGTGATATCTTTGAAGGTCACTTTCGGCATTTGAGTCTTGGGCTTGTCCGGTACGACCGGAGCCTCGATGGCGGTCTTCACTTCCGGACCTTTTTCCTTGGGTCGGTTGAGAAAGAAGAACGTTCCGATTGCGACAACGACGACAATGACGAGGACAACAGCGGATCGACGAAAGGCTTTTCCGATGACGGCATCATTTTGATGTGTGGTTTCGTCTTGGTGCTCGGGAGGAGTGGGAGATGGATTACTCATGACTGGAAATCAAATCAGGTTGGAAAATGAATGAACAAAGGCTGGTTGCGGCGACTCCAGCTCGCGGACCGCGGCTCTGTGAGCCGCAGCAAGTCCGACATTGCACGAACGCTTGAACAAATCGAAACCTTCCGAGCCTGCGAGATCGGTCATTGGAACCGCGCGCGTCCCGCGTGCCGTGTGAGGCGTCCCGCCGAACACTCCCGGGCGTCCGGAAGCATCAACCGCGCGGTGTCGATCCACGCGTCTGCCGGAAGTCCTTGCCGGGACGGCAAGGACGGCACGCGAGACGCGTGCGCTCCCCTTTGCTCCTGTTTCGCTGTTGGTGGTGCTCATTGATCGGCCTCCGGTTGCGCAAACTTTTCGTGGAGGGTTCGAGCTTTCTCGCGAATCTGTTCGGAAGAATGTTGTTCGGACAAAAAGATCAGGCAGGTGGCGGAGATGTTGTTGGTATCACCGATACGTTCCAACGCGGCCAGCTCCGCTGACAGAAGCTCCGCATCCGTCGACGTCTTGTGTATGAAATTGGTCAGAGTATGCACTCCAGCGATCTGACCTCTCCCTTTTTGAATCAGAAACGAATTGAACGTCATCTTCAGATTGAAAAGGATGCGAACGCCTTCAAAAGAATACCCATCGCGAACATCCCGGTCCGCAGAACTGTCGGCGTGGTGGTTCGCTGTTTCGATGCCGAGCACTACGGCGTTCAATCGCGCCAGATCGGTGGTCGACTTGATTTCCTTGATGCCATCGAGCAGTTCCAGCCAGCCGCGCTTTCCTGTTCGGGCGATGGCAACCAAGGCTCCGTTGAACAGTTCCGGGTCGTTCAATCCATCTTGCAGAAAGGCAAAGGTCGAATCATCAACTGGCGCGAACTCCGCAAGGGTTGAAAGCATTTCGGAACGCAGCTCGGCGGGGTTGTTCGTATCGCGGATCATCTGTTCAAACCATGGCTTTACCGAAGACGCGCCGGACCCGACAGAGGCGAGCGCCCAGACCGCGTAGTGTTGGGCGGGAGCGTCGGTTTGGGCCACGATGTTGGATAACGCCGGGAGGGCCATCGGCCCGATGCCTTCCAGTGCTTGAACCTCCCAAACATTGCCGTGGTTCTCAAGCGCGATCTCTGTCAGGGCCGGAATCGCGGTCACAGCGTTCGTCCCCAATATCGCGAATGCCACCACCGCCACATTTCCCAAACCTGTCTGGTGCGGCAGGTTCAAACTGATGCCGGGAATCTGGTTAAAGAATTTCTCCACACGATCCCGCCAGCGAGGATTGCCTGTGGCCCGGATATAGCCGATCAAATGAGGGATCGCATCCGACCCCATTGATTCGACGGCTTCAGCAAATCTTTCCGCCGGAACTTCAGTGGGGTCACACACCTGGCAATTTCCGGCAGCATCCAGCCAGATGCCCAGGCTGTATCCTTCAAAGCGCGGCTCGCGCTGACTCCACGCAAACACAAGAACCCCGATGATCAACGTGCCGCTGATCAGGAGTTTTTTGTGCTTTTGCAGACTGCTTTTCATTCAATCGTCTTGGTGTTGTGGTTTAGACAATTCTTCGAGACGAACGTCGCGCGGGAGCCTGGGGTCAGGTTTTGGGGAAGCGCACGCGTCCCCCGTCCCGCGTGCCGTGTGAGGCGTCCCGCCGAACACTTCCAGGCGTCCGGACGGATCAACCGTGCGGTGCCCTTTCATGCCTCCGACGGAAGTCCTTGCCGGGACGGCAAGGACAGTACGCGGGACGCGTGCGCTCCCCGTTGAGGGGAATTCGACATCAGCGGTTGTTCGGCTCTCGCACATGTTGAAGTTCCTACTTTTGAACTGCGTCCAGCTTTTCCTGAGCTTCCAATTGATCAAGCCGGGCTGAGTCGATCTGGCCGATCAAGAAACGGGCGGCCAGTTTGATGTCCGGATCAGAGTTTGTCGCGAGGATCAGCAGGCCGGGCAAGATCGGGGTCACGTCCGCTCTTGTGCGATAAATCTTCCGGATGGCGGTGACGGACTGCCAGCGTTTCAGGTAGGCGGGTGTCGGGGAGACGCGGATATCCAGTTTCAACAACTGGTTCTGAATCCAAGGTGGCGATTTGCTCAACCATTGTTGTGTGACAGGAACTTCCTGGCCGATCTGTTCCAGGAGCCACGGGAATCCCTTGCTTCCGATGCGCTCCACTGCCGAGCTTGCCTCTTTGGCTTGTTGAACGATGACTGCCATTTGTTCGGCCTGTTCCTGTTGGGTCAGGTTTTGAACATTTATGAAGGGCGGATAAAAGCTGTGACCCCGGTCTCCCGTGGTCCAGGTAGCGGGCAACCGGTCCACATAATAACTCAGCGGATGCCCGCGCATTTCCGGATCTGGAACCGATTCCCCTCGAAACAAAACCACCACCGCGACGAGCAAACCCGCCGCAGCCAGAACAACCAACAACCGTCGCCGCAACAACCGTCGCGCCGACTTCGGTTGTTTGTTCGCATCCATGGTCGAAGCTGTTCACTGACCCACTGATTACTGATTCACTGACGGACTCTTGGTCTTCGCCTCCAACTCCAACGCCCCCTCCCGTTGCAGATCATAGATCACGACAGACTGCGCGGCGTGGTTGGCGGCGGCGCTCTTGCCGCGCGCCAGGTTGACGGCGAGATCGCGGGCGTTGTCGTCGGGTTTGTATTTCGCGTGAAGCCGCTGGTGCTCGGCGGCCTTGTCGGTTTCACCGAGACGCGAATACAGGATGCCGAGGTTGTAATGCGCGGTCAGATTTTCGGAATCGATCTTCAGGGTGTCTTCGAACCGGCGGATCGCTTCGCGCAGTGTGGCCTCCTGTTTCACCGGATCGGCGCGTTCGGTCTTGGCCTTCTCGAAGAGCGTGAGACCGAGTTCGTTGATCACTTCGTAATCCTTGCTGAAGTCAAAGTTCCGCTCGTCCAACGCCGCATAGCGGTCTTCCAGAATGCTGGTGAACTGCGTGATGGCTTCATCGAGAAATCCGTTCTGTTTGTTCACCATTCCGGTAAACCACGCGACCACCCACGGCGGGGCCGGCGGATCAAATTTCGACGCCCGTTGCAACGCAGCCACCGCATCATCAAGTTGGCCTTCTTTGAAATAGACGCGCGCCAGATTGACCGCACCGTCGGCGCGTCCGAGCTCTTCGACACGTGTGAACGCGGCGGCGGCCTGGATGAGTTCGCCTTTGCTGGAACCGCCGGAACCTTTCAGTAGGAGTCCGATGCCGTAATCGTTCCACCGTTGCCATTCGGGAATGGGTGAGGTTTGAGCGATGACCGTCGAGTTGTTCGCGCCGACAACCGGGAAGGTCACGCTGTCCGTGGCGATCACGCGGATGGGCAGGTCGTTGACCAGTTGGAACGGCGCTCCGTTGGTGTAGCCGTCGCCGAAAACGTAGTTGAAGTAAATCGTGTCGAACTTCCGGTAGTTCAATCGCGCGTCGAACTTCACCGGTTCGGTGAGACCTTCGGGCACGGTGAATTTGTAGTGAATCACGAATCCGGCGCCGGGCGGGATCTGGTTGTTGTAAAGCGGCGTGAAAATGTCCTGCGGGTTGCGCCGGTCAATGCGGTTGCCGTCCTTGTCGAGCATGTAAACATTCACGAAATGCGACCACGGATCGATTTCGTTGAAGGGTCCCTGTCCGCCGCTTCGAGCAACGACCCGATCTCCGCTGGTCGCCTTTACATCCACCCAGATTTCGTTTGAATCAACCGTGCCCTGCGAGAAGAGATGGCCCACCTTCAGCGTGCGTAAAACGAGCTCGATCAGGTAGGTCTCGCCGGGTTTGAGCTCGGGCACTTTGGGGCGGATCGGCGCAATCAACGGGCTGTCGATTTCGCCGCCGTCTTTCACGCCGAAGATGTCGAGTCGCAGCGAATCGCGGCTGAATTCCTCGTGCTTCTCGATGATTTCGGGAAAGCCGAGCACCTTGGCAAGTGCCGTGTTCGCCGCTGGAAACAAGTGGCTGTGGATGAAGCGTTCGGTCTTGTTGGTGGGGTTGAAATACTGTGCGCCAAAGTCCTGCGACGCTTCCAACGGCATGTGGCAGGACGCGCAATTGTCCGACGCTTTCGGCGGGAAATAAAACGACCGTGCTCCGTGACCCGCGCCGCTGAGCACAAACGGATCGTAGTGGTTCTGGCCGCGCAACCAGTCCTTGTAGTGGTTCACCGCGAAAGGGATGCTGACCTTGTGACAGGTGGAACAGAATTCCGAGCTCTTCAAATCGTCCTTCATGAACATCCGCTTGTGAAACTCCGGCTTGGCTTTCACGAGCTGGTTGTTGATGTACTGCAGCACCTTGTTCGTGGAATACGCGAACGGATAATGGATCGGCTCCGAGATGGTGTAATCGGCGTTGCCGATTGTGCTATCCACGGAAGTGATCGCATGGCAGGCGGTGCAGGTGATGCCGGCCTTGCCGGTGGGATCATTATGAATATCAAAATCAGGATCGTCGAACTGTCCGCTGAAAAGCGGCACCGGATCATGGCAGCCGGCGCACCAGCGCGAGGACTTCACATTGCCGTCGCGTTTCAAAGAAACTTCCCGGGTTTCATTCACGCTGAACAGGTAAAATGGATTGTTGAAGGAGCTGAAGTGATGCGCGCTGTGGAACCAGCCTTCATAGGCGTCCTCGTGGCATTTCATGCAGTAATGGTCCATCATCATCGTCTTCGCCGGGATGAAATTGCCGCTCGCCGTCTTGGCTTCGCTGGGTTCAAAATATTTTTCACCCTCCTTCGATTTCGCGGTGCTCAACTGAGGATGCGCTGAATGAAAGAACATCAGGGCGACGGTCGCGACCGCCACCGCTCCACCGAGTTTCAACCCGACACCCCATTTGATTTTCGGCCCGGCCAGGCGGTGCAAAATGTAGAGCCAGATTGCGAGCAACGGCGTGATCACGTGCGCCCAGTAGGCGACGTTGCGGAGATTCGGATCGGTCAGCCCGATGTTTTTGAACTGGAAAATATCAACGCGCGTAAGGGCAATTCCGCTGAACAAAACGATCACGCCGATGAAGAACAACGCGTAACCCACCTTCGCCGCACTGCGATTCGGCCGGTCATGGGAGTTCTTCATGTGGATGAAGCCGAAGATCAGATACGGAATCACCAGCACCAGTCCGAGAACCAGATGGGCCAGGAACATGATCTGGTAGAAATAATTTTGGTAGAGCTCCGGGCGGTTCACCCATTCGAGGAAGGTGATGGCAGACAGGTAAAAGGAATTTGCCCCCAAAAGCGCCACCAGTGCGAACACGATGTAGAGCACGATCCGCAACTTCGGCCCGATGGCGCGAACGTATTTTTTGCGCTTTGGTTGCGCGGGTGATTCGCTGTTCTGATCCATGTTGTTCAACGTTGTTTACTGGTTGCTGCGGATGCCGTCAAACGTCGCGTGACCCGTCAGAAACAGAACCGGCCCGGTTCCCAAACCAGGGAAACGGACCGACTCCTAACCCAAAACATTCCAACTTATGCGTGACGGACGCGCATACCATGCGGCGAAAAACAGATTCCGAAAACAACTTTGGGATGAACTGCTCCGGCTCCGGGGCGAACCGTCGGCAAGCTGATGCCAGCCGGACCAAAGTGCCGGGGGGGCTGCCAGCCCCCGGTCTCCGACAAACATCGTGAGCGCAATTTTTCCGGCTGGCAGCCGGAAACACATTGCCCCGGCACCCGAACGCCGCAATACCGCGTCCGCGTTTTGTCGTTTTCAACCGCCGCATCCTGGGCAACAATCGACGCTCTTGGAAACACGATGAACCTGCTCCCGATTGTCGAACGCGAGCTCCGGCTGGCGTCCCTGAAATGGGGCACGTATTGGTCGCGTGTCTGGATCGGGCTGCTCGGTGTCGCCGGACTCGGCGTCGCGCTGTTGATTACACGGGTCGTCCCGATCACGCCGATCGGAATGCCCGCGATATTCCAGACCGTCCGGTTCTTTGCGTTGATTTATTGTCTGACCGTCGGTGTACGGCTGACGGCCGACTGCGTCAGCCGGGAGAAACGCGCCGGCACGCTTGGGTTTCTGTTCCTTACTCCGCTGAGAGGCTACGACGTCATTCTCGGCAAACTGATTTCGCAGGGCATCAGGCCAATGTACAAGATGCTGGTGATCGTTCCGATGGTCTGGTTTATGTCTCTCGTGGGCGGCATCAGCGCAGGCGAACAGCTCTACACCGTCATCGCGCTGGGCAATGCGCTGTTCTTTTCGCTCGCCGTCGGCATCGCGGTTTCGACGTTTTTCACGGATCGCCGCCGTTGCGAACTCGTCGCATCCGCCGCGGTCTTCGCGCTGTTTTTCGGATTGTGTCCGTTCCTCGACCAGTTTGTTCATTCGTTGGTTGGCTCCGCGTTGGGCGCCTGGACGTCCGGATCCTCTCCCGTCAATTACCTGGTCAACCGCGTGAACACGTTCGCCAATCCGGCAGTTTCTGGAATGCTCGGAAACGGTCTCGCCGTCGTTTCCAACGCGGTGGTTCTTGCCACCTCCTGGGGCCTGATCGTGATCGCCAGTTGGTGGGCTCCGCGTTGCTGGCAGGAACGTCCGCCCGCCGGGGCGCGGCTTTCGCGGAGGCAACGCTGGGCGCAGTGGTGTTTCGGCTCCCCGCACACCCGGGCCATCCGCAGAGCCGCCGCGCTGGAGAAGAACCCCTTCTTCTGGCGGGCGACACGGAACCGGCTGCGTCCGTTGATCCCGTGGCTGTTCATCGTCCTCACCTTCGGGCTCCCGCTGTTGGTTGTTGTCACGTTCGGATTTTCGCCACCGGTGTTTTACGCGCTCCTCGTTTTCGTGGTCGTGTTCTGGTACTTGGCTCCCAAGTTGTGGATTGCCAGAGAAGCCGCGCGGACGCTCTCGGAGGAACGCAGCGCCGGCACTCTCGAAATGGTGCTTGCGACTCCGCTGTCCGTCCGCGAAATCATCCGGGGCCAATGGCTGGGATTGAGAAAATGCTACCTGCCCGCCGTGATCTTTGCCCTCGTACTTAGCGTGACCCTGATCATCCTGATCAATTTTGCACCGAAGGGAACCTGGCTGAGCGACATCCCCTACGCGACCCCGGTATTGATCACCGGCACGATCCTGTTTTTAGCGGACTGCGTCGCGATGGGCTGGGTGGGAATGTGGACGGGATTGAAATTCGGAAACGCTAAAAAGGCGACCTCGTCTGCGGGGGCCTTGGTCATCATTGTTCCCATGGCTTTTTTCGCGGCAACTTTTTTCGCGGTTGTCCTACTGAGTCCTTTGCGAGCAGTTCCGGGCGGTTCACTTTACGTCCCGATCGGGCTCTGGCTGGTGATCGGGCTGGTCTGCGATTTCCTTCTGATCAAATCATCGCGGCATCTGCTCCACCGCGAATTTCGCACGGTTGTTGAAGAACCCGCGCTGGCGCGGGACGCCTGGGCACGCGCGCTCGGCCGCTGGTCCGCCCGCCTGCTCCGACGCACGAAAGGAACCCGCCTCAAAGTGGATGAATCGTGAGGAACTACCACGAAGAACGCAACGAACGCAGAGATGATTGCCGGGAGAATGAGGATTTCGTTCTTTGCGTTTTTGGTACTCTTTGCAGTTAACTACCCGCAGAGTTCATGACGACACATATCGGAATTGAGATTGGCGGCACCAAACTCCAGCTCGTGGTCGGCACATCGGACGGCGCGATCATCGACCGGTGCCGTTACACGATCAACAAGTCGGACGGCGCGGCCGGCATTCGCGGACAGATCGCGGACGGTCTGTCGCAGTTGTTGAAGAACCACCGGGCCACCTCCATCGGGGTCGGATTCGGCGGGCCCTTGGATCACATGACCGGACGCATCGCCCGATCTCATCAGATCGAAGGCTGGTCTGAATTCGAACTGGCGGCCTGGCTGAATCAACAATCCGGCCTGCCGGTGAAAGTGGAAAACGACGCCAATGTCGCGGCCTTGGGGGAGGCCGTCGCCGGGGTGGGCAAAGGGATGAATCCCGTTTTCTACGTCACCCTCGGCAGCGGCGTCGGCGGCGGCCTCGTCGTCAACGGGAAGATCTATCATGGCGCGAAGCCCGGCGAGTCCGAGATCGGCCATGTGCGACTCGACAAGTCCGGGGTGCTCGTCGAACAACGCTGTTCCGGCTGGGCGGTTGACCAGAAGATCCGTGTGGCGATCCAGTCCGCTCCGGAGTCCATCCTGGCCGGATTGATCGGGGCCGTCACCCACGGCGAAGCCCGGTTCCTCCGGGAAGCGACCGAGCAGGGAGACGAGCTCGCCGCGACCATCCTCGAAGAAACAACCGACGACCTTGCATTTGGTTTGTCGCATGTCACGCAGTTGATGCACCCGGAAGTGATCATTTTGGGCGGCGGCCTCTCATTGATCGGAGAACCGCTCCGAGCCGGGGTGGAGAAACATCTGCTCGGTTATCTGATGGAAGTCTTCGGAACCGGCCCGCAGATCCGGCTGGCGGGTCTCGGTGAAGACGTGGTTCCAACCGGCGCATTGCTCCTGGCCGGCGCGCAGGAAACTTGGAAGCCTTGAACCAACGGAAAGACAGTGGCCAGGGAGGGCGACGTTTCCACGGAGCGCCAACCGCGCAGCGGGTCGGTGACCCAGTTCGTGTCGATCAGGGCGTCGGTCCTCGGGCTCTTTTCCCTGTGGATGCCGAAGATCGTTCGCGGAAGGAAAGGAGTTGCCGAGTTGGGACCGCCACAAAGCGGTGCAGGGGCACCGCACTCCACGACGCTGCCGCGACCAACGTGTTCTTCCAAACGTCCGCCAGGTTTTGGAGCTCCAGCCCCCTGGAGCTTTTTCCCGGAGGGCAGACTGTCATTTCCTGATGAAATGCCCGCGCTTCCCTGCGGTTGACCGAGCATGTGTTTGGCGATAGTTTTCTTCCATGGCAACGGCCTCACAGGTGCAAAAAAATCTCAAGGCGGCGATGCGTGAAGCGCTGCGCATTCAGGATCGTTTTGAAGCCGAGCCGTTGTTCGCCAAAACGGGACGCGGCCATCTTAAGAGCGAGGGCGTTTCCACCATCAGCAAGATCAAGGCAAACCTTCGTCGCAAGACCGACAAGGCGAAATGAAGCAACGATGGTTGGAGGACTGGCCGTGGGAAACGGTCGTGACCATCAACGCCGGCTTGTGCCAGGACAAGAACGCGCTTCATAAGCCCACCTCGGACGGTTACGCGCCGGCCCAAACACTTTGGGAAAACACCCGCCAACGTGAACTTGCCCTACGCGAGACGTTGGACACCTTCCGCCAGTGCCACAAACTCGCCCCATTCTGCTGCTACAACGGCAACCCCTTCGTCGCCATCGCCCGCACGATGATCCTGGACTTGTTGCACAAAAGGCCCCGCCGTTTCTGAGTCCGTGACCTCAAAGGGAAGAATCAATACACTACAAGGCATGAGGGGGAGGGACTGGTGGAGGGACGGCGGGTGCGGAAGAACTGGCCAGGGCGCTGGAAGAACTTGATTGAACACGGCGGCTTGATTGCAGCAATCGAGCGCGACCGTCCTACAGCCTGAATCGACGCATCGTGACTGACGACGGATTTGTTGGAGCGCGGGTACCGATTCGTCCGTGAATCCTGCCATCGGCTTGGTGGTCACTCTAAAGGCGGTGTTTGGCCAGCACGTCGATATCATGTTGCTTTTGCATTCAGGCCACCTCCGCTTCGAGATCTTTGAAGTAATCAGCATCCCAGTCCTGAACGGCTTTCATGCAGGCTTGGACGACCGCCTTGCACTCGCTGGTGTCTGGGATCGTCAGTGAACGCGTGATGGTCGTGTTGTGGGAATAATGGTTGATGAACTTCCAGACGCGCTCCCGCTCAATGTCGTTGGGGAACAGCTTCGGCATCTTGCCGTGAAGGCCGATCCCTCGCGGAATCATAATTCCACCGAACGCTTCCATAAACCGCCTGACGACGTTGGGCAGGCTCAACAAACAGTCAAAGTCAGCACCGCCGGACCTGTCGAACTGGTAAAGCTTAGAGAAAAGGTAGTGGTATTCAGATTTAAATCGAAGCAACTCCATCGGAATCTCCTCCAGCTGGGATTGCCCCGCGTCGGTTCGCCAGCCTTTCTCCATGCGGAACGGAACAGGATTCCGTGGTTCCCCCCAAGACTTCGCAGGCTCGTTCGGAGGCCGAAGGTCGGCTTCCCGTCGCCCCACCTTCCGGGGCATCCCGTTGATCCTCTCTTTCAAACACACCCACCAGTTGAAAATCTGCGGCGAGGTTGGCAAAGGGCTCCCAATTCATCGGGGCTTCCGCGTGGGTCAGGGTGTTACGGTGGTCCGCCAGGTTTTGGAATCCGTCGACGGAGCACTGCGGAATCTCCTCTTTCGGACTTTCCCTGGGACCTCGCCACCCCTTCCCGCTGCCTCAATCCAAAGCGGTGATTTCTCTGCGTTCCATTTCCCAAGACGCTACCGCGTTGATCGAGGCGCCGCGGTCGTCATTGGCAACGATCAGGAAGGCGGGCGGCGCGTCGGTCGTCCTCCGTCGCGTGAACATTCGGCCGGTCATTTTTCCGATCGGTTGCAAGAAGAAATCCGGCGGAACTGCGGCGTTTCTTGTAACCGGAGGTACGACAGCAGAGTCAGTGTAATCAACCGATGTCCTTCGAGCACTTCCATTTTCCGATCGATACGGTTGATATTCGCCCAAGGAGCGCCGCCGCCGACTGTCCCGTGGCAGGACGGATCTTTGTGACGAAAGACTCGTGCTTGCCATTTGATTCCGATTACTCCCAAGCTTTCCAAATCAATCCGACCCCACGATTTTTGCTCCCCGGTTTTGTCCGGGTGGAATATCGTGAGCTTTCCGCTCTCTGTTACTAATTAACGATCACATTCCATAATAAATTCCATGAACATCACGAAATCGATCCTGACTATTGTCGCCGCCACTTTGGTCGGTACCACACCACTGCTGGCCCAGCAAAAAAAGGCCGCCTCCACCGGTGGCAACAGCCCGCATGAAACCACCAGCGCCGTCATTGACGGAAACCGGGTGTCGATCACCTACGGACGTCCCTTCACCAAGAGTCCCAAAACAGGAGAAATGCGGGAAATTTGGGGCGGACTGGTTCCCTGGGACCAGGCATGGCGCACCGGCTCCGATGAAGCCACGTTGCTCGTCACCCAACAGCCGATCGTTATTGGCGGGACCACGATCCCGGCCGGTGCCTACACCCTTTATGCCGTGCCGTCAGAAAACGGCGTTTCCAAACTCGCCTTTGCCACCAAGCTCGGCGGGTGGGGCGTACCGGTGGATGAAAAGAATGATCTGGCCCGGGTGGATATGAAAAAGAGTTCGCTCGATGAGTCGGTGGACCAATTCACCATGGCCGTGGCGAAGAACGAGTCGGGTGGTGGAGTGATTAAGTTGATGTGGGAAAAAACCCTGTTCACCGTGCCATTCACCGTTAAGAAATAACGTTGCGTTCGTTGCCATCCGCGCCTCCTGAAGTATGAAACGAAAAATGACGCGCGCTCTATTTGTTCTCGCGGGTTGTCTTTTGGCATTCAGCGCGTCCGCGCAGTCCTCCGATGTCGAATACCCAGCTCCCAGCCCCGCCAGCACGCTGAAGCAACGCGTCGGGCTCACCGACGTTGAGATCGTCTATTCCCGCCCCAGTATGCGAGGCCGGAAGATCTTTGGCGCGATGATTCCTTACGGCGAAGTCTGGCGCACCGGTGCCAACGCCGCGACCCGCATCTCGTTCAGTACTGACGTCACGTTGCAGGGGGCGGCCCTTGCGGCGGGTGAATACGAACTGTTCACGATTCCCGGCGAAGCTGAGTGGACAATTATCGCGCAGAAGCTACCTGAAAAAGCTTCATGGGGCGCCTACTCCTATAAAAAGGAGAACGACACCGTCCGCGTGACGGCGAAGCCTGCTACCCTTGCCAGCCCGATAGAAACGTTCGCCTTTGGAACCGCCGATCTGCGGGACACCGGGGCCACCCTTTATCTCATGTGGGAGAACACCCTCGTGCCGCTGAAACTCGAAGTGGACACGGTTGGAATGCTTGTTCCACGAATTGAGGCGGCCATCGCGGCTGGCGGTCCGAAGACCTGGAACTTCTATTACGGCGCCGCCGCGTTGCTCTACGACAACGGTGGCGACCTCAAGCAATCCCTGGCCTGGGTGGATGAAGCCCTCAAGCTTCGCGGTGATTATCCTCCTCCTCTGCTCCTGCGGGTACGCCTCCTCGCCAAACTCGGCCGCGACGCCGAGGCCAAGTCTGCCGCTGAGAAAGTGGTCGCTGCAGGCCTCAAGTTCGAAGGTCCCGGAAGCGTCATGGCCCGGCAGGCTCAGGACATCGCGGACTCGCTCAAGTGATGCGTTTACGTCGTTTAACGTTCCCACGCTTTGTTCATCATGCACTGATGATCGTTACCATGTCGGCGTGGTCCGTCAGCAATGGACGGGCTGTCGATGCAGTCCCGTCGTCGCCCGCCGCGATTGAGCAGGAACTCCGCAGTTTTGGCACCGTGGCAACCGTGCTCCACGTCGGGGCGCATCCCGATGACGAGAACACCCAGCTCATCACCTACTTTGCGCTTAAACGTGGTTATCGCACGGCCTACCTTTCGTTGACGCGCGGCGATGGCGGGCAAAACGAAATCGGGCCCGAATTCGGCGAGAAGCTGGGCGTGGCCCGCACGCAGGAACTGCTCGCCGCACGTCGGCTCGACGGTGGCCGCCAGTTTTTTACACGCGCCATTGACTTCGGATATTCAAAGACGCCCGAGGAGACGCTGCGCTTCTGGGATCGCGATCAGGTGCTGGCCGACGTGGTGCGGGTCATCAGACAGTTTCGACCGGACGTGATCGTGACCCGTTTCCCGATTCCACCGGGCAGTGGCGGCCATGGACATCACACCGCGTCAGGCATTCTGGGCTTTGAAGCATTCAAACTGGCTGGTGATCCCACGGCCTATCCCGAACAACTCGCCGAGGGCCTCACGCCCTGGCAACCGAAACGTGTGCTGTGGAACGGTTGGGGGAACGTGCGCGACAGTGGATTGAACGGGCCGACCGTGCAGGTGGACATCGGCGGCACCGATCCGGTGACGGGCGAAGGGCTGGGGGCCATCGCCGGTCGCAGTCGCGGCATGCATATCACCCAGGGCTTCGGCAATTTTGGTGGACGTGATGGCGGCAGCGGCCCGAACGTTCAGACGTTCACACTGCTTGATGGCGTTCCAGCGGAGAACGACATCATGGATGGAATCGACGTCACGTGGGCGCGTTTTCCTGACGGTGGCGCTGAGATTGGTCAATCCACAGACGCGGCGATCGCGGCATTCAACGCCGATGATCCGGCTGCGAGTGTGCCCGCACTACTGGCCATTCGGGTGAAGCTAGCGGCTCTGGCCAGTGATACCGTCGTGGACGACAAACGTCAGCAACTCGACCGAATCATCCAGGCGTGCCTTGGTTTGTCCGTGGCGACACCGACGCCTGTGGCCGAAGTCGTACCGGGCGAAGCAATAGAGATTCGCTACAACGCAAATGTCAGTTCCAAGATCCCGGTAAGGTTGCTCGAAGTGCGCGTGCCCGGTCTCGTCGAAAGCTCGTCGGGAAACATAATCAAACCGGGTGGGGACGCGTCGGGCGAATTGAAGTTCACGATACCGAGGGAGACATCGCTGACTCAACCCTACTGGCTGCGAGAGGAACCGGCGGCGGGCATGTTTCACGTGACCGAGACCAAGCTGATTGGCCAACCCGAGGATCCCCCACCGTTCTTGGTCGAGTATGTCTTCGAAGTGAGCGGGCAGAAGCTGATCGTCACGGATGAGCCTTTGGCGGCGACCGAAGATGGCCAGCCGGGCCGTCGGTTGGCGATCATCTCACCGGTGTCGCTGCGCTTCGGGTCCAGCGTGGCGCTCTTTACGCCGGGCGCTCAGAAAACAGTTGAAATCGAAATCACGGCCGCGCGGTCGAATGCATCGGGCACTCTGAGCATGGAATCGCCAACCGGTTGGAGGGTCACCCCGGCCAGTCAGTCGTTCAGGCTCGCGAAGGCGGGAGAGAAGCAGCTCCTCACCTACACTGTAACCGCACCAGCGAAGCCGGGTTCCAGACATCTGGTTGCCGTTGCCGAGATGGGTGGGGCTCGCTTCAGCAATCAGCGCGTCGAGATTCGCTACGATCATATTCCGGTCCAACTGTTGCAGCCTGCGGCGCGACTCCACGTTGCCGCGTTTGATTTTGCCATTCGCGGCAAAGCGGTTGGTTACCTCCCGGGTGCGGGTGACGATACCGCCGAGAGTCTGACGCAGATGGGCTACACGGTAACGACTTTATCGGGCGCCGATCTGACCGCAGAAAAGCTGAGGGGCCTCGATGGGGTTGTCATCGGCGTGCGCGCCTTCAATGAACGAACGGATCTCGCAGAGAATCTCCCCGGACTCTTCGCCTACGTTGAGAGCGGCGGCACAGTCATCGCACAGTACAACCGACCCCGGGGGCTGAAGACCGAGCGACTCGGACCATACGATATTTCCATTGCGGGCAACGCACCACAAATGCGCGTAACGGACGAAGATTCACCCGTGAGCTTTCTCGCGCCGGAACACGCCGCCTTGACAACCCCGAATCGCCTCGGTCCGGAGGATTTCACGGGCTGGGTGCAGGAGCGCGGCGCGTATTTTCCCGGTACCTGGGACACCGAACACTACACGACAGTTCTCGCGCTGAACGATCCCGACGAAGCGCCACTCACCAGCAGCATCCTCATCGCGCCGTACGGCAAGGGCTACTATGTCTACACCGGGCTTGCGTTCTTCCGGCAGTTGCCAGCGGGTGTTCCCGGTGCCTATCGGCTGTTTGCCAATCTCGTTTCGCTGGGCAAATGATGCCGTCACCTGATTCCTCAACTCCTGAAGAACCGCCGGACGTACCGGGTTTCCGCACGTGGCGCGGGGTCTATCTTTTCGTCTTCGTGTTCTTTGTGTTCTGTGTCGTGGGTCTCGCGCTGTTCTCGCGCGTGTTCTCATGAATACTCTGGATTGGCTGGTGCTGTTGGGGACGATTCTCAGCATTGCCGCCTACGGCGCTTGGCATACGCGCGGCACCCGTGCCATTGAAACATATTTCAAGGGGAGCAATCGGAACGGTTGGGGCACGATCGGCCTTTCGGTCATGGCCACGCAGGCCAGCGCGATCACCTTCCTCTCCATCCCCGGCCAGGGCTACGACAGCGGAATCGGTTTCGTGCAAAACTACTTCGGCCTGCCGCTCGCGCTGATCATCGTCTGTGCGTTCTTCCTGCCAATGTATCGTCGCCTCGGCGTCTATACGGCCTACGAATTTCTCGGCCGAAGGTTCGATGCGAAGACGCGGGTGCTGGGCGCGAGCCTGTTCCTTCTGCAACGCGGACTCTCCGCCGGTGTCACGATCTACGCCCCGGCCATCATTCTCTCCACCGTGCTTGGCTGGTCACTGGATCTTACGATCATCTTTACCGGAATCGTCGTCATTATTTACACGGTTACCGGCGGCAGCGAGGCGGTCAGCCTCACCCAGAAATGGCAGATGGCAGTGATCTTCGGCGGCATGGTGACAGCATTCGTCGTGGTGTTGATGCGGCTGCCGGACGGTCTCGGTTTCACCGGAGCGGCACACGTGGCCGGTGCGATGGGAAAACTGGACGCCGTGGATGTTTCGTTGGATCCCAGCAAACGCTACACGCTTTGGACGGGGCTGCTGGGGGGGCTGTTTCTTTCGCTGTCCTACTTCGGCACCGACCAGTCACAGGTGCAGCGCTACATCGGTGGTTCGTCCTTGCGGGAAGGCCGGCTGGGGCTTGTCTTCAACAGCTTGCTGAAGATCCCGATGCAGTTCTTCATCCTGCTGCTCGGCGCGCTGGTGTTTGTCTTTTACCAGTTCAATAAACCACCGGTGTTCTTCAACCAGGTTGCCTGGACCCAGCACGCTGTGGGAACGAACGCTCCAATTTTTCGCGAGATTGAGGAACGCCACGCCGTCGCCCACGAGCGGGTGAGGAGCGACATCGAAACGTGGCTCTCCGTTCGCGACGGAGGCGACGCAGCGGCGGAGGCAACTGCCCGTGCGACGATGGTCGCCGCCCAGAAAGCTGTCGATGGCCTCCGCACCGAGGCGAAGGCCGCGCTGCTTGCCGCAGATCCCGGCGCCAAGACCAAGGATTCCGACTACGTGTTCATGACCTTCGTCATGGCACAGATGCCGCATGGAGCCATTGGACTGCTGATCGCGGTGATGATCGCGGCCGCCTTGTCCTCCACGGCCAGCGAACTGAACGCCTTGGCCACCACCTCGACTATCGACCTGTGGCGACGGGTGCGACCGCAGGCAGCGTTGAACGAGGGACGAAACGTCCGGGTTGCCAAATGGATCACGTTGTTTTGGGGATTGTTTGCCATCGCGTTCGCTCTGTTCGCGAGCATGGCGGAGAATCTCATCGAAGCGATCAACATCCTGGGTTCGATCTTCTACGGCGTGGTGCTGGGCATTTTCCTCGTGGCCTTTTTCTTGAAATGGATCCGGGGCACGGCAGTGTTCTGTGGCGCTCTGACGGCGCAGGCGCTGGTGTTCATTCTCTATTTCAACCTGACCATCGGTTACCTCTGGTTCAATCTCATTGGTTGCGCCGCCTCGGTGCTTTTCAGCGTGTTGTTCCAGATCGTGATGGGGCCTGCTCGACCGACTCCGGAAGAAAGGGCAGAAGGATGAGCGCGTCACCGGTCATCTGTTTCGGCCAGCAACCGTGCGGCTTTTTTCCGCGCCGCTACTTGTATGCAAAAATCCAGACAGCCCTGCGACTGCAACGCGAGCTGGGCGGTGAGATCGTCTTTTTCTACCACGATGCCGATCACGATCCGCGCGAAACGCGAACGTGCCTGCGACATCGCAAGACCGGTGAAACGGCGCACCTTAATTTCGCGGTAGAGAACAAGGCACAGCGTAAATTCTCACCGCTATTCCTGAAACGAATTGTCGTGGACTGGCCGGCCAAGACCGCACTTCAATTGCCGAACTACATGGATGGGCGCTTGATTGAAATCTTCAAAGATGTCACTGCGGTAACCGTGGCCGATTTCTGTTTGGAACTGTATCGCGGCCTGGGGTTGCTGGAGGGAATTCGCGTGGCGCGCTCCGGCGATCCGGCATTTCGTCGCGCCGCCTGTGACGTATCCGATTTTTTTGTGGACGTTCCGTACGAAGGCGAAATCGTCCGCGCCCGGTACGACGCTGGCACGCTGCGGTTGCACGAGGGTGGTGACGCTTTCATCACCTTGCCGCAGACCGATTTCACCAAAGAACAAATCACTCCGGCACGCGACACGCGGCTTCGTTGGATGCAATCGGTTGTGCAGTGTACGCACTACATTGCCGGGGCCGGAGAACAGGCCTACCTTCGGAAGGAAGAAGCGCCGGAGATTGAATTTGTCTGTCGCGACAGCATTGATCGTCAAAATGAAGCCTACACCGAACTCCCAAACTGACCTCGCGCCGTTGCTGGTTTTTGGCGCGCACCCCGACGACATTGAATTCGGATGTGGCGGCGTGATCGCGTTGGAAACGCGTGCCGGTCGCAAAGCGTATTCCGTCGTCTGCTCACGTGGGGAAGCGGGAACCCACGGGACTCCTGCGCAACGTCGCACTGAAGCCGAGACCGCTGCCGAATTGTTGGGGGCAACGCTCGAATGGTTGGAGCTTGATGGCGACGCTCACCTCGAAGTGCGAGCCGTTCACGCCATCAAATTGGCGGGCATCATCCGGCGCGTTCGTCCCGAAATTCTGCTCGCTCCCAGCCTCGTGGAAAATCAACATCCTGATCACGCGCGCTTGGGACGCCTCGTGCGCGACGCCGCGCGACTGGCACGGTACGGTGGTCTTGAGGAATTGCGTGATCAACCGCCACACAGTATCGCGCAACTGCTTTACTATGCGCTGACACCCGAGTCCGAGCCGCCCGACATCACGCCCGTGCTCATCGATGTTTCGGCGCCTGAAGTCATCATCGCTTGGACGGCTGCGATGGAGGCTCACGTGTCGCAGGTCTCTGCCCGCAATTATATCGAGTTGCAACTGACCCGCGCGCGCCTCACCGGACAACGTGCTGGGATTGAACATGCCATAGCGTTGTTCCCCAATGATCCGCCGGTGCTCGACTCGCTGGCGCAACTCGGTCGCAGCGCGCGTCGTTTTTGACATGAATTCGCAGCGCGCACTCAAGATAGGCATTACCTGCTACCCGAGTGTGGGTGGGAGTGGCATCCTCGCCTCCGCCCTGGGCGAAGAACTGGCGAAGCGCGGTCACGAAGTGCATTTCATCAGCTACGAACGGCCGTTCCGCTTGCCGCCGAACGCGCCGCGACTGCATTTCCATCCGGTGGTGATCAACGACTATGACCTGTTCAAGTATCCCGACTACACGCTTCCGCTCTCAGTAAAAATGGCGGAAGTAAGCCGCGATCACCAACTCGACGTGCTGCACGTCCACTACGCGGTTCCTCACGCGACCGCCGCAATTCTCGCGCGTTCGATGCTTCCACCGGCACAGCAACCGCGCGTGGTCACCACCTTGCACGGGACCGACACGACGTTGCTCGGTCGCGACGCGGGTTATGGTCCGGCGATCCGGCACGCGTTGAATTGCTCCGATGCGGTGACCGCTGTTTCCGCTTTTCTGCAAAAGGAAAGCCAGCGATTGCTGGAGTTCGACGGTCCGATCAACGTCATTCACAACTTCTTCGATCCACACCCTTCCAAGCATTCGACTGAAGACGTGCGGCGCAAACTTGGGTTGAACAAACGCGAAGTGCTGTTGCTGCATTCATCCAACCTCCGTCCGTTGAAGCGCATTGATCTTTTGCTCGACGCGGTCGCTCGTATCCGTCCTGCTGATTCGTTCAAGCTCCTGATTCTCGCCGGTGGCGACTTCGCACCGTTTACCGAGCAAGTGCGCCGCCTGGGACTCGATGACCGGGTAATCGTGCGCGAGAATGTGAACGACATTGAAGACTATCTCCAGGCCGCTGACATCGGACTGTTCACCTCGGAATCCGAGAGCTTTTGTCTGAGTATTCTGGAAGCGATGTGTTTCGCCTGCCCGAGCGTCGCCATGCGGGTCGGCGGCATTCCCGAAGTCATCGAGGACGGTGTGAGCGGACTGCTCGTGCCTTTTGGCGATGTGGCTGCCTTCACCGGAGCGGTGGAGAGTTTGATTCAGAACCCGTCACGTCGAGCAGCGCTTGGCCACGCCGCGCAGCATCGTGCGCGGGAACGGTTTTCGGCCGAGGCCATCGTGCCGCTTTATGAGAACCTCTACCGCCGTATGATGGACAAAAGCCGGGACTAACGTTTTCCGTTGTTGAACCAAGTGGGCGCCGTTGGATGGAACTCATCAAACCTGACCCAGGGCCAAAAACGCCGCTGCCTCTTCGCGGTTTCAGATTCTTTCGCTGCGCACACCCTGTCTTCAAGCTTTCGGTGAATTTGATTTCGGAAGCTGAACTCCAAATTTCCGACACTGGCCAAGCCAATCTCCAGTGTAGAGGGCTTGGCCTCCGTAACCCTTCGAGAGATCAGAAACGGCGGGGAATTCGCTACCTGGTGCGCAATCGAACAAATCCTAGCAAACAACTACCAGTTGACTGCTTTCAACTCACATCGCTAATCCATGCCGTTGTCCTTTGATAACACCTACGCGCGTCTGCCCGAGGCTTTCTATGTTCGAATCAATCCGACACCGGTCAGTGAACCGTCGTTGATCCAGCTAAACCACGATCTCGCCGAGGAACTTGGGAGCGATGTTGCCCGGCTCGATTCACCGGAAGGTCTGGCAGTTCTTTCCGGAAACGAAATCGCGGACGGTTCCGAACCGCTGGCCATGGCCTATTCAGGTCACCAATTCGGTGGTTTCTCCCCTCAGCTCGGTGACGGTCGCGCGATTCTGCTGGGCGAAGTGGTGGGCAAAGACGGTGTCCGCCGCGATATACATTTGAAAGGCTCGGGCCCGACACCATTCTCGCGGTGCGGTGATGGACGGTCCGCGTTGGGTCCGGTGCTGCGCGAATACATCGTCTCCGAAGCCATGGCCGCACTGGGCGTTCCCACAACGCGGGCGCTCGCCGCGGTAGCCAGCGGTGGCAAGGTGTTGCGCGAGGGCAGTGGTGCCCGGCGGTGTGTTCACTCGCGTTGCGCAGTCGCACATTCGCATCGGCACATTCCAGTGGTTTGCGTCTCGAGAGGATCATGCGAATCTGCGGATTCTCGCCGACCATGTCATTGCCCGCCATTATCCCGATGTTGTAGACTCGGAGAATCCCTACAGCGCATTGCTAAAAGGTGTTGTTGGGCGACAGGCCCGGCTCATTGCTCAGTGGATGCAGTTCGGATTCATCCACGGTGTGATGAACACCGACAACATGACCGTGTCCGGCGAAACGATCGACTTTGGGCCTTGCGCGTTTCTCGATGTCTATCATCCGGCGAAGAAGTTCAGTTCGATCGATCATCAAGGCCGTTACGCCTGCGGCAACCAAGCCCAGATCGGCCACTGGAACCTAACGCGCTTTGCGGAAACGCTTCTCCCGTTGCTCGACAACGATCCGAAAAAAGCGGTCGCCGAAGCGGAAGCGGCGCTTGAGAGCTTTGCGGATCTCTATCAAACCGCACTGCATCAACGGTTCACTGCCAAGATCGGGTTGGAAGGGAACGCCGCTGCTGACTGGCACTTGGCGGCAACGTTGCTGTCAGTGGTGGCCGAGGGGAAAGCTGATTTCACATTGCTGTTCCGCCACCTTTCCAATGCGCTCGAAAGCGGCAACGACGAGACCGTCACCCGTCTGTTCAGTGAACCCGAAGCAATCACCGCGTGGCTCGGTGACTGGCGCGCGCGATTGAACGACGTCGACCGCAGCGATGCTCTTGCCCTGATGCGTCGCACAAACCCGGTGTTCATCCCCCGCAATCATCGGCAGAGATCGAAGCGGGCGGGGGATTTGGACGGTTTACGGTCAGCCTTGTTCAGGGTCTTCGTCCTCCCACTGAAGACGCCCTCGAGTTGATCAAGGGAATGGAAAATATCGAGAAGAACGGGGATCAATACTCAGGGATTCTCGCTGAGAAGGCGGCCATCGATCTGGCGAATCAAAGCAGCGGGTTCCGGCAGCGTGGTGCCTCGAATGTCCTGTTCGCCAAAGCGACCGTTTCGTTCACGGTTGAGAACGGCTTGTTGACGAAAAGGGAACAGAATCTCGATGCCAGCCTGGATTTCAACGGAAATGAATTCATTGTCGAACGCATCACCACGACCACCATCGATCAGATCGGGTCAACGAGCTTCGAGATTCCAGACGGAGCGAAGGCGAAGTTGGAGTAGGAACGGCGGTTCAATCGTGTCCCGCCAAATCTGAAACAATGCATCCGGAACAGGAGCACACACGGGGAATGGTTGGCTAAAGGGACTTGTCCGTTTTGTTCGTGTCCACGAGTGGCAGACGATAGCACGCCGCCTCCTGCGCGTTGCGGAGATAAAGCCGGTCCCCCACCAGCACCGGATGATTCCAAGTTTTGCCTTCGATTGCCTTGAAGGACGCCAGTTCAACATCTTCAGACGGATCTGCCTTCAACAACACAACATCGCCACTCTCTGCCGCGACCAGCAGCAGGCCCGAGCTTTCGAGCAGCACCACCTGACCTTTGCCGTAGCGACCTCCCTTCCAGTTGCGATTGCCGGTTTCAAGATTGATGCTGGCAAAAATCCCGCCGTCGAACCCGTAGGCGTGGCCTTCAAAAACAACGAAGTCGCTGAAGTCGGGTTTCATGTTGCGCGAGGTCCACAGTTCTTCGGCGGAGTAACTGCCACCGTCGTTCTTGATACGAATGGCACGCGTGCCTTTGTTCGATCCGGTCGGGATGAGAACGATGTCTTCGCCGACCACCTTCGGTTGCAAGGCGCGGTAATCCCCGATCGGCCACTCGTAGCGCAGCCGCATTTTCCCGGTGGCCGGATCGAGCAGATCAATTCCGGAGTTCGAGAGCATCAGCACCGAATCCTCCCCGGCGATCCGGTTGAGCTGCGCCGAACTGTAGGAGTGGTCACCCGATGCGGCGGACCAGACGGGCTGTCCGCTCTCGATGTCAAACGCAAGAATGCCTTTATCTCCTTCACCGCCGGCATGAACGATGACCATCGATCCCGTCACCAGCGGTGACGCGGTGAATCCCCACATGGGCGGTTTGCGATTGGCAACCTTCTGTAGATCCTGCTTCCAGATAATCGCACCCGTCGACGGGTCAAGACGCATGAGATTTCCGGTGGCTCCAGTCACAAACAGTTTTCCGTCCGCAAGGGTTGGCGTGGTCCTTGGGCCCGGACCACCCATGGGATCATCGAATCGAGCTTCCGTTTGTTGAACCCAGATTTCCTTGCCGGTGTTCGCGTCGTAGCAGACGACGCATTCCATCGGCCCGCGTTGTTCCTGGGTGAATAGAAACTCTCCGGCGACCGCGAACGAACCCCAGCCAGGTCCCACTGTAATCTTCCAAAGTTGCTCGGGCGGCTTGGTGTTCCACGTGGTCGCGATTACCGGTCCAATCTGCCAACCGTTGCGATTCTCTCCCCGGAAACCCGGCCATTCTGGTTCCAGGAACATCTGCGAAGCATCGGCCGCAATTGTGCTTCCCTTCGCGCCGGCGGATGAAGTCGAGCGATTGGCGAGCATGAGTTCCTCGGGTGTCGGCGTCCAACGCCAGTGCAGCACCAAGGCGTAGTCGCCGCTCATTCCTTCGTTACGCAAAAGTGCCGGCAGACAACAACCGATCAGAGCGAGCACAAGGGCGACACCTGTTCTTCTGAGCGGCCGCCGATCACGCAGCAACGATGCTCCGACGACGAACAGGACCAGCCCCAACGGAATGACGATGAACACAATCCCCGGGCCGTGCAGGCTCGGGTGAACCACCAGCAGCGCGACAATCACGCCGGCCACCAGCCCGAGAAAACCGAAAAGGCGCTCCTTCCACGTCGCCCGGCTCGCCGCAAGCCACCAGATCAAAATGAGCAGACAACAGATCATCGGGCCGATCGCGGCGATCATGAAATACTTGGTCCCGCCGTCCTCCAAAAGCCCGGGGCCAAAACGCAGGCTTACCATGACAAGGACCAGCAGCAACGCGGGCCACGTTCGCAATGATCGAATATGGCGCTTCGAATCCGCTGATTTTTCTTCTGTTGGTGCGGCCTCGGAGTGGTCAGGTTGGTCGTCCATTTCGTTTGATATACACAGGTTCGACCGATGAGTTGAGACAAACCTTGGAGAATTTTTCCCGCGTGCCACAGTATCGGCATGCAATGCCGATTTTCCGCCCCGCCCATGAACAACACTGGAGAAACTATACGGTTTTCCAACCGGACCGGGGTTCAGGTGCGCGGGAACAAAGTGCCGCCCCTTGCTCGCATGCATTGGTCTGATCGGGGGAATATTTTGGCGACAACCATCGATATTCCGCTATAAGTGTTTAAATCAACAGCGATTAAAGTTTGAATCAGTTGCTGTTAACCACGTCCTAAAACAATGCCCATGACCTCAAAACTTTCCCGTCGCAGGTTCGTGCTCCGATCACTGGGCGCGTCGTTGTCACTCCCATGGTTGCCGTCGTTGATGGCCAGCACTGTCGGGAATGGCTCCGCTGTTCAAGTCGCCAAAGGCGCAGGTGAAGGGGCGCGGCGGTTCGTTGCCGTCGGCAATTTGCTCGGGTTTCAGCAGAAGAGTTTTTTCCCGGAGACCACCGGCAGGGATTTTGAATCGACCACGCTGCTCCAGCCGCTCGAGGCGAACCGCAAGCACATGACGGTTTATCGCGGGCTCGATCACGGCATCAAGGGCGGCCACTTCGCGGTGCACACCTTTCTCTCCGGCGTGCTGCATCATCAGGCGCAGGACATGCCGGATGGCAACATCACCATCGACCAGTTCATCGCGGACGAGGTCGGGGTGCAGACCCGGTTCCCCTCACTGACCGTGGGTTCGGAAGGCGGCATTCATGGCGGCTGTCAGATTGCCTGGACGCGATCCGGCGTGCGGGTGCCACCGATCACGGGTCCGTCAGAACTTTTTGACAAACTGTTCGTCACGGACTCGGAGGAACTGCAGGCGCAGAAAGTCAGGCAGAACCAACTTCAAGGTTCCATCCTCGATGCGGTGCTCGAAGATGCGAATCGGTTGTCGGGCCGTGTGAACTATGAAGATCGCGGCAAGCTGGACGAGTACTTCACGTCTGTGCGCGATGTCGAAAAACGCCTGGAACTTCGCGAGCGCTGGACCGAGCAACCGAAGCCCGAAGCGCCCTTTGACAAACCCGCCGACACCAACACGGTGCAGGACTTGCCGTTGATGTATGACTTGATCGCATTGGCGTTGCAGACGGATTCCACCCGTGTAGCCACGCTGGAGATTGGTGGAAGTTTCCTTCCTCAACATTTGGGCATCGACAAGAGTTATCACGGCATGTCCCACCACGGGAACGACCCGGACACGATCGGGAAACTCATCACGCTGGAGACGTATCAGATCGAGCAGTTCGGAAAATTTCTCACCCATCTGGCCGGGATCCGCGACGGCGAACGTTCGTTGCTTGATTCAACCGCCGTCCTCTTCGGCAGCGGCATGGGCAACGGTCATTCGCACACCAACAGCGACCTTCCCGTTGTGCTTGCCGGCGGTGGCTATCGCCACGGCGAGTTTAGAAACGTCGAGCAGGAGAAAGGTCGCAAGCTGCCGTTGTGCAATCTCTACCTCGACATCGCCCAGCGCATGGGGCTTGAGGTCGAGTCGTTCGGAACCAGTAATGGAACGTTTTCCTGAACGTTGTTCGCTTTAATATCGCCGCCCCGATCTTCGTGTCCCTCCGCAATTCCATCGTCGCGCTTCTCTCGGTTGCCTTCGTGACTCCGTCCTTCGCGGGCGACGTCAGCCAGTTCCTCAACCGCTACTGTCTCGAATGTCACGACACGTTGATGGAGAAAGGTGATCGGGAGTTTGAAACCTTCAATCTGCCGCTTAAGACCGGGCTCGATCTCATCACCGCCAAGGACATCATTGATCAGGTCACCCTCAAGGAGATGCCTCCGAAGAAGGCGGATCAACCCACCGACGACGACCGATTGAAAGTCGTGCGTGAACTGCGCCAGGCAATCCTCGACGCTCGCAGTCTGTTCGAAAGCAGCGGAGGCCGGACGGTGATGCGACGTCTCTCGACGCGTGAGTATGAAATCACCTTGGAAGCGCTTTTTGGCCGGCGTATTGATACGCTGGGGCTCACCGTTGGATTTCCGAAGGAGAACACGAGCCACCACATGGACAACATCGGCCAGTCGCTGGTGACGTCGGGGTTCCTGCTCGATCAATATTTTCTCGCTGCGGATCGACTGGTCGAATTGCGTTTGAACAAGCCCAAGATCGAGCCGCGGACGTGGCGCTTCGACGGCAACTTCAAGCAATACGAAGAATTGAGCGGTTCGCACCGGGCCGCCTTCGATTACCGTTATCTTTGCATCTACGAACAACCGAACACCGACACGCGACAGGGTGGTTACGGCCACATCGAGGACTTTCTTGAAGGCGTGCCGGTGTCCGGGCTTTACGACATCGAGGTGCTTGCGCAGGCGATGCATCGCGACACACACTATGATCCAAAGATTCTTCGGATGGACTTCTCCGAGCCGTTCCTGCTTGGAATCGTGCCCGGGGATGTGCGCAAGGGCCACATTCACTACCCGCAACGAATTGAACCTCTGCTCGCGGACCTTGTTGAGTTGCCGGATGACGAACCGACATGGCAAACGTTCCGCGTATGGCTCGAAGCGGGTCAAACCCCGCGCTTCATTTTTCCGAATGGCGCCTACGAGTCGCGGGCAGCGGTCATTCAGCTGAACAAACGTTACATGGAAGAGTTGGGACGGGAAAAAAGCGAAGACGTGGGACGGTCGGATCTCCTGCGAAAAGGGAAGCTCCCGCACATCCGCATTTCCGAGATCAAGATCCACGGTCCCATTGCCGAGCCCGGCGGTGGAGCTGAGGAAATCAGCGTCTTCGGGAATGACGGATTCAAAGAGAAGCAGGCCATGAAGCAGCTTTTTGCGTTCGGCGAGCGGGCGTTCCGGCGGCCGTTGACAAAGGTCGATCAGCAGCACATCAAGAAAATCTACGAACAGGGATTAGCCGCTGAAGCCACGCCACGGCAGGCCGCGCTCGATACGATCAAGATGATCCTGTGTTCGCCATCGTTCCTCTATTTGAGCGAGATCACGCCCGGGGACGGGACGCGCCTGCGACCGTTCGACCTTGCTTCGAGACTTTCCTACGCACTCTGGTCGGCACCGCCAGACGAGGAACTGATGAAGGTCGCCTCCAAGGGAAAACTGATACGCGACCCGGTTCTGCTGAAACAAGTTGAGCGGATGCTTGACGATCCGCGCTCAAGCCGGTTTGTGGGAGGTTTCCTCAACAGCTGGCTGGCATTGCGCGAACTCGGGAGTCAACCGCCGTCACGGGATACGGCGACAGACTACTACGCGGAAGATCTACCCACTTCGATGAAGGAGGAAGCACGTCATTTCTTTACCCTGTTGCTCCGCGCGAACGGGCCAGTCACCGATTTCCTGGACGCCGATTACACCTTCGTGGACAAGAAACTCGCGAAGCTCTACGACCTGCCCGAGAAGGATACATTCAAGCTGGCTGACGGTTTTCAGCGGGTCTCGATTGAAGGCAATCCCAGGCGCGGTGGTTTGCTCGGCATGGCGGGCGTGCTCACGGTTAGTGCCAATGGCGTGGACACCTCGCCGGTGACCCGCGGCGTGTGGGTGGCGGAAAACATTCTCGGCAATCCTCCCTCGCCGCCTCCGGATGTCGTGCCGGCGATTGACACCGATGTGCGCGGCGCAACGACCATCCGCGAACGCCTCGAACAACATCGCGACTCCAAGACCTGCATGGAATGCCATCGCAAAATCGATCCGCTCGGGTTTCCGTTGGAGAACTTTGATCCCATCGGTCGTTGGCGGGACACTTATCCCAAGTCGGGGGAATCCAAAGATCGACTAAAGGTTGACCCTTCGAGCGAACTGCCTTCCGGCGAAGCATTCGCCAACTTCGCTGAGTTCAAGGAACTCCTCGCCACGACCCGGAGCGAGCCGTTCACCCGCAACTTGATCACGCAGGTGCTCACCTACTCCAGCGGTCGCCACATGGAAACGGCCGACCAGTTTGTGATCGACGAGATCCTCGCGCGCGTGCAGGCCGACGCTGATGGGTTGCGCACACTGGTCATCGCGTGCCTCACGAGCGAGATCTTCCGTTCGCGTTGAGCCTCCGAGATCACTTTTCCACACCAACACCGCGTCTAAATTTTCCGACTTGTGGCGTGTGCCTGCGTTGCGGTCAGGACACTTTCAAAAATACTGTGGCCGCCGTTCCTGCTGCTGGTGTTGTAGAAACGGTAAGGATGTCAGGGACATCTGGAACGTGCTGTTCGCGTAGAGCGACGGCAGAACAGCAAGCTTTCGCTGGAGCGTTGCTGCTCTGGCTTGTATCCGTCGGTTCGGTCAGCGATTGTGAACCGGTAGCTGGCAGCCTCCCGGCCGGTTCGGATGTAGAGCCGGTCCCCGACCACAACCGGGTGGTTCAATGTCTTGCCTTCAAGCTCCTTGAACAAACCCAGGACGGTTTCTTCCGTTGAATCCGCATTGAGCAGAACGTCGTCGCCACGTTCGGAATCCTCGAGCAGCTAAACCTTTCCCTTTCCGTCACGGCCTCCCTTCCAAGTTCGATTGCCCGTTTCGAGATTGATGCCGGCGGAGATCCCGCCATCGAATCCGTAGGCGGTGCCGTCGAAAACCACAAAGTCACTAATCAGTTTGGGTGATGTCAATTGCCTGAGTTCAGCTAATCGCCGGGAACCGAAAACAGAAATTTGACCATCAGCCAGTTCATTCAACGTTTCCGTGGCAACGGACCGAACTTCATAAATGGAACCACCCCAACGACCAGGGCAACTTGCCAGAACCAACGGGCGGTGGTCTTTAGCGGGCGGGCGTTCGCAACCGTGATTCTCGCACGGTTTCACGATTCTGTTCTGTCATCACTTCTTCATAACGGATCGTCTCCGCCCCATCACTGCGATCCACCATCAGCGTGAGGGTCCAGTTTGGTTTGTGGCCGGTTGCTGCCAGCAGTTCCACCAAATCCTCCGAAAACCGCATCTGAGCTCTGTTGCCGAACTTTTCCCTCGCGGTGTTCATGATTTGTTCGATGGGGATGCCGGCGATGGAAATAAGCCGCATCCACTTGCCGCGGACTTGAACGGTCGGTTGATCGGCATCGGATTCCCAACACACGCCGGTAAACGGGGCCACCATCGCAAAGTGCGGCCGACGATTGAGTCCGGAAAGATCGGCGTCAGGCACGGAGCGTTCCAGCAGCCAGCGGCCAATCCTTTCGACCTCGGCATCCCCGCAGTTAACCATGACCGCGACGCCCACACCGGCGCTTGGGACAATACCGATCCATGCGCTCGTGTTGTTGCGACCGCCATTTTTTCGAGGAAACGACCAATCGAACTTGTTCTCTATTCGCTCCAACCGAGCGCGGTGTTCGCCTCCGAACCGTCCAGCAATTCAACGATGCTCAATGGACTTCATCGTTCATCACAAAAAAAATCCGTGTTCCATCTGTTATGCGAGCCGGACGTTCCGGTCCGTGGCTAAGAAAAGGTTCATTCACGGCAGTTCACGAATCCGCAATCTACGAAACTGAATCGGTGATCCTTCGCTTTCCAAACAGAGAAAGCCTTTAGCGGGTTCGATGTCGGTGCCGCCGGAAACTTCCTCGCCATTCACCCAGAGACGTACTTCGCCGTTGATCGCGCGGATGTAGTAGTGGTTCCATTCGCCGTATCCTTTCGCGAGATGCTTGCGCGGAAAACTACGGCTGCCATCCGGCGACAACGGCGGAAAGGGTGTCATCTTCACACGGACTGGAAACACGTCGCCGTTCGTGCCGAACCAGTCGGTCTTGCCGCCTTCCGCTTTCACCTTGTCCGTGTAACCGTGATCCAGAATTTGCACCTCGATTCCGGCAGGCAATCCGGGTTTTCCGGCCTCCGTTAGTTGTTCAATCGATGCCGGTGTCACCCAGACGAACACACCGGAATTGCCCGCCGGTTTCTGGTGACTCCATTCCACGACCATTTCGAAGTTCTTAAACTGCTTCTCCGTGCGCAGCACACTGATCGGCTGACCGGTACAGTGCAGCACACCGTTCGTCCACGACCACGTGTTGTCCGCGCTGTTGACCTTGGCGAAATCGTTTTCACCCAATGATCGCCAACCGGGCTGTTCGTCATCGATGAAGGCGCGAACCGGCATGTCCTCGGCAAAAAGGTCCGGGACCGATACGGCGATGGCAACGCACGCGAGTACCGCTGCGGCTTTGGAGAATTGAGAGTGAAAGATCATGGAATTGGTGGAGTTCGATGCAAATGTACCGGATTCACCACCATTCCGCAACGTTCAGAAAACGCCTGAGAGTCCTGTGCGTTTCATTCCGGGCGCATCTTGACACTTGCCCCCGATTTCTCCCTCTCCCCGCGAGGCACGAGCGGGGAGAGGGCCGGGGTGAGGGGGCTCCTGCTTGAGCTTCTGCCGCGCACGCCCGCGCTTGGATTTATTGGCCAGTTTCCCGCGCTGTCCGCTTCACGTCGGCTCGGGAGAAGTCCGGAAGAGACACCGGCAATCGTGCCCGCCCAGGCGTAGACATTATTGAGTTTCCTTCTCTTTGCGATCGGTGCCGGCGTGGGGCTGCTTGTCCAATGACGACAAAGGCGATCAATGGCCACCTTCACTTGGCCGGGTTCAGGCCGATGGGGTCACGGTTGTTCGCAATCGTCGTGGGGGTATTTGAGAAAGATGTGCTCTTTGCCGTCCGTGCCAATCTGCGTGAGACGAAGTTGTCCATTTCCCTTGGACAACTTCGCTCCAATTCCGCCCAGCGCCCGGTCGATCGCGCGGCGGAACATTTCATCATCCGCGTCGCCGACGCGGTCGCCGTTGACGACGGTAAATTGCACGCCTGCATCGGTTCGAAATGATGGAATGAGTTCGGTCACCGTTTCCTCGAGCCCGGTACAGTGCCAGGTATCTTCGTATTCCGCTTTCATCCAGTAGAGCTCCCAGTCGTCAACGTCCGGGTAAAGGACTTTCGCCGCCTCTAAAAAAACGGACATGGTAATCCTTCCCCACCAGAACGCATCCGTGCCGGCGATGTTCCGTGTGCCCGATTGAGCGTCGGCATCGTATGCAATTGATTCCACGAAAATCAGGCTATCAAACTTGCTGTTGTCGGCGCAATCGACAACTTTTCTAATGGTCTCCGCCAGCCAAAGAAGACTCAATGAGGACCACCCGCGAGATTGCCATAAAGAAACGCGCTACGAAGCAGCAGGCGACCGTCAGAACTATAATCTGGTTGGTTCGCAGGGCGAGTTATCGAGTTTCGACATTTTGTTGAAGAGATCGTGAGTAAGCGCGCCGTACCTTGGCAGTTGCGGAGCCGATTGTCGTCAGTTTCGACTTTTCATCCGGAGTGGTCGGTTCGTTTGACGGGTGAAAATTTTCGCTCGCGAAGGGGGGGTCTCGAAGGTAGGAATCAGGTCATGCAAATTTCTTTCGGCCGACCGCTGGTCGTCGTCGCTTTTAAGAGATGTCCTACATCCACGTCAGCCAAGGATGGCCGACGCTACACTTTTCGGACCGGCTCTAACCGATGATCTCCCTGATGGGGCCGTTGCCGTCTTCCACGAGTTGCGATACGGGACCGAGCTCCGGCAGGAACATCTTCGTGTGGTCGATGCCGAGCTGGTGAAGAATGGTCGCGTGGAGGTCGCTGTAGTAGTGCGGATTTTCCACGGCCTGATAGCCGACGTCGTCGGTGGCGCCGTGAACAACCCCTCCCTTGATTCCGCCGCCCGCCATCCATGAGGTGTAACCCTTGGGGTTGTGATCGCGGCCGGTCGTGTTCTGCGACCACGGAGTGCGACCAAATTCACTGGTCCAGACGACGAGCGTTTCATCGAGCATGCCGCGCTGTTTGAGATCCTTGAGGAGGCCGGCGATGGGCTTGTCCGTGGCGCGACAGTGCGGCTCGTGTTCCTTCATGTCGCCGTGGGCGTCCCAGCCGCCGTTGCCGCCACCCGCGTGGCAAATCTGGATGAAGCGAACGCCCCGCTCCGCAAGTCGGCGGGCGAGAAGAAGCTGTTTCCCAAATTCCTGCGTGTGATCTTCGTCGATGCCGTACATCGATTTGATGTGTGCCGGTTCCTGAGCAAAATCGACGGCTTCGGGCGCGGACATCTGCATGCTCGCGGCGAGTTCGTAGGCCTTGGTCCGGGCCTGGATGTCCGAGGTGATCGCGTAACGCTGGCGGAACTCCGCGTTCATCGTTTGCAGCAACTGCATCTGCCGGTCGCGCTCGGCGGCTGATCCGCCCTTCGGTGGATGGAGATTCGGGATGGGCGTTTCGCCGGCCTGAAACGGCGTCGCCGAAACGGACGCACCAAGGTAGCCGCCGGTGAGTTGCACGGGAGAGGATGGTCGGCCGATGTTCACGAAGCCCGGCAGATTTTTGTTCGCACTGCCGAGCGCGTAGGAAACCCAGCTGCCGAACGACGGATGATCAAACGCCCGCCCGCGATGACCGGTGGTCGTTTCGATCACGGCGGGAAAATGGTTGCCCTCATTGCACCACATTGAACGCACGACCGCGATGTCGTCGATGACGCCGCCGACATTCGGGAACCAGTCGGAGACGGGGATGCCGGATTGCCCGTGGCGTGTGAACGTGCGGAGGCAGGGGATGACCGGACGCCGCATTTCCGCGAGGTTGTCGCCGAAGCCGATCGCATCGATGAACTTGCCCGCGTGCTTGTTGCCCTTCGGATCGAAGGTGTCGATGTGACTGACGCCGCCGCACATGAACAGGAAGATGACCGACTTCGCTCTGGGTTTGAAATGCGGGCTGAGAATCGCGTCCTTGATTTCACCCGCCTCGGCCCAAAGACCGCCGAGTGCGACGCCGAGAAAACCACCACCGGCCTGATACAGAAAGTCGCGCCTCGAAACGCGCCCGCACGGATATGGATTTGTGTCACCGGACATAGATAAATTCGTCGAGGTTAAAGATGAGCCAGGAAAGTTGTTTGAGACGCCCGGCGTCGTTCTCAAGATATTCAACGGCCAGACCGGTTTCAGCCTGCGTGGGCGGTCGGGCGACGGTCAACCGGTAGGCGAGTTCAATCGCCTCGTTTAAGTTGCCTTCCGATTCGGCTTCGACACGGGCCGCCAATTTGCCGGACGCCGTTTCGATCTCCGGACTGTTCATCAGAAACAACGACTGCGGCGCAGTGACGGTTTGTGTCCGCAACGGACACGGCACGCGCCCGTCGTCGACATCGAACGTCTGCAAAAAATTCGGCGTCACGTCGCGGCTCGGGGAGAAACCGCGCGTGATGTAAACACCCCTTCGCTGTACCTTGTCGTCGCCACGCGGATCGAACGACCGGCCGCCAACTTCCAGATCGAGATTGCCCGCAGCGGCTTGAATGGAATCCCAGACCGGTTCCGCTTCCAGCCGTTGCAACCGGAAATGCCAGAGAGACACATTGCGCGGATCGATCTTCTGACTGGCGGCGAATTCCGGTCCGGCGTCCGAGGCCATTTTGTAAGCCTGCGATGTCACCATGAGCCGGTGCATCTGTTTCATACTGTAGCTCCGGTTCACGAACTCGGACGCCAGCCAGTCGAGCAGCTCCGGATGCGCGGGCTCGCCGGCCTGTTTCCCAAAGTCACTTGGAAACTTGTGCAGCCCGATGCCGAAGTGCCATTGCCACATGCGGTTCACGGCGACGCGGGCGAAGAGCGGATTCTCCGGAGCGGTCAGCCAGTCCGCGAACGCCTCGATGCGGCCTTCGCGAAAATCATATTTGCCGGTCGAGAACGGCCAGCCCGGCTGCACCTCGTTCTCCAGCTCGGGCCGGGTCGTGTCACCGCTGGTCAGGATGTAACTTTTTTCCTGCTCACGAACGCGATCCACTTCCACCGTGTAGAAGACCGGGATTCTGGGCGCGCTTCGCCCTTGGCCCTCCTCGTTGAGTTGCTTCTCCAGTTCGCGAGATTGTTTCCGAACGTCCTCGGGGAGAATCTCGTTGATCTTGCCGCCGTCGATTCGAAGGATCGGAAAGTAATCATCAGCGATCTTCTGCTCCGCGACACTGCGTTCCTTCTCGGATTTGCGGATGATGATCTGCACGTCGGACGGCAGCATCTGGACGCGTTCTTCGTAGAGACGTTGTTTGAAAGGGGCGAGCAGTTCGGTCAACTCCTGTTCCAGCGGCGCACGGTGTCTCTCCGTTTCCGCCATGACCTTGCCGGCCTCGACCAGTTCCGACGCGCTGGCCAATGTCACTTTTTGCAGAACCAGCGGATCGAACAACGCCTTCATCGAATAGTAGTCGATCTCCGAAATGGGATCGAACCTGTGATCGTGGCATTTCGCGCAGCCGACGGTCATTCCCATGAACGCGGATGAAACGGTATCCACGGAGTTGATGGCGAGGTCCTGCGGATTTTCTCCCGTCCCGCGTGCCAGAAATCCGAGCGCGAACAGGTCGCCCGGTCGCGGCTCTTTCTCTCTCCGATAGCCCGTCGCCGACATCTGGGTCCGCTCATCGGCGCGACGGCCGGTCAGTTGAATCTGCACGAAATCAGCGTAGGGGAGATCCTCGTTCAACGCGTTGATGACCCAGTCGCGCCAGAGATAAATCCCCGGTGCCGCCGTCATGCGTTCGTCCGCATCGGCGTAACGCAGGACATCGAGCCAGTGCCGCGCATAACGGACCGCGTGTTGTTCGCTGTCGAGCAGTTGATCCACGACCTTCTCGTAAGCATCGGGCGAAGTGTCCGCGAGGAAAGCATCCTGTTCGGCTGGCGACGGAGGAATGCCGACAAGATTCAGATGAACGCGACGCAACAAAGTAAGCCTGTCCGCCGGACCAACTGCCGTGAGTCCTTTTGATCGGCGGTCCGCGTCGAGGAACCGGTCGATCGGATTGGCTACGGAGGCATCGCCTTCCGGGACCGCCGGGGCGACCACCGGTTTCAACGACCACCAGAGTTCGGCGGATTCGCTGTCTTGCGAGGCCGTCAGCGCGCCGCCGCAGACGAATGCCCACATCGCTACGAGCAAGCCGTCGCAAACGCGAAGGGTCCGCCGAATGGCATTTTTTCTAACAGACATGTTCAACAACAGGACCACATCGGTCGTGGTCGTTCCAGTTTCAAATTCCTTTGACTCCGAAAATGTTGGCCGGATTCGCCAACGTTTCAGTCCGCGCGCCTGGTGAATTTCTTCTGATGAAAATTGTCTATTCGACTTGTTTGCCGTCCGGCGTTGATGATCGGAACAGGACGACAAAGCAAACCGATTGATTGATGCGGCCAATCGAAAACTGTTGCCGCGTGCCCGGAAACCCCGGTTAACTACGCATCCATTGCCCCTTGGCTTTCAATGATCTCATTTGTAAAATTCCTCCTTCCGTTGACGTTGCTGAACTCCTTCGCCCTTCCTCTCCTCGCTCAGGTGCCGTCGTCCAGGGGCGATGGGCCCAAGTTGCAGCCGGTACCATATCATCAGGTGATCCTGTCCGACCCTTTCTGGACACCACGGATCGAATCGAATCGTACGAACAGCCTGCCCATGATGTACCAGTCGTTCGTGGACAATCACAACCTCGACAATTTCAAGAAGACGGCCGGTCAAATGGAGGGGAATCACGACGGATTTCCGTGGGCGGATTCGGACGTCTTCAAAACGCTGGAGGGAATGGCCTACGCCAACAAGCTGCATCCCGACCGGGAGATGGAGCAGAAACTCGAAAACGCGATCACCGACATCGCCGCAGCACAGCGCAAGGACGGTTACCTCGACACCTACATCCAGCTCGGCAACATGGACCGGGGTGGAGGCGCGAATCCCTGGGGCGGCACCAAACCCGCCGACGGTGTTTCCTACCAGAATTGGGAGAACCCTTATTCACTGCATGAATCCTATTGCATGGGACACATGATTGAAGCCGCCGTGGCCCACTACGACGCGACGGGCCGATCCAATTTTTTGGATGTCGCGCGGAAAAACGCTGACTATCTTTTTGAGACCTGCGGGCTGCCTCCCAAGACCTTGGTGATCCCCGGGCATCAGGGGGTGGAAATGGCGTTGATGCGACTCTGGGAGTTGCCGGGCGAGGGCAAGCGGTCGGACTTGGAGCTCACAAAATATTTCATCGATGAGCGGGGACGCCATTCTGATGGGAGAAAAATTTACGGCGAATACTCCCAGGATCTGCATCCCGTTTCCCGTGAGACCGAGCCGCTGGGTCATGGTGTTCGTGGTGCCTACATGTGGGCGGCGGCGACCGATCTGGCGACTGCCTCCGAAGATGAGCAACTGCTCGGTGCGATGGAAGAACTCTGGAACAATGTCGTCTCCAAAAAGATGTATGTGACCGGCGGCATGGGCGGCGGTCTCTACAACGAGGGGTTTGCTCCGGATTACGACCTGTCCCACGAACATGCCTACAACGAGACCTGTGCCGCCTGTGCCATGATGTTTTGGACGCACCGCCTCGCCAATGTGCGCGGTGACGCCAAATATACGGACGTGCTGGAGCGCATTCTCTACAACGGTTTTGCGACCGGACGTTCGCTCGACGGGAAACGTCTTTACTACAACAATTTTGTAAAACGAACCGAGGCGCGCGGTCGCCAGGGAATCGTGTGCTGTGCCGCCAATATCGTGCGGACGGTGCCTTCAGTATCCGGTTATCAGTACGCCACAAAGAAGGACGACGGGATCTGGACCCACCTTTACATGGCCGGCAAGGCGACCATTCCGTACGGCGACAGCAACGTCACCATTGAACAGCAAACGAGCCATCCGTGGAATGGCAACGTGAAGCTCACGCTCACCTCCGACAGACCGGTCCCGATGACCCTGCATGTGCGCATCCCGGAATGGGCGAGGGCTGCCACTGCGAATATCAACGGTGAAACAATCGCGATGAACGGTGTTGAGAAAGGTTATCTGCCGATTCATCGCACCTGGAAAACAGGAGATGTGTTGGAGCTGGATTTTCCGATGACGCCGCGCCGGATTTATTCGGATCCGAATGTCTGGGCAGACCAGGGCCGCGTCGCCATCGCGCGTGGTCCCGTGGTCTATTGTCTGGAGAGCAACGACAATTCCGTGCCGGTGCAAGACATCATCATCCTGAAGGACGCGAAACTCACCGCGTCTGATTTCATCGCCGACGAACTCGGTGGAATCGTAAAAATCACCGGCAAGGGAATCAACGAAGTGAACGGCGATCCCGTGAATTTCACCATGATCCCCTACGCGGTCTGGGACAATCGCTCGCACGACAGCGGCATGGTTATAATGATTCCGGAGACCGCCGGAGTCAAGGAGGGGCCGATGGACGGAGGACGCACCGCCAACGCCATCGTCACCTATTCGCACATGCATCCGGGTGATTCCGCAGGTGCCGTCAACGACAGCGTATTGCCAAGCGCCTGGAACGGTGTTGACGGCAGCAAGGACAAAACGATTCCGCGCTTCACTTGGGTCGGCAAACAGGGCGGCGAGGAATGGATCGCCTATGAATTCCCCGGGGCGTTGCCCATCGGACGGACGGACATCTTCTGGGCGGCCGATCAGGAGGAAACCGACTTCCCGGAAACCTTCCGCATCGAGCATTGGGAAAACGGCAAATGGAAATCGGTGGAACTCGACGCCGACTACATGAACGCGGTCGATCTCTACGCCGGCTATCACTTCACGGTGCTGCGATTCAAGCCCGTCACCACGACCAAGCTCCGTCTCGTGGCCCAGCTCAAGCCGGGCATGTCCGCCGGCATTCTGGAGTGGCGGCTGCCGTATTAGCCGTACCAATCCAATCCAATCCAATTCAATCCAATTCAATTCAATTCAATTCAACCAAGAATAGACACCAATGAAGACAGGCTTGGGCAAACTCACTCGCCCGCAGTGTCGGGAGCAGTGGCCGAGAGATTCCTCGCCCGGCGAATTCGTGTCCATTCGTGGTTTCAACGACTGGCCTTTGGTTGCGGGGAACTTACTTCGCCGGCAAAGGCACCGCGGTTTTGAAGAAATTCGCATCCACCGCGTCCGCCCAGAGTTGGGCGGCCTTTCGCTCGCCGGATTCGCTGAGATGAATTCCGTCCACTTTGTCTTCCTTGTCCAAAGTGTCGTAGTCCGGGCCCGGGAAACAATTTGGAAAATCGTTGATCATGCGTTCCTGCACCCGCCGAATCTGGCCGAACGCATCGGGTGGTGACTGTCGATTCACTACGACTGCAAGGTTCGGAAAGCCCGCGTCCTTCCGGGCCTGTTTGATCCACGCTTCGTAATTCGCAATGAGTTTGTTCTCGTCCTTCTCCGGCCAATCGTTCTGGCCTTGATCGGCGAGAATTGCTCTCAGACCGGTGCCCGCGCAGTACTTGGTCAGCGCGTGTTCCAGACGGATGTAAGGCATGCGAATCGATGAATCCACAAACGAATGCTCGAACGGCTCACCCCGCGCGGACTTGGCCCAGTGCTCCAGACTGGTTCCTCCGAAGGCCGCATTAAGAATCAGCACCGGCACGTTTTGTTGTTCGGCGACATGCTCTGCAAACGCGGCCCAGAAGTAAGTGCCGCTTCCAGCCGGAGCCGGCTGGACGTTTGAACCAAAATGGGTTCCGACCGCCTCCGGCAAAAACCGCGGGTCGCCGGTGAACGTGTATTGCCACTTTGATTCCGTATCTCCGGGCGGCAACGCGATGGTGTTGACGCGGTCATCCTGCGCGCCCGGAAGATTAATCTCACCGCCATGCGCCACCGAATGACCCACAACCACGAACACCTCGCCGACACCGACGCGTTCAACTGTCGCGACCGTCGATTGATCATCATGGTGCGCGCGGACTTCCATCGAGTACCAACCCGCAGGAACCGGCACACTGCCTCGGTAGCTGAAATCTGACTGCACAATTTCCAATGAAACCCACTCGCTGACCTTGCCAGAATTCACGTCCACCACGCGCGCCTCAACCGACGCTCCCGGCCATGCGCAGGTCCCCGAAACATTGATCGTCGCATTCCTTTCCAAATTTCTTTGGAAGACCAGCCGGTTGGCGGGCGAGTTGATCGACAGCGTTCGTTTCGCCGACGAACCATCCGTTGGCCGCAAACGAATTAGTGCGATGGCGGGACCCTTCAACTTCAGACGAAGGGTGGGATTGTCGCTCGCAATCCTCTCGCTCCGCACATCTGCAAAATTACTTTTGGCATCGACGGTGTGAATCTCCGCCGTCACGCCACCAGTCCAGTCGAAGCTTTTCCAATTCAGAACAATCTCCGAACGCGGATCGTTGAAATTGCTCACCAGCAGGGAGGCTTCGCGACCGTCGGTGCTGAGGCCGCCGACGAAGGCAATTTGTCCCGGCACGGCACCGTGCGTCTCCACACGTTTTGGGGTCTCCATCAGACCCTGAAAAGCCCGCAACGCCTGGTAAACTTTCAGCGGAACACCCTGCTCGCTAAAAATTCCGAACGCCCCCAATTCGCCGTGAAAGAAATTGCATACGTTGATCGGCGTGTCCTGCAGTTCCATCAACGCGGTCGCAACGAAGGCCGCTCCCGGCGCACCGGCCATCACCTCGTAAGAACGCTCACGCGTGACAGGAGTTGCGGTGCCCATGATTGATCCCCAATCGTTGTTGGGGAGAAAATTCCATTCGTTCAAATGATTCTCGGTTTCGGTGAAGCCCTGGGAATCGAGCAAACTGCGGATGGCCCGGGACCGTTTGGAAAGCTCGCTCGGATCATCGGTGTAACAATGCCACGAGAAGAAGTTCAGCGGCACCCCTTGATCGCGACACATCGCCAGAAAGTTTTTAGCAAAATCGGTCGGACGGAATTCGCCCTCGGAAAAATGACCGCTCGCGCCGAGCGCCGGGCCGCCGACCTTCACGTTGGGGAACTCCTTTTTGATGGCTGTCGCCGCCGTGCGGTAGAGCCGCAGGTAATCATCGTCGGTGCCGCTCCACATGACCGGACGGTTCTCGGGTTCGTTCCAAATTTCCCAGTAACGGATGTTGTAATGAAATCCGTTGGCCCAGCCCTCGTTGTAATGTCGGATGATGCCGAGGCAGATCGCCGTCCATTTTTCCATGTCCGCGGGCGGATGGACGTACCGTTTCACGCTCGTGTGCTCGATGCTCTCGCCCAACCGGTAGATCGGTTCCGCGCCGGTCTGGCGGATGGCGGCGATGTATTCATCGGTGAGGGCAAAATCATAACTTTCGGGCAGCGACGGATCGGCGTCGGGGTTTGGGAAAACCGCATGATGATCGACCACATACGGATTGGGCCAGCCGCAGTCATGCAATCGGGTGAACGGAATGCCCAGTTCCTTTTGCTCCTTGATCACATCAAAGATTCCGCCCGGCGCGAGCGGTCCTTTGTTGATGCCATGAAGCGGACGAATGCCTCCGACGTGGACAGAAAAATCCGCGGTAAGGACCGCTTCCTCCGCGTGCAATCCGAATGGAAGAAACCCCACGGCGATCGCCGGGAGAAGGCGACCCAAACTACGGCCGAGCAGGGAACGGTTCGATGAACGGAATTGGAAGGAGAACATGATTGGTGGCTGCACTGAGTTTTGCCCTCGCTTCTGGGGATCTCAAGCCGGAATTTGTTGTCAGGTGCGTTTGAACGCGTGGGGGAAACGTAGGACAGGCATCCTGCCTGTCACGGGGATGTTCTACGCGAATTGCGCTTACGGGGAAAAACAAATGGCAGCCAACGCTTCATCGAGTCAGGTAGGCCCGCGACCGAACGGGAACGGTCGAAGCCATGACCGAAGACGAACCGGGCGTCCAGCATGAAAGAATCTCCATGCCGCCCCTGCGTTGACCGGCAAGCTGACTATTGACCTGTCCCTTTGTATCTACGTGATGCGCTCGGGGCCTCCGCCCAGTGTCGGCGCGGGTGGAAAAATGCGGGGGTCTGTCGGGGCCGATAGGACCGACGTTGCGGTGACTGCGACCCACAGGTTGGCAAGGAGAGCTTTGGTGATCAGTTTCATGATAATTTTCTGAGGAGGTGAAGTGGGGTAGGAGTGATCGGAAACGGGACTTTCAGGGGTCGGACCGGGAGGGGTTTGTCAGCCCGGTCGTGTTCACCGCGATCACGCGATATTGGTGCGTCTTGCCCGCTTCCGCCTTGGTGTCGATGAAGCGCATCTGGACCAAGGGCTGGGAGGGCGTGTCGCTGTATTGGAGGTTCTGGAAGATCGGGCGACCGAAGGGGTTTTTGCCCTGCTCGGGGACCTTGGCGAGAAACTGGCCATCACGCTCGATGATGAAACCGGCGAGACCGCTTTCCAGGTCCGCCTCGGCTTCCCAGATCAATTCATTGGCTTTGACGCGGAGGTTTTTGGGGGACGGCGGCGGGGTAAGATCGATCACTGCGGTGTCTTTGACATACTGCGCCCAAGCTTTGGCGATCGCTTCGTTGGGCAGCCACACGGAACTTTCTTTCGACCCGGCAAACTTCGTGGCCGGGACGGGCGCGATGACATCCGTCCCGCCTGTGTGCAATGGGGCGATCCACGCGGAGGCGGCGGGCATCGGTTTCAGCGGGTCGCCGGCCTTCGCTGGCAAACGCGCCGTTAGACAGGCGTCGAGCCACGGCATCGCAAGATAGCGTTGATTGCCGCACTCATGAGCGGTCAACGGATCAACGGAGACGCAGACGAGTGAGCCTTTTGCTCGCATGGCGTTGAAGAAGCTTTCCACACCCGGCCACACGCCGGCGAAACGGTTCGTCTTATCGGTGACACCTTCCTTGGTGCCGAGATTGCACATGACCGGCACCTGACACGCCGCCTCCGAGATTACGTAGGGCACCGGCTTGGCCTCGGTGGGTTTGAGCGGCGGCACGCCCGAGCGTAGCCACGCTGCCGCGATGCGTTCGGGGTGCAGCAGCACCATGCCCCCGGCCCAATGTCCGCCGCCACTGTGTCCCCAAAGTGCCCAGGGAACAGCGGCGAGTTCAGGATGGCCGCGAGCGCGTTGGCGGCGGTGTAGTCGTTCTCGTGACCGATGATCTCGGTGGAGAGCGTCGCGGCGAGGGCGAAGGTGGCCGAGGAAAGAGCGGCGACCAGATAAAGGAGATGGTGGGGTTTCATGATTTTTGAGGCGCAGATGGTTTTACCAAGCGGAGGGCTGTGAGAGTTCGAGGGTAGCCTCGCCGCTGAGCCAGCCGAGGGAGACGATGAACGCGTGGGATGGGGCGGGGGCAAGCTAGATTTTGGCAGGAAAAGTCCCTGATCCACGCCATATTCTACTGGAACTGGGAGACTTTAGCGCGGGTTTCACTGCAGGCGCAGCGTAGATTCCCAGCCCGCGTTGCCAAGGTCTTTTTTGGCTGCGGTTTTTCACGCCCCGGACGCGGTTGCAAGGATGCGTTGCGGCGTGTGGAGCCAAACCGCTACTTCACCGGACTGGGGCTCTTCTGCCTGCTGGAAGCCAAAGACACGGAAATCGCCAGTCTCCGAAAGGGAGCAAACCACTGACTGGAGAGCCGGATGCGGGAGATCTGCACGTCCGGTTCGGAGGGGGGAGCGGCGCAAACCAATGCGCTGTTCCTACCTCTATCGGCTGGCAGGGATGCCTGCCGCTACAGTGGAGCCGGCGGTTCGCCTGTTTCTGTCCTGCCCCACGATTCCAAACGCACCCTGTGCTGAACTGTCAGTCGCACAATGTGCCCGTTCTTCGGGCGGCCCATCTGCTCAAACCACCGGGCAGCCCGGAACCGAACAGTGTGAAGTTCTTTGCTACGTCGGACGCAGTAA